>QWCJ01000046.1_pt1 | contig 106759 bp, 93 predicted proteins | sample 1972501 | NCBI WGS metagenome assembly QWCJ01 (sample SAMN09866711, study PRJNA288562) | Human vaginal metagenome isolate term2_vaginal, whole genome shotgun... | isolation source: vagina | host: Homo sapiens | place: USA: California
CTAACCCTAAAACCCCCTCGTCATACTACATCTTCATTATACAAAAATAGTGCAAGATAGAAATAATTTTCTTTCTTACACTATTTATGGTACTAAAAAACCCCGCCTGAGCGAGGTCCTTGTAAGTTTATTTTAAAATTTCTTCTACTATTGGAATTGGCTCTACTTCCTTGTCTGTAAAGGTAAAGGTATCATAGAAATCTTTTTTCCACTCTTCTGTTAATTCTTCGTCGTGATATACTGTACAGAGAAGGTCGCCCTTTTTGACATAGTCGCCCTTTTTGGCATTCATCTCGAGACCAACAGCGTAGTTTATAGGGTCAGTTTTCTTAGCTCTTCCAGCTCCAAGCTTCATCGCTTGGATACCAAGTCCCATTGAGTGGATATTTTCAATGTAGCCTTCTTCTTTAGATAACATTTCTGTCTTGAATTTCGCTTGAGGAAGGAGGTCTGTGTTTCTGATTTGTTCTACATTTCCGCCTTGGTATTCTACCATTTTTTCTAGCTTTTCGTAGGCTTTTCCAGATGAGATTGCTTCTTCTAACATCTTTCTAGCTTCTTCTTTAGTCTCTGCCTTGTCTGCTTGCATGAGCATAATCTCCCCAGCACACATACAAAGTTCTGTGAAGTCTTTTGGTCCATGTCCCCTTACAGTCTCTATAGCTTCTCTTACTTCAAGGGCATTACCTATAGTATTTCCTAAAGGTTGGTTCATATCTGTAATCATGGCCATAGTATTTTTGCCTAGTTTCTTACCGATTGAAATCATAGCTTCGGCAAGTTTCTTAGCATCTTCTACTGTGTGCATGAAGGCACCTTCACCGTATTTTACATCGAGTAATATGGTATCTGATCCAGAAGCAAGTTTCTTAGACATAATTGATGAAGCAATTAGCGGAATCGAATCTACTGTTGCTGTTACATCCCTTAGGGCGTAGAGCTTCTTATCAGCTGGGACCAAGTCTCCTGTTTGACCAATTATGGCAAGGCCTATTTCGTTTACTTGCTTTTTGAATTCTTCTTCGGTAAGGGAGATGTTAAATCCTTCTATAGATTCTAGTTTATCAAGGGTTCCACCAGTATGTCCTAGGCCCCTACCACTCATCTTGGCAAGCTTAAGGCCACAAGCAGCAACCATTGCACCGAGTGCCATTGAGGTCTTATCTCCAACACCACCTGTTGAGTGCTTGTCAGATTTGATTCCTTCTATTTCTGATAGGTCAATAACATCTCCAGAGTGCATCATAGCTTCTGCAAGCTTGGCTGTCTCATGCTCTGTCATGCCGTTAAGCCTGATCGCCATGAGGAGGGCTGCTATTTGATAATCTTCGATTGAATCGTCAGTTACTCCATCTATAAAAAATTGGATTTCTTCATCTGTTAGTTCTTCTTTAAGTTTTTTCTTTTCAATTATATCAATAAATCTCATTTCTTCTCCTTTAGAATAATAACCAAATACCAACTATTAAAGCTGATAGTACGCTGACACAGAATCCCGCAATCATAGCCCTTAGGGCAAGCTTTGCAAGAACAGGTCTTTTTTCTGGACATAGGACTGATATACCAGATATACAAATTCCTATTGAGCTTACATTAGCAAATCCTGCAAGAGATACTGCAAGCATAAGACCTGTTCTCTCGCTCATAGTAGCAAGCATTGGACCAAGCTTGCCAAAGGCTACGAATTCGTTTAAGATTAATTTTGAACCTAAAAGCTCACCTGCTGTAAAGACTTCCTTACCTTCAAGTCCCATCAAGTAACCCATTGGTGCAAATACATAAGATAGGATAGTCTCCAAAGAAATATTAAATATGCCCAAAATCCCATTTATCAAAGCTACTATAGAAATTATAGCTATAAGGCTTGCTCCTATTGCCATAGCCATATTCATTCCATCGAGGGCTCCACTTGCCAAGGCATCTAGGACGTTTTCGTTGTTGCCCTTCCTGTCCATCTTCACTTCACCGAGCTCTTGGATTTCCTCTGTTTGTGGGCATACAATTTTGGATAGAAGGATTGAGCCAACTGGAACCATGGTAGATGCTATAAGCAAGGATTCCATAGGGATTCCCAAGGCAACATAGCCTGCAATAATTGATACTGACATTGATCCCATTCCTGAAACGAGGACTAGCATTACTTCACTTTCTGTCATGAAGTTTAAATATTTTGCTACAAGGATTGGTGAGTCAGTTTGACCTAAGAACATATTAGCAACTGCTACAAAGGACTCAACCTCTGATGTTTTAAATAATTTTCCTATGAGCCAACCTATCTTTGATACTACAAAACCCAAAATTCCAGTATAGAACAAGACTGCAACTAAAGATGATATAAATATAATATTGGTCAAGGTTTGAAAGGCAAATATATATCCTGATGCAGCTGCTGGATCTCCCAAAGATCCAAAAACAAATTGGATTCCCTCGCTACCATAGGATAAAACCTTTTCTACAGCCTTACTAACAGCTCCTATAGCCGCTCTTCCTTGAGGGAGTTTCACAAGAAGGCCTGCTATTATAAATTGAGCTAAAAGAGCTGTGAAAATCCCCTTAACTTTTACAGCCTTCCTGTTCATAGATATTAAAAACATAAATCCTATTACAATAACTATACCCAGAAGGTTCAAGATCAATTTCATAAAACACTCCTATTTTTTAACTTTTTCATAAAAACTTTCGCCTGGAATTGCTGAGTCGATTTCAAATATATCGGCAATAGTCTTTCCAATATCTGCAAAAGTATTTCTTGTCTTTAGGTCAACTCCAGATTTAATCTTATCTCCAAAAATTAACATTGGAACATATTCCCTGGAGTGGTCGGTGGATGGGGTTGATGGGTCACATCCATGATCTGCTGTGATAATTACAATGTCATCTTCCCTAAGTTTAGGAAGCATCTCTCCCAATTGCTTATCAAAATCAGCAAAGGCCTTGGCATAACCATCTACATCATTTCTATGACCATAAATCATGTCAAAATCAACTAAATTTACGAAACACAAGCCATTGAAATCCTTATCACACAAATCAAGGGTTATATTCATTCCATCGATGTTGTCTTCCATCTTGTAAGTTTCAAGGACTGACTGCCCTGCGAAGATATCATAAATCTTGCCAACTCCTATAGAGTCATAGCCATTTTTTACCAAATCATCCATAATGATTGGGCCTGTTGGAGTTAGGGCGTAGTCGTGTCTGTTTCTAGTTCTCTCAAAAGAACCAAGCTCGCCTACAAAAGGCCTTGCTATAACCCTACCTACTGCCAAATCTCCCTGAAGCATATCTCTTGCAATCTCACAACAGCGATATAATTCTTCAAGGCTAACTACATCTTCGTGGCCTGCTACCTGAAAGACTGAGTCTGCTGATGTATAGACTATAAGAGCTCCTGTTTCCAAGTGTTCCTTACCATAATCTTCAATAACCTCTGTTCCAGAATATGGCTTGTTGCAGATAATCTTTCTACCAACTCTTTTAGAATACTCTTCTAGAAAATCTTCTGGAAAACCATTTGGGAAGGTAGGGAAAGGTTTTTCTGAAATGATGCCTGCCATCTCCCAATGACCTGTAGTTGTGTCCTTGCCATTTGAAGCTTCGGCAAGTCTTGCAAAAGATCCTATAGGATTTAATACATCTTCCTTGCAATCAACACCTTCGATATTGAAAAATCCAAGTTTTGCTAAATTATCTGCCTTAAATTTATCGCTTTTAACAATAGCAGCAAGGGTATTGCTACCCTCATCGCCATATTTGTGAGCATCTGGCATTTCGCCTATGCCCACAGAGTCTAAAACTATTAAAAATACTCTCTTTTTATTTTTCATAAGATCCTCTAATAATCTGACTTATTTTCTTCGCCCTTAAGCATCTTTATAGCTGAGCTTGTTCCTATCCTGTCGCAACCTGCTTCTATAAAGGCTACTAGGTCTTCTTTTGTTTTAACTCCACCAGCTGCTTTTATTTTAACATTTTCTCCAATGTGGTCTTTAAATAGGATTACATCTTCCATCCTAGCCCCATCTGTACCAAAGCCTGTAGATGTCTTGATGTAATCAGCTCCTGCCTTGGTAACAGCTTCACACATAGCTATTTTTTCTTCCTCTGTAAGATAGCAAGTTTCGATAATCACCTTAAGGATTTTATCTCCTATAGCTTCCTTGATAGCTCTTATCTCCTTTTCTACCTTCTCGTAGTCTCCATTTTTAACATCTGAGATATTTACAACCATATCTATCTCACTTGCACCATTGGCAAGGGATTGTTCTGCTTCTACTATCTTTGATTCTGTTAGATTATATCCTAGAGGGAAGCCGATTACTGTACAAATTGTTAGTTTATCACCATATTTTTCCTTAACTCTTTTTATATATGTTTGTGGGATACAAACTGAAGCCGTTTGATATTTTACTGCCTCATCACAGAGCTTTTCTATATCTTCCCATTTAGCAAAAGCCTTCAATAGGGTGTGGTCTATGTGAGCGTAGATTTCTTTGTTTTCCATTTTTCCTCTCCTTGCTTGTCAAAGGTTTTCCTTTTGTCTAGACTTTTATTTCCTCTTGATAATTCTATATTACATCTATTTTGTTATTTTGTCAACATAAAATGTTATAATTTTACCATTATTTTCTTAAAATAGCTTATAGCTCTTAATTTATCAGATATTTATGGTACAATTAAGCTAAAGGTGGTTGGAGTATATGGCTAAAAAAGACGAAAGATTAAATAAAATAATAAGCATAGTCAAGAATAAAAACGGATCTTCCATCAAGGAATTGGCAAGCGACTTGTCAGTCTCTGAGATGACTATAAGAAGGGATATAAAGATTCTTGAGGACAATAATATTATAGAGGTCTACCATGGAGCTGTTGTTTATAACCCTTCCTTGGATAACCCGACTCTCTCCCAAACTGAGTCGGATTATGACCTAGACCAAAATTTGAAATTAAACAATAGGCAAAAAGATTTGATTGGAAGAAGGGCTTCTAGTTTAATTAACGATGGAGATATTGTAGTAATAGATACTGGAACTACTACTGATAAGCTTTCTAAGTATATTTCTAATGATATTTCTTCAACTTGTCTTGTTTTCTCATCAAATAACTTCCTGAATTTGATGTATAAGGATAATATCGACCTAATCCTTGCGGGAGGATTTTTCCACAGAAATACAGGGATGTTCGAATCACAAGCAAGCCTTAATGTTATAGAAAACACAAGAGCCAACAAGGTCTTCCTATCAGCAGCCGGAGTACATAAAAATTTGGGCATAACTTGTGCCAACTCCTACGAGCTAGCAACCAAAAAGTTAATTATAAAAAATTCTCTAGAGGTAATTTTGCTCGTAGACTCAAGCAAGTTCGATGCTGTAAAGGCTGTTCATTTTTGCGAGCTTGATGATATAGATATTGTTGTAACTGATAAAAATATAAGTAGAGATTGGCTTAGCTATTTAGAAGAGAAAAATATAAGAGTGATAATAGCTGATAAATAAAAGGCAGTGCTTAGGGTCTTTCTATAAACCTTAGGCACTGTCTTTTTTCTTTGTTTATTAAATTTTATAATCTTTCATGTTCTTGCCTGCAATCATAACTGTCGATAGGTTGTGAAGGAGTGAAGAACTTGTATTTGACAAAATTCCTAGAACTCCTAAGATTATAAGGCTTGAGTTAATGGATACAATCTGCTTGTAGTCAGTTTTTATCCTTTTATCCATAGCCTTTGATAGTTTTACAACATCAACTAGGCCTTCTAGGCTGTCGCTTCCTATGGATATGTCAGAGATTTCTTTGGCTATATCAGCTCCTTGGTGCATTGATATTCCTACATCTGAACTTGATAGGGCTACAGAATCATTTATTCCATCTCCTATCATAACTACAGTCCTTCCCTTATCTTTTTCTTCCATAACATATTTTTGTTTATCTTCTGGCAAAACTTGTGACTTGTAATAGTCAAGGCCTAGCTTTTCCGCTACACTCCTTGCTGCATTTTCTGCATCTCCAGTAAGCATAGCTATGTTATCAATGGATAGGTCCCTAAGATCTTTTACGATATCCGTAGCTTCTTCCCTTAGAGGATCTTCAATACAGATTACTGCTATAAGTCTATCGGCAAAGGCCAGATAGAGAAGTGAATAATCTTCTTTGAGCCTATCAATTATATCCCTAGTCTTATCGTCTATTTCGACTCCCTCATCGTCCAAGATAAAGTGTTCTGAGCCAATCATAGCTACCTTGTCTACTATAGTAGTCTTTATACCATGGGCTACTATATACTCAGGTTTAGAGTGCATCTCTTCGTGTTTTAAATCCCTTGCCCTAGCAGCTTCTACTACAGCACTTGCTATAGAGTGTGGGAAGTGCTCTTCAAGACAAGCGGCGATTCTTAGACATTCATTTTCCTCGATATCATCAAGGGCAATAACTTTAGCAACCCTTGGTTCAGACTTAGTTAGTGTACCAGTCTTGTCGAAGACAATGGTGTTGGCCTTAGATAAGTTTTCTAAGTATTTGCCACCCTTAACTAAAACTTTCTTTTCAGATGCTTGGCTAATCGCCTTCATTATAGCTATAGGAATGGTAAGTTTTAGGGCACATGAGAAATCTACCATCAAGAATGACTTGGCCTTTTCTAAGTTTCTTGTAAGAAGGTAGGTAAGTCCTGCTCCTACGAAAGAGTACTTAACTAGACTATCAGCCATATTCTCTGCATTTTTCTGAGCCAAAGACTTGTTCTTTTCGCTATCTGAAATAAGCTCAATAATATGGCTTAACCTAGATTCATCGTACTTTTTCTTAGTTTCAACGATGATTGCTCCCTCTTCGAGGGCAGTTCCTGCAAAGACTATAGATCCCTCTGATTTCTTGACAGGATTAGACTCTCCTGTAAAAGAAGATTCGTTGACCATGGCAACCCCCTTGATGACCTTGCCATCTACAGGAATTAAGTTACCCATCTCAACTTCTATTAAATCTCCTTCTTCAACTTCCTTGATATTTTTGATAATCTTTTCACCATTTTCGATAACAAACACATTATCAACATTTAATGCAAGAGAATTAGCTAAGTCTTCTTGGGACTTCTTCATGGTGTAATCTTCAAGTTTTTCACCAAGGCCCAATAGGAACATTATGTTTGCGGCATCTCCAAACTTCCTCGTTGCAAGAGAGATTGAAATTGCAGTCGCATCCAAGACTTCTACATTTACCTTTCTCTTAATCAAAGACTTAACTCCAGCTTTGATAAATGGATAGGCCCTAAAGAATAGACCTATGGTTCCTAAAGGCTGAGGTAGGATATATTTGAAAAATATCCTAGTATACATGGCATCTCTTAAAATATGGAAGATGTCATTTTCTGATTGAGCCTCAAAGTCTACTCTTTCTATAGAGGTTTCCTCAATAGTCTTTAGGTCTAGGTCAAGGATTGCCCTAGCTATTTGAGGAATAAATCTCTCCTCGTAATTTACCGTGATGGACTTTGTGAGGATCGACACCCTACAAGACTTGACTCCTTCGATTTCTTCTATGCGATATTTTAGCTTGTTTAGATTTTCCTCTTTTATATAATCTTCATAGGTGAAACGGCTTCTGCCTTCGATTCTATGAGCAATAGAGGCTCTCATTACTTATTTTCTTCCTCAGAAATTTCTTCTTCGCATCCACACTCGCATTCGCAAGCTACTTTTTCAATATCTTGTTCAGCTTCTTTTTTTGCTTCTTCAGCTTCTTCCTTAGCCTTTACTTCCTTGGCTTCTGCTAGGACATCTTCTGCTGAAACTCTGATAGACTCAATAGTTTTATCGATAGATTCCTTTACCTTTAGTCCTCCAACAACTGTGTTAACTGTTGCTTTTTTGGCAAGTTTTGAGTTGAGAACTTTTCCTCCAACTAAACCTACCAATAATCCTGCTCCAACGCTTAATGCTTTCTTTTCTAACATGAATTCCTCCTTAAATTTTTAGGCTTTAATATCTTAACGAAAGTTTTACCTTAGCTTTGACCTAAAGCCTTTACTATGATTCAATTATACTCTCATTATTTAATTTTGAATAGAGGGTTTTCTAATTTTAAAACAATTCTTACTTTCCATCGATTACAGTATCAGAAAATCCAATCATTATATTTAGGTCAGAATTTTCCATTTGTAGGATCCCGTATTCTACTAGGCTTACTTCTGGATTATCTTTATATCTTTTGTCAGGACCTCCGTCTTTGTTGGAGTGTTTGTAGGTTTTTTCTAAGACTCTTGCATCTTTTGCGACCTTTCCTTCCTCCTTGAAGTCTTCTGCCCTAAGATCTACACTTAGGTCCTTGTAGTCAATTGCCTTAAGGTCCTTGTTTTTCGCAAGTAAAAGAGCATCTGGCAAGAAGCATAGGCTTATGTCTCCTGCCTTAAGACTTATTACCTCTACATTTGTATCTATTCCATTAGGAAGTCCCTTCACTACTCTTAGAGGGCTTCTGTCTAGAATTATATCATCTTCAAGCTCATTTATTAGAAAGACCTCATCGCTTTCGAGTATCCCTGCCAAAAGCTTGTTGGTAAGGTCGTATTCTTCCTTGGATCCTTCTTCGAAGTCATATTCTAAGCTTACAGGTTCTGCTTCCTTCTTATAAAAATAAAGTAATGCACCTATTAATGTAAGCCCTATAAGGAAGGGATTTATAAAAAATAAAAATATTCCTGCAATAGAAAGAATAAGTCCAAGAAGCTTATAGGGTCTTTCAGCCTTTCTGCCTTCTAGGACATCTTCTAGGGCGGTCGACTGGATATTCTTAAAGTCTATTGGCGACTTTTTATTTACTATTTTTCCTTCTTCATTTTTATTTTCTTTTCTATGATTTTTCCCTAAGTCATTTAGGGGGTTTTTAAATTCTTTCTGATAGGATAGGCCCGTTCCAGGGATGTAGGCTGTTCCTCTGATGTTTCCCTTGGCAGTTTTTGTTAGTCTAAATCCCTTGCCACCCCAGGAAAATCCTGGACCGGTCTTACTCATATTTATCCTAAAACCCTTGCCTAAATTAATACTTTTTCTAAATCTTATTCCCATAACTTCCTCCTTTGATAATTATATCAAATCAGTGAAATTTTTCCCATAATAAAACTGCCAGCTTAGCCGGCAGCCTTAGTTAATCTTTTATTTTAGTGTCGCATACATTATAGCCTTTATTGTATGCATCCTGTTTTCAGCTTCATCAAATACCTTAGATTTGTGTGATAGGAAGACTTCTTCTGTAACTTCCATACCGTTTAGGTCGTATTTGTCGCCGAATTTGTCATAGATATCTTTACCAACTGTTGTATTTAGATCGTGGAAAGATGGTAGGCAGTGCATGAAGATTGTTTCTTCTTTAGCATTGTCCATTACCTTTTGGTTAACTTGGAATGGGTGAAGTTGTTCGATTCTACTAGCCCAAACTTCTTCTGGCTCTCCCATTGATACCCAAATATCTGTGTAGATTACATCAGCATCCTTTGTGCTTGCCATTACATCTTCGCTAAATTCAACCTTGCTTCCATGCTCTTTGGCAAATTCTCTAGCTAGGTCTTGGACGTCTTCTTCTGGCCATAGATCTTTTGGTCCACAACCGATGAAGTTGATACCAAGTTTGGCACATGTTACTGCTAGGGAGTTACCCATATTGTTTCTGCAATCTCCCATGTAGACAAAGTTTAGACCACGAAGGCGTCCAAAGTTTTCTTTGATTGTAAGCATATCTGCTATCATTTGAGTTGGGTGCCATTTATCTGTTAGACCGTTCCATACTGGAACTCCTGCATTATCAGCTAACTCTTCTACTAAATCTTGTCTAAATCCTCTATATTCAATACCATCGTAGAATCTACCTAAAACTTTTGCAGTATCAGCTATTGATTCTTTCTTACCCATTTGGCTTGAACCTGGATCGAGATATGTTACTCCCATGCCTAGATCCATCCCTGCTACTTCAAATGAGCATCTTGTCCTTGTAGATGTCTTTTCGAATAGTAGGACTATGTTTTTACCTTGGAGGTAATTGTGTGGTGTTCCTGTTAGTTTCAAATTTTTGAATTGTTCTGACAATTTGATTAAGTATAATACTTCATCCTCTGTAAAATCTTTAATAGCTAATAAATTGCGTCCTCTTAAGTTAACTCCCATTTTAAACTCCTTATTTTTTTATTTTACATAATGTCAAAGGAAAATTCCTCATCCTCTAACATAATTGTAAGCACATTTGTACCATCTAAGTCATCTTGTAAGATTTTTCTTGAAACCATGGTTACTATCTTATCATCAACCACTCTTCTAATCTCTCTAGCCCCAAATTCTTCATAATCTGATAGGTCTACTATTTTCTCGATAACTTCATTTGTGTAGGCAAAGTTTACCCCAATTTCCCTGAAATCTTTTTTTACTTCTTCAAGATAAATCTTTGTAATTTCCATAAGATTCTTATAAGATAAGTCATTAAACTTAACTATTGCATCAAGCCTATTTATAAATTCCGGCTTGAAATACTTGTAAAGTTCATGCTTATATAGATTACTATCATCTTTCTTAGCCAATATATTAGATGTTAGGATTATAATAGTATTGGTAAAGTCTATGGTTATGCCTCTATTATCGGTTAGTCTTCCCTCATCGAGTATTTGAAGGAGAATATCAAAGATTTGTTTGTTAGCCTTTTCTATCTCATCAAATAGGATTACTGAATAAGGATTAATCCTTACTTTTTCAGTGAGCTGGCCACCTTCTTCATAACCGATAAAGCCTGGAGGAGCTCCAATAAACTTTGTTGTGGAATTTGAATCCATATACTCACTCATGTCAAATCTTATCAGGCTTTCCTCTCCGTCGTAGAGAGTATCTGCCAGAACCTTTGCCAAATAGGTCTTACCAAGTCCTGTATTTCCTGTAAAAAGAAATGTCCCTATTGGCTTGTGCCTATTTTTCATGCCAACTGCCGTTCTTATTATAGCATTTGATATCTTTTCTACTGCTTCTTCTTGGCCTATTACTTTTTCACTCAGAGCCTTGTCTATATTTAGGATTTTCCCCTTCCTATCTTGATTCAAATCCTCTACTGGTATATTAGTTATCCTAGATATCAATGTTTTGATATGATTTTCTTCAAGTTTTTCTATTTTGACAAATCTATATTTTTTGTTTAGGTAGGATTTTTCTTCTTTTATAAGCTCTGGTAGTTTTACCTTAGTAATTTTCGTATATTCTTCGAATTTATCTTCGTTTAATAATCTTTTTTTGGTAAATTCAAGCTCTCTTATATCGCTTCTTATCCTTCTTAGTTCTTTTAGATCTTCTGTTTCTTCTTGTTTTATTTCAAGATTCTTATCATAAAGCTTCTTTAGCTCATCTAACTTATTTTTATTCTTATCGTCATCTTCAAGCTGTAGGCTTTCTTCCAATTTTAAAATATCTTCTCTTACATTATCAAGACTATCCGGAGTATTTTCGAGCTTATTTTTAAGCATAGAGGCTGCTTCATCCATAAGGTCTATAGCCTTATCAGGTAGCTTTCTGTCAGTTATATACCTATCCGATAGGTCTACACAAGCTTTTATGGCCTCATCTGTTATTATCAGATTGTGGAAGTTCTCGTAGTTAGTCTTTATTCCACGAAGAATATCATAAGATTCTTCGATACTTGGCTCTTTTATCAAAATCTTCTGGAAACGACGTTCTAATGCTCCGTCTTTTTCTATATGAGATCTGTATTCAGCAACAGTCGTCGCTCCTATTATAGTTATTTCTCCTCTGGATAGTTTTGGTTTTATGATATTTGAAATATCGATTCCACCAGACGAAGATCCAGCTCCAACTATAGTGTGGATCTCATCTATAAATAAAATAATCTTTCCTTCAAAGGAGCTTACCATATCCATCAAGTCTTTGACTCTTGATTCAAACTCACCTCTTAGGCCTGTGCCAGCCAGTACGCTTGATATATTTAGCGAAAATATTATCTTATCTTTTAGAAAATCGACCACATCTCCTTGGGCAATCCTTAAAGCTAGCCCCTCTACAACCGCAGACTTTCCAACTCCAGGCTCGCCTATTAGGATAGGGTTGTTTTTTATCCTTCTGGTTAGGATTTCAGATAATCTATCTACTTCATCATCCATCCCTATAACCGGATCAATTTTACCTTCTTTAGCTCTTTTAGTAAGATCAATCCCGTATTTATCAATGAGATCTCCTATTTTTTCGCTAAATCGCTCGCTGGTTTCTACTTCCTTCTCTTTATTTACAAGATATTGTTCACACTTTTCATGACTTAGGCCAACTTTTTCTAAGATATGTTTGCTAGTAGTCTTTTCTAAATCAAAGAATGCTAGAAAAAGATGACTTGTAGTTATTTTCTCAGCGTATCTTTTCTTGGCATTTTCCTTGGCAAGTAGCAAGGCACGTTGGTAATCTCTTGAAAAATAGAGCTTGCTAAGTCCATCATTTGACCTTAATTTTCCTATAGCTTTTGTTATTTCATCAGTTAAGTTATCTTTATCTACAGAAAATTCCTCAAGCATTGTATCTAGGACATGGTTTTCTTGATCCGTTACAGACTTTAGTAGATGAAGGTCTGTTACTTCTTGATTTTTATTGAGGAGGGCGAGGTTTCTGGCTTCCTTAATCGCCATTGATGCCTTTAGTGAATATATATCTTTCATTGACCCTCCTTATGTTTTTACTTAACTATTTTTGTTCCTACTTTTCCTTCTAATCCATCCAAAGCCTTGTCTAGTGAAGTTATTATCGCTTCACCTTCTGGATTTTCCTCTAAGAATTTAAGACAAGCTTCTATTTTTGGTAACATAGAGCCCTTAGCGAATTGACCTTCTTCTATATATTTCTTGGCTTCATCTACGCTAATTTCTCTAAGTTCCTCTTGATTTTCCTTGCCGAAATTGATATATACACTTTCAACTGCAGTTAGGATTAAAAGTTTATCTGCATTTATATCTGCTGATATTTTACTTGCAACAAAATCTTTATCAATTACAGCATCTACTCCAATGATAGTACCATCTTCATCAAAGACTGGAATTCCACCACCGCCACCTGTAACTACAGCTGTATTATTTTCTAGCAAAGTTTTTAGAGTTTCTATTTCCTTTAGCCTAACTGGCTTTGGACTTGCAACTACTCTTCTATAGCCTCTGCCTGCATCTTCTTTGAAAGTATAACCGTCTTCTTTCTCGATTCTTTCTGCTTCTTCTTTGCTATAGAATGTTCCTATTGGCTTAGTAGGATCTTTAAAGGCAGAATCATTTTTGTCAACTTCTACTTGGCTTACTATTGTAACAACCTTCTTGTCGATTTTTCTTTTCTCAACTTCGTTTTCAATTGCTTGTTGAAGGTGATATCCTATATAGCCTTGGCTTAAAGCAACACATTCTACCAAAGGAAATTCTGGTATGCTTGTATCTATTTCACTTGCCTTAGATAATCCTAGGTTTATTACACCAACTTGTGGTCCATTGCCATGAACTATAGCTACATTTTCATAATTTTCTATAATATCTGCCAAGGCCTTAGAAGATACCTTCACTGCCTCTAATTGTTCTTTTGGGCTATTACCTAGGGCGTTTCCACCCAATGCTACTACTATTGTCTTCATCTATCGTCCTTTCTCAAAATGATGGTTTGTATAAATACGTTCTATTTCTTATTTTTTTGATCTAGTTTATAATAATTATTCCCGTCAAAAAATTCCTTCTTAATATCTTTTATCTCTCCGCTCATAGCGATTAATCCAATCATATTAGGAATTACTACAAGACCTAAAGTAAAGTCTAGGAATACTCCAGCCTTTTCAAAAGATACAAATATTCCAAGAAGAATCATAAGCGATGCTACAACTCTCATTATCTTACCAACTTTGGTACCAAATAGATATTCAGCTTGTTTTTCGCAGTAGAATACTATTACTATGATTGTTGATAGTACAAAGAGGAATAAGCTTATGGATATTACTATTGATCCTGCTTGACCAAATATTGTATTGAATGCTCTTTCAACTGCTACAGGTGCTAATTTATCGCTTTCTGCTTGACTTAAACCTGGTTGCCATACTCCTGATAAAAGAACTGTGAGTGCTGATATTGTACAAACCACAATTGTATCTGCAAATACTTCAAACACTCCCCACATACCTTGTCTAGCTGGATGATCTGTGGTTGCCGCTGCATGACCATATCCTGCAGAACCCATACCAGCTTCATTAGAATAAACACCACGAGCAACACCCATTGAGATTACTTTAGATAAAGTTGCCCCACCAACTCCACCAGCAACTGCTTTTGGATTGAAGGCACCTTTTATAATATATCCAAGAACTCTTGGCACGTCACCTATGTGCATAATGATTATGATTATACCAAAAAGTATATATATAGCTGCCATTATTGGAACTAGTTTTTCTGTAACTCTACCAATTTGCTTTACTCCACCAAAGACTACAATTGAAACAATTATAAAAATAACTATAATAGCAATTATTTTGATAATGTTCTCGTTTAGACTAGTTGCAGCAAACACATTTTCAACAGGACCTGCTGCTGATAGAGTTTGAAGAGTAATTGATGGAAGGATCTCAATCATAAAGAAGAAGGCTGCCAAAGCTCCCATAGCCTTGCCCAGACCACCCTTTAGTCCGTTCTTTAACATGTAAGAGCATCCTCCTACGAAGTCTCCATCTTCGTTCTTCTGTCTATATTTGATGGATAGGGCGACTTCTGCAAACTTTGTTCCCTGACCTATTATTGCAGCCATCCACATCCAAAATATAGCCCCAGGGCCTGCAGCAAATATAATCGTTGGCACTACCACTATATTAGCTGCTCCTATGGATGAAGCAAGGGCCGTTGTCATAGCTTGGAAGGCTGAAACTGTACCAGATCCTTCTGCATTTTTAGAAAACATCTTTCCAAAAGTTTGTCTCATGATATATGGGAAATATCTTAGTTGAATAAAGCCAGTTCTAATATTAATAATTAGCCCACCACCCATAACTAGGGCAAGCAGTGGCCATCCCCATAACCATTCCGTAAACGATTTTATAATTTCTAGCATAATTTACTCCTTGTTGAAAATCACAACAAACCACCATCTTTTTCATTTTATTATCTAAAGCAGATGTGAACTTTAAATAATATAGTCAATCTAAGAATTATCCCTCTCCTAGATTAGACAAGTTAGCCTTCATGTCTACGAAAGATACCTTATCTTATAAACCTATCTATATCAATTACTAATAATAAAGAGGTTTAGTACTGTGACCTTATAATTATTATACAAAAGAAATCGTTTTTATATAAGACAAATATATATTTTATTTTTGTAAATAGAAATATATTTGAATTTATTTTAAAAGTCTTTGTGATATAATTGTAATATCAACAAGTTTCTAAACAAAAAAGAGGAGATGATTTATATCAGCAAGAAAACTAATATCCAAGATGAGTCTACTTATTTTCAAACGAATACAAACAAGCTTCCCCTAATAGACTTAGCTAGCGAGGTATTCACTGAAAAGACGGAACCGCTCCTTCATACAAATGCAAGGTTTTGGATTGTTAAAAAAGGGTCTGCCCTTGTAAACATCCAAGGAGAAGATATAAAGATAAAAGAAGGATCTATGGTGGGTATCCTTCCTTGGTACTACACTCAGATAAAGGAAGTGACGGAAGATCTTTGTATGGATGTAGTTGTTTATGATTTGGACTTTGTAAATATCCTCTTTAAAAGAACCAATGATTTATTTATGGAGGACTACTCCCTAAGCAATTTGGTTTCTGACAATGTTTATGTCAATCTTTTACCTGAAGAAGAAAAGGAAGTAAAAGCTATCCTAGATAAACTCAAAAATGAAATTACCAAGTACAAAAAATCTGACAAGTTTTCTAATCATATGATTTTTGTAAAGTTTATGGAAATTGTCGTAATATTTGAGAAAAATATCGATTCTTCTAGTAAAAAAAAACTAAAAAATAAACATGATATCCAAATCTTTCACTACATTTACTCTCATTTAAATGAAAATATTAGCCTTAAAAATATTTCCGAGAATTTCTATTTAAGTCAATCTCAGATCAGCAAATATATAAAGGAAACTACAGGTCTAAGCTTTAGCTCACTTGCATCTATGATGAAATTAGTTAAGCTTATGGGTTACCTAAACTTTTCACAAATGAACTTAGAAGAGCTTTCTGTTATATTAGGTTTCAAGGACCCATCTCATCTTTCCAAGTTTTTTAAGGCGAAGCTTGGTATAAATACCAGCGAATTTAAAAACAAAACAAATAGTCACGCTAGAAAAGTAATAGATTTAGGTAAAATGGAGGAGATAACTTCATATGTATTCAAGTACTATTATATGAATTTAAAGCTTGAAGATCTGTCCATAAAATTTAGACTAAATCCAACAGAGATAAACAACTCTTTTGATTTTTACCTAGATAAGTCTTTTGATTCCTACTTAACTTATGTAAGGATTATAAATGCCGCCAAAATACTTCTAATAAAAGATGACACGGTAACAGATATAGCCTATACTGTTGGTTTCAATACAACTAAAACTTTTAATAGGAATTTTAAAAAAATATATGGAATAAATCCCAGCGATTTTAGAAAAAAACTGATCTATCAAACAGAAATTCTATAAAAATTAAATTTCAAATATAAGTATAAAGCTATACAAAAAATCCACCCCTAAAAGGTGGATTTTTCTTATATCATATGCTTTTTATTTTTGATTTAAGTTTCTATCGATATTTTTAACGAAGTCTTGAGAGTTTGTAACCATTGTTTTTGCTGTTAATGTTCCTCTGTCAGATAGTTTGTTTACAGCGAATTCTTGAATATCAACTGTATACATAAACACTGGTCTTATAACTCCGTTGATTTCATTGTATGATGGAGTCATATTACCTGTCGCAATTGTAAATAGGATTGCTGATGACATGATTACTGTTGAAGATTTTTTGATGTTTCTTCTCATCTCATCTTGGGCTTCGTATACATTATTGTAGGTATCGTTAAAGGTGTATCTATCTCTGATTGTTCCAGCTATTACTAGGTTTACATTGTTTCTAACTGCAGCTGCAACAAATCCTGTTTCGATTCCTTCTTTTTCTATATATTCTTTAATTGATCCAACTTCATTTACTCTGTTGATTATTTCATAGAAGTTTTCTCTTGTATTTTGGCTATTTAGGTATTCTTCTTGGCCTTCTACTGTATTAAATTTTGCTCTTTCAAGGTCATAAGCAACAGCTGCTGTACCGCAGAAGATTGCATTAGCATATCCGTTTTCTACAAGTCTAGCCAAAGCATCATCACTTTCTTCATCGAGAGATGTCGCTGTACCAAGTACCCAAGTTACATAACCATTATTCTCTTTTTCGTATTTTAAAACTTCATATAGCTCATCATAATCTTTAGAAAAGGCTGTTTCTCTTGATCTTCCTTCTCTAAATCCAAAGGTTGCTTCCTCTTTGCTAGATTTATCTACAAAGCCTTCTGTGTAGACATAGATTCCTTCAGATCCGTCTTCCTTGCGTCCAACAACGACTTTGTCACCCTTTTTAAGGTTTCTAAACTCTACTACATCTACTCTTTCATTTCCTGGTTCATCTATTGCTACTGCAACAGTATCCATCCTAGATTGAAGGGCAAGTACCCATTTGTCATTTATCTTGAAATATTCTGGGAAAACTGATAGAGCGTGGTAGCCTTCTGGACTTATTCCGTCTTCTTCTACTTCTACAAGTTTAGCATTTGGAAATTTATCAAACTTTTCATCGAATTCTTTTGGGAAGTATTTTGGCATTTCAAATTTGTAGTCCATAATTACTCCTCTCTTCCTTGGCTCATAGCCTTTTTATCTTCAATAGAAGCTTCACTACTATTTTCTTCTACTTCGTAAACATGTTCTTCGTCATAAGATAGGTATTCTTCTGGAACAAGTTCTTTTTCTAAGTTCACTACAAAGTCTTGAACATTTGTTACAAGAGTTCTTACAGCGATTCCTTCCCTAGCAGCAGATACTTTTCTCACTGCGTTTTCTGTAACATCTACTGTAAAGATAAATACTGGAACTATATTGCCATTTTCATCTACCCTATAGCTTGTAGCTGTCTCTGCAGTTGAAGCTGAGTGAAGGGTTGTAGCAAGACAAATAATAAGATTTGACTTATCTGTAGCAACTCTTACATTGTCCAAAGAGTCATATACATTACCTGTAACTTCTGGAAGTGGTCCATCATCTCTGATTGATCCAGCTAGAGTAATTGGAACTCCTAGTCTATTTAGAGTTTTAACAAATCCATCACGAACATTTCCTTCGTTTATAAATTCATCTATAGAACCAACTTTTCTTATAGCATTTAGTGTATCCAAGTGGTTGTAGTGACCTAGCGGATCAGATTCTTGAGTATAGATATCTTGACCAAGAGCAGTATTTAAATAACCACCTTCAAGGTCGTGAGTTGCCATAGCATTTCCACCAAGTAGGGCTTGAACGTATCCGTTTTCTGCAAGTCTTGATAGACCATTTCTTGTATCATAGTCAAATACAACAGCAGGTCCTAGAACCCAAGTGATATTCCCTTCTGATTCTTTTTCAGCTCTAAGTAATTCGTAAAGAAGTTTATAATTTGATGTGTTTGATGCTTCAACAAAGTCTCCTCCACGAGAAAAAACTTCCTCTGAGAAACCTTGTCCATATTTTAAAACACCTTCACTAGCATCAGTTTTGCTAGCGATAACTACCTTATCACCTTTTTTAAGATTTCTAAACTCTCTTACAAATACCTTTCCATCCTCAACAACTGCAACACAGTCTTGAGAACTTCTTTCTGGAATTTGCCAAGATCCGTCAACCTTGTAATAAGTTGGCATGTGGCTTGTTAAATAAAAACCCTTTGGGCTTACACCATCTTTTGTAACTTCTGCAGTAGTTACATCTTTCGCAGAAGCGTATTTTTCTTCCGAAAAATTAGGTGGTGTAAATAGTAAGTCTTCTCTCATTTAATCCTCCTAAATTTGCTAAGTAAAAAACTCTCTTTATATTATCATATAGGTAAATAATTGATAAGTCAATATTAGAAACTGTCAACCTTTGCTTTATAAGTTATAAAAACCATAAATATATAGTCAAAAAACATCCTTCCATAAATTTTATTTAATATCTCAATATTATTAATACCACGATTAATATATTTAATTTGACAAAAGGAAATTTCGAGTATAATTAAATTAGAAATTGATTTACCTTCAAGGAGGTTTTATGAATAAGCTAATTAAAATCAAAAATTTTATCCCTGTATACTTTAGGGCAATGAAAAATAAAAATACACCAGTAATGGCAAAGCTCATGGGAATATTTGCCATAGCCTATGCTATTTTGCCAGCTGATATGATACCAGACGTCCTTCCTTTTGTAGGAATCTTGGATGATGCGATAGTGCTTCCATTTTTAATCTATCTTGCATCCAAAATGATCCCTGATGAAGTTTTAAACAAAGAAGAAGCAGTAATTATAGAAGAATAGACGCTTAAAGCCTCAAATTTTCTGAAAGTTAAATCAGATGTTTGAGGCTTTTTTATTGTCTAATAATAAAACCCAGGCATTCGCAAGAATTGCTTAGTAATAATCTTATCTCACTTAACATTCATAGCCTTATCGTCTGTAAAGCTTAGTTAAGTTCCAAAAAGCAATTAGAGCCAACCTGGGTAGTTTCTGTCAGAAGATATATCTTTAGCTACTCCTAAACTATTATTTTCCTTAAAGAAAGTATCTTCATCTCTATTCAATTGTTCATTCATCCTAGAAGATTTCTTATCGTAAACATCTTTACCAGCTTCTCTTAGCTTATAGTTAATCTTAAATTTATTTCTAGATTCCAAAACAGATGGGAGCTTCTTTGCTTTTTCCTTTTCAACAAATTTACAAACTCCATGATAAGATTCAAATAGGACTTGGTCAAAGGATTCAAACTCTTCCATCGGACCGTCCTCCTTTTTTCTATTAAGAAATATATCTTTCTCATTATAATATTACCCAGATTTTTATAATATAAACATTTTCTTTTTATTATTTACCACACCTCCCATACATACAGATTTTTCGGGGGGCAGTACATTCTCTGTACCATGGTTTTCATGATCTTCAATGATTACTATTCTTTTCCTCATAATCATTAACTGATGAGACTTTTATTTCAATTATCGGAGAAGTTAAAAACCATTTTTAGGGTACACATAACATAAGAGTTAAATTCAAAATATTAAAATTAAATGTTTATTACCTATAGGAGCTAATAATGAGTAAAGATAAAAAAAGAATATTATTAAAAATCGGACTAGCTATATTATCATTTTTTTGGGGGAATAACTTCATGAGTCCCTATGTCAATAAATCATTTTCTCATCCAGGTTTTGTTGTCTCCTTATTATTCTTTTTTACATTTTCCTACTTTTGGAATAGACAGTTAAATAATAAAGATAAGAAATGATTAAAAGAGATTCTCTAAATTTAAGAACAGGCAAATTTAATATTTACAAAGTTAAGCAAAGTCGAGGATTCTCTCCTCTTCTTTGCTCTTTTTAAGATTTTTATTAGACAATGAAATTTATAGCTTTTTGATTTATTTTTTTCACAAAAAAACTAGCGATTTCTCGCTAGTTCTTCCTATTCAACTGTTACAGATTTAGCTAAGTTTCTTGGTTTGTCTACATCAATTCCCTTAGCTATTGATGTGTAATAGGCCATAAGTTGGGCTGGTATAGCTGTAAGAAGCGGATAGAGGATATCCAAGGTCTCTGGAATTATTAATATCTTATCAGTGATTTTACTCATTCTAGAGTCCTTATGGCTTGTTATGATAAATACATTAGCTCCTCTTGCCACGACTTCTTCTACATTTGATAGAGTTTTCTCCAAAAGATTTGCCTGGCTCATTATAGCTATAACCGGAGTCTTATCTTCTATTAGGGAAATTGTCCCGTGTTTTAGCTCTCCTGCTGCGAAAGCCTCTGTGTGAATATATGAGACCTCCTTAAGCTTAAGTGCTGCCTCTATGGCTGTTTGATAGTCAAGGCCACGGGCTATATAAAATAGGCTTTTTTGATCTTTTATCTCTTCTGCGAAGTCTTTTATTATTTTATCATCTTCTAGGATTTCTCTTATTTTTCCTGGAATTTCCTTTAAACCTTCTATGATTTCCTTGTAAACTTCATCGTCAATCCTAGATACTTTCCTAGCGAAATCAAGGGCTAGGAAATAGAGATTTAGAACTTGGCTAGTGTAGGCCTTGGTGCTTGCTACAGCTATTTCTGGACCCGCATAGCAGTATATGGACTTATCAGCTTCCCTATCCATGGATGAGGCTAGGGTGTTTGTTATAAGAAGAGTTTTAGCTTTCTTTTCCTTGGCAAAGCTTAGAGCCTTAAGGCTATCGGCTGTTTCACCTGATTGGGATATGAACATTACCAGGCTTTTCTCATCAAGGAAGGGATCATTATATCTAAACTCTGAGGCAAGATCACAGATCACTGGAATCTTGGCAAGTTTTTCTATAAGAGTCTTGCCAACAAGGCCTGCATGGTAGGCTGTTCCACAAGCTACTATATATATTCTTTCAAAGTTTTCTAAGTCTTCTTTGGTAAATGAGTCTCCATCAAGGGCAACTTCGTCATTTTTTTCATTTAGTCTAATCAGCTCTTCCAGGACAGAGGCTTGCTCATTTATTTCCTTGATCATAAAATGGTCGTAGCCTGCCTTAGTCGCTGCATCGACTGACCATTCTATCTTTTTAATTTCTCTATCAACTACTTTTTCATCTTTGTCATAGATAGTGTAGGAATCTCCCTCGATATCTACGATATCTCCATTTTCTAGATAGATAACATCTCTGGTGTATTTTAAAAGAGATGGAATATCACTTGCCATCATGAAGGAATCTTCCATTATTCCTGCTACAAGGGGGCTTTCTTGTCTAATCCCAATAAGTCTATCTGGCTCGTCAGCTGAGATAATCCCACATGCATAGGCTCCTACAAGTCTTTTACGGACTTTTCTTACAGCTTCTAAGAGATCTGTCTCATAATACTTTTCAAGTAGTACTGCTATAACTTCTGTGTCTGTCGAAGATTTAAACTTATAGCCTTCTTCTTCCAACTCCTTCTTAAGGTCTCTATAGTTTTCTATGATTCCATTGTGGACTACGGCAATCTTACCGTTGTTTGAAAGGTGAGGGTGGCTATTTACATCGTTGGCCTCTCCGTGAGTTGCCCATCTGATGTGGCCTACGCCGACTTTTCCTTCTATAGGATCTTCCTCCAAAGCCTTCTTCAAATTCTCAAGCTTTCCAGCTTTTTTTACACAAGAAATCCCACAATCATTAATCACAGCTATACCTGCTGAGTCGTAACCACGATATTCAAGTTTTTCTAGACCATCGATGATTACTTCTCTTGCATCAAGCTTTCCCTTATATGATACTATTCCGCACATAGTAACCTCCTATTTAGTTTTTATGAGGCCACTGTATCTTCTCTGTCCACAGGATTGCTCCTGTGTTTTGTCTAATACTAGGGCTGTGAACCCAGACAGCTCCCGCCGAATTTTCGATAACTGCCTTCCTCGTCATCCCATTGGGATCTGGCGCTTTAATGTTTTTTTACCTCATCTTTATATTATACCCTAGAAATTTGGGCAAAACAAAATCCTCCAGCCTAGCCAGAGGACTCATTTCAGATTAATAAAGCTAAAATTATAAGAGGTGAAAGTATTAATAATACCCAAGGCATAAATACCTTCATCGCTGCAAGAAACATAGCTAGTTGGTCATTATTTTCGAGATTATCCCTATCTAGGAGCCTCTCTTTTTCATAGATTTCTTTTTGGCTTTTGCCCTTAAATCTATCTATTGGAGCCTTCATATAGCGCTCATTTCTTCTAGCTCTTCTTCCTTTTTAGCTTTTTCTATTTTATTTTTCTCAAAAGCCTTTTGTTTTTCTTCTTCGCTTACATCAAGTAAGTGACATGCTACGAAGTGGCCATCTTCTCTTTCCTTAAGTTCTGGCTCGAAGTTGGCACAAATATCCATAGCGTACTCGCATCTGGTGTGGAACCTACATCCTTTTGGAGGTTTTACCGCTGATGGTATGTCTCCTTCGATGACTTGTAGCTCTTGGCCTTGGTCTACATCTGTTCTTGGTATAGCACGCAATAGGGCCTTGGTGTATGGATGGAGAGGATTTTCGAAGATTCTCTCTGATTCACAAAGCTCTACCAAAACTCCAAGATACATTACCCCAATCCTATCTGATATATATTTTACAACTGATAGATCGTGGGTGATGAAAAGGTAGGTTAGGTTGTTCTCATCTTTTAGGTCTTGAAGAAGGTTTATAATCTGAGATTGGATAGATACGTCAAGGGCACTTACAGCCTCATCACAAACTATAAAGCTTGGCTTAAGGGCTAGGGCTCTTGCTATACCAATTCTTTGTCTTTGTCCAAGGGTCTTGGAAGATCATTTGTAGGTCTTTCCTTAGGGCTCTCATCTCCTCGTTGTTAAGCTCAGATAGGTCGATTCCATTATCTCTCTCTGCTTCAAGCTCGGTAAATCTCTCCTTATTTTCGAGACTCTTTCTATAGGCTTCTATGGTTTGATCTTTTTCACTGATTTCTTTAGTCTTGGCATCTTTTTGGCTGATCAAATCCTTATACTTAGGATCACTTTCTAGGAATTTATCATATTCTTCCCAAGTTCTTGATCTCATTTGAGTCTTTTGCTCAATTTCTTCGAGCTTTTCTAGGATGCCGGCTCTTTGTTTAAGGATGTCGTATTTTTCCTTAAGCATAGTAGCTACCTTGTTTAGGTCATTACTTGCAAGAAGACCTCCAGCAATCCTTACCATATTTAGGTAGTTTTCCTCTAGGTCACGTCGCTTAAACATAGCCTTTTCATTAAGCTCTGCTCTTTTTTCGTCTGTATCGGCGTTTTCAAGCTCTTCATAAATCTTATTTAGGGCGTCTATTTCTTCGTGATATTTAGGAAATTGGCTAGGGATTTTCTTAATCATATCTAGCATATAGGCTGGAGCAGTATCCTCTATGGTCTTTCCATAGTAAAGAGTAGTTCCTTCCGTTTGATCGTAGATTTGTAGGAGGGTTCTACCGAAAGTAGACTTACCACATCCAGACTCCCCTACAAGACCCAGGGTCTCTCCTTCATAGATATCTAGACTAATGGATTCGTTAGCGTGAACATATTCGCCAGGTCCTCTATTAAATATAGACTTTTTCTTAAGAGGGAAATACTTCTTTAGATTTCTTATTTTAAATAAGACTTTTTTATCACTATTCATTCTCTTCCCTCTCCTTTCTATTTGGATAATGACATCTGATCTTTTGATTTTCATTTACTGAAACTAAATCAGGCATCACTTCTATACATTTTTTAGTAGCGTATTTACATCTATCTGCAAACTTGCATCCTTTTGGCAGGTTGAGTGGGTGTGGTACTGAACCTGGGATGATATCAAGCCTTTCGTTTCTATCTGATGTGATAGATGGGATTGAATTTAGTAGAGCTACAGTATATGGGTGGTTAAAGTCTGTAATATCGTGTTTGAAGATAAATTCAACTGGAGATTGCTCCACGATTTGTCCGCAATACATTACAGCAACTTCATCAGCCATTTGATTGATTACACCAAGGTCGTGGGTAATAAAGAGGATTGATGTACCAGCCTTATGTTTAAGATCATTCATAAGCCTTAGGATTTGGGCTTGGATTGTAACGTCAAGGGCTGTTGTAGGCTCATCTGCTATAAGAAGCTTTGGCTCACAAGCAAGGGCCATGGCGATCATCACCCTCTGGTTCATACCTCCAGATAGCTCGAAAGGATATTGTTTGGCCACTACATGTGGATTAGGGATCTTAACAGCTGCAAGAAGCTCTTCACATCTTTTAGCCGCTTCCTTCTTATTCATTCCCTTGTGGAGGATAAGAACTTCTGAGATTTGTTTTTCTACGGTAAAGACTGGGTTAAGTGAGCTCATAGGCTCTTGGAATATCATAGATATGGCATTTCCTCTGATATGCTCCATTTGGCTAGTCTTATAGTCAGAAATTTTTTCTCCATCGAATATTATCTCACCATCGTAAATCTTTTGGTTTGACTCAAACAGTTGGAGTATACTCATAGCTGTTTGGCTCTTTCCAGATCCACTTTCTCCAACAAGACCCAGGGTCTTACCAGCATCGACTGTAAAAGATACGTCATTTACAGCCTTGATAAGACCACGTCTTGTTTCAAAGTAGGTGTGTAGATTTTTTATTTCTAATAAACTCATTTTATAACCTATCTTTCATTTGCTCTTGGGTCGATGGCATCCCTTAGGGCGTCACCGATTAGGTTTACAGAAAATGATGTCAAGAATACTGCAAGTGCTGGGAATACCCACCTCCACCAGTAAGTGTTTAGTACGTCTGATGATTGGGCTGCAGTAAGCATATTACCCCAAGAAGGAGTTGGTTCTTGTACACCAAAACCTAGGAAGGATAGACCAGATTCTGTTAGTAAGTTTCCAGCATAACCTATAGTCGCATTTACAATTACTATTGATAAGATATTTGGGAAGATGTGCTTGATCATAATAGACCAATTCTTAACTCCCAAGGCTCTCGCTGCTGTTATATAGTCTCTTTCTCTTTCAGCAAGGATTTGTCCACGAACAAGTCTTGCAAGTCCCGTCCAACCGAGTAGACCTAGAAGAATCATAACCATAGTGATCCTTTGCTCTTGGCTTGCTCCTGGTGGAAGGAGGGCTGATAGGGAAATCAACATTGGATAGAATGGGAAGGATGCCACAATTTCAGAAAATCTCATCAATACATTGTCTATCTTTCCGCCAGCAAAACCTGAAATCATACCGATTAGTACACCGAGGACTATTTGGATTACAGTAGAGATCAAGGAAATTACCATGGTCATCTTACCACCATGGATTAATCTTGTGAAAATATCACGACCTTGATCGTCAGAACCAAATCTAAAGCCATTTAGACCCCAAGTTTCGATTTTGCCTTCTTTACTTACTGCGTAGTTGTTGAAATATGAAGAATAAATTTGATCAAATTCTCCTTCAGGAGTCTTTAGCTCTCCGTAGTTTTCCTTACCCCATTGGTAGATTTTACCGTTTTCGTCAAGGGCTGTGAACACTGAATCACTAGCCTTGATATCAACTAGAGGAGCTTCAAATTTTGGGATCGAATCTCCTGAAACCTTATCTCTAGTAGGTCCCCAAACATAAAGATTGCCATCTTCTGATAGGGCTGCTGCTGATGAGGAAGTTAGGGCTACCTTTTTAGTCTTAACCTTGCCTGTCTTAAGCTCTTCTGGCATTTGAGTGTCAATTTCTGCACCCATTACACCCAAAAGTCTGACAGATCCGTCCTTCATTATAGCTAGGATATTGATTGGATTTGTTGCAAAATCTACAACTTGTCCCTTAATATCAGAAGGAAGAAGGTTAAGTCTACTTGCAAGGGTTGATCCCCATACTACTAGGTTGTTTTTCTTTGTAAGAATTACTGAGTATTGAACACCTGCGCCGAGTTTTTCTATTCCTTCTTCTTTTACCTTAGCCTCATCCATTGGTGGCATTTGGTTTTGTTGGAAGGCATTGTTACCCCAGCCGTATATCTCGTTATCTTCTGTAGCAGCTATTATATGTCTATCACCTGCTGCTATATCTACTATTTTTTTGTTAGCTAAGGCTTCCTTGGCCTTATCTGGGATTTCTAGGACCTTATCTTCGTTGTCAGATCCCCAAACATAGAGATGTCCCCCCTTGCTAAGTCCTGCAGAGAAGGTATTACCTATAGAAATTTTCTCAACTCCCTCTTTTTCTAGATCAGAAGGATAGTTCATATAAGCTCCACCAGGACCTACATTAGTTAAGTTTCCTTGGGAGTAGTATTGGTTAAAGGGAAGAACTTTACTTCCTACAAATACTACTAAGACAATCGCTACAAAAAGCACAAGTCCAATAATACCCAAAGGATTTCTAAAGTAGTTTCTAAGGGCTACCTTGCCCGGAGACATGATAGCTTCTTCTTTTAGCTTATCATTTTCGTCTTCCTTTCTAGGTCCCTTGTCCACGTTTTTATTATCACTATGGAGTAATTCATCATCCGATTTATTGTCAGATTTATTATCAAAGGAAGAATTACTATCATTGAATTCTTCTCCCTTAGAGAATGTGAAGGCTCTTAAGAAGAAATTTTTCAAGAAACTTCCATATGATTTTACAGATTTTTTAAAAGTCGCATTCATCTTAAGCCTCCAATTGAACTCTTGGATCTACTAGGGCATAGGCCACATCCATCAATAAGTTTCCAAGAAGAGTAAGCACAGCATAAAACATTGATAGGGCAAGGATTACATTGTAATCTTGAGCCATTACAGCCATTATTAGTTCGTTACCGATTCCCCTAAAAGAGAATATCCTCTCTGTGATAGCTGAACCTGAAAACATTCCAAGCACAGCCCAGGTTAGGGCAGTAACTACTGGTATAAGGGCGTTTCTAAAGGCATGAGAATAGATAACAGTCTTCTCTTTTAGACCCTTACTTCTTGCTGTTCTTATATAATCTTGGTCTAGGGCATCTAGCATTGAGTTTCTTACATATCTTGAAAGAGATGCAAGAGAACCTATGGTTAGGGTAGCTGTTGGTAAAACTAGATACTTAACCCATTCTCCAAAGGTATTTTCTCTAGGCATACCATTTGCTGGAAACCATCCTAGTCTAAAGGCAAAGACGAATATCAAAATAAGTCCTATAAAAAATACAGGAATTGATAGACCCACTAGGGTCAAAGTCTGGAAGGTCTTATCGAAAACCCCTCCCTTGTGCGTGGCCGACCTAATTCCTATCAAGACCGACAGTACAAATGATAGAATTGTCGAACCGATATTTAAAAATATGGTGTTTTTGAGAGGCTCTGATAAATATTCAGAAACTGGTCTTCTAACTCTAGTAGATTCTCCCAAATCACCCTTCAAAGTTCTTCCAAGCCATCTTACATATTGCTCAGGCAAGGACTTATCAAGTCCGTATCTAGCTTGAAGTGTTTGGTATAGCTCTTCTTGCTCTTGTTTGGTCATACGACCTGTAGTAGGCATCATGGCCTTAATTGGATCTCCTGGCATGGCTTTAGAGAAAGCAAAAAGCATTATAGATATAATCAGAGCTACTGGTATTAAATTTATGATTCTCTTAACTATATAACGAAACATATCTTCCCTTCCTATTTTTTATAACATTGAGATTCGTTATCTTATTAAAGTATACTGATAAATATGTAGTCTTTTTTGAAAAATGATAAACAAATCCAAGTTAATAATTTTTATAATTTATATGTTATAATATTAGTTGTATTTTGTCAACCACCTATCTTATTAAATTATTATATAAAGAGGCCCGCAAAATGTAAACGTTGGTAAAATAACGACATAATTATGCATATTTTTTCATAACTTTATGATTTTTTTGCAAATAATTTTGATAATTCATGGATAATCACAAGAACGAAAATAAAAAGGCTCACTCAAGTGAGCCCCTTTAATTTACTGATTATTAGTTTTCTAGACTAAGAGCGTTTATTTGATCTTCTGATTGCCATACTGGTGTATTAACATCGAATCCCTTAACTCTCTTTGTGTAACCTGTGTGATATTGGTTAGCGTAAAGTGGGATTTCTGGTAGGTAATCATTGTACCAGATTTGGAATTCTTCCCAGTTATCTAGGTATTCATCCTTCTTATCAGCAGGTGTCTTACGTAGTTTAACTGTCAACTCATCAGCCTTTGGATCATTAGTCTTAGTATAGTTGTAAGGTCCTTCAGAGTTATAAGCGTACCATGGGTCAAATGGTGTACCGAAGTTTGTACCCATATTGAATACTGTATATTCTGGGTCTTCTTCTGGATAGTAGTAGTAGTTTAGAAGAGTTGCGAATGAACCAGCTGTAACATTGTATTCCATACCAACTTGCTTAGCATTGTTTGGTACTTGGTTAGAGATTAATGTTGTAATTGGTGATTCATCAGAACCGTATTGGTTAACTACAAGCTTCTTACCATTTTCATCGTATCTATAATAGTCAAATCCATCTGGGTTAGATGCGAAAGCTTCATCAGCCTTAGTCTTATCCCAAGGTGTAGTTCCATCAGACTCGAACTTGTAAGGTGTTTTGTCGAGAAGGGCATTAGCTTGATCTAAGTTCATTTGGTAGTTGATTAACTTACCTTCAAGATCTGCTCCTCTTTCCTTATACATCCATTGGCTGCTACCGTACATACCGTTAGTTACAACACCGTATCCACCAGCGAAGGATTGTACGAAACTATTCCTATCCATTAGGTGAGCGATAGCTTGTCTAACTTCTTTGTATTTTGTACTTCCTCTGTCTGTTAGGAATGTTACGTTACCATAACCGTTTCTTTCGAATGTGTTATATCCACCGATCTTTCCACTATCAGCAGCTTCTCTCATTCTGTCGATTGGACCACCTTCAGATTCTTCTTCCCAAAGGTCGATATCTCCATTTTCAAGTAAGTCTACAGCAATATTTTTGTTTACAGTTTGAAGGATTACGTTAGGAATTGTAGCCTTATCACCCTTGAAGTTTCCAGCGTAGTTTTCGTTTAGGCTTAGTTTAACCATGTTGTTTTCAAATGATTCAAACTTGTAAGGTCCTGATACAACTGCTGGATTAAGTCTGTATTCATTAACTTCCTTAAGCATAGCTTCATCGATAAGTTGTTGAGTAGGATCTACATCGCCTGCTTTACGTTCTTCAAGATCTTTGATTGCATCTTCGTGTTCTTTTTTAGCTTCTTCGTAAGCCTTCTTATCTTCTTCTGCTGCATCATCTGCTGGAGCTGGATTATTTTCCTCAAAGTCTTCATTTTGTTTTTTGATTTGTTCATCCAGGTTCTTTACATAGTTTTCTTTCTCTTCGTCACTAACTTTATAGCCTTCTTTAGCAACAAGCTTGTTACCCTCTTTAGAAAGAGCTAGGTTCTCGTTTAGATAGTGCATTGGGTGTGGTTGAATAGCTAGTAGAGACGCTTCTTCGAAGTATGGAAGGAATGATGCATCTATTGTAATCTTAAATGTGTAATCATCTACCTTCTCTAGACCTTCAAATACATCGCTATCGCCCTTCTTATAGGCTTCATATCCCTTAACTGAGTCAGATCCTGGGCTTGTAGAGCCTGTTAGTTTGGTATATTCTGGGTGAGTGTGTAGAAGAGACATGAATAAGTAATCATCTGCCTTGATTGGTTCGCCATCAGACCATTTAAGGTCTTTCTTGATCTTGAATGTAACAGTCTTTGAACCATCTTCGTTATCTTGAGATACTGGCTCTCCATCTAGAACTGCAGTGTTGTTTACCCAAGCTCCTGATTCATCTTGAACAACTGTTTGGTAGCCGTTGTTTCCTTCGATACCAAGATATTTTCTAACTTTAACATCTCCAGAGTTGTTGGTCCATCCTTGTAGAAAATCACCGTTAAGCTCACCAAGACCTACTACTAGAGTATCGTCAGATGTTTGTGATTCGAAGTTTTCCGCACCTTCTTCGCCGGTTCCTTCACTTTCTTTTGCATCTTTATCGTCTTTGTTTTTATCTTCAGCTTTTGTGTCTGCGTCATTATTAGCAGCTTTGTTGTCTTTATTTTCTCCACCGCCACAAGCAACTAGAGTACTAGCTAGTCCAAGTGCCATTAATGAAGAAAAAACTCTTTTCATTTTCATTAGTTTTCCCCCTAAAAAATTAAGTAACTTTTATATTTATATATTTTAACTCAATGAATAGATTTTGTCAAGGATTTCCTAAGGTTTTATACACTATATAGAATTTTTATTCTTTATAGTTCTTTAATATTAGGGATTTTTGAATTATATTCATGTAATATAATTCATGAGTCCTAGTCTTGTTAAAGCACTAATATATTAAATTCCAACATCCGCTCTACTTTTACTCAACAAAAAATATTTGTAGAAATTTCAACTTCCTGTATTTTTATTTCTCTAATGATAATGCAAATACCTTGCTCAAGCACGACAAATTTAAAGAAAATTAACTCAAGCAAAAAGAGGCGGCCCTCTAGAGCTCACCCCTTTAATTTATCTTATTTATAAGAATCCTTATTCAATTGTCATAGCATTTATTTGATCAGATGCCTTCCATACCGGTGTCATTATATCAAAGCCCTTGATCCTGTTACTGTATCCTGTGTGGAAGACATTTGAGTAGAGTGGAATTTCTGGTAGGTAGTCGTTGTACCATTTTTGGAATTCTTCCCACTTATCTAGATAAGCTTCCTTCTCCTCTGGAGCTGTTCTTCTTAGGGCAGTTGTTACCTCATCTGCCTTTGGATCGTCTACCTTATTTCTATTAAATGGACCTTCCTTTGAATAGTATAGCCATGGATCAAATGGTGTAGCAAAATCTGATGCCATTGAGAAGGCTGTATATTCCGCATCTTCCTTAGGGAAGGTATAGAGGTCTATTAGGGTTGAGAAGGATCCACTTGTCACGTTATATTCCATTCCAGCTTGCTTGGCATTTGGAGGAAGTTGGTTGGATATTAGGGTTGTAATTGGAGATTGTTCTGCCCCATATTGGTTTACAACAAGCTTATTTCCGTTTTCATCATATCTATAATAGTCGAAGCCTTCTTGGTTTTTGTTAAATTCTTCAAGAGCCTTGTTCTTATCCCAAGGAGTTTTTCCATCAGCTTCGAACTTGAAAGGAGATTTGTCAAGAAGTTCATTTGCCTTGTCGATATTTAGAACCCAATTTACCAATTTTCCTTCGACGTCTGCTCCTCTTTCCTTATACATCCATTGGCTTGTACCGTACATACCGTTGGTTACAACACCGTAGCCACCCAAGAATGATTGAACAAATTCGTTCCTATCCATTAGGCTTGCTATAGCTTGTCTTACCTCCTTGTATTGGGTTGCTCCCCTGTCTACTAGGAAGGTTAGGTTTCCGTAACCATTTCTTTCGTAAGAGCCTACTTGGATTTTGCCATCGTCTGCTGCTTTTTTGAGTTGGTCGATCTTTGATCCGTCAGTTTCGCCTTCCCAAATGTCTATATCTCCATTTTCTAGAAGGTCTGGTCCTATGTTTTTGTTTACCAATTGAACTATGATGTGAGGGATACTTGCCTTATCTCCCTTGAAGTTTCCTTGGTAGTTTTCGTTAAGGTCAAGTCTAACCATGTTGTTTTCGAACTTATCAAACTTGTATGGTCCACAGGTAACCTTAGGGTTAAACCTATAATCACTTGTAAGCTTAATCATAGCTTCTTCTATTAGTAATCTAGTTGGATCTACATCTCCTTCTTTACGAGCTTCAAGATCTCCTACTTTGCTATCTAAGTCAGCTTTAGCTTCTTTGTATTCATCGCCTTCCTTATCGAGACCTTCACTATCTTCTTCGAAACTTTCTTTTAGGATCTCTATTTGCTTGTCTATAGATTTTTTGTAGTTGTCTCTATCCTTATCTGTGACTTCATAGCCGTCCTTAACCACAAGCTTCTTGCCATCTTCTGAAACAGCTAGGTTTTCTCCTATATAGTGCATTGGGCTAGGACCTGCATTTGATAGGACTTCTACTTCAAAATATGGTAGTTGGGAAGAATCTACTGTTAGGCTAAAGCTATAGTCGTCGTGTTTTTCGATTCCTTCAAAACTATCAGTCTCCCCATTTTTGAAGGCCTTGTAGCCTAAGAGTGAGTCTGCTCCTATATTCATAGATGCAGTAAGTGGGTTAAAGTCCTTATCTGATTCTAGGAGGATTCCAAATATATAATCATCAGCTGTGATAGGTTCTCCATCTGACCATTTTAGGTCTTTCTTTATGGTATAAGTGGTTGTCCTTGATCCATCTTCGTTAATCTTTACTTCAGGGTCTTTTTCAAGGGCAGCTGTGTTTGTTTTAAACTTTCCTTCCTCGTCTTGGACATAGCAATCATAGCCGTTGTTTCCTTCTATACCCATGAATCTTCTTACCTTTACGTCATTGCCATCATTGGCATAGCCTTGGATGAAGTCTCCATTTAAGGAATCAACTCCCATAACTATGGTGTCATCAGAAGTTTGCTTGTCAAAATCTTCCGGAGTCTCTGAGGCATTTTTAGAGTCTGTAGCTTTGTTAGCCTCTTCATTTTTGCTCTTTGACTCCGCTCCACCCTTGGTTGAATCTGTGCTAGATCCGCACGCAGAAAGTGTTAGGACAAGTCCTAGAGCCATTAGAGATGAATAAACTTTTTTAATCTTCATACTAACCTTCCTTAATTTATATTTTGTGAAATTGTTTACATTCTACCTTTTTTATTCATTTTAGTCAAAGATTTGTGTATAAGTATTAATTTACTTTCTTATATTTTCACGGCTATCTTATAAAGGATTATTGTTATAAAGGCCTTTCTCCAATCTCACAATCTATTCCCGAGGCTAATTTATTCATTTATTATTCGCATAAAGATTTTTCAAATCTCTCAAAGTACCTTATCTTAAAATAAATTATGTATTTTTTAAAATTAAATTTTATAAATAAAAAAGAGATCTACTTCTATTAAGTAGAACTCCTTAGATTTTATTTTTTGTTTTCGTATAGTCTGTCTGAATCTGCTCCCACAAGTCTGTAGTATCTTACTGGTAGACCAGAAGAATCTCCCATGTATCCTTTTCTAGGAGTAACAGCTATTCCGTCTTGGCCGTAGGACATGTGGATTATTGTATCATTTGCCCTGTTTAGGATAAAGCCTGTGTGACCAGCAGCTCCTGCACTTGCCCCAGGTCTTCCTGATACGAATATATCTCCGTATCTTATCTCGCTTTCAGAGATTTCATACATTACTTTACCTGCTGCTCCTAACTTAAATAGTGTTTCTGTATTTCCTATGGCTGAACCTTGTTTTAGGAAGCCTCCGTAGATTAGAGACCTATAAACTGCTGATGAGCAATCTGCTGCCCAGTCAGAGTTTCTATTTTTCCAGTGCATATCATATGTTAGGCCAGCTCTTCTTGCTGTAAACATCCACTCCATAGCCTTATCGAGGTTCTTTGAGCCTTTGATGTTGTTATCTACTGGCTTTGCAAGACCATTTCCATCAACCTTGTAGGTTACTCCACCTTGAGTCACCTCTGTGTTTTTTTGAAGGCCATTTGATGTGAAGTAATAATAATTTCCATCTATTTCCCAAACACCTTCTTGGACATAACCATTGACATTGGTGTGGTATTTGTTGCCATTATAGTCAAACCAAGCGTTCTTTGGATTTGTAGCAACTCCCCTCTTGTCTGTCTTGTAGAACCTACCTGCAGACATTATTCCCTTATTTTGGGCCATAACACCATCTTTGTCGAAGACATAGGTGTATTTGCCTATATTACGAGCACCTCTTACAAGTTTTCCATCATCGCCACTTCTATAGGTCTTACCATCTATTGCAACCCAGAAGTTCTTAGGATTTGTAATTTTGCCATCCTTATTACTTATATATAACTTTCCGTCTTTTATTTCCTTGAAGTCTGTTGTAAGTACTCCATTTCCATCGAAGTTATAGTAGTCATTTCCAACTTTAGTAAGACCCTTATAGATTTTTCCATTCTCATCTGTACGATATGTCTTGCCATTTACTTTGACCCAAGCATTAGCTTTTGTGTTTAGGATGCCCCTATCGCTTGCTTCGTAATAGGAGTCATTTGTAAGGACTTTTTTGTTTGTTTGAAGGCTTCCGTCATTTGCAAAGTAGTATTTCTTGCCATCTATCTCGGAAAGACCCTTGCTTAGATTTCCTTGACTATCCTTGTGGTATACTTTGGAATCTTCCTCATACCAATCAGACTTACTTGCTGATCTACCTTCGGAAGAATTTCCCCTGTCTGATGTAGATGTATTAGCTTCGTGGGCCTCAACTTCCTTATATATATCATCAAGACTAGAATTATCATAATAGATGATATCCTTAGAAGTAACTTCCTTAGCATTTTGGTCATCAGCTGGGCCCTTATCCCCAGAAATCTCCTTAAGTGGGATTTCTTGTTCAGGAGCAAGTTCCTTTTCCCTAGACTCCTTCGCCTTATCTTCTTCGCTAGAAGCTTCAAGCTCTTTCTCGCTTGTATTGGCATATCCCATCTCTTCTAAGTCAGATAGGATTCTATCAAGGTTGTCCTCATCGTATGTTGCTATTAAATTATCTTCCGCACTAGTTGATGCTTCTTTTTCTCCAATATCTTCTGATAAGCTCTCATCAACATCTAGTTTATAATCTTCCTCTGCATATGAATATGTTCCTGACATAATTGCCTGAGATATAAACAATGTTGATGCTAACAGTATTGTTTTATTTACCTTCTTCATCTCTACCTCTTCCATAAAATTTAAATTACAAATTAATTACAAATAATCTATAGTATTTGGCTATTTTTCTCGTATTTTAGTATTTCATCAATATTATAGACTATTTTCATCAAAATTGCAACAAAAAGGTTACAAATTTTCTTGATTTTTCAAAAAATAAGAGGGATTTTCTCAAAAAAGATAAATTTTCCCCAAAAAACTAGTACAATTATTAAAAATAAGCAAAAAGGGTATCATATTAAAAACGGAGGGATATATGAAAAAAAGAAATATAATTTTAGCATTTGCCCTTATCCTAGCTCTAAGTTCATGCCAAAACTTGGAAGGATCCAAGAAGGGAAATGTTTCAGAAAAAACAATAGAAAACGCACTAGCTGAAGAAAGCAAAAACGAAAAAAACTCTGACTTGATAGATGACAAGGACAAGAACGAGGATGCAGAAAGCAAGGATAAGAAGGATGATAGTTCTGACAAAAATGTAGAAGATGCTCTCGCAAACATCAACTACGACGAAATCAGAAAATATATAACAGATATAGGAGAATTCGACCCAGAAGTCCTAGATGAATTGACTGACGAAGATATCAAAGAATACTATCTCCGTGCCAAGGCTGCAAGCGATAAGACAGGCTACTGGGATGTGAAAGACTTCTTCTTCCAAGAGCTTGCCAAAGACTATAGAGAATACTCAAACAAATTCCCACTAGACTCCATAGAAGACTTGTACAACTGGCCAAAAAGCACTGACAAGGTTACAGATAAGTATGCTGACGAAAGAAAATTCATAGCAAATCTCGGCTACGATCAAGCAGAAATAGACAAGATGTCTGACAAAAAGCTTGAAGAAGCCTTCAAGAAAGCCTATGACAAAAACCCAGAAGGTCTCTACAATGATTATATAGAAAGTGTCGGCAAGAATAATTTCGACAAAAACGAAAACTCTACTAATGATGTAAAAGCACAAAATTCTAGTCAAAATGTAGAGAAATTCTCCCAAAACCAAAGCGACTACGATGAATTTAAGAAAAGCCTAGTAGAACTTTACGAATTCGACCCTGATGTAGTAGCTCAAATGACTAATGAAGACATAGATCTAGCAGCAAGTCGTGGCCAAAAAATCCTAGAAGAAACAGGCTACGGTGACATAGGTCTAATCATAAACGAACTAGCAAAAATGTATCCAGGCTCATCTACAATGTATCCTGGTGAATAATCCTACCGGCCCGAGTCCCAGCTCGGGCTTTTATTTTACGAAAAGACAAAACCAAAGGGCCTTATCCTGGTCTATAACCCTGTGCCTTAAGCCCTTGGGGATAAAGAGAAAATCTCCCTTTTTCATTCTTACTATTTCTGATTCTGTTTCTATTGAAGCAAATCCATCCATAAGAATAACAAACTCATCCTCATCTTGAATCATAAAGTCTGTCACTTGATTGAGGGACATGGTCCTGAGGGCCCTGACCTTCTCATTTTCAAAAATTCCCTCCTCAACTTCTTCTAGGTCAGAAAACCTTATATGATCAAATAAATTAAAAACTTCCATCAAATCTCCTCCTGTTTTAGTCCATCTATACCCTTTTCAAAAGTATTTTATTTACAATTAAGTTTATTCCTTCTCCCTCTAAAATAAAAAATCTCCCGCTTAGTTACACACTAGTTGGAAGATTTAAAAATATCAAAACTTTTATTCTATTTTGTAAGATAATCCCTGTAGAAGCTTAAGTCTTGAACGACTTCCATAACTCCCTTGTACTTTCCTTTTTTATCTCTTACAGCATAGTAAGTAATTGCCGTATCTTTGCCTCCTATAGGTCTAACTAGTCTGAACTCGTCTCTTTTACCTTCTTTAAAGTCCTTGATTAGTCCTCTTACTATAGGCTCTACCTTTGGTGGGTGACAGGAATATACTGGGCGGCCTAGGGCACTTTCTGGTCTTTTGAAGACCTTACTTCCCTCATGGTCGTTGAAGTAGGTATTTATGTCCTTATCATCGACAAAGGTGATTTCTACATCCATTGTGTCAAATATTGCTTCGATTTGATCGTAGCTTAATTTGCCTTTCTTGAAAGTAACAAAGCCATCTTCTTCTTTGCTTTCTTTTTTTTCTTTTTCTTTATTTTCTATTTCTTCGTATGAGATTAGGGAGTGGTCGTAGTCTTCTAGGTCCTTGTAGAGTAAGTCTAGGTCTTCCCCGCTTACATTTTCTTCCAAGAGGGGATAAAGGATATTATCTTCCTTGTAGGTCATCTCTTCTGCCCTTTGGATGGCTTCGTCTAGGGCTTTCTCGTCTTTTTTCTTTATAGCCTTTCTAATAGACTTAGCTATTTCTATGTCTACAGCCCACATCACATCTGATGGGCCTGGCTTATTGTATTTTACTTTAAGGAGGGGATAGATTAAATCTCCCTTTTTCTTGTAGTGACTTCCTATAGCCATTAGCTTATCGTAGTCTTTGTCTTCTTTGGCTCTTTTTATGATTTCTTTTATCTTGTCGTTTTCTCTTTCCATATAGGATATAAAGGGATCTATACTTCTTCCCTCGCTCTTTTCCTTGTGGGTCATTCCATGAAAGAGGGCAGAGTGGACATCGCAAAGTTTTCTTACTTCGTCCTTATCTATTCCAGATTGTAGGAGTTCTTCTTCTGCATCCATTATCTCTGATGATGAGACTCCTTGGAAGTTTTCTTTGAAATCTTTCCTTACCTTTTCTAGGTCCTCTCCTTCTGAAAGTCTTGATATATAGGATTTGATAAGTTCTTTTCTCCTTCTTACTTCTGGGTCATTTGAAGAGTCGCATACTTCGTAGCCATTCTTTTCTAGCTTGTCTTCTAGATTTTCTATGCCCATGATGATCGCTCCCCTTTTAAGTGATGTCTTCTTACCCATACTTTTAAGCAAGAGTGGGTTATCTAGGCCCTTAAATCCTATATTTGTGAGTATATCCTTAAGTTCTGGATTTTCTTCTATTAAATCAAAAACTGTTTTATTTATATTAATTTTCATACTTGCCTCCATATCTTTAACTGATTTTATTATATAACTATTGATAATAATAATCAGTAACATATGTTACAAGTGAATAAAAAAAGATCCCGCTTAAGCGAGATCCTTATTTCATCTTTTCTAATTCTATGCTGAATTTTTGTAATATTTTTTTCTCGATTCTTGATACTGTCATCTGGCTTATGTCCAAGGTATTTGCTATGTCTACCTGGGTTCTTCCCTCGTAGTATCTGAGTTCTAGTATTTCTTTTTCTAGGTCGTTTAGTCTTTCTTTGGACTTATCAATTAAATCTTTTAGCTCGATTGAGTCGAAGTTCTTATCTTCTTCTCCAATCATATCTGATAAGTCGATGGCGTTTTCTCCCTTTTGGACTTGGTATTTCATGTCCAAGGATTGAGGAGTATAGACCTTGCTTGCTTCCATAGTCTCGAGTATTGTCTCCTCATCTTCTCCCAAATAGTCAGCGATGTCGGCTATGGTTGGGGTTCTTTGAAGCTCTTGAGGGAGGATTTTCTTGGCTGTATTGATCTTTTTGTAAAGATTCTGGATCCTTCGAGGAACTCTTATTACCCAGCCCTTATCCCTGAAGTATCTCTTAAGCTCTCCCATTATGGTTGGGGTTGCAAAGGATGAGAAGGCATAACCCTTGGTTGGGTCGTATCTTTCTACAGCGTAGATCAAGCCTAAGCTTGCGACTTGGTAGAGATCATCTTTTTCGATTCCCTTTCCCACGTATTTGTTGGATAGGATATCGACTATATACATATGCTCTTTGATAAGCTCATCCCTAAGTTTTAAGTCGCGAGTTTGGTAATACTCTTCGAATTTTTCTTGAATGGCCTCTTTGTGCTCTTGTTTGCTTGACTTAGACATTATTCTGCCCTTATTGTTAGTAGAATCTTTTCATATTCGATTGTTAGTTCATCACATAATTCTTCTAGGATTAGGTCTCTCATAGAAAGGGCTCTTGGCTCAAGCTCTCTGTCCTTTCCTATTACTTCTACCTTGAGATTTTTCTCTTCTGCATAGAAGTTTATTGTGATGTCTTCTTCGTTTAGCTTGTAATTTACTGCCTCAGATACTACTACTCTTATATCTTCGACTTCTTCTATATTAAAGCCCAAATCTGAGGCAAGGCTTGCTGCAAAGAGCCTCAAGGATTTGATATAGAGGCTATTTGCAGGAATTTTAATGCTTATTTTTTCCATATTACACCATCTCAAATATTTCTGTAAGATCTGTAATCTTGAAAAGCTTTAAGATATTTTCTTTTGGGTTGATTATCTTTACTTTTTTTCCTCTTTCCTCATTTATCTTATATATTCTCATAAACATACCAAGACCTGTTGAGTCGAGATAGTCAAGATTTTCGATATCTATTAATATATCTTTGTTCACAGTTTCTATTTCATCTTCTATAAGAGATTTGAACTCTTCTTCTGAATATACATCGAGATCTCCAGATAGATCTAGCACTAATTTGTCCTTTTCTTCTGTTATATTTGCCTTAAACATCTTCTTCCTCTTCTTCCAAAGTGCTATATTTAGTTACTGAAACAATCCTGTCATTTTCATCTGTAAGGTTTTTAAGCTTGACACCTACTGTGTTTCTGCCTGTTATAGATATGTCCCTTACATTTAATCTTATCATATCACCTGATAGGGATACCATCATTATATCATTATCTAGGTCTACTGGTAAAGTATCTATGATTTTTCCTGTTTTTTCTGTAACCTTGTGGCATTTGACACCCTTGCCACCCCTATTTTGATTTTTGAAATTGTTAAAGGAGGTCTTCTTGCCGTAGGCGTTTTCTGTTACTACAAGCAGATAGGTCTCATCGCCTTTTATATTCATAGATACAACTTCATCGTCCTTGTCGAGCTTGATTGCCCTTACACCTTGGGCGATTCTTCCCATAGATCTAAGGTCAGCTGAGTTAAATTGAATGGTCATACCATTTTTAGTTGATATGATTAACTCTTCTTCCTTATCTATTTGTCTAACTGAGATTAGCCTATCGTATTCTTTGAGGGAGATGGCTATGATTCCATTTTTCCTAATATTTGTGAAGTTTTCGGCATCAGTTTTCTTGATTGTACCCATTTTGGTTTGAAGGACTATTTGGCTATCCTTGTTTAGTTCGGATAGGGTCATCATTTCTGTAATTTTTTCTCCAGATTCAAGCTTTAGGATATTGATAATTGCAATTCCTCTTGATTGGCGGCTTCCTTCTGGGACTTCGTAGGTCTTTAGGGAGTAGACCTTACCGAAGGAGGTGAAGAATAAGAGGTCTTCGTGGGTATTGGTTGTCTTTATCTTCTTGATAAAGTCTCCCTCTTTGGTATTGCCTGCTGCTATTCCCTTGCCACCCCTATTTTGGACCTTGTAGGTATCTATAGGGAGTCTTTTGATGTAACCATCTTTAGTTAGGGTAAGGAGGACATCTTCTTTTTCGATTAGCTCTTCTATGTCGATTTCACCCTCATCTGGGATAATCTTGCTTCTTCTGTCATCAGAGAATTTCTCTTTTATCTCTTCCATCTCATCGATTATTAGATTGAGGAGGTTTTCTTCTGAATTTAGGATAGAAAGAAGGTATGCTATAGTCTCTTCTAGCTCTTTGTTTTCAGCATTTAACTTGTCAATTTCAAGTCCTGATAGTCTTTTAAGTTGCATATCGAGGATAGCTTGAGATTGCTTATCTGTAAGGCCGAATTTTTCAAAGAATATTTTCTTGATCTCGTCGTTATCATAAGAAGATCTAATTATTCTTATTATTTCATCGATATTATCGATTGCTATTATAAGACCTTCTACAATGTGTTTTCTAGCCTTATCCTTGGATAGGTCGAAGCTTGTCCTTCTAGTTACTACATCCTTTTGATGTTCGATATAGTATTCGATTAATTCCTTGAGATTTAAAACCTTAGGCACCCCATCTACTAGGGCTAGGTTTATTATTCCAAATGTTGTCTCAAGTTGGGTATATTTGTAGAGATTGTTGAGGACGATATTGGCATTAGAGTCTCTTTTGATCTCTATTACAATCCTCATTCCCTTTCTGTCTGACTCATCCCTAATATCAGATATGCCATCGATTCTCTTATCTTTAACAAGGTCTGCTATCTTTTCTATTAGCCTTGACTTGTTTACCTGGTAAGGAATTTCTGTGATTATTATTCTTTCCCTATTTTTCTTGAAGGGTTCGATTTTACAAACAGCACGGAGCTTTACCTTGCCTCGTCCTGTACTATAGGCATCCTTTATTCCTGCTTTACCGAGGATGTAGGCTCCTGTTGGAAAGTCTGGTCCTGGTATTATTTTGTTTAGATCCTCAATAGAGATTTCAGGATCTTTCATATAGGCTATACAAGCATCAATTGACTCTCCTAGATTGTGAGGAGCCATATTTGTAGCCATACCTACAGCTATACCATTTGATCCATTTACAAGAAGATTAGGAAATCTTGAAGGAAGGACAACTGGTTCCAATTCCTCTTCGTCGAAGTTTGGCATAAAGTCGACCGTATCCTTGTTGATATCTCTTAGCATCTCCTTGGCGATCTTGCTCATCCTAACTTCTGTATAACGCATAGCAGCTGCGTCATCTCCGTCTATTGAACCAAAGTTACCTTGACCCTGGGCCAAAGGATATCTGGTTGAGAAGTCCTGGGCAAGTCTTACCAAGGCATAGTAGATGGCACTATCACCGTGAGGATGGTATTTACCCATTACATCACCGACTACCCTAGCGGATTTCCTAGTAGGCTTATTTGGATCAAGTCCTAGGCCTTCCATCCCGTAGAGGATTCTTCTATGAACTGGTTTTAGACCATCTCTTACATCTGGAAGGGCCCTAGATACGATTACACTCATGGAGTATTCGAGATAGGAGTCCTTCATCTTCTTTTCTAGGTCTACATTAATAATATTGTTATCTTCTGTCATTTTGCCTCCTATACGTCAATATTTGATACGTACTTGGCGTTTTCTTGGATAAAGTCACGTCTTGGTTCTACCTTCTCTCCCATTAGAAGTGAGAAAGTATCATCTGTACTAGTTGAATCTAGGTCTTCATTTACTCTTAGAAGAACCCTGTGATCTGGATCCATTGTAGTATCCCATAGTTGATCTGCATTCATCTCACCAAGACCCTTATATCTGTTTATTTTGTAATTATCTACATTAAGTTCCTTAAGGACCTTATCTCTTTCGGCGTCTGTATATACATAGCGTTCATTTCTGCCGTGACTGATCTTATATAAGGGTGGTTGGGCAACGTATACATGGCCTTCATCTATTAGTGGCTTCATGTACCTGTAGAAGAAGGTCAAAAGAAGGGTTCTGATATGGGCACCATCGACGTCGGCATCGGTCATGATTATAATCTTGCCGTAGCGGAGTTTAGATATATCAAATTCCTTGCCTATTCCTGTGCCGAAGGCTGTAATCATAGCCTTAATTTCTTCTGAGTTTAGGATTCTATCGAGATTAGCCTTTTCTACATTCATGATTTTTCCTCTTAAGGGAAGAATGGCTTGAATCCTGTTATCTCTTCCACCCTTAGCAGATCCTCCCGCAGAATTACCCTCGACTATGAAAATTTCATTTTCGGAAAGATCGGTTGATTGGCAATCCGCAAGTTTTCCTGGAAGAGTTGTAGAATCTAGAATTGATCTTTTCCTAGTTAAGTCTCTTGCCTTTCTTGCAGCCTCCCTTGCTCTTCTGGATGCTAGGGCCTTTTCTATTATATTTTTGGCAGGCTTTGGATTTTCTTCTAGATAAGCTTGAAGTCTCTGGCTAACGAAGGTATCTACCGCTCCTCTAACCTCTGAGTTTCCAAGTTTAGCCTTGGTTTGTCCTTCAAATTGTGGGTCTGATATTTTGATAGAAACTACAGCAGTAATTCCTTCTCTTATGTCGTCACCTTGAAGGTTTTCGTCATTTTCTTTTAGGAACTTAAAGTTTCTAGCGTAATCATTTACTGTTCTTGTAAGGGCTGACCTAAAGCCTGATAGGTGGGTTCCGCCTTCTGGTGTGTGGATATTGTTGGCATAGGTTAGGATATTTTCGCTGTAACCATCTGTATATTGGAAGCTTACTTCTACTTCTATATCTTCTTGCATGCCATCGAAGTGAGGAACTTGCTCCATAATTGGAGTCTTATTTCTATTAAGATATGTTACAAATTCCTTGATTCCACCCTCATATTTGAAGCTTTCAGAAAAGTCATCTCTCTCATCTTCGAGGATTATTTCTACTCCCTTGTTGAGGAAGGCCATTTCTCTGAACCTGTTTTCTAGAATTTTCCTATCAAATATTGTTGTGTCGAAAATCTCTCCATCTGGTTTGAAGGTTATGGTAGTTCCAGTCTCTTCTGTATCTCCTATGATTTCCAAATCGCTAGTGACTTCTCCCTTGGCAAAAGTCATTTTGTAGATGTGACCGTCTCTTTTGACTTCAGCTATTAGATATTCACTTAGGGCGTTTACTACAGAGACACCTACACCGTGAAGTCCTCCAGAAAACTGATAGGCTGAGTCGTCAAACTTACCACCAGCGTGCAATACTGTAAGGACTGTCTCAAGGGTCGACTTGTGAGTTGTAGGGTGCTCTTTTACTGGAATTCCTGAACCGTCATCCTCGACTTTTATTACATTATCTTTTGTTACTGTTACTTTTATGTAGTCGCAACGACCTGCCAAGGCTTCATCTACAGAGTTGTCAACGACTTCGTAAACTAGGTGGTGAAGTCCCTTTTCACTGGTCGAACCTATATACATACCAGGTCTTAGTCTAACTGGTTCTAGTCCTTCCAAGACCCTGATATTGCCAGCATCATAATTGTTATCTTGCATACTATTCCTTTCTAATCTTTCCATCTAAGATATATGAAATCTTTTCCCTATCTACATACTCCAAACTCTTGGTATTGGTTGCAGTTATTATTGTCTGAAAGCCCTTGAGGTTTTCTAACAAAAACATAGACCTTTTCTCATCTAGCTCTGAAAAGACATCGTCAAACAAAATGACAGCCTCATCTCCTGTCACTTCCTTAATCAACCTTACTTCCGCAAGTCTAATGTTTAAGATAGCTGAACGCTGTTGGCCTTGAGAAGCAAAGCTTTTGGTATTTTTACCATTTATACTTATTTCAATCTCATCCCTATGGATTCCTCTCTGGCTTGTAAGATATTTAAAATCTAAGTCCCTCGCCGACCTAAAAACTTCCTCATATTCTCTAAGACTTGAAGCTTCTATGTCAGCCTTATAGCTTAGTTTTAACTCTTCCTTATTCGCTGTTAGAGATGAGTGAAATTCACTAGCAAATTTATCAACAATTTTAATAAATTTATCCCTAGTCTTATATATCTTGTATGAAAGCTTGGTAAGAGACTTATCGAAAGCCTCTAGTTGTTCTTTAAAGTAGGGAGCTTTTTGTTTTTTCAAAAGCTTATTTCTTTGATAGAGAATCTTATCGTAATCTCTCTTGTTGGCCTTATAGGATAAATCAATTTCTTCTATGATTTCATCGATTAAATCTCTCCTACGATTTGGCCCATCCTTAATTATTCCAAGATCTTCTGGAGTAAATAAGACAATCTTGAAAAGAGATCTTAAATCTTTCCTCCTATCATATTTTACTCCATTTACGAAAATACTCTTATCATTATCCTTTACTTCTATGAAAACTTCCTTAAAAGACCTGCCCTTTCTTATAGTGCCAGCAAGCTTCATCTGGCTTTGAGAAAACCTAACTATATCCTTATCCCTAATCTTCTTAAAGCTTGAAGCGTTAGCCAAATAATAGACACTTTCTAAAAGATTGGTCTTACCCTGGGCATTATCCCCAATGAAGATATTGGAGTCCTTGTTAAATTCTACATTTTCATAAAAATAATTTCTAAAATTATTTAACTTTAAATCTTTGATCCGCATTATACAATTGTAATCGAAAAATCATCAAATTCGACTGTATCTCCTTTGTGGAGCTTTTTTCCTGCCACAAAACAAGGAGATCCATTTAAAAGGACCCCTTCTTCTTTGATTATAACTTTGGCAAGACCTCCTGTAGGGATAATATTAGTCGCCTTTAGTAAATCTTTTAATTTTATCTCTTCACTTTCAAATTCAATTTTTTCCATAGCTGCCTCAATTCGCAAGTCTTACTGGAAGAACTAGGTAGGTAAAGTCCTCATCTTCGTAGCTTGAGTTTTCTGGATATATTAGGCATGGATTTAGGGATGATTTGAAGTTTAGCTTTATCTTTGATGAATCACAAGCCTTTACCCCTTCTTGCATATATCTAGCATTAAAGGCTATCTCCAGATCATTTCCCCTTTGCTCTACATCTATTGCTTCCCTGACATCCCCTATCTCTGAGTTTGATTTTATAAGCATAACATTATCAGAAAGCTCGATTTTAATAAGGTTCGCCCTACCTGGATCTGATAAGACTTGGGCACGGTCTAGGGAATTGATCAACTCTCTCTTATCAAGGATAACGCTAGTTTCTGAAATATCATTTATTATATTTCTATAGTCGATAAAGTTTTTATCAATTACCTTGCATTGCATGGTAGTGCTGCCGCTTGTAAATATTAGGTCATTTTCATTCTTATATAGCTTAGTTGTCAAATCATCTGAAATAATCCTAGACCATTCTAGTAGGGACCTCTTAGGTATGATATATTCGCTATCCTCATAGTCTGTTGGATAATCGAGTTTTATCTTCTTTAGGGAAACCCTGTAGCCATCGAGAGCTACCATATTAACGTATCCTTCTTTTAGTTCAAATAATATTCCTGTTAGAGCAAGCTTGGTCTCATCTAGACTTGTAGCAAACTCGGTCTGGCCTATGGATCTTTTGAGGATATCATTAGCTATTTCTATTGGCTTAGTTTCTGGAATGTTAATATCATTTTTATCATAATAGTCGAAGGCTATGAGGTTAAAGCTTGAAGATGAACATTTGATAGAGATCTTGCCATCTTTGTTTTCTATTATAACTATGTCGTTTGGAAGTTTTCTTACTATATTGGATATTAGACTTGCCTTTACTGCCATTTCTCCTTCTTCATCTACTACGGCATCAACTTTTGTTTTTATAGATATTTCTCCATCAAAGGCTCTTAGTGAAAGAGAGCTATCAGAACACTCAAAGTATATTAATTCATGTATCTGTATATTGGTACTCTTTGAGACTGCTTTCATAGCAATGGTAATAGCGTTCATTAAATCTTGCTGGTTGATTTTAAATTTCATGGTTACTCCTTAACTTATTATATATACTTAGTAGTATTATTAGTAGGGCCTGTATAAATGTGGATAAGTTTATATAAAGGCTATATTCAGCCGAATATGTCTATTGATAACTTGGGTATAATTAAAGGATAAAACCCCTAGTTTTCCACACTTTCCACAAGATAAAGTTCGTAGATAAAAACTTTTGACTTATCAACAAACTTATCCACAGGCTTATAAACAATCTACTCTGTGATCTCCTTCAAAAGAGTATCTATTTCTTCTTTGAAGTTATCGTCTTCTTCAATTTGTTTTTGAATCTTATCAATGCCGTGCATGACAGTTGTATGGTCTCTGTCAAAGGCGTTGGAGATTGTTACTAGTGAATCTTCCAAGATTTCTCTTGATAGGAACATAGCTATTTGTCTAGGATTTACAATTTCTTTTTTCCTAGATTTTCCCTTTATATCAGATAGTTTGATTCCATATTTATCAGCCACGTACTTTTGTATATCATCTATACCTACATGTTTTTTCTTATCCTTTACCCTAGTAGCAACTCCCTTTATGGCATCTTCCATGGTTACTACTTCTCTATTATCGCTTTTGGCATAGGCTATGGCAGTAGACAAGGCTCCTTCGAGGTCTCTTATATTTGTATCTATATTTTCTGCTATATAAAAGAGAATATTATTGTCTATATAAGCTCCTAACTGGTCGAGTTTTTTCTGTAAGATTGCAACTCTTGTCTCAAAGTCAGGCTTTCCAATATCGACTATAATTCCCCAAGAAAACCTTGAAATCAACCTATTTTCTAAGTGCTTTATTTCCTTTGGTGGCCTATCAGATGATATTACTATTTGCTTGCCTGTATTGTAAAGGTCGTTAAAGGTGTGGAAGAACTCCTCCTGGGTTCCTTCTTTTCCAGCAATAAATTGGATATCATCTATAAGAAGGATATCAACGGACCTGTATTTTTCTCTGAACTTCTCGTTTTTAGTTGACCTAAGGGCAGATATCATTTCATTTGTAAACTTCTCACTTGATAGATACATCACGTAGGCATCATCTCTATTATCTAAAATCTCATGGGCAATAGCTTGCATCAAGTGGGTCTTGCCTAGGCCACTTTCCCCGTAGATGAATAAGGGATTGTAGAGTCTAGCTTGGGACTTATTTGAAATATTTTCCGCTACAGCCTGGCTAACTCCCAAAGCGTACTGGTTGGACTTACCTTCAACGAAATTTGCAAATATATTTTCTTCTTCAAGTTGGGGTCTAGGAAATGAATTGACCTTACTTATTCGCATCTGACCATTGGGATCATAGTCCTTGCCCAGGGTTAAGACCTTGTTGTAATCGTCGGAATCTTTTGCAATAACAGAAACCTTAAGGTCTTTTCCTGTCTTATCCTTTATATTATCAAGAGCAAGCTGAAGTTGAGGAACCCAGATTTTGTCATAGATAAAGAGGGTATCCTTTTTGGGAACTTCTAGATAGAGGGTCTCGCTATATAAATTTAGGGGCTTTAGAATGCTAATCCATGTATCGAATTGCTGAGTATCGGTTACATGCATTTTCATTTCATTTTTTAATTCATCTGTAATGTATTCTAGATTCGTCATCCATACTACCTTCCTTCTAAAGTTATACACAAGGGATAAAGCTTAAAATATTAAAATCTTATCGAAAAAAAAGAACTTATCCCCAGAAATGGGATAACTTGTGGATAACTTTTATGTTGATAATTCTTTTTGCTAAATTTTAGGCTTTATAGGGACAAATTCTAGGAAAAATTTTATTAACTCAGATCTTATCCACAAAAAAAAGTTAAAATATCGCAAAAAACATAGTTTTACATATACTTTTACACAGCTAATTATACTATAATCAAGCGATTTAATCAACTTATCCACATTTTTTATTATATTTTTGGGAAAACTTATTTTTTCACTTTGAAAAGATCGAAATTTCTAGTGGATATGTGGATAAGTCTGTGTATTTATTTATGCTTCTTCATACTTTTTTCAGAAATCACTAATTTAAGCCAAAACGAAAATTAATAATCGATGATTTTTAAATTTTATTCATAAGAAATTTTTGTTTACAACTTGTGTAAAATTATTCTATCCCCAATTTTATCCACATTGAAAATCTATGCATGATTAACCCTGATATTTGAGTATTTATCCAAAAACCCAATTCATAAATTATTCATAGGAGGAATCTATCCTTATCGATGTAATATTTTTTGCCTATATATCTTGACAGATTAGCTTTATTTCAATATAATAGTATGAGTTAAAAAAAGAGTAGGAGGTGTAAGCATGAAGAGAACTTATCAACCAAATAGAAGAAAGAGATCTAAAGATCACGGCTTTAGAAAAAGAATGTCAAGCCCAGGCGGTAGAAGAGTACTTAAAGCTAGAAGAAGAAAAAACAGAAAAAGATTATCTGCTTAGGCTAAAATAGTAATATATAGATTAGAGAGAGGGCCTTTTTTAAGGCTCTTGTTTATATGTATTTTAGATTTTTAATATGGAAAAAAGAATTAGTTTAAGAAAAGATTTAGATTTTCAAAGAGTATACAAGAAAAACAAAGCTTTCTATAATAGGGATTTCACTGTACTTATCAAAAACAACGGCCTAAACCATCCTAGATTTGGAATCACTGTTAGCAAAAAAATCGGCAAGGCCAACCAAAGAAATTCACTAAAAAGGAAGTTAAGAGAGATTCTTAGGCTTAATTATGCTTCTATAAATGGAGTAGATATAGTAATTATTCCTAAGAAACATACGACAGATTTTACTTACGACAAATTAAAAAAATCCTTGGGTCATGTTTTGAGCAAGGCTTTTAAGAAAAATATAGTCTATTATGGTAAATAGATTCTTTATTAGACTTATTAAGTTTTATCAAAAGTTTATCTCTCCCCAATTAGGACCTTCCAAGTGCAAGTTCTACCCGACTTGTTCCCAATACGCACTGGAAGCTTTCAGAAAATACGGGTTTTTGAAAGCGTTTATCAAGTCTTTTTGGAGAATATTAAGATGCAATCCATTCTCTAAGGGTGGATATGATCCAGTAGATTAAATAAAATAGATGGAGTTTATATGATTAAGTTTATAGCCGGCATTTTAGGTCAGCTTATGAGATGGATATATGATTATCTCGCGGCGAATTTCACAGAACCTACAAATGTTAGTTTTTATGCCATAGCGATAGTAATAATGACTTTGCTTGTGAGTCTTTTAATTATACCAATGACCGTTAGCCAACAAAAACAAGCTGAAAGAACTAAGGTTTTCAAGCCAAAGATGGAAGAAATCCAGAAAAAATATGGCTACGACCAACAAATCATGCAACAAAAGATGCAAGAATTATATAAGGAAGAAGGAGTTACTCCTGGTCTTTCTGGTTGTCTTGTAATGATAATCCAAATCCTTATACTTTTTGGATTGTTTAGAATGATGAGCGATACAACTAAGTATGTATTCACAGAAGGCCTTGATAATATCAGAACCAATTTCTACTGGATACCAGACCTACTTCAAAAAGATCCATATTGGTTCGGCCTACCACTACTTACATCTTTATCCCAAGTTGGTGTACAACTTTTCTCAATGAAGACCAATCCACAAATGCAACAAGCAGGAGGGGCAATGGGAGGAATGAATAACATGCTTTTACTCATGCCTTTGATGTATTTCTTTGTATTTAGAGGTCTCCCTGCAGGTCTACCACTATATTACACCCTAAGTTCTTTATTTAGATTAGTAATAATGGTTATAATGCATTTTTCAATGAGAAATAAAAAAATGGAGTTAGAAAATGAAAAAGTCAATAATTAAAAGCGCCAAAACAAAAGAGAAGGCTATAGAGCTTGCTCTAGAAGAAATTGGCAAGAGTCGAGATGAAGTAGAAGTTGAGATTATTGAAGAAGAATCTACTGGATTTTTAGGTCTTATTGGAAGTAAGGATGCAGTAGTAAGAGTAAGCTACGAAGAGGATATCAAGGAAGCTTTATCTAATCTTGAAAGAGAAATAGAAGATACTAAATTTACGGCAAATGAAGACGATAGCGAAGAAGAAGAGATTGTAGACAACAAAGAAGAATTTCCTGAAGTTACAGAAAACAAAGAAGAAGAAGTAGAAGAAAAGACAGAGCCTATTGATTATGGCAAGGCCAAACAAAAGGCTGATATAGACAAGTTCTATGAGGCAAAGGACCTCTTAGAGAAAATCCTTATAGCTATGCATTTCGAAGATGTTACGGTCATAGGAAATCTAGAAGATAATATCATAAAGCTTGAAGCCAAAGTTTCTGAGAAAGATACAGGAATTGCTATAGGTAAGTCCGGTTCGACCCTAGATGCGATTGAACTTATCATAAGAAAAGCTATAGATTCAAGAAGAAATAATGTTAGAATTAATATAGATATCAACTCATACAAGAAGAGAAGAGATGAGAAAATAATAGACCTTGCTGCAGATACTGCTAGGAAAGTTCAAAGAAGTAAGAAATCTTGGAATTTAAGATATATGAATTCCTACGAGAGAAGGCTTGCCCATGAAGAGATAAGTAAATATCCAAATGTATCAAGTCACTCTGAAGGAACTGATCCTAAAAGATATGTTGTGGTTGACTATGTAGAATAAGCTTGTGACCTTTCACAGGCTTTTTTATTTTGCGAAAAAAAATAAGCCGGTTGATCCGGCTTTTTAAAATGTTTCATGTGAAACTTGATCGAATTTAGAGTGGTTATCTGTATGGACTTTAACAGGATCCATGGTTAGTCTTGCGATGTTATAAGCATGGTCTCCGGTTCTTTCCATGGTCGATAAGATGTCGTTAAATACATATGAAGCTATACTTGTCATATCTTCACCATTGGCAAGTCTCTTGTAGTGGGCCTTTCTTAGTGTGGTCTCCATAAGGTCAAGAGCTGCCTCGTCTTCGCCGAGTCTTCTAAATACGGCTTGGTCTTTGCTATCAAAAACTTCTATAGCGTTAACAAAGTTATTGATTACTAAATCATATATGTCTTCCAAGTCTGACAAGGCTTCTTCGTTATAACTTGCGTTAGATTCATATATTTCTTCATAGTACTCACCCAAATTTTGAGCAAGGTCTGAGATTCTTTCTACATTTATTTGAATCTGTAAGTAGTTTTGAACTTCAACTTCCAAATCCATTGGCCCAGAGTTTTGGGCTATAGCTAAAAGATAGGCTTGGATTTTGGTATCCATATCATTTACAATAGACTCTGCTTGGTTAGCAGTTTCTAAATATTTTCTATCTTTTTCTAATAAGTAAAGCTTTGTTTGCTTTATTGTCTCTAGGGCAACCTTAGATTCCTTAAGAATCGCAGCCTTTATTTGATCAAGAGCAGCCAAAGGGAAAGTTTCTATTAGCTTATTATCTAGCTCTATATCTCCGAGATCAGAGAATATTGAATCCTTACCTGGGATAAGCTTTCTTAAGAACTTACCTATATACTTGATAAGAGGTAGGAATAAAATCATACCTATAAAGTTAAAAGTAAAGTGACCCACTGCTATTGTCATCAACTTATTTGTTCCCAAGAAATCCGCTATTGTTCTTACTAGGCTTTCGTAAGGATTTAAGAAAATCAAAAATATTACTGATATTATCACATTAAAAAGCACATGGAAGGTGGAAGTTCTTCTAGCTGAAAGTGATCCACCAAGAGAGGCTAAGACTGCCGTTATACATGTACCGATATTTGCACCAAACATCAATGCTAGGGCAAGCTTTAAGTCTATGGCTCCTGAAGCAAATAAGGACTGAGTAATACCAATAAAGGCAGATGATGATTGGATCAAGGCTGTAAGTCCTGCTCCGGCGATCACTGCTATTATTGGGTTTCTAGCCATATTCGCTACTACTTTTTCAAAACCATCTATTTTACTTAACTCTGATAGAGATGATCCCATCATTTCAAGTCCTATAAATAGTAGGCCAAATCCTACCAAAATTTCTCCGATATATTTATTTCTTCTTTTTGCTGAAAACATCGTTATAACAACACCTATTAGGGCGATGAAATACGATAGATATCCTAAGTCGAAACCGATCAATATAGATGTAACGGTTGTACCAATATTTGCACCCAAAATGACACCTATAGCCTGCTCGAGACTCATAACTCCTGCTCTAACAAAACTTATGGCTATAACTGTCGTCGCTGATGAGGATTGGATTAAACCAGTTATGACTATACCAACTAAAACTCCCATTATCGGATTGGAAGTGTATTTCTCTACATATCCTCTTAGCTTAGGGCCTGCAAAATTTGTAAGGGCATCTCCCATTAGGGATATACCGAATAGGAATATGGCCAGACCTCCTGCTATGAGATTCCATTGTAGAGAGCTTAATGATTGTAGTTGCATAATCCCTCCAAAAATTTCTATTATATATCTAATATATCATATAGGAAGGAATTTTTCTACAAATTTTTCATATAATCTCATAAATATTGACAAATCAGGATTTTCCACTATAATTCTTATGTTACAAACCACTAGTCAAAGTAGTGTATATTTAAAGGAGTAATTATGGAAGAAAGAACAATTGCTGCAATATCTACTCCATCCGGGACTGGTGGTATATCCATAGTCAGGATGAGTGGAAGTAAGTCTTTTGGTATTATCAGTCGAGTGTTTAGTCCTATAAATGGAAAGGAGCTTGACAAGGATAAGGATAATCGAAAGATGCGCTATGGAGTTATTAAAGACAGGAAAGGCGAGACAATAGATGAGGTAATGGTATGCTTTATGAAAGGACCCTCTACCTATACTAGAGAAGATATATGTGAGATTAACTGTCATGGATCTTTTGTATCTGTCAAAAAAATCTTAAATCTCTTGTTAGATGAGGGCTGCGATATGGCAGAAGGGGGAGAATTTACTAAAAGAGCCTTTCTCAATGGAAGAATCGACTTATCCCAGGCGGAAGCTGTCCTAGATATAATAAATTCTACCAACGATCTTAGCCAAAAGGAAAGCATTCACCAATTACAAGGTTCTGTCAAAGAAAAAATCTCATCAATCAGACAAGATCTCTTGGATGCCCTTTCAAGATTAGAATATTCTATTAATTTTACAGAAGATGGAGAAGATCTCTCACCAGATGAGATAATTTCTTATATGGAAAAAGCTAAAGCTACTATAGATAAGCTTTTAAACACCTCTAATAGAGGAAAAATCCTTAGAGATGGAATAAATACAACCATTATAGGAAAACCAAATGTAGGAAAATCTTCCTTACTAAACAAATTGCTGAAGGAAAATCGCGCTATAGTTACAGATGTTCCAGGTACGACTAGGGACCTTATTACAGAATACATTTCTTTTGGTGATTTCACCCTAAAAATCAATGATACGGCAGGTATTAGAGAAACTGATGACTTGGTCGAGAAGATTGGAGTGGATAAGTCGATAGAACTTATTGACGAGTCCGATCTAATAATAGCAATCTTTGATACGTCTAGACCTTTTGATAAGGAAGATGAGAAAATCATAGACTTAATCGAGGGAAGGAATGCTATCATAATCCTAAACAAGGCTGACCTTGAAGATAAATTCTTTCATGATTTCGATCAAGTTACGATAAAGACTTCTATGGCCCAGGATGAAGGAATCGATAAGCTAGAAGAAGCAATAACTGAGATGTTTAATACCAAAGATATAAAAAGGGAGTCTGTTCTAATAACAAATACCCGTCACGAGAGACTCTTAAAGGAAGCCTCTAATAAATTAAGTGATTCTCTAATAGATATAAAAAGAGGAATTCCGCTTGATGCTTGTGAGGTCGATCTAAGGGGAGCCTATGATGATTTAGGATTTATAATCGGAGAAGCTGTTTCGGATGAAATAATGGATAAAGTATTTAAGGAGTTTTGCGTTGGAAAATAAATATAAAGCAGGAAGCTATGACGTAGTAGTCGTAGGAGCGGGCCATGCTGGTTGCGAAGCAGGTCTTGCTGCATCAAGACTAGGTCTTAAGACACTAATTTTAACAACTAGTATGGAATCAATAGCAGACATGCCATGTAATCCCAACATAGGCGGGACTGGCAAAGGTCACATTGTAAGAGAAATTGATGCTATGGGTGGTCAAATGGCCCTAAACATTGACAAGACTTTTATCCAATCTAGAATGCTCAATACCAGCAAGGGTCCAGCTGTTCACTCCCTTCGTGTTCAGGCAGACAAGAGACTCTACCACGAAGAGATGAAAAAGACTCTTGAGAAAGAAGTTGATCTATTCGAACAAGAAGTAGACAAGATAAATTATGAAGACGGCAAGATTGTTTCATGTGAAACAGTAGAAGGAGCAATATTTGAAACAAAAGCGCTTATAATAGCTACGGGAACTTATCTAAATGGGAAAATACTCATAGGAGATTACGAGAAAGTATCAGGTCCTCACGGTCTATCTGCTGCCACCTACCTCTCAGATTCCTTAGAGGAAATGGGCTTTAAGCTTAGAAGATTTAAGACAGGTACACCAGCTAGAGTAGATAGAAAAAGCCTCCATTTAGAAAAAACTGAAATTCAAAAAGGAGACGATGAGGTAATTCCTTTCTCTTTCCTAAACGAAGGAAGAGACTTCTCAGATAGACACCAGGAAAATTGCTATTTAACTTATACTAGACCTAAAACCAAACAAATCATCATGGATAACCTAGATAGGTCACCAATCTATGGAGGTCATATCAAGGGGGTCGGACCAAGATATTGTCCTTCGATTGAGGATAAGATGGTAAGATTTCCTGACAGGGATATCCACCAAGTATTTATTGAGCCGGAAGGACTCACTACTGATGAGATGTATGTCCAAGGAGTATCCTCATCCCTACCTCAAGAAGTTCAGTTTGATTTCTACAAAACTATAATTGGTCTTGAGGATGTCAAAATTATGAGACCAGCTTACGCTATTGAATATGACATGATAGATACCAGAAATCTCTATAGGACTTTGGAGTCAAAAGACTACGAGGGTCTTTATTTCGCAGGTCAGATTAATGGATCAAGCGGTTATGAAGAAGCAGCTGGTCAAGGGCTCATAGCAGGTATTAATGCAGCTCTTAAAATCAAGGGAGAAGATCCATTTATTCTGGATAGGTCTGATGGATATATTGGAGTTCTAATAGATGATTTGGTTACAGAAGGTACAGAAGAGCCTTATAGGATGATGACATCAAGATGCGAATACAGACTGACTATGAGACAAGATAATGCAGATCAAAGACTTACAGAAAGAGCCTACAAGATAGGCCTTGTGAGTGAAGAAAGATACCAAAAAATGGTAGACAAAAGAACTGCCATAGATAAGGAGATAGAAAGACTTAAAACTGTTATGCTAACTCCAAAAGAGGAAACTAACAAAAAGTTGGAAGAATTAGGAACTACTCCTTTAAATAATGGAATGAGCCTTCATGACCTATTAAAAAGACCTGAGTTGGATTATGAAATGTTAGAGTTGTTCGATCCAGAAAGACCAAAGCTACCAAAGTTTCAACAAATACAAGCTCAGACTGAGATAAAATACGAAGGATATATCAAAAAACAGATGGCTGATATAGACAAGTTCAAGAAGCTAGAGGGTAAGAAGCTAAGGAAGAATATTGATTATTTCAAAATTCCAGGTCTAAAAAAAGAATCGGCTGAGAAACTAAATGATATTCAACCAGAATCTATTGGTCAAGCTTCTCGTATTTCTGGAGTATCTCCGGCAGATATCAATGTCCTATTAATTAGACTTAAGACAGGAGAGTTAGATGGATAAGGCTTATAAAATATATATGGATTATTTGCTAGAGGTAAACAGCCACACCAACCTTACGGCAATAACAGATCCTAGTGAAATTGAGACCAAACACTTCAAGGATTCATTGACAGTACTAGATTACATCAAAGAAGGAGATAGGATCCTAGACATAGGGGCTGGGGCTGGTTTTCCTGGGATACCTATAAGGATTGAAAAAGATATCGACCTTACCCTAATTGATTCAGTAAACAAAAAAGTAAAGTTTATGAATGAAGTGATAGAGAAATTAGGCCTTACAAAGGCTAGAGCTATCCACACAAGGGCTGAAGATTTCGCCAAAGAGGAAAGAGAGACTTATGACGTTGTAGTCTCAAGGGCTGTGGCAAATATGGCGACTCTTTCCGAATACTGCCTTCCAATGCTTAAAGTCGGTGGGATTTTCATAGCTCTTAAGGGACCTAGGGCAGATGAAGAATTAGAAAATGCTCAAAAGGCTATAGATATTTTAGGCGGCAGAGTTATAAAGCTTGATAGATTTGATTTGGACGGTAATGAGAGAGTAAATATAGTGGTAGAAAAAATAAGGAGAACTAAGAAGAAATATCCAAGAGGAAAAAATCTACCTAAGAAATCCCCTCTGTGATGTTTCATGTGAAATTATGATAGCGGTAATTTTTTTAATAGTAAATATACTTTATGATATAGGAGTCGGGATTCTTTCAGGATTAATTCTAGGAGAGGTCCAACCCATTTACTATCTAGTAATAACTCAAGTAAGTAAATTAATTTTTGTGGGAATTTTCGTAAAGATTAGATCTAAAAAGTATAGAGATGATTATATAAAAATAGGGAGTTTAAAAAAGGATTCCTATAAATTAGTCATCATCGGTCTAGGTCTTGCAGGCTTCGGAAACCTATTAGTTTCAGCCATAATGAAAATTTTTGAAGATAATGCTTATGTTAATAATGTAATAGAGACCTTGAACCAGGCTCTTTCATTCTCCAATAACTACGAGTATGCCTTGATGATTTTTAGCGTAGTAATACTAGCACCAATTCTAGAAGAGTATTTATTCAGAGGAATACTTTTTGCAGAGATAAAGAAAAGTCCCAAGGCAAAGATAATAATCACGGCCCTTACTTTTGCTATATATCACCTAAATTTAATCCAAGGACTTAACACTTTATTCATAGGTTTAGTTCTAGGATATATATATTATTATAGAAGGAATATAAAGGAAGTCATCTTAGTCCATATGATGAATAATTTAGTAGCGGTATTTCCTAATGAGGTCTTGGGCCTAGCTTGTATTATAGCGATAGGATTTGCCATCAAGTTTTTAATAGATTTTAGAAAAGATCTAAGAAATTAAGCCGAGAGATTAAAGTAGCTATTGTAGAATTACCATAAAAAAAGGGACCCTTGTCCGTAGTTTTGCAAGAGCCCCTTTTTTTGTGGTAAAATATAAGATAGCAAAAGGAGTAAATATGCAAGCTTTAATTTGCTCAGTAGGAACTGAGATTTTATTAGGAAATATAGTAGATACAAATTCACAATACATAGCAAGCTATCTCAAAGACATGGGAATAAATGTCTATAAGATGGTAACTGTTGGTGATAACTTCCATAGATTAGAAGAAGTTCTAATAGAAGCTGATGGAGCTTATGACTATGTCTTTATAACAGGTGGACTTGGACCAACAGAGGATGATATAACAAAAGAAGTAGTGGTGAAAGTTGCAAAAAAAGATAATCTAATAGTAGATAAAGATTCTCTTAGAGCCTTGGAAGAATATTTTTCTAAAGATGACAAAGCTATAGATATTAATAAAAAACAGGCAATATTTCCTGAAGATGCCATAATACTTAAAAATCCAAAAGGAACGGCACCAGGTTGTATTATAGAATCTGACAAGACTAAGTTTGTACTCTTGCCAGGTCCACCTCACGAGATGACTTACATGTTTGATAAGGAAGTCGCAAAACACATTATGAAAGATTCCTTTATCAAATCTGTCACAGTAAAAACAGCCTTCCTAGGTGAATGGGATATGGCAAGCAGGGTAGATCTAAGTGGAGAAAATCCTACCATAAGTCCTTATGCGACAGATAATGGATGTATACTAAGGATAACTGCAAGCGGAAAAAGTGAAGCTGAAGTTGACAAGCTTTTAGCTAGGGGAATAAAGCAGGTAAAAGAATCTCTAGGAGATTATATTATAACTTTCGAAGATAAGAGAAAAGAAGAAGTTCTAATAGATATACTTAGAGAAAGAAAAGAGTTTGTATCGACTGCAGAATCCTTCACTGGTGGTTTAATAGCTAGCTCTATAATTGATATTGATGGGGCAAGTGATGTTATTAAGGAAAGTTATGTCACCTATGCCAATTCTTCAAAACACGATTTATTAAATGTTTCATATGAAACAATAGAAAAATATGATGTAGTAAGCAGGGAAGTTCTTAAGGAAATGCTTGATGGACTTTATAAAAAAACTAAGGCAGAACTTACTATAGCCACAACAGGCTATGCCCATCTGGGGAAAGTTTTTGTAGGAGTCTTGTATAAGGGAGAATACATTCTAAAAGAATATAACTTCAAAGGAGATAGAAATAGAGTTAGGTTGAGAGCAAAAAACAGGGCGATTGATTTAGCTATAACATTAATGAGAGGTAAGTATGATAATATCAATATTTAATCAAAAAGGTGGAGTAGGAAAAACTACTAGCGTAGTAAATCTTTCGGTAGCCTTGGTAAAAGAAGGAAAAAAAGTCCTTGTAATAGATATGGACCCTCAGGCCAATACAACCACAGGATTGGGAGTTGATAAAGAGGGCGATTCAGTTTATGACTTATTTAATGAGATTCTAGATGATAAGAATGAAAAAGAAGAAGAATTAGAAGAAAACGAAGAAGATAAAAAAGTTAGAACAGAAGATGAAAAGAGAATTGATTTTTCTAAATATATAAAAGAAACTGAATCAGGAGTACTTCTTATTAATTCCGAGTCTTCTCTATCAGGTCTTGAAGTTGAGCTTGTAAATCTTGATCCGGTTTCAAGGACAGAGGGCTTAAAGGAAATTGTAGGAAAACTTGAAGAAGAATACGATTTTGTTTTAATTGATTGTCCACCAAGTTTGGGCCTTCTTTCAATCAATGCTCTTGTTGCTAGTGATTCGATAATAATTCCTATTCAGACAGAATATTACGCCCTAGAAGGAGTAAGTGAATTAATGAATACCTACAAGCTAGTTAAGGATTCTTTAAATAAGGACCTTGAGATAGAAGGAGTACTTTTAACCATGTTTGACAAGAGGACAAATTTATCATATGAGGTTGTTGAGGAAGTAAAGTCATATTTTAAAAACAAGGTATTTAAGACAATGATTCCGAGAAATGTAAGACTTGCAGAAGCTCCATCATATGGGAAGTCTGTCTTAGAATATGAGGAAAGATCAAAGGGAGCAACAGCTTATAAGATGCTCGCCCAAGAATTGATAGGTGGATAAGATGACAGGAAGAAAAACCTTAGGCAGAGGCCTATCGGCTCTCATACCTGAAATAGAAGAAGATATAAGAAGTATAGAAAAAATCGATATTGATTTAATACAAGCAAGGAGCGACCAGCCTAGGAAGAATTTCGAAAATATAGAGGAATTGGCAGAATCTATAAAGGAATATGGCCTCTTAAATCCTATTGTATTAAGTAAAAACAATGACAAATACCAAATCATAGCTGGAGAGAGAAGATATAGGGCAAGTGTCTTAGCTGGACTTAAGAAAATCGACGCTATAGTTAGAGATTTTGATCAAAAAGAAATAGACATCCTTTCTCTAGTAGAAAACATCCAAAGAGAGGACCTAAGTGCTCTTGAGGAAGCCCAGGCTTACAAGAAACTCATAGACGATTTCTCCATGACCCAGGAAGAAATTTCCAAGTCCATGGGTAAGTCGAGGTCTTATATAGCTAACACCATAAGGCTACTCAAACTTAATAAGGATGAAAGGGAGGCTTTGGCTGATAGAAAAATTTCCGCTTCCCAAGCTAGAACTCTCCTATCTATAAAGGATGAGGAGGAAAGAAAGAAAGCCCTAGATGGTTTTATAAACAAAAAATTAAATGTAAGAGATGCAGAAAAAATAAGCAATAAGAGTAAGGGCAAAAGAGAAGAAGATGGCCTAAGCGATATAGATAAGATCCTCTTAGAAGATTATGAGGAGAAATTTATGGAAAAAGTTGGATCTAAGGTAAAGATAGATAAAACTGGCAAGACCTACAAACTAATAATAGATTGCTTTACTGTTGATGATATAGAAAATATTTATTGGAGACTTGGCGATGAAGATAGTTGACATGAGTGTAGAAAGGCTCCTTACAGAGATTAAAAATATGAGACCGAATCCTGGAGGAGGAGCTGTTGTAATACTTGTGGCCAATATGGCAGTCAATCTCATTAATATGATGGGAGATGTTTCATGTGAAACAAAGATTAGCGAGAGGCTCACAGAATTAATTCAAGAAGATGTAGACGCAACTAAAAGGTTAATAGCCGAGATAAAGAGGAAAAACTTCGAAGAAAAATTCTTTTTAGAAGCGGCAAGACCTCAGATAGAGATGGTGGACATCTCTCTTAAGGCCCTAGAAGAGTTTTCTGATATCCTTAAAAGGGGGAAGAATCTATCGGATGGGATTATAGCGAACAATCTCCTTAGGGAGGCTATAAGATCTGCCATGCCTACCATTGAGCTCAATCTCAAATATACCAAAGAGACTTATGATTATGACTATTTTCTAGAAAAGTGCGAGAACTTGTATCAAAAAAATGTTAAAATTATCGAAGGAAGGAAATAATGACAGGAGTATTTATAGGAATATTATTCGTCCTAGTGGTGGTTGAATTTGCCTTTATTATGTCTATGAATAATAGGATAAGAAGGCAAAAGCAAAGATACGACCATCTCTTAAGAGGAAACAATGCAGACCTTAACTTAGAGGAACTTTTAGTTTCAATCAACGAAAGGATTGAAAATTCGAATAAGGAAATTAGAACAATAGATCAAAGGGCAATAGAGGCTAAGGACACCACTATGGGTGCAGTAAGTAATATGGCTGTTGTAAACTTTGATGCATTTGATGGACAGACTGGAAGTTTATCTTTTACCTTATGTTTGCTTGATAATTTCCATAATGGTATAGTTTTGACTAGTCTTTATTCAAGCGAAGGCTCCACAGTTTACCTTAAGGAAATTGTTAATGGAGCAAGCGAAAAAGACCTAGCCACTAATGAGCTAGAAGCATTAAATAAAGCAAAAAGTTAATTAAATAACTAAGCTTACGTTTAAAAATTAATGGGTATAGTTATATTATAGAAATAAAAAATAGGAGGACTAAATGCCAGAAGGTATACTAGAAAACGCAAGAAAAACCATAGCAGGCAAAGACTTAAAAATCGTTTTACCAGAAGGTAGCGACCCAAGAGTTCTAGCTGCTGCTTTAAGACATAAAGAAGAGGGACTTCTTACACCAATAGTTTTAGGAGATCAAGGTGAAATCCAAAAAACAGCTGATAAAGAAGGACTAAAACTTGGTGATTTACAAATCATAAATCCACAATATTTCGAAGATTTCGATAAATTAGTTGATGTTTTCGTTGAGGTAAGAAGAGGAAAGACTTCAAAAGAAGAAGCTGAATTCTTACTAAGAACTAATGTAAACTATTTCGGAGTTATGTTAGTTAAAGCAGGCTATGCCGATGGAATGGTATCTGGTGCGGTTCATACTACAGGAGATACTATTAGACCAGCTCTTCAAATAATTAGAACAAAACCTGGTGTTAATAGAGTATCAGGAGTTATGGTAATGATAGGACCAGACGGAAATCAATTGGTATTTGCAGATACAGCTGTAAATATTACCCTAGAATCTGACGAGCTTGCAGAAGTTGCAGTTGAAACTGCAAAAAGTGCTAAATCTTTTGGTATGGACCCATATGTAGCATTATTATCATTCTCAACTCACGGTTCAGCCCACCACGATCTAGCTACAAAGGTAGCTAAGGCTAAACAAAGAGCCCTAGAGATTGATCCAGAACTAAGGGTTGAAGGTGAAATCCAATTCGATGCAGCAATCGATCCAAAAACAGCAGCTCAAAAGGCTCCAAAATCTGAAGTAGCTGGTAAGTGTAATGTATTTATCTTCCCAGACCTACAAGCAGGAAATATTGGTTATAAGATAGCCCAAAGACTTGGTGGATATAAAGCATTAGGCCCAATACTACAAGGTCTTAACGCACCTGTAAACGACCTTTCCAGAGGTTGTTCTGAAGAAGATGTGTACGAAATAGCAATTATTACAGCATCCCAAGCTGTAAATTAATAGGCTATCATGAAGAAGAGACAGTCGTTTGATTGCCTCTTTTTCTATAAACAAAATTGAGGTGAGTAATATATTTTTTGAAGAAATAAAAAACAATGCGAAGGCAGTCGTTCCAATAGCCCTTCTAGTTTTAATCCTTAACTTCTTTGTAGGAGTAGAGAGTAAATTACTAGTTAATTTTCTCTTAGGATGTGTTGGAGTTATATTGGGACTAGCGGTATTCTTAACAGGCGTGGAGATTTCTATATCAAAAATAGGTTCGATAATGGGAGAGTTTCTCGCAAGATTTAATTCTATTATTGCAGTCATTATTTTTGGGGTATTTATAGGATTTATAATATCTGTAGCAGAACCGGATCTTTTGATACTTGCTAATGAAATAACCAGTGCAGTTGGACTTTCTCCTCAAATCATAGTTATTATAATATCCCTTGGTGTTGGTATTATGATATCTATCGGACTTTACAGAATATTTAAGGAGATTAGACTATCGAGCCTAATGATATGGATATACTCTCTTATATTTATATTGATGATATTTGCTGATAACTTTGGCCATGCCATCGCTTTTGACGCATCAGGGGCTACTACAGGAGCAATGACCACCCCCTTTATCATATCCTTGGGACTAGGGGTTGCCTCCCTAAAGGGTGATATGTCAGAAGATGATTCCTTTGGACTTGTAGGGATAGCTTCGGCTGGGCCTATTATAGCGGGAATTTTAATGAGCTTATCAATAGGAAGTACAAATGTAGAGATTGCTGAAGCAGTCCATACATCTGCCCTTATTAGTGGTATAACTAATGCATCCTTCGCTATAATTCCAATTACTCTTGTATTTTATTTGATGAATTATAGGTATTTTAAGATTAGTAAAGATGAAATTAAGGAAATATCTATAGGCTTACTTTATAGCTACATAGGACTAATACTCTTTCTAACATCCGTTGAGGGAGGATTTATGGAGCTTGCAAGAGTTATGGGAGAAGCCCTATCTGATTCAAAACTCCTTCCACTAATAGCCTTTGTATTGGGTCTTTTGGTAGTTCTTGCAGAGCCTGCAGTAGCGGTCTTATCCGAACAGGTCGAAGATGTTACGGGCGGTTCAATTCCTAGAAAGCTTATCCTAAGGGCCCTATCCATAGGAGTAGCCTTTGCAGTCATGCTTGCTATCTTTAGAATCAAAATCGAAGGATTCGCTCTTTGGATGGTCATAGTACCGGGCTTTATGATATCCTTAATCCTTTCAAGAAAAGTTCCACAAATCTTTGTAGGAATAGCGTTTGACTCAGGAGGAGTGGCATCAGGACCAATGACAGCGACCTTTATCCTAGCCTTCTGCCAGGGAGTTGCTGGAAATATAGCTGATGGTTTCGGGGTAATAGCCTTCGTAGCTATGATGCCTGTAATAACCATAATGATACTAGGAGCTTTGTTTAAGGGAGAAAGATAATGCAATATATAAGAATAATTTTACCGAGGGGTAAGGGAAGCCATTTCATGAAACTCCTAAAAGATGAGGGAGCCTTTGGAATTTCCTGTTTTTATGGAGAAGGAGCTGCTCCAAATGAAATTTTGAGTAAACTTCACATAGATAAGACAAAAAAGGAAATTGTAACAGCCTTATTCGATGAGAATAAAACCAATATTTTGTTTGAGAAAATTAAAGATAAGTTAAAAGATGTAAACACAGGTATAGCCTTTGGCACATCGCTTGACAGAAAGGATTATATGATGGACTACGTATGCCTATATGTAATAGTAGATAGACACGAGGGCCAAAGAGCGGTTCATATCGCCCAGGATAATGGAGCACGTGGAGCAACCCTTGTCCATGGAAGAGGATCTGCAGAAAATGTTAAGAGCCCTATATTTTTGAATATGAATATAGAACCTGAAAAAGATATAGTGATAATGCTAATAAAAAAAGAATTAGAAGATACTATTAGGGGTAAAATATATAAGGAGATGGAACTTGACAAGGAAGGAAAGGGAATAATATATTCTCTACCAGTAAGTGAAGTTTCAGGATTAGTAGAACAAAGGAGATAAGATGAAAAGATTAAACTCTAATGAATTTAGAAGTGAAGTAGAAAACGGCAAGGGTCTAATGCTAGTAGACTTTTCAGCTACCTGGTGTGGACCATGTAAGATGCAAGGACCAGTTCTCGAGGGACTTGAGGGTGAATATACAATATTTAACATAGATATTGATGAATCAGAAGATATAGCAAGCCAATATAATGTAAATGCAGTTCCTTCGATTATGATATTTAAGGATGGAGTCCTAAAGGATACCCTAGTAGGCTTCCAATCTAGAGAAGTTATAGTAGAAAAAATGGAAAAATATCAATAATGAGATATGATCTAGCAATAATCGGCGCAGGTCCTGCAGGGCTTAGCGCCGCTTTAAATGCAAAAATCAGAAATAAGTCTGTAATAATCTTCGGCAAGGATTCTCCTAAGCTTACTAAAACAGAATCTATTAAAAATTACTTGGGCTTTGGGGATATAAGGGGAAGCGAGCTAAACCAGAGATTTAAGGACTCTCTAAAGGATTATGAAATAAACTTTAGTGAAGAGAGGGTCCAAACTGTCTATGCCATGGGAGACTACCATGCTTTGATGCTTAAGTCGGGAGAAATGGTTGAGGCCCTTGCTGTAATAGTGGCAACAGGTATAGAGCTAACAAAAGACCTAGTAGGAGAAGAGGAATATTTCGCTAAGGGAATAAGCTATTGCGCCACCTGTGATGCGGCCCTCTATAAGGGAAAGGAAGTTGTCCTTATAGGCTACAATGAAGAAAGTGTCGAAGAAGCCAACTTTATAGCAGAAATAGTAGGTAAGCTTAGCTTTGTCAATATGTATAAGGAAGATATCAACTTAGATCCTGCTATAAATCTAATAGAAGGAGAAGTTCCCCTTGGATTTAGAGGAGATAATAGGGCGGAAGTTTTGGAATTTAAGTCTGGGAAGAAAATAAAGGCAGATGGATTTTTCATCATAAAAGATTCATCCAAGGCTCAAAGAATGGTCCCATCAGTAAAGATTAAAGACAATCACATAGAAGTAGATTCTCATATGGCAACAAATATTGCGGGTCTTTTCGCCGCAGGAGATGTCACGGGATCTCCCTACCAAATAATGAGGGCAGTAGGCCAGGGACAAATTGCAAGCTTAGAAGCAGTAAGGTATATTACAAAAATAAAGTCCAAGTAGAAGAGAAAAAAGGAAGGAAGCCTATGGTTGAAATAAAGAAATTTGAAGAGTTAGAAAGAGACGAAATATACCAAATAGCCCAACTAAGAAATGATATCTTCATCCATGAACAAGCCATGGACATGAGAAATCTCGATGCTATGGATTATATAGCAGATCACGCCTTTATCAAAGAAGGATATTCTGTAGTTTGCTATATGAGAATACATAAGATCGATGAAAAAAATAAAATATATCAAATATCAAGGGTAGTAACCCACAGGGACTTCAGGGGCAAATCCCTAGCTAAAGAACTTCTTTCTGAAGTTATGGAATATATAGACAAAGAGCTCGATGCCAAAGAGGTTAGAATAAATGCCCAAGAGTATGTTTCTGACTATTATGCTTCTTTCGGTTTCAAAAGAGAGGGAGAAGTCTTTGATGATGGTGGAATAGAACATATTTGGATGAAAAGATACTATGATTAGGTCCTAACTCTCCCAAATATTGAAATGTGTATGAAATATATTTAAAGCATAAATAAGTTTTATTGAAAAAATTTAACTTATATGTAAAATAATAATATAGTACATTTAGGAGGAGATATGGCAGCAAAACATATAGATTTTTTTGAATTTAATAATTCTATATTCTCTATGATTAGAGAAATTTCACATAAAATCGACTTATTACTACAAGATACTGCAAATGAACTAGGGATAACCCCTCTGCAGCTAAAGATGATTATTACCCTTTATTCAAATAGGGATAAGGCAGTATCTATCGGTAGCCTCGGCAAGGCCATAGGCATAACCGGAGGTAATATTTCAAATATTTGCAAGAGACTTGAGAAGCAAGGCTTTGTAAATAGAGTAAGAAGTGAAGAAGATGAGAGAGTAGTTAACGTGATGCTTACAAAAGATGGAGAAAAAGCAGCAAAGATGGTAGATGACTACTTCCAAAAAATAAAGGAAGACATTCCAGAAGATGGGATAGATGTCAACTTACAAACCATAGTTGATGAATTAGAAGCTCTAGAATTACTGCTCGATAAATATATATATAGGAGTGGGTTAGATGGCTAAGAGAAATCCAAGCAAAAAACCTCTATTATATTATTGGTTGGTTGCTATAGTATTATTTGTAGTGATACGCTTTGCGCTAAATCCAATAGCGCAAGATACAGATGTAAAAGAAGTATCCTACAGCCAATTTGTTGAAATGATCGAAAACGATCAAGTTACAGAAGTATCTAAGGATGATCAAAAATACACCTTCAAGGCAAAAGTAGATGGGGATGAAAATGCCTACGAGACAGGTCTATGGCAAGATACAGACCTTACAGATAGACTTCTTAAGGCCAAAGAAAGAAATGATAAGTTAATATTCTCTCAAGAGATTGAAACGAGAATGAACCCTTATCTTTCCTTGTTCTTGACAAGTATATTGCCTTTAGTTTTCATCTGGGTAATATTTTATTTTGCCTCAAGATCTCTTACAAAGACCATGGGAGGTCGTGGCGGCGGAGACTTCATGAACTTCGGTAAGTCTAACGCCAAAATTTATGTAGAAAACAAAACTGGAAAGACCTTCAAGGATGTTGCAGGTCAAGAAGAGGCCAAAGACTCACTCAGTGAGATAGTAGACTTCCTCCATAATCCAGGAAAATACAAGGAAATAGGAGCCAAGGTTCCAAAGGGAGTCCTTTTAGTAGGTCCTCCAGGAACAGGTAAGACCCTAATGGCCCAAGCCGTAGCAGGTGAAGCCAACGTGCCATTTTTCTCAATTTCAGGTTCAGAATTTGTGGAAATGTTCGTAGGTATGGGTGCAAGTAAGGTCCGTGACCTCTTTAAACAAGCCAAGGAAAAAGCACCTTGTATAGTCTTTATAGACGAGATCGACGCTATAGGTAAAAAGCGTGACGTATCTGGATATTCTGGAAATGATGAACGTGAACAAACCCTAAACCAACTTCTAAACGAGATGGACGGATTTGATGCGACTGAAGGAGTTGTGCTTCTTGCAGCAACCAACAGACCAGAAATCCTGGACCCAGCCCTTACTAGACCTGGTCGTTTCGATAGGCAAGTTCAAGTAGAACTACCAGACCTTAAGGGCCGTGAAGACATCCTTAAAGTTCACGCCAAAAATATCAAAAGAGAAGATGATATTGACTATGAAGAAATAGCCAAAAGAACTGCTGGTACAAGCGGTGCTGACCTTGCAAATATTATAAACGAGGGAGCCCTTCGTGCTGTAAGAGAAGGCCGTAACAAGCTTACTCAAGAAGATCTCGAGGAATCAATCGAGACAGTAATAGCTGGTCAGCAAAAGAAAAACGCTGTAATAAGTGATGATCAGAAGAAAATCATAGCTTACCACGAAGTAGGACACGCCTTAGTAGCAGCTATCCAAACCCAGAAGACTCCGGTAACCAAGATTACCATAGTTCCAAGAACTGGTGGAGCCCTAGGTTATACAATGACTGTGGACAAGGACGAAAAATATATCATGACCAAGCAAGAGCTATTTGATGAAATAGTTACCTTTGCAGGTGGTAGGTCTGCTGAAGAGTTGATCTTTAATACCAAAACAACGGGAGCTTCTAATGATATAGAAAGAGCTACCGCCATGGCGAGAAACATGGTTACAATTTATGGTATGGATGATGAGTTTGACTTCATGCAACTTGAACAAATCCAAGGAAGATACCTAGGTGGCCAAAGATCTATGATAGTATCTGATGGAACAGGTAACAAGATTGACGAAAAAGTTGCCCAAATTATAGCCAAGGCTCATATGAGAGCTATAGAAATCCTTAAGGATAATATAGACAAACTTCACGAAATATCAGACTTCCTACTAAAAGAGGAGACCATAACAGGTGACCAATTTATGGAAATCCTAAACAAAAAGGCAGTAGATACTAGTGAAAGTGATATAAGAGAAAATACCGATGTAGACACTAAAAATCTAGATAAGGATGAAAGTGACGAATCGCAAGAAGTTGAAAAAGAGAATATAAATGAAGATAATATAGGATCAGACGACGATTCTTTAGAATAAGATTTTGGCTCCAGGCCTTGCTGGAGCTTTTTCTGTGGAAATAATTAGATTATAGATAAGATAATTTAGTGTATTTTAGATATTTAAAGCTTTCTGTGTTTGACTTACATCTTAATTATAATAATAGACTTAAGTAGACTTATTTTCCAAAAACTTGTCAAATTTATAGCTTTAAATAGATTGGAATTTTCGCTTAAATAAAAGATGAAGAGACTTAAATAATTTATTCTTCTATAAAGATTGACTAAAATCTCTTTAAATTATATGATTTAAATAAGAAGTCGGTATTTAATTATCGGGATTTCATAGATAAATAAAGGGGTGTAATCATGAATAGAAGCTATAAGAAAAATATAAGTTTAGAAAATTTTATCTTTATAATCGTGTTTTTTGGAATCTTTTCCTGGATTGGCCATATTATGGGGCCAAGCAATATGCTATCGACCATAATGAATACGGCCTACAGGCTTTTGATGGATACTTGTTTTTACATAATGGGTATCTCTGTCATAGCAGGGGCTCTATCCAGTCTTTTTTCAGAATTTGGTTTTATTGCCTTGGTGGATGTCCTCTTATCTAAGATTATGAAACCAATTTATAATCTACCTGGAGCCTCTTCTCTGGGCATATTAAATTGCTATTTGTCAGATAATCCTGCAATACTAACACTTGCTGATGAAGATAACTTCAAAAAATATTTTAGAAAATTTCAAATGCCAGCCCTATGCAATCTAGGCACATCTTTTGGAATGGGTCTTATTGTGACGACAACCATGTTTTCCCTTCCTGTAGAAGGAGCAGTTAAGGCTTCTCTTATTGGTAACCTAGGAGCCTTTGTGGGATCAGTAGTTTCAGTTAGGATAATGTTGAAATTTACGAAAAAATACTACGGAACTGTGGATATGGTAGAAATTAAAAATGTAGAAAATATTCCTGAAGGAACTAGGATGATAAGAGAAGGCTCTTTTGGATCTCGTGCAATAGAGGCGATTCTTTATGGAGGAAAGCGCGGAGTGGATATGGGAGTTGCTATTATTCCTGGGGTTATAACAATCTGTACTATGGTGATGCTTCTTACAAATCCTATGCCAGCTAGCGGATATACAGGAGAAATTGGCCAGGGAGTTGCCTTTCTGCCTTGGTTTGGAGAAAAATTATCCTTTATCCTAAGTCCTATCTTTGGATTTTCTAGTGATTCTTTCATAGCAGTCCCTATTACAGCCCTTGGCTCTGCTGGTGCTGCTATAGGTATGGTAAAGGAATTTGCACAGGGAGTAAGTGTTACGGGAAATGATATAGCAGTTTTTACTGCTATGTGTATGTGCTGGTCAGGCTACCTATCTACCCATATAGCCATGATGGATGCCCTAAATACAAAGGAGATGACAAGCTCCGCCATCCTTTCTCACACTATAGGCGGCCTATGTGCAGGCTTTGCAGCGCATATATTTTCTATGATACTTTTGTGAAATTTAAAAAATCGGGTTGAGTTCCCGATTTTTTACTTGAAATATATATGCCTATTTCCATCAAAGTCTCTAATATCTGTTTCCATTTCGAATATATCTTTAAACATATCTTCATCCATGACCTTCTTGGATGGACCTTGTCTGTAGATTTTTTTATTGTCGATTAGTATGATATTATCTGCGAATTTTTCTATTAGGCCTATTTGGTGGAGACTTATTAAAGTCGTAAGATTTAACCTCTCTGTCAAATCTTTTATTATTCTCATAATCTCGTATTGGTTTTTGAGGTCTAGAGCACTTACTGGTTCGTCTAGGAGGAGGATTTTGGGATTTGCTACAAGGGCCTGGCCAATGAAGACCTTCTGCACTTCTCCTCCTGATAGTCTATTAATATATTTATCCTTGTATTTTCTGATATCCAATAAGTCTAGGATTTTTTCGACATCTTTTTTATCACTGTCCGTAATTCTCAAGGAAAGATCAGCTACCTTGCCAAGCAATATAGTTTCGAATACTGTAAATCTTGCCTTTGAATTGATATTTTGATTAAGATAGGAAACTTTTCCGTCTGTTTTTATCTCACCCTCGTAACTTTTGATTCCGCTTATGGCATTTAGAATTGTCGATTTGCCTGATCCGTTTCTCCCCATGAGGATATTTATCTTGCCTTCTTCTATTTTAAAGGAAATATCATCTATTACCTTTTTGTCGTAAGATATGGATAGGTTTTTAGCTTCAATCATTTTTGCCTCCAAAAAAGAATATAAATATTAAAGGAAGTCCAACAAGACTTGCTATAATTCCTATAGGAAGGATAGCGCCAGGTTTTACGATTTTGGACAGACCTGATGAAAATACCAAAAGAATTGCCCCTATGAGGCTCGATCCTATTAGATAATACCTTTGGTCCTCTCCTAGGATTTTCCTTGCCAAATGTGGGGCTATGACGCCTATAAAGCCTATTACTCCTGCAAAGCTTACCCCGATTGATGAAAGAATCGATACTATCATGAAGGTCTTAATCTTTAGCCTTTTGACATCTACTCCCAGACTTTTGGCCCTATCTTCTCCAAATCTTAGGCTAGTAAGCTTGTGGCTGTCTTTGATGATTAGGATTAAGGCTAGGATGAAGGCTGTGAAAAGAATCGCAATTTGTTTTGGCTTGGTGTTTGAAACAGAGCCAAAGAGCCAAAAGACAATTGATGAGAGGGTTTCATCAGTTGATATGTATTGCATTAGACTTGTAAGCGAGTCAAAGAAAAATTTGACGGAAATTCCAGCAAGAATCATTGAGCTTGTGTGGGCGAAGTTTCTCCTTGATATTATATAGACGAAGATTATAGCTATGAGGGCAAAGCCAATGGCCCCGAAGGCTATAAAATTAATCGATATACCCAAAAGGAGAAAGAGGGAGGCCCCAAAACCTGCGGCAGAGGAGACCCCTAGGGTAAAGGGACTTGCTAGGGGATTGTCTAGGATAGTTTGCATACAAGCCCCAGCAAGGCCTAAGATCATGCCGATAATAAGGGCGGTAGCCATCTCTGGCATTCTGATCTTAAAAAGAATAGTCCTTTGAAGATCGTTTAGACTTAGAAGGTCTCTTGGAACAAGCTCTCCTACTCCAATGAATAAATCTATCGCACAAACGAGAAGGCTTATTAGGACTAGGATAAGAATCTTTTTATTCTTACTCATATTTGCTAAACCAAGTTCCTTGATATTCTATAGGCATGAAGTTTTCGTAAAATTCTTTCATATCAGCCTCTGGGTCCACATCTTTGAAAAGCTCTGGGTGGAAAGTCTTGGCGAGAGTTTCGTAGGCGTAGAAGTCACACATATCTCTTACTAAGTTTTGCCCTATGACATAGACATTTTTTTCCTTCATGGCGGTCAAGTCTTTCCAACCATTCCTAGTCTTATATTTATCAATCTTTTTACTTACATCTTCTGGGCTAATTCCGAAGCCCATCTTCATTGACTCAGGCTTTTCAACCCATTCTGCTCCAGTGATGAAAATCATATCAGGATCTTGGGATAGGACGAACTCCTCAGAAACTGGAGTTGCTTCCCTTTCTCCAAGTACTTCTCCTGTAAGATTGTATCCACCGGCATCGTTTATGATCTTACCCCACATCATTTCGTTGCCGTAGGAGTTACCGTAAGCGTGTTCTCCTTCATAGCCATGCTCTAGATAGACCCTTGGCTTATCACTTAAATCCTTAAGTCTTTCTTTCATTGAATCGATTTTTTCCTTATAGAAGCCATTTAGCTTATCGAGGTTTTCATCAAGCCCTGTGGCCTTGGCTATAATTTCTGTAGACTTTAAGTGATCGTCGAAGTCTTGGTTGTGATAGTCTACATAGATTATAGGTAGGCCTATCTTATCTTCGATTGCATCTAGCTGGGCCTTGTAGGAGACTGGAGCGATAATTCCGTCAGCATCTATAGATAGAAGCTCCTCAAGGGAAAAGTCGTTGTCTGCGAAGTTACTTACTCTTTTGACATCATCTAGCTCGGGGATTTTATCTACTAGCCTTTGGTAGAGGTCGTTTCTATCGCGTCTTATACCGTCATCCATGGCGGCGATTTTCTTATAGAAATTCTCCCTATCCAGATACATCATAGTCATAAAAGGACCACCAGAACCTGAGCCTTGGATTATGACCTTATCCATTGGCTTATCAAGCTCCACCTTTCGTCCTAATACATCTTCAATTACAAGTTTGGTCTCGCTCTTATCTTCTGTTGTTTCTTCACTTTTTGTCTTAGCTTCTGTTTTGCTTTCCTCTTCCTTATTTCCTCCACAAGAGGCAAGGACTAGGAGGAAGATTATCATAAGACATATGTTTCTTAACTTATTTTTCATATTTTTCTCCATAAATTGATTTCATTTTATCAAAGGCTTCTTTGATCGATATATTTTCTTTCTCCGCCAAGTCTTTGGCTGACTGATATTCTGGATATATGTAGGAAGAATCCTTGTGATATACTTTCTTAAAGAAAAGTTTTAGGCCCTTATACTCTATTGCGATCATCTGTCTATCTAGGATGGACCTATCGACTTCTATTTTTCTAATTCCTATTGATGTAGTGTTGGCAAAGATTATATCTTCGACTTCTTCTATTCTTTCTTTATCACAAAGGACGGAAAGCTTGTAGGCTGGACGGTTTTTCTTCATGAAAATTGGAGTGTAGAAAGAGTCCCTAGCAACTTCCATTAATTTGTCCATGACAAAGCCTAAAACTTCCCCTGTAGCATCATCTATGTTAGTCTCTGCTAAGATTAGGCTTTTTTTTTAGGATTTTCTATCTCCATTACCCTTAGGACATTAGTAGACTTCTCAAAGTCCTTGTTGCCTGCACCAAGACCGATTTTTTTGATTGCAAACTCTTTGACATCTTCTCCTGTAGAAAAATATTTAACTATAGCAGCTCCAGTTGGAGTTACGTGCTCGCCGTAGTCATCTATGATATTGAGGCTAATATTTGAATCCTTCAAGATATTTGCTACTGCTGGAACCGGGATTGGCATATAGCCGTGGGCACATTTTTGCATGCCACATCCTTCAAATAGCTTGGAAAAATATATATTTTCGACACCGAGATCTTCTAGTAGCACTGTTACTCCCACTATATCTATGATGGAGTCGATAGCCCCTACTTCGTGGAAGTGGACTTCGTTTTTATCTATCCCGTGGGCCTTAGACTCTGCTTCTGCAATAATATTAAAAATCCCTAGGGCATCTTTCTTTACTTTTTCTGAAAGTACGTCTGAGCCCTTGATAATTTTTTCTATATCAGAGATATTTCTATGAACATGGCTGTGAGAGTGGTGGTCATGGTCGTGATGATGGTCATGATGATGGTGGTGATCGTGGCTATGGTCGTGATCGTGATCTTCATGATGATGGTGGTCGTGGCCTTCATGGCTGTGCTTGTGATTTTCACCATGATTATCATTTTCTAAGATTACATCAAAGTTATAAGCATCGATTCCACTTTTTAAGGCCCTATCAAAGACTAGCTTATAGCCATCAATCCCAAGTGAATCTATTGCTTCTACTAGCTTTTCCTTACTAGCTCCAAGGTCCAGGAGAGCTCCAATTGTCATATCTCCAGCTATTCCAGAATACATTTCAAAATATAAGTCCATTTATTTCTCCTCTATTAGTTTATTTATTTGGCAAGCAGCATAGGCTGCTCCGTAGCCATTGTCAATATTCACTACAGAGATTCCTTCTGCACAAGTCGAAAGCATTGTAAGTAGGGCAGATATACCATTAAAGCTTGCCCCGTAGCCTACAGAAGTCGGCACTGCTATGATTGGCTTATCGACAAGACCTGCAAGGACAGTGGCAAGAGCCCCCTCCATGCCTGCTATTGCAATTATCACATTAGCTTTTTTAATCTCGTCGATTTTATTTAACATCCTGTGAAGACCTGATACTCCAACATCGTAGAAGCGACTTACCTTAGATCCAAAAAATTCTGCCGTAAGGGCTGCCTCTTCTGCTACGAAAAGATCTGCAGTTCCGCCTGTACATACTGCTATATTTCCGATTTGAGCTAGCTTTTCATATTCTAGAGAAATAATCCTTGCTGTAGGATCATACTTTGCTTGAGGGATTTCTTTTTTTACAAGTTCGTATTGGTCTTTGCTTGCCCTAGTGCCTATGACTGAATCGCGTCTTTCGGCAAAGGCCTTAAAGATTTCCACCAAGGCAAAGTCCTCCTTGCCTTGGCAGAAGATTGTTTCAGGAAAGCCCCTCCTGTTTTTTCTTTGAAAGTCGAGCTTTGCTATATCTATATCTTTAAAATTAAAGTCTTTAAGATAGGCTAAGCCCTCATCGATTGTCATCTTGCCGTTTTTAATATTTTCTAAAAATTCTTTATCGTTCATTTGCTAACCATGGATTAAGCTTAATCTTTTCTTCCTCATCAACTACTTCATCCATTGATCCTGACCTATAACCTTCAAGATCAAGGTTTATATAGGTGAAACCTAGTCCCTTTAATTTTTTTACAATCTCATCTATGTGAGGGAAAATTTTATCAAAATCATCCCTATCAACTTCTATTCTTGTATTATCTCCATATACTCTTAGGCGGACGTTTTTAAGATCGAAAGTTTTTAGGAAGGTCTCTGCCTTATTTATAGCCTCAAACTTATCTGTATCTATTAAATGATTGTAAGGGAATCTAGTAGCAAGACAAGGGGCAGAAGGTCTTTTATAAACAGATAAGTTTAATTCCTTTGCGTATGCTCTTACCATATCTTTGCTAAATCCTGCCATTTCAAGTGGGCTTACGACTCCTTTGTCATTAAGAGCTCTAACTCCTGGTCTGAACACTTTCTTATCATCTAAATTTGATCCATCGACTACATACTTATAGCCTAGTTCGTCTTTAAGTTTGAAAGCTTGCTCAAATAGGAAGCTTTTACAGTGATAGCATCTGTCTATAGTATTATTTTTGATATATTCATTATCGAAAACATCTATGTCTACTACTTTAAGTTCAACATCCATATCTCTAGCTAGGCTTTGAGCATTTTCTAGATCTCCATCTGGAGTGGTATTAGTGTTGTACATTATTGCAACTACATCGTTTCTCTCTTCTCTATACATACTTGCAATCTTTAAGATCAAAGATGAGTCGACACCACCGGAAAATGCTAGGACAAATTTCTCCTTGAGGAGATCTTTTACTATATTATCGAGTTTTTCTTTTCTTGTTTTATCTATATCCATAATAATCCTTTCTTTTATATAAACTCTACAAATAAAAAAGGGCATAGGAATCCCTAAACCCTCATGGTATTTTAAAAAAAGTTAGCTTCATACTAACAAATTTATCTTAACATATAAAAAAAGCTAGGTCAAGAACTAAGCTTATGATAAAATATTAAAAGGAGGAGAATATGAAGATAGTAGTAATTGATGGCCAGGGAGGATCAATAGGTGCAAGCCTTGTAAGTAAAATTAAAAAAGAAAATCTAGGAGCTGTAGTCTATGGCTTGGGAACTAATTATTTTTCTAGTAAGGCTATGAAAAAGGCAGGAGCTGATATAATTGCGACTGGTGAGAATGCTATCGTCGTAAATGTCAAAGACTGTGATTATATATTGGCAACTACAGGAATAGTTATAACGAATTCTCTTCATGGGGAAATAAGCAAGAAGATAGCCAAGTCTATTGGAAAATCGCCTGCTACAAGAATCCTAATCCCATTTGATTGTTGCAATACCCTAATAGTTTCTAAAGATAAGCCTTCCATAGAAGAGCTCCTTGACGAAGCAGTTTCAATGCTCGTAAAATTAGTAAAAGAAAAAGGGCCTCAAGTGAGCCCAGATTTATGTAAATAGCTCCATAAGGAGCTATACATTAACAATGTATCTAAGTGTTAACGATACTTGTGATGCTCTAACATTGTACTTAAAGTTGGATAAAAAAGCAATTTAATCTACAACTTAACAGACATGAAGCTTTATGTTATACTGATAAAGAAAAGAGAAATTAAATTAAGAGGAGATTTATGAAAAATAACGCAAAAAAATGGATAGCCTTGGCTATAACCGCCCTAGTCTTAGTGGTTTCGGTATTTGCTAAGGATAAGGAAAGAGAAGTAGAGCAAAATATAAAAGATAAGTACGTGAAAAACTTTTCGGACTTTTCTAACTATACAGAAGAAGTCATCCAAGGTACAAATCCTAAGGAGAAAATCAAGGTCGTAGATGTCGATGGAGTAATTCAATCAAACGATGCCAATGACTTCGTAGTAGATGAGCTTAAAAAGGCTAAGGAAGATCCACAAATTAAAGGAGTAATCCTAAATGTAAACTCTCCAGGAGGGTCAGTTTATGCCTCAGAGAGAATTGCAAATGAAATTAAGGCCCTAAAGGAAGAACAAAAGCCCGTATATACTGTGATGCGTGAGATGGCAGCAAGCGGAGGCTACTATATATCAGCCCCTACTGATAGGATTTACGCATCTAACGAGACTTGGACAGGATCAATTGGGGTAATCATCCAATCATACTCCCTCCAAGGACTTTTCGAAAAGTATGGAATTAAAGAACAAAATATAACAACAGGCAAGATGAAAGATGCAGGTAGCCAAGGTAGAGATATGAGCAAGGAGGAAAAAGAATACTTCCAAGGACTTGTAGATTCAGCCTTTGATAGATTTGTAAAAATCGTGGCAGAAGGGCGCAATCTTTCTGAAAGAGAAGTTAGAAAGCTCGCCGACGGTAGGGTATACGATGGTAGCCAGGCCCTATCAAATGGACTAGTTGATAAAATCGGCGATCTCGATTCTGCTATAGGAGATATGGCAAGTGAAAATGACTTAGAAGATCCAATGGTAATAAGAAATGAAAATATTATGGGATCTTTCTCATCAATATTTTCAAAAGTTACAGACCTTAAGAAAAGCGAATCTGACCTTGCAATACTAGATAAATTAATGAAAAATGAAGGACCAAGGCCAATGTATTTGTATGGTGATTACAATGACTGAAGTTAAAATTCCTTTTAGAGAGAAAGACTACCGTTTTGCATACGCAGGATTTTTCCTAAGACTTGTTGCCTTTCTTATAGATATGCTAGTTGTAGGGGGAATATTTACAATCCTAAAAGTATTCTTGCCCTTAGATATGGAGACGAGACTTCTAAGTTTTAGCCTAGGGGAAGTTCTTAGCACAGTAATTACTTTGGCCTACTTTACCTTGATGACACTTTTTACAAGAGGAAGGACCCTTGGCAAGATGATTTTAGGTCTTAGGGTAATTTCATTAACAAGTGATAAGCTAAGCTTTTCCCAAATAATCATTAGAGAAATTTGCGGGAGATTTGTCTTAAATAAATTTAAGATTCTTTATCTAATCGCGGGTCTTAGTCCCAAAAAACAAGGACTCTTTGATATACTTCTCGATACAACAGTAGTTAAGGAAGATCTCTTCAATCATTTGTACGGAGAAAATCTATAAAATTTAGAAAAAAATATTGCAAAAACCAGCATGAATTACAAAAATCGCTAATTTATGCTGTTTTTTATTGTTTTGAAAAACCACAATATATGGTATGATAATAGACGATTATAAGATAAAGATACTACATCTAGTATTAGACTTTTGATAAAGTAACTACAAATTTCTAGGCCAAGCTTAACTTATACCAAAGTCCTAGAGATAATAGATTTATTTTAGAAAAGAGAAAAGTCGATATTAGTTGATATACAATTGTTATTTGTTTAGGAGAGATTAAGGAGATAAGATGGAAATTATTAAAAGAGATGGTACCAGGGCTGATTTTGAGAGAGAAAAAATTGAAAAAGCAATTGCTAAGGCCTTCTACTCTGTTGATAGTATGATAAGCGAGGAAGATCTCAGGAAAATTTCCTCAAAGATAGAAAATACAATCAAGGAAAAGTATCCAGCTGACCACACAGTTACAGTTGAGGAAGTCCAAGACTTGGTAGAGCTTACCCTAATTGATGAGAATTACTACAGAGAGGTAAAATCATTTATCCTCTACCGTGCCAAGCACAATATGGACAGAAAAGTTTTAGGAGACTTCTCCAAATATATAGATGATAAAAATATTCTCAATATAATAACAGAAGTTCAAGCAGAATTTGATAATCAAAGATACCCAATAGAATCTCTCTTTTTTAAATTCGAATCCTTCCTCAAGGCAAATATGACAGAAGAGGATATGCTTAAGGCTATAACTAGAGCTGCAAGCGAGCTTACCAGCAAGGAAGCCCCTGATTGGGAGATAATAGCAGCACGCTTTCTTATGCGAGAGATTAACTATGAGATAGAAAAAAGTGAAGAAAGATACGAGCTATTCGACTTCAAATCAAAAATAGAATTTCTAACTGAAGAAGGCTTGTATGGATCTTACATCCTAGAAAACTATACAGGAGAAGAGATAGACGAATTAGAAGCCTATATGGACTTTTCTAGGGATAAGATCTTTACCTACTCTGGCCTTGATCTTGTAAGGAAAAGATACCTAATCACCAACCACAAGGGAGATATACTGGAGAAGGTACAAGAGATGTTTATGGGAATCGCCATGCATCTTGCAATTCCTGAAAAGAATAAGATAGGATTTGCTAAAAGATTATACGATATCCTTTCAACCCTAAAGGCAACTATGGCAACACCTACCATGACCAATGCCAGAAAGCCATTTAACCAACTATCCTCATGCTTTATAGACACAGTTCCAGATACCCTAAAGGGAATATATCGTTCTGTAACAAACTTTGCGGAAGTCTCAAAACACGGTGGAGGAATGGGTCTCTACTTTGGAAAGGTAAGAGCAAACGGCTCAGACATACGTGGCTTTGAGGGAGTTGCTGGTGGAGTTATCCGTTGGATAAGACTTGCCAACGACACAGCTGTAGCAGTAGACCAACTCGGAGTAAGACAAGGGGCTGTCGCAGTCTATCTAGATATTTGGCATAAGGATATACCAGAATTTATGGGCCTTAGGACAAACAACGGAGATGACAGGATGAAGGCCCATGATGTCTTCCCTGGAGTATGCGTTCCAGACCTTTTCTGGAGACTAACCCGTGATGATATAAATGCCGACTGGCATATGTTTGACCCTCACGAAGTAGAGAAAAAATACGGCAAGGCCCTAGAGGACACCTACGGTGAAGAATTCGAAGAATTCTACAAGAAGCTCGTGGCAGATAAGGATATCTCTAGGAGGACTATGTCTGTCAAAGATATGGTAAGACTTCTCATAAAATCATGGACAGAAACCGGAACACCATTTGTCTTCAACAGGGATGCAGTAAATAGACTAAATCCAAACAAGCATACGGGAATGATCTATTCATCAAACCTATGTACAGAAATCGCCCAAAACATGAGTTCATCAGAGTCAATCTCAACAGAAATAGTCGATGAAAATGGGGACACAATCATAGTAAATAAGACAAAACCAGGCGATTTCGTAGAATGTAACCTGGCAAGTCTAACCCTAGGAAAGGTCGATGTAAATAATAGTGCAGAGCTTGAAGAGACTGTAAGAACAGTTGTAAGGGCCCTTGATAATGTAATCGACCTAAACTACTACCCAACTCCATATGCCAAGGTAACCAACAAAAAATACAGGGCCATAGGACTTGGAACAAGTGGCTACCATCACATGCTAGTCAAAAACGACATAAGCTGGCAAAATGAGAAGGCTCATGGTGAATTTGTAGATAGGGTATACGAAGATATAAACTTCTACGCTATCAAGGAATCCATGGAAATTGCCAAGGAAAAGGGAGCCTATTCATGCTTTGAAGGAAGCGACTGGGAGACTGGTGCTTACTTTGACCTAAGAGATTACAAGAGCGAAAGATGGGAGAAGTTAAGGGCTGATGTTAAGGAAAATGGATTAAGAAATGGCTATCTAATGGCCATAGCTCCAACAGGATCAACATCAATCATCTCAGGTACATCAGCAGGAGTTGACCCAATTATGAGCCGTTACTTCCTAGAAGAAAAAAAGGGAGCCATAGTTCCAAGGGTTGCCCCAGGACTTACAACAAAGACCTTCTGGCTTTACGAAAATGCCCACGACATAGACCAAAACATATCTATGCGTATGGCTGGAGTAAGACAAAAGCACATAGACCAAGCCCAATCAGTAAATATCTATATAACCACAGAATACACCATGAGACAGTTATTAAATATCTATATAACCGCATGGGAAGCTGGAGTTAAGTCTATCTATTATGTTAGGGGAAAGAGCCAAGAAGTTGAAGAATGCGATTCATGCGCAAGCTAAAATTAAATAGAGTATTCTAAAAATTAGAATTTAAAAATACCAAAAAGCCGGGCTTTAAGCGACTCTTTGGTATTTTTTATTTTAAGCTCTTTCTAGTTTCTATAAGGGCTGTCAAGTCTAGATAAGAGACCATTAGATAGGAATAAGCTATTTTATTGTCATTAGCAATGAACGTGTAATTCGTAATTGCTAATTTTTTTTGGATTAGGGAAAGAATAAATATCAAGATTATAAGAAAGATTATAGATATTATTTTAGTCTTAATACTTTCCACGCCTTTTGGAAGCTCTCTTTCCTTGAATAGACTTATAGCAAAAACAAAGATCATAGCTATGAGGACATAGTTATTGATTTCTACAAAAAATCCCAAAATCACCAATAATAAATACAAAATTCCACTTATAAAAATCATACTCTGCCCCCTTTTTATCAGCTTACCAGAAAAATAAAAATTTCCAATCTTGCCCTTATTTTTTCTTCTAATATAATAATATAAAATATATAAAGGAGATTTTATGGTACTATTTATAGCAAATGCCGTTGCTCTTTGGCTTATGAGTAACTTCATTTCACACATTTCATTCGATAAACCTGCTGCATTAATTCTTACAGCAGTTATACTTACACTTTTACAAAAGGTAGTTCAACCAATTTTGCAGTTCCTATCTTTTCCTATTTCATTTTTGACCCTAGGTTTGTTCAACCTAGTCATCAATGCCTTTGTCTTGTATCTTGCCTTCAAATTTGTAGATGGGGCGTATATAGACAGTCACTTAGGAAGTTTAGTTATAGCAAGCATTGTTCTTGCCATAATTGCATCAATTGTTCAGTCAATCTTATAAGGAGTAAACAATGGAAGATAGCAAAAAAAAGGAAGTTAACAAGCGTGGTATTTTCAATGAAGATGGGGATATTGACCTATCCAAGAGAAGAATAATCCAAGGGAACACCACCAACCTAAACGATTTTAACAACCTTAAATATACATGGACCAGCGATTGGTACAGACAGGCTATGAACAACTTCTGGATACCAGAAGAGATCAACTTAAACCAAGATATCAAGGACTATAGGAAGCTTGATAAGCACGAGAAGAAGGCCTTCGACAGGATTCTCTCCTTCCTAACCTATCTTGATTCAATCCAAACAGCTAACCTACCAAACCTACAAACCTACATTACAGCAAATGAAATCAATCTTTGCTTGTCAATTCAAACCTACCAAGAATCAATCCACTCACAATCATATTCCTACATCCTGGATACGATTTGTTCTCCAGAAGAAAGAACAAGAATCCTCTACCTCTGGAAGGAAGATGAGCATCTCCTTAAGAGAAATGAGTTTATAGGAGACCAATACAACGAATTCTTGGAAAATGACGACGAATTTAGGTTTATGAAAGTCCTTATAGCAAACTATATTCTAGAAGGAATCTATTTCTACTCAGGCTTCTCCTTCTTCTACAATCTTGGAAGAAACGGCAAGATGCCAGGGACGGTCCAAGAGATAAGATACATCAACAGAGACGAAAATACCCACCTCTGGCTCTTTAGATCTCTTATAAATGACCTTAAGAAGGAAAGAGAAGACCTCTTTGTTCCTGAATTACAAAACTACTATAGAGAAATGCTAAAAGAAGGTGTAGAGCAAGAAATCGCCTGGGGAAAATACTCTATAGGTAATAGTATAGCTGGACTTAACGAGAAGATGATAGAAGATTATATCAAATATCTGGGTAATCTTAGAGCCAAGGGCTTGGGGCTTGAGCCACTTTACCAAGGCTATAAGGAAATACCAGAATCCATGAAATGGGTAGACGAATACTCAGATCCAAACGGAGTAAAGACAGACTTCTTCGAAGCAAAAGTAACAGCCTACTCAAAATCATCAATTATCGAAGATGACTTATAAAATAAACCGACCTTAGCTTTAGCTAGGTCGGTTTTAGGTATGACGGGCATGTCATCAATCTGTGGTGAAAGTCCACTAAGGGCGTAGTTGCCAGCGAACCTCATAGTAATTCCCAAGGTTTGCATCGTGAGATGCAGATGCAGGCGAGAAGAAGGGATAGCAAAATTGTAGCCTGACGAACAGAAACCTAATACTAAGGCTTGCACGGTGGACAAGCGGACCTAAAGTCGTGAAGTCCAAAAGGCAACCGTAAACCATGCAAGTAGATTAGGCAGGTAGACAAGGAAAGATTGATGGCTTATCCCGTGAGGTCTCACTAGCGAGCCAGTAGTAACAACGAATAGTGAGAAGTCAGCAGAATCCATAGTAGCGAGGAAGTTTCTGTAATGGAAATGGAGCGAAGGGAGGAACAATATTCATTGTAATATTTGAAAAGGATAAACTATGACTTGATGGAATACAAGGAATGACGTATTCATTCTTCAAGGTTCGGATAAAAAAAGAATAAAGTTAAATAGTTTCATCAGAAATAAACAATACGATACAAGAGAATATTGAACCGCCGTATGCCGAACGGCACGTACGGGTGGTGTGAAAGGGGCTAGATCTTAGCCCCTATTCGATGAATAATCATAGTTAAATGAGTTCTTGATAAAATCTAGGTAATAAAAACAAGTATCTATTGATGTTCTCATTCTATCGCTAACTTTATCCTTGAAATAACTTAAATGAAATGTAAACAATTCAAAGTCTCTTTTCTCAATATCTTCCCTCAAGCATTGATAACAGTCGTGTGTATCTTTTAAAGCTTTATCAACATCAAGACTAATATCAACAATATCCTCATCAGAAACAAACTTACCAGGAAAATGAACACGCTTAAAAAAATGAATAGGATCAAGAAGTTTGTATGGCTTTAAAAAATGTTTCCAATATTTCTTAAGTCTTTTGTATTTAAGATTGCTAGGAGAATAAGCTTTCATCGTATCAATCCTTGTATGGTTAAAAGAGTTTGTAAATAGCTTTACAATATGAAACCTATCAATGACAATTTCTGCATTGACAAAGAGTTCTTTGATTAATGATATATAAGGACTGTACATATCAATGCATATAGTCTTAACCTTATCTCTAACATACCTAGGGTAGGATAAGAAATATTTTTTTAGGGAATATAGCTGTCTATTCTCAACAATATCAATAATCTTATGAGTATCTAAATTTAAATATATGAAACTCATTGCACCTTTAGCATCCTTAGTTGACTTAAATTCATCAAATGATAAATGTTCAGGCAAATAAGAAAAGTCTACATTGAATTCATTGTCAAGTTTAGCCATAAATCTAGAAACTGTATTAGTAGATATGTAATTATCAATAGATATATCTTTCATAGATAACTTTTTTGTTAAACTAGCAAGAACATGTCTTTTAATCTGATTAGATATATTACAATGCTTATCAACTATCTTAGTTTCAAGTAAGAAATATTTATTACAAGATTTACAGAACATCTTCTGTTTCTTCAAGTCAATTAAAACAGGATGATCACCTGCCCTGGAGCATCTTACAATAGATAGTTTAAAGCCGTACTTAATTAGATTATGGTTAGAGCCACAATGAGGGCAAACTTGATCAGAATATTCTAATTTAGCTGTTAAAATTGTATATGTTACACCTTTAATAACTTTGTGATGTACTCCATCATAAAAATTTAGGTTTTTATCTTTGATATTCAGTAAATTTGTAATAAAATAATTCTTAGACATATTTAATCTCCTTTTAAGTTGTGGTTAATTTAATTATAGGGTAAATGATTAAATATGTCTTCTTTTTTTTTACGAAAAAAATCGTATTGACAGAAGCATCATTTACTTCTACCAACACGATTTATTATAGACCCTTTTTTATTGGATTAAATATTTGTATATAAATATTCTAACCTTTATTTTGGGTACATACTTAATAATATCTTATGTTAGCAAGGGATATAATCATCATATAATTGAGCTAGGCCCTAAGTTCAATAGAATTATGAGTCTTTTAGATAAAAGCTTTAAAATTTTGGGCATAATATTTCTAGATAAATATATCTACTTAGATATATTTGAGGAGTAAAAATGGAAAAAGAAAAGCTAAAAATTATCATAGGCCTTCATAAAAATGTCAAGGAGCTCGATAGGAGGACCCTAGATATAGCAAGGAGCTATGGGCTTTCCTTCAGTCAGTTTATGGTTCTAGAAGCCTTGGATTCTAAGGGAAACCTATCTATAGGAGAGGTTAGGGAGGCGATTCTATCAAGTGTCGGGACTATTTCACTTGTAGTTAAAAATCTTGAGAAGATGGGATATGTAAAAAGAAAGACAGATGAAAATGACAAGAGAGTCTCTATCCTATCCCTAACTGATGAGGGAAGGGCTGTGATAGAGAAGATCATTCCAGAAAATGAGACCATGATATATGATTATATGAAGGACTTAAGCGAAGAGAAAACGGAGATTCTTCTTAGCCTTCTAAAGAAATTAGGAGCAAATATTGATAATTAGTAGGATTTTGCCATTAACTAAGCTTATTTAGGATGGTAGGAGACCGTAAAAGATATCAGAAGGCTAAAAGACTTGAGTTAAGTAAGATGTATTAGAGATAATTTAGAATTAATTAAGGAGACAAGATGAAAATAGGATTATTAGTAGGTTCCCTAAGACAGGGATCATTCAACAGAAAAATTGCAGAACTATCAAAAAAGATTATAGATGAAGGAAATGAAGCGGAGATCATAGATATATCTTACCTTCCTTTCTATAACCAAGATGATGACGGGGCAAATCCAATAGAGGAATACACAAGAATTAGAGATGAGCTTAGAAAATATGATGGATACATCTTTTTTACTCCAGAATACAACCGCTCCCTTGCACCAAGTCTAAAGAATGTAATAGATATAGGAAGCCGTGATCCAAGGGGTAACCTATGGGATGGGAAGGTTGCGGCGGTATTTTCTGCCTCCATGGGATCTACTGGAGGAGCTATGGGAAATCATGCCCTAAGGCAGAGCTTCGTCTATGTAAATCTGATTACCATGAATCAGCCAGATGTTTATATACCAGCTATTCACACTCTCTTTGATGAAGAGGGCAAGCTAGTAGATAGCACTAGGACTTTTGTAGAAAATGCTACAAGAGCCTTTGTAGATTTCGCAAGAAAACATTCATAAAAAGAAGCCTTAGTGGAGGATGAAGAAATTTCAAATCCATTAAGGCTTTTTTATTGGGAAAATTATTATTTACGGAATTAATAATTGTTCCCCTTATAAGGAACTTAAGATAAATCCCGCAATTATATGAGTTGATTTATTTTACTTTTCTAAAAATTTAAAAATAAATTTCAAGCTAAGTTTTTAATTGGTGGGATTATACATAATTATTATCATTTTCCAAAATATTATTTTTCAATCATTGAAGAGCCCATCATCTTGTCATATTTTTCAAAATAGACGAAAGATCCATCGAGAATATAGATATTATCAAAACCGTAATGGGCTAGCATTTTGACAGTGTTTGAAGACTTTCCTCCATTTGCGTCATAAAAGATAATCTTCTCATCCTTTGGTAGAAAATCGTGGTCCTTTCTTAAGTCCTTTCCGGCAAGGGATATTGCACCCTTGATATGGCCCTTTTCGTAAGAGGCCTTATCTCTTAGGTCGTAGATCCTATAATCCTTGTAGGATTCGATTAATTCATCGATTTTTACATCCTTAAGCCTTTCTTCGAAGACATTAATGGCTTGGTTTGCTAGGACGTTTGTCGCATCCTCTACGGTAGAATATAGGGGCTGGTAGGCAAGCTCCAGGTCGTAGAGGTCATATATCGTAGCCTTTTGTTTAATCATACTAGCGATTACATCAATTCTCTTATCTACTACTCCGAAACCTAGGCCCTGAGCCCCGTATATTCTACCGTCTTCATCATCGAAGAGTAGCTTAAGATAAATTGCCTTAGAATTTGGCATAATTCCAACAGAGTCTCTATGAGCGATAAGACAAGTCTTATAAGCTATGCCCGAATCGGCTAAACTTTTCTCATTAAGCCCTGTCATGGCGATATTTAAGTCGAAACTTCTTAGGGCGAAGGTCCCGATAAACTCTGGAGGGATCGCCTTTTTTCCTAGAAGATACTTCGCCAAATATTTTGCCTGTCTATGGGCAGGCCAGGCGAGATTAAGTTTTGTCTTTTTCTTGGTAAGGAAATTTTTTGGATTAATAACATCTCCTATAGCAAAAATAGCCTCATCGCTTGTCCTAAAATTATCATCTACTTTGATAGATCCATCATCCTCAAGGTCAAGGCCAGCTTTTTCTGCAAGATCACTAAAAGGTCTTGCTCCTAGGGCAAGTATTACTAGATCTGCCTTCTTTTTTGAATCATCCTCGAATCTTACATAATCTTTCCCGATTTCTACAAGAGACTTGCCTTCGATAATATTTATACCATTATCCCTAATGTTATCTTTGATAAAGCCCTTAAGGTCCATATCTATTATAGATAAAAGGGAGGTGTTCTTTCTTATAAGCATAGAGATATTTAGACCATCAAGCTTGTGGAGGGATTCTGCAGCCTCAATTGCAACGAAGCCTCCTCCAGCAACAAAGACTTCTTTAACTTCGTTTTCTTCCACGTATTTTCTGATATTTTCTACATCTACGACATTTTTCACCGAGAAGACATGGTCATACTCGTAGCCTGTGATAGATGATGGTCGATTTTCCTTAGTTCCAGGAGCAAGGATTAGATAATCATAAGTTTCCTTAAACTTCTTATTATTTAGCTTATCTAAGACTTCTACGTATTTTTCCTCTCTATTTATAGAAATTACCTCGTGAAACCTTTCTGCCCTAATATTATAACCTCTAGCAAATGACTCAGGAGTCCTATTTACAAGGGATGAAGAATTTTCTATATCGTGGGAAAGATAGTAGGGGATCTCACAATTACCAAAGGATAAATCCCTATCCTTCTCAAACATTACTATCTCGACATCCTCGTTAAGCCTTCGTAGACTTGCCGCAAAGGTCGCTCCAGCTGCGACAGCTCCAACTATAACAACTTTCATTAAATCCTCCCTTTTTTACTAAGTCCTAGATTACTAATATCCAATTTTATTTCTTAGTTTATTAATTGTTAAGGTAAGTTTAATTGACCTTAGACCGAAGGAATTTGTTTTCTTTGCAATTATTGACTTATTAGCCTCATAAATATCTCTTATTTCCTCCGTGTCATAACCAAGGTCAAGACCTAAAAGCAATTTACTTACAATATTTGCAATAAGTTTATGATTTACGGCAGCTTTTTCTCTTGGGCTTAAGTTTAGCTTTTGATCGTTTATTAGCCTATTTGAAAAATCTATGTCGGATTTAATTTTATCCAAAGAAAAGGTAGATAGAGTTGGTCTAGTAGAATCGATCCTATAGTAGGACAAATATTCTGGGACTATTTCAATTTCCCTTGAATATTTTATGACACGTGTCATAAACTCTATATCTTCACCATAGGAAGAAGATTCATCAAAACGAATATTATTATCAAAGATCACTTCTCTTTTTATTAGAAAACTGCTGATATGAAGTTTATTTTTGCTGATTAGATAATTTACCAGGAAATCTTTCTTGCTAAAGGCACTTTTCACAGGCCTAGTTTCCTGTCCAATTAACTTATAATATCCACATGTGCAGGTATCAGCATTTGTAGATTTAATCTGCCCATACATTTTTTGCAAAAAATCTTTATGATAAAGGTCATCCGCATCCAAAAAACATATATAAGGGCTGGTAGATCTTTCAATGGCAAAATTTCTAGCTGAAGACACTCCAGCATTTTCTTTTTTATAATATGAAATATTATCATATTTTTCTATCAATTTAGAGATTTCCGATTCTGTCCCGTCAATAGAACCATCGTCAACAATGATAATATTAATATCGGCAAAATTATTTTCTTCTATTGATTTTATAGTTTGACCTATAAAATCTTCCCCATTGTAAACAGGGATTATTATATCTATCTTGGCCATAGCCTTACCTCCTGTGTATTTTATATTTATTATTTTATATTCAAGATAAGTTTTATAAATTTAAGATTAATTGATTTTGTTTCAATTATACCTTTAAATTTATGAATATCTTTTACAATTTTTAGTATTATGATCTAATATGTTTCAATATAAGTGATACAGAGGATTAATTTATGAGAAGAAGAAAGAAAAGAAAATTTGTTTTTTAAGGTCTATAATATTTTTAGTCTTTATAGTTGTGATTTTTAATTTTTTCAATTGGCAAATTAACCTAGACAGAATACACTAAATTCATAAATTCTTGGGTTATTACATAGCTTTTATGATTTTTCCCTACAATTGTATCTCCCTCAAAGTGGCCAAATTCAGTAGCAAAGTTTGGATAGTATTTTTTTCTATCATGGATGCTTATTTTAAAGGCTTGTTTTCTTCTTTTTTCAACACTACCATTCTTTTTTCTTTTACTCTTCATTGGTAGAAGCTTTGCTTCCAAAGTTCCATCTTTGAACCTTCTGTAAAGTGTTCTTGAACTCATTGATAGTTTTATTTCACCTCTGCCTACTATTACATCAGGAGTCCATCCTTTATTTATTTTATAAAGAACATAATCACATTCTTCTTTGCTTAATTGTTTGGTTTTTGCTCCAAATTTAGACTTATTTTTCTTATAGTTTTCATGGTAGTCTTGTATACTTAAACATTTTCAGCCAATTTATGACATTATATATGGTTTGTCTTTCTCTTAATAAGTATTTTTCTATATTTATAACTTTTTCTCCAGATTTACAGTATTGCTCTATCCAGATTAACTATTTTATAGTAAGATGATTGTAAGCCATTATGATACTCCTTAATGTTTTTTCTTGTAATTTAAATGTATCATAAATGGATTTTTATTTCATTTAAAAGTGTCTAGCTTAATTTTACTATCCAAGAAATCTGGGATTTACTAAGTTTTCACAGTTTCTCTGTTTTAACCAGACCCAGGTCTCTTTATATATTTCATCTGCACTTAGTGGTATTCCATTCTTTTGCTTTGCTGATAGATAGTCACTTGGGCAGGCATATCGGTTCCATCAAAAACTGCTCTGTTTGGTAATTCAACTGAATATATTTCTTCTGGAGTGAATGTTGGAATATCATTCATTAATATTTATACCTTTTTACCTTTTTCTATTTTTTCATAAGCAGGCTGTGTTTTCCCTCCTGCTTTTACTCTTCTTCCACCTCTGTATGTTCCGTCTTTAGCGATAGTATCGCCTCTTTTCTATACTTAGTAAGCTTCTACCCAAAAGAGGAAATAAATACCGATTTATAATAAAATCATCAAATATTTGTAAAGTAAGCAAGCAAAAAGCATGCTGGGACTACGAATGATTCCTAAGCTATAAATCTATAACTTAAGATAATCGTAATTCTTCCAACATGCTTTAATCTCTAGAATAAGACGCTTTCGTCAAGAGCCTTATCTGAATGTAGGGTTCTGATATCTATACTAATGTTTTTATCGTGAAGTTTCTTGAAATATTCTCTGTCCTTATCTCCAACATAGATATTTTCGTTTATCTTATCCTTATTAGGAAGCTCTCTCATATTGCCGAGGTTTACTGTATCTATATTAAGACCAGCATCAACAAGCTTATAAGCATCTTCTGGACTCTCAACAAGGATAAGAGCCTTTGAGTCTTCGTGTGTCTCTTCGATTTCTTTTATAGTTCTATCGATTGTCCAAAACACAGTTTCAGCGAAAAGAGGTGTTGCTATATTCATAAGCTTTTGTGCTTGTCTATCTTCTGAAGTTTCGTCATTACAAACAACTATAAGATCACAATCTTCAGATTTAACCCATTCTCTGCCGACTTGGCCATGGAGCAATCTGTCGTCAATTCTAGTAAATACTATCTCTGCCATTATTTCTCCTTATAAATTCTGTTTTTAATTGTTTCTCTATTTTATAGACTATATTATAATTTGAAAATATCTTTTGTCAAATATTATAGGGCTTATTTGAGACTATAGCAAGGATTTTCGAAGCTTTATATTTAGGGAGGAGCCCCTAGAGCAGTAAGCTATTAGGGGCATGAAATTTATATTAGAATTCTTATTATTTATAGTCGTCCTTTTTTCTTGTAGTAAATAGTCCTGCTATTGAAGCTACAAGACCTAGAGCTACAGATGTGATTGACCCCACACCTGTTTTAACATTATCTCCAGATTTTTGTGGGATATTGTAATCCTTCTTATTAGCTTCGTTTACTTGGCTGATTTTTTCTATGGATGTATCGCCATCTGGCTTTTCTCTATCTACTTGCTTAGAAGAATCTTTATTCTTGGCATTTTCCTTGTTAGAATTATTAAGCTTATCTTTTTCCTTCTCAGGATTTGTTGGTTCAGCTTCTTCTTTTATCTTTGGATCTTTTAGATTATCCAAGGCATTCTTTTTAATTTCGTCAAGTATTGATTCTAAGGAATCATAGTCTATTTCCTTTTGACCTTTTTCCTTCTCGGTTTCTTCATCGATTTCATGATCCTTGTCATCAGGAAGTTCTGGAGTAATTTCATCCTCAGGCTTTATCTCTGGACTTTCTCCACTTGCTTTTAACAATTCATCTACAAGACTATTAATTCCTTCAAGGGTGTTGGCCCTTTTCACTTTATCTATGAATAATGGGGAAGTGATGTTGTTTTTGGCAAGTTTTCCTATAGCGGCTTTCTTAGCTTCTTCTAGTTTTTTCTCATATTCTTTCCTGTAAGCTTCATTTAATCTAGAAAGTCTTTCGTAAATTTCAGCTTCGCTTTTCTCGTTGATTAAATCATTTGCTTCTAGATAGTCTATATGATCTAATAGTCTTCTAATATAAGGATCTTCTCCCTTATAGGCTTCTAGATCTTTCTTAAGTTTTTGATAGTCGGTTGTTTGAGAGTATCCTTCAGCTATTTTATATAAGTTAAATCTTAACTCAGCAGCAGATACGAAAATATCATTTTCACCCTTAGATCCGCCATGAGAATTATTCACTGTTAGGATAAATTTCTTCATATTTATAGGCTTACCGAAGTCAACTTGTTGCCAAGCTGGTGAGTTTGGCCAGTCTTTGATTTCGAAAGTATGAACTTGGTCTTTATCATCGATAATTTCAAGTTTAGCGTTTCTTATCCTACCATTAGAGCCTGATTGTCTAGGTAGTTGGTCAAGACTTACTACCTCTGTAGGATTTTTGAGGGTCACTTCTAATTTTTCTCCCATTATAGACCTATTCCATGGTGAATGGTAAATAGAAGATACATTGTTATCAAAAGCAGAAAGAATAGAGCTTGCCCTATCTTGGCTTGGAACATCGTATGAGTCAATGTCACCAGCATCAATAGATTTTTTGATATTCTCTAGTTCGTTTTGAGCTTTCTCATAATCCTCGATTAGCTTATTAGCTTCTTCAACTGTTAGTTCTTTACCATCTGCTAACTCGATTTCTTTTAAGGCGTCTTGATAGTTGTTTACACTTTCTTTTGTATAGTCCTCATAGTTTTTCTTTTCTTCTAGATTAGACTTGAAAGAATCTAAGATGAGATTAGCTGATAACTTAGAAGGGGATATGGTTAGATTATCTAAGATAAAGTCCTGATATCCTCTAAAGTTTGCTGTATTTCCGCCAGTACCCTTGGTATCTGCACCCTTGTTTGTTGATAGAATTCCTATCCATCTGTTCTTGCCACCTTCTACCAAAAATTTTGCTCTTTTGGCCTTTGAGCTATTTTCCCAAGTATTGCCTAGGCTGTATATCTTGTAGTCACTACCGGCTTGGTATTCTCCTTCTCCAATGACAAATGCGTAGCTTCCATCACTTCCTGCCTCGTAGTCGAATTCTACTAGGTAGGTTTTGCCTTCCTCAAAATTATAGTTTTGTGGAATTGTTTGATAGAGAAGTCTATTTCTTCCAACTAGACCATTTGTTTTAAGTGACCAGTTTCCATCTATTACATCTGAAATTACTTTTCCATTCCAATCTCTTTGGGTGTAAGGATCGTTCTTTTCTGAAAGGTGGGTCCTATTATCTTCTACTCCTTCAACATTCCCTATTACAAATGGGAAGATACCTTGGGCTGAGTTTTCGAAGTCTTGTTTGAAAACTTTAGAATCCTTAGTATCATGACTTTCATCAAACATATTGGAATTATTTTCTACTAGTCTTAGTCCATCGAAGTAGCTTGCTCCTTCGCCTTCTTCTCTAGATATTGTGACTTTGACATCTGATACATCATCACCTGTTGTAAAGAAGACATACATGTTTTGGAAGTAGCTTGTATCATCAACTGTGGCATTATTTGTGAGTGTATTGTGTTCATAGGCCTTGATGTAGTTTTGGGCAAGGGATCTATCGGTGAAGTTTGATACAACTTTTGATCCAGTATCGACACTAATTTGAGCCTTAGAATAAGATCTATTGTCAACGCCTACATAAAGAGCATAGCTTGTGTTTGGCTTAAGGTCAGTAAGCTTCTGGCTTAGTTTTACTTTTTCCTTATTGTTTTCGATTTTAAGCACTGGATTATCTGCCTGGCTTCTTGCGATGTTGACAGAGTTACCACTATTTCCTTCTATGTCCCAAGAATCTAGATTTCCACTATTAAAACCAGTGTCTTTGATGTGCATTCCACTAGACCAATTCATATCCTTAACTTGCTCATCAGATTGGTCCATTTTATTTTTGTAAAGAACATAAGGAGTGTTTATTTCTAAATCTAGGGTAATTTTTCCATCTATTATGGATATTTCTTTTTCTTCAACTCTTCCTAGGTCTGTTAGCTTGTATACATAAGCTTTTCCTGTCCAATCATCTGGCATGTCAAATGTCTTGGCGCCATTTGCTGGATTATAGAAATACATCTTCTCTTCTTGGTCAGAAAGCTTATCTCCCTTGCTGTCGTTATACCAAGGAATAAGATAGGACCCATCTTCATTAAATATTTTCCTACCATCAAGGGTCATAGTTCTTTGTCTGTAGCCTTCGGAGTTAAAGTCGTTTGACACACGGTTAATTTCTAGCTCATGGTCATCATTTTTAAGTCTTATAAACATTTCAGGAGTCCACTCGTAAGTAGAACCATCATTTGACATAAGTACAGGCTTACCGTTTTTCCATTCGACAATTTCGAAGTGTTGGATGAATTTGCTTGGAAGGTTGGTTTTATACAAGGTTTGGATAAAGGCTCTGTAATTGCTCCTACCTTGCCATCCTTCAAAGTCCTTCATATCGTATCCACCCAAGAGAGGATTTATAGCAGCTCCTCCATAGGAAGGGTAGTTACCAACCCAAGAATCCTTTTGATGGTTTCTGATGAATCTTGTTATATTTGAATTGATACCCTTTAGAGAATATCCACCATAGGTAAGATCAGCTGCCCAGTGTTGGAATGTTGAGTCATACTCACCAGCATAGCCCCATTCGAAGGCTGCTCTCCATCCATGCTCATTTAATTCTTTAGCTAGGGTGTGCGTAGCCCAAGCTTGGTTGTCGCCTGATTGACCGTTGCCCCATACGTCAACATAAATAAAGTCAAGAGCATCTGTGCCTAGAGTATTTTTAAGGTCAGTCCATCTATCATATCTATCATCTGCAAGATCGTAGCTTGCATCTATATTTATACCTTGATCTATCCAGTTCCAACCATAAGCATATGAACCGTCCCTGTTTTTCCTTAGTCTTTCTGGATTGAAGTATTTACTTTCAGGGTATGTTTCAGATGCGTTGACGTGGATTCCAATCCTTGCTCCAAAGTCTTTTCCTTCTTCTAAGAGATACTTCATATCACTTGCTCCACCGATTCTTTTACCTATATCAGCGTAGTTTAAGTGACCTGAATCGTGACCTTCTGATCCATATCCTTTTAGAAGGATCATCTGTCCTAGACCGTCAGAGTGAAGGTAGACTTTCTTTAAATTATCTAAGGTCATTAGGAAAGGGTTTTGTGCTTGGGATCCAAAGTTCATCGCAATTCTTTGAGCAACTAGATCTTTGGTATATTCAGAACCCATAGGGTTGTTCATGATTTTTCTATAGGCTATAGCTCCATCTTGCCAATCGACCTTTTTGTCATCATTTAAATCATCTGTAAGGATAACCTTGGAGTGAGGTAGTTCTTTCCAGGTTCTATCATTATAAATCCAATACTGGCCAGTTTCTTTGCCGTTTTCATCACGCATACTATGGGCTCTTTGATAATAGTAAGGGCTTGAGGCAAGACCTAGGTAGTTGGTCCTTCCGAAGGTATCTTTGTTTGTCTTAATCCTTGTAAAGGCTTTGCCTCCATTGAGACTTTCGTCGTATTGAGAGTTTGACCAAAGACCTGCTGCGAGGTATCTATCAGATACAAAGCCATACATATAGCCTTCATTTTTGTCATTATAATTTTCTAGAGGATTAGTAACATCGATGTGGACATCGCCAGATACCCTCACGTTTGTATTCATTTTGGCTCCGTCAAACTTGGCCTCTTCATGATCTGATGATATAGATACAAGGTTGTTTGAACCGAAATCTATTTTTTCAAGGAGGAGCCTCTTGTCGCTTATTTTCTCTCCACCCTTGATATCATTGTTGTTTTTGATTCTTTCGACCTTAAAGTCTAAGACATTATCTTCAACAGAAATTACTGCATCAATTTCGGCGTCGATTTTATTTTCTTCATCCTTAACCTTCATCTTGTAGCGAGCTGAGGATTCAGATATCAATTCAAATTCTACATCTGGCGTAACTTCTATATCATTAATACGGAGGGAGTCTATGAAGTTTTCATTTCCTGGAAGAGTTCTTCCCTTGTAGGTGTATTCCTTGATTCTTGGGAATTTTGAGTCGATTTTGACATCCATATCAGCTGATTTAATATTGGTGTAGGAAGCTTGGCTATCGTTAAAATCTTCTCCCTGATCGAGTTTACTTTCTTCCTTAGGGATGTTATTTTGATCTTGAGTTTTGACTAAGATGGATGTTTTCTGATCACCCCATTGGCCGAGCTTTAACTCAAGTCCTGTATTTTCCTTTAACTTATCCCACACATCTCCTGGAAGTACATATGTATCAAAAGCCTTGTCGTCATTTACAGTAGCGTTTAATTGCCCGTCCTTAGTTAAGCTAATATTTAGATTCTGTTCTTCATTGATTTTAGGGATAGCCTTCCTTGGACCTTGATACCAGCTGCCATTTCCGTCAATCTTGTATTCCCAGAACCAACCTGCTTGATCATAGCCTACAAAAATCGCTGAATTGTTATCCTTAGCTCTGTTTAGGAAGACTCCAAACCTACTTTCTTTAGGATTTGATATATCTTTAAAATTGATATTGAAGTTTGTTCCTTCTTTTGAAGATTCTAATCCAGCTTTGGAGTAGTTGGCTGTATTTAAGCCGTTATCATTGGCATTGTTAGATTCTAATTTATTGTATCTAACTCCTTCATCTATAACTTCTTCTACTTCTTCACCGTTTTTTGAAGTTTTCTCCCATTCGATAACTTCTTTTTTCTGGCTTGATCCGACAGAGCTTTCTTCTATCTCTTGGGAATTATCAGGAGAGAGCTCTAGGGAATCGTTTTCTGAATTATTAGATTTTTCTTTTTTCTCTTCTGATTGAGGAGTGAGTTCATTTTTTGTCTCTTCATTTTCAAGGACTTCGTCCTCTTTATCTTCTATATTTTCAGGATTTTCTATATTTTCTTCTTCCGCTTCATCTTTTGGAGATTCACCATCTAATAAATCTTTTTTATTATCTACATCATTAGATTCATTTTGATTGTTTGGGATTTCTTCGTCAATAGATTCGTTATTTTCAAGACTTTCTTGATATTCTGATGGAGGAGTTTCCTCCTTACTATCGATGTTTGAACTATTAGCATAGGCTAGGCCATAGTTCATAGTAGAAAAAATCCCCATTCCAATAACTGCTGCTATTAATTTTATTGGAATCTTTTTATTTCTTTTAACTTCTACTTTACTATTTTCCTTTACCATCTAAGCCTCCTTAATTTAATCTGATATGGTAACTACCACTTATCTATATGTTAACATTTTCCTGGATGAATTGCAATATATTTTTAAGTTATTTTTGGAAAAATAAGTGAGATTTGAGAAGTTTTTGCTAAAAAATAATAAAAAAGAGATTAATAAAAAAATAAATAATAAAAGTCATAGGTATTATATGTAGTAACCATTAGAAAAGCACTACTCTGTTTGGCAAAGTAGTGCTTAATTTTATTTCCATATATCTTCAGGATAAAGATTTTCTTCAAACATTTTCTTAAATGATGCCTTGGCAGGGGAGAGGTCTTCTTTGTAGGTTATGCCTATCCATTTTTCATCTGTTGGAAGTATTGTTATATCTGCCTTATCTTCATCAATTAGCTCTCCTATCATATCAGGGAGTACGTATTCTGCTGTGTCTAGTTTATCTTTATTTTCTTCTAAATATTTTATGAAATGTTCTTCGCAAAGGTCTATGAAAGTTGGGTAGGAGGCCCATAAGTTCATTGATACTAGGGATTCTAGATTGAGTAGGTCAGAGTCTAGCCCTTCCTTGCTTGAAAGAGATCCGTCTTCTTCTAGTTTTATTTCGTGTGTTTCTATTATATTTTTTAGTTTGTTATTATCATCTCCTACTGAGACTCCTCTTGTTACAGTTCCGTTGTCTGAGAGGGTATTTTTTAGCTTGTAGCCTGCCATGGCGATTTGGAGTTTATTATCTTCCTTCTCGTCATGGTTTACTAAAAATCGATGGAGGTCTTTGAAGACTTCCTTGCCATAGTAGTCGTCAGCATTTATTATTAGGAAGGGTTCATTTACTATGGTCTTGGTCGCAAGGACAGCGTCTACTGTACCCCAAGGTTTCTGCCTATCCTTTGGACTTTCAAATCCATTAGGGAGGGTCATATCTTGGTAAGCGTACTCTACATCGATGATTTTTTCTATTCTATTTCCTATTATTTCTTTGAAATCTTTTTCTATTTCTTCTCTTATGATAAAGACAACCTTATTAAAGCCTGCCTTCATCGCATCATAGATGGAATAGTCTATGATTGTATAGCCGTTATCATCCATTTTTGCTAGTTGCTTGATTCCTGCTCCGTATCTTGAGCCTATTCCTGCTGCAAGTACTACGAGTGTTGTATTCATTTTTACTCTCCTTGTTCGTATCCGTTAGGGTTTTGTGATTGCCATCTCCATGAGTCTTCGCACATTTCTTCTATTCCATTTTCTGCGACCCAGCCTAGGACTTCTTTGGCTTTTTTTGCATCTGCAAAACATTTGGCTATGTCACCTTCGCGTCTAGGCGTTATTTCGTAAGGGACATCTCTTCCGCTAGCCTTCTCGAAGGCCTTTACTACATCGAGGACAGAGTAGCCCTTTCCTGTTGCAAGATTTATGATCTCAACTCCGTTAAGCTCATCGATTTTATCTACTGCTAGGACATGGCCCTTGGCAAGGTCTACTACGTGGATATAATCTCTTACTCCAGTTCCATCATGGGTATCGTAGTCATCACCGAAAACTGACAAGTGATCTAGCTTTCCTATAGCCACTTGGGAAATATAAGGAAGGAGGTTGTTTGGGATTCCTTTTGGGTCTTCGCCAATCTTTCCAGACTTATGGGCTCCGATTGGGTTAAAGTATCTTAAAAGAACCACCTTCCATTCAGGATCTGCTGTGTGAAGGTCTGTCATAATTTGCTCCATCATAGACTTAGACCAGCCGTAAGGGTTGGTACACTCGCCTTTTGGAAAGTCCTCTATGATAGGAACTCTTTCAGGATCGCCGTAGACTGTTGCTGATGAAGAAAATATTATGTTTTTGCAGTTTACATCCCTCATAACTTCAAGAAGTGTTAGGGTCCCAGTGATATTATTATGATAGTATTCTAGGGGTTTTTTGACTGATTCTCCAACAGCCTTAAGGGCTGCACAGTGGATTACTACATCTATTTTATTTTTTATAAAAACTTCTTTTAGGCTTTTCTTATCTAGGATGTCTGATTCGTAGAAATTAGGACTTTTGCCTGTAATTTCTGCAACTCTTTTAACAGCAAGCTTGCAAGAGTTGGATAAGTTATCATATAAGCTTACCTTGTAGCCTTTATCTAAAAGCTCCACAGCAATGTGAGAGCCAATATAGCCAGCTCCTCCAGTTATTAGTACGTTTTTCATGAAATCTCCTCTCATAGAAGAATGTTTTCTTGGGAGTCCTTATCGAAAAAGTGCATTTTTTCCTCGTCTAGGTATAGTTTAAGTTCTTGATTTTTGCTCAAATTTTCATCCATGCTCAAAACAGCGTTAATCTTCTCGCCAGCTACATCTAGATAGGCGTATTGTTGGGCACCGAGTAGCTCGATAAAGGTAACTAGGCCAACTATAGAAGATTCAGTCTTTCTAAAATCGCCGTAAATATGCTCAGGTCTTATACCCAAAACTAAATCTTTGTTCAAGTATCCCTTGGATTTTATTTGATCTCCCTTTGTTTTTGAAATATGGAATTTGATATTATCGTTTACCATATAGTAATTATCATCTTCTACTATTACTTTACCATTAATTAGATTCATTTGTGGAGATCCTATGAAAGTTGCCACAAACAAGTTTTCAGGTTTGGAGTAAACATTGACTGGACTGTCAACTTGCTTGATTATCCCATCTTCCATGATTACAATCCTATCTGCCATAGTCATAGCCTCTGTCTGATCGTGAGTTACGTAGATAAAGGTCGTATCTAGTTGTTCGTGAAGTTTTGAGATTTCTGCTCTTGTTTGGACTCTCAATTTGGCATCCAAGTTACTTAATGGCTCATCCATTAGGAAAACTTGTGGGTCTCTAACTATGGCACGTCCTAGGGCAACTCTTTGCCTTTGACCACCAGATAGGGCCTGAGGTTTTCTATCTAGGTAGTTTTCAAGACCTAGGACTTCTGCTGCAGCCTTTACCTTCTTATCGATTGCATCTTTTGGAACTTTTGCAATTCTTAGGGCATAGCTCATATTTTCTTTGACAGTCATTTGAGGGTAGAGGGCATAGTTTTGAAATACCATGGCTATATCTCTATCCTTTGGTTCAACATTGTTTACGAGCTTATCTCCTATATAGAGCTCACCTTTGGATATTTCCTCAAGTCCTGCTACCATTCTTAGAGTTGTTGACTTACCGCAGCCGGATGGTCCTACGAAAACCACGAACTCTTCATCCTTTATCTCTAAGTTAAAATCTTTTACTGCGGTAAATTTGTTATCATATATTTTATAAATATGGTCGAATTTTAATCCTGCCATACAAGCCTCCTAAGCGTGTCTTCTGTTGTATAGGTATAAAACTAAAAGCAAAATGGCAAGGGATAGGAATTGAATAAGAAGTGGTCCATATCCTGCTTTTCTATGTCCTAGAAATTGTAAAACAACACCTACTACAAACAATATTAAAAGTATTAGATTGTCTATTTTTCTCTTTTTATAATAATCCATAATTATTCCTCAAACCAAATCAAGTCGCCGGCTTCGATTTCTACTTCATGACTATTTCCCTTACCGTCATAAACTATAGATTTGACATCATCGGTTGAGTTGTTTATGACACAATATTTGTTAAGGTCAGGATAAGCTGCTACTTCTAGTCTTAAGTCTTTGGCGAAGTATTTTTCTAAGTCATCTTCATTGTGGGCTACGTAATGGATGGCTCTTTTTAGAAGTCTAGTATTTTCTAGGCTGTAGGCAAGTCCCATAGCATAGAAGCTCCTGCCTTTTCCGTATTCATTTGCTGCCATTTGAACTTCATTGTTAGCATATTTTAGGATTTGAGTTTTGTCAGATGTGGCATAGACATTAGGTCTTTCTTCGCCATAGACATAGTCTTTTAGGTCCTTGGTTATGAAGTGATCTTCTATCTCGCTAGTGAAGTATCTATCATAGCCTTGAGAAAATCCTTTTTCTACATCAACTCCCATAACGTCTGCTAGTTGGAAGAATCTTCCCTGATGCTGGTAGGCTGTTGGATCTCCAATTCCTATAAAGCCACCACCTTCGTAGACGAACTTTCTAAGATTTGTAAGAACTTCAGGATCTAGGAAGCTATCTCCACCAGAAAATGCTGTGTAGGCATCACCTGCATTGATAATTACGTCTATGTCCTCATCAATTCCAGCCTTAACATCATCGAAGTTTATGAAAGTAACCTCCATATCCATTCCAGAAAGAGCTTCCATCATACCGCTGTAGGAGTATCCTAGTTTGAACCATTTGCCGTGGGCTACTACATAGGCTCCCCAGGTTCTAATTTTTCCCCAAGAGTTAAGTATTGCGACCTTACATGATTTGTATGCTGTAGCCTTGGAAGAAATGTCGTGGATTTCTCTAAATTCGTCAGCTACCTTTGTAATGTAGTCTATAAATTTTGGGAACTTGTAGGCGAGAGATAGGTAGCCACCGTATCCAATTCTATCTAGGGGAGATCTTAGTAAGGCTCTTCTTGCCTTAACCCAATTGTCCTTAGCCTCGATTGATGGGTCGTTTCCTTCGTAGAATTCATCAGGGAAAAAATAAGGGAGGAATCTTCCTTCTGTCATTGGGACATCTATATCAGAAATAATTCTAAGAGTTGCTCCATCTCCTACAGATCCTACGACCCCATCAAGTCCTATATTTTTGAAATATTTGCCGTAAGGTTCGGTTCCAATCCAGTGGTCACCCAAAAACATTATCGCTTTTTTATTGTATTTGTGGACTAGGTCGACTAGTCTTTTGGCTTTGCTAGACACGTATTTTTGTTGGAAGTCAATATAGTCTAAGTATCTCTTGCTAGGGATTCTGTAATTGCTGTTGTAGAAGCCTTGGTCTATGAAGTCTTCGCTCGTGAGCCTATAACCGTATTCTTTCTCAAACTCTAGTATAGCTTCTGGCGAAACACTATTTGAGTAGCCAAACCAGTCTACATACTTTTCCTTGGCATCTTCATTAAATATAAGAGAGAATTGATAGAAGAAAGTAGTAAATCTTACTACATCTGTCTTAGGATTTTCCTTTAACCAATTTTCTAAATTTTCTTCAACAAACTTGCTCGATTTCTCATATCTTACATCGAAAGGAATATGGTGAGCTACCTCATCGCCCCAATCATTTGTGATGTGGTTATACATCTGCACTGGATCCCAAATGCCATAGGCTAGGAAGTTTACTGTATAGACATGGTAAGGAATGGTCTTCACACTTACGATATTTTTCTCTTTATCTACTTCCCAATCATCGCGACTTACGACTTCTCCAAGGGTCCTGTCGTATACTTCCCACCAGTCTTTAGGCTCATAATCATAGTCTGCTATGATTTGTTCTGGATAGTAGCCTTTTAGGAAAGAAATCTCAGTTGTATCTTCGGTAGCTGTTATAAAATCGCTTATCAAGAAATATCTTGATCTTTCGAAAGGAACAGTTTCTGCAAAGTCATTGTGGCCTCTGCTTGGGAAGAAGTTTGTGTATATATCAACTCCTTCTATGTCTTTGATATCTTCGGGAAGATAGGTTCCGTCAGAGTCTCTTATGGCATCTGCTCCTAGTTCTTCTAGCATTTCAATAGTTTCGTCGTAAAAATTAGCTTCGCTTGGAAGGGTCAATCTTCCTCTTTTTTTATCAATCATCCTTTATCTCCTCCTACCATCATTCCTTCGGTGAGTTGTTTTTGTACTAGTATATAAATAATAAGGGTTGGTATCATAACAATTACAAGACCTGCGTACAATCTTCCGTAGTTTGCCGCTCCCCTTGCAGCCTGCTGCAGGTTGATAAGACCTACTGGAAGGGTTCTTTTTTCTGGGTCTGTCATTAGGGTTAAAGCTAAGATATATTCATTCCAGAAACTTAAAAAGTTAAACAAGATAACTGTAATTACAGCTGGTTTTGCCATAGGAATCATTATATCAACCATGGTCCTAAAGTATCCTGCCCCATCGATATAGGCTGCTTCCTCATAGGATTTGCTGATTGCAGAAAAGAAATTGGTCAACAAGTAAACTGTAAAAGGAACAGCAGTCGAAGCATAGATTAAGGCTAAGACAAACCTATTATTTAACAAGCTTGTTGGTAGGAATTTTGAAACATTTCTTACCATCAAGAATATAGGAATAACTATATAAGATAGGTTTATGAAAAGCCCTGCTTTTACGTAAGAATTTACAAACTTTCTTCCCTTAAAGTTCATCCTAGCGAGGATATAGGAAAAAGGAAGAGCAATTATCAAAAGTATGGCCAAGGCTGTCGCCGTAACTACTAGGGAATTTATAAAATAATCTCCCATATTAGCAGCAGACCAAGCATCCTTGAAGTTATCGAGATAGAATCCAAGAGGGAGGGCCCAAGGGTTGCCATAAAACTCTGGATTAGTCTTAACCGATGCCATAAAAACCCAAGCTACTGGGATAATAATAGATAGGGCGAATATGGCAAGACATAGGTATATAAAAATATTAAAAATATTTACTTTTTTCTTCATTATCTTCTCCTAGTATTGTAAAATATCTCTCTTGCTTAGCTTATGGATAATAGCTGATAGGATAAAAGAGAAAAGGAAAACTACAACACCTATAGCAAGACCATATCCAAAAGATGAATTGGTGTAAGCTTGTTCGTATTGGTAGTTAAGAAGGGTTAGACTTGCTCCGTCAGGACCTCCGCCAGTTAGGGCCTTTATAATCTGAAAGGCTATGTTTATATTAGAAATTACATAAAAAGTTAGGGTTGTCCTTATTGTTTCCCAAGTGAGTGGGAGGGTAATGTCAAAGAATTGTCTTACTCTTCCGGCTCCGTCTAGATTTGCAGCTTCATAAAGATGTTCAGGAATCTGACTCATAGTTGACATATACATGACCATATAATAACCTATCGCTTGCCAAATCATTGCAAAGGCAATGGAATAAACTACATACATCCTATCTCCAAGGAGGGGAATGTTGGTATGATTTTCATTAAACAATCTCAAAAATCCATTGACAAGGCCTTGATCCATTCCATAGATTGCTGCAAAGATAGATGCAATAACAGCTATGGATAAGATATTAGGTATGTAGAAAATAATCCTAAAGAAATTCCTACCTTTGAGTTTTTCCCTAGATAAGACTGAGGCGAATATAATTGCAAGAAACATAGTGACAATTGTAACTATAACTATCAAAAATATAGTGTTTTGAAAAGATCTAATAAAATTATCGTCATTTAAGAGCAACTTAAAGTTATTTAAGCCTACGAATGTTTTCTTACCAGATAAGCCACCGGTCTTAAAGAGAGACTCGTAGAAGACGCTTATTGCAGGATATACCATAAAGATTGTGTAAAGAATCAAGGATGGCAAAAGTCCACTTATAATAAATCTCTTCTTCTCTTTACTGTTTTTCATATTGACTCCTTATAAAAAGAAAGGCGGGAAAGCCCGCCCTTGATTTCTAACTATTTTTGAGCTTTTACAGCTTCTGATATTTTTTCTGCTGCAGAGACAACGTCTTTTTGCCAGTCTTCTACAGATTTATCGCCATTTGCAACTGAGTTTATTGCATCGAATAACTCTTTTGTCATATCTACACCCTCAACTGCTGGAGCTTGTCCCCAACCACCTAGGGCTGCAGTTACATCATCTTCATAGATTGAGTAGAATAATTTTTGATTTTCATCAGTAATCATATCTTCGATGCCGTTGATTGGTTGAACAGCTCCACCGTTTTCTAGGAAGAGTTTGCTTGCTTCATCAGAGTATAGGTAAGCTATAAATTCTTTGGCAAGGTCAGCTTCTTTAGTAGATTCTGTAATAAAGATTTGTTCAAACCAAGAATAAGCATATCTTTTGCCTTCGTTCATTGAAGGTAGAGCCATTAGACCCCATTCGAAATTATCTGCTACACCTTGAGCATCTTTCATTTCTTCAACAATCCATGTACCATTAGGCATGAATAAGCTTTCGTTTTTCATTACTTGAAGTTGGTTTTGGGTGAATGATTCGTTGTTTGCTTGAGCAACTGTGTTTGGATTTAGATATTTTAGGATTTCTCCAACAGTTTCAAAGTATGGAGTTGCTTCATTCTTCCAAGCTTCTGGGTCATAGTTTACTAGTTTGTCGAATAATTCAGATCCACCAATGCTATAGAACATTGCAAATGAGAATGTATCGAAATATCCTGTTGTTGGATAAGTAAATAGGGAAATGCCGTCTTTCTTAGCTTCTTCACCAAGAGCTATGAACTCATCCATTGTCTTAGGAAGTTCGTATTTTCCGCCACCTTCTTTAAACATAGCCTTGTTATACCAAAGACCTGTTGGTGAATAGAAGAGTGGAGCAAGATAAGTTTTGCCATCCCCATAAGGATTTGTTACTGCTGTGTCTGTAAATCCAGGGATAATCTTTTCAGAAACTTTTTTATCTTCTCCAGGAACTGTCATGTCTAGGACATCTGTAATGTCCATCAACATATTTTCCTTAATCATTGTTTCAGTAAGACCTGATTCTTGGCCGATGTTGTTGTAGATTACATCAGGAGCGTTTCCTGCTTGGATTTCTGGCCTTATAACTTCATGGATATTTTTTTCGAACTTAGCTTCTACCTTAGCTCCGGTCATTTCTTCGAAGTTTGCGATTACTTTCTTCCAACCTTCAGTTCCATAACCACCGTCAAGACCTGCAAGTGTTAGGGTTTTTCCAGCAAACTTCTTGTCAGAATTATCCGCAGATGAATCTTCTTCTTTGCTGTCGTCTTTTTGCTCTGTCTGCTCATTAGCTGGAGCAGCTTCTTCCTTTTTGGCTCCGTCGTTTTCCTTAGCGCCACAAGCTGTAAATGCAAAAATTGCGAGTGCTGCTAATAAAGTTGTTTTTAACTTCTTCATATTTTCCTCCTTAAATATGGTAGTTACCTTTATCTAAATTATAAGCAAAGGTTTGCAATTTGTCAAGAGCTTTTTTTCTTTCAGAATAAAATGAGTTATAATCAAGTTGTACTAAGTTACATGAAAAATATTTAATATTTTTATACAATTAAATATTTAAAATATAAAATAATAATAAAACATTTGCAAGGTTTTTAATTGACATATGGATACTACCACTTAGTTTTATGCATTATTAGGCATCCGACAGACTTTAGATAAATAAGTAATAAGATATTTTGTTTTAAGAAAAACCACCTTGATTAAGATCATCTCTTTTACCAAGGCGATTTGTTATACAGAAAAAAGAGCTACCGAAAAATTAATGAACTGACCCCCAAAAGTTAGACCAAAAAACTAACTTAAGGAGGTCAGTTTTTAAATGGCAAAATATAGCACAGAATTCAAAATGAAAGTGGTAAAA
>QWCJ01000012.1_pt1 | contig 106591 bp, 106 predicted proteins | sample 1972501 | NCBI WGS metagenome assembly QWCJ01 (sample SAMN09866711, study PRJNA288562) | Human vaginal metagenome isolate term2_vaginal, whole genome shotgun... | isolation source: vagina | host: Homo sapiens | place: USA: California
GCCGATGTTCACCTTGCAGTTGATGTCGACGGGGACGTTTTCCGGCAGGATGATATCGGTGCTGCCGATGTTGTTCGCAATGTTGACCGTTTTCGGCTCACTCAGCGGTTCGAGATCGGTGAAGTCGATGTAGGACTCGCCGATGAAGTCGGGGGTGCCCATTGGGTCTGGTAGCTCGTCGACGTCGTACACGGTGATGTACGCGCTGCCGAAGCGGCTGTAATTGCCAAGTCGCACTTCGCTGGTGGCCCCCAGCGCAAACACTGTTGCCGTTGTCAGCACCAGCGTGACGGGGATCCACAGCCAGTAGCGCTTCTTTGGTCGCGCACGCTCCGGCGCTGGCTCGGTTGGTTCGGGTAGGTGCCACAGCCCGGGTGCCGCGCCGAGCGGGTCCCACGCGGGTGGCGTGCCAGGATGCTCGTAGCCTTCGGACACGGTGAGGTGCGAGGTGTCCACGGTGGGGCCTTCGCTTGTCGGCGCCTCCTCGGGGTTCATTGCCAGCAGTCCTGCCGGGGGCTCGGGTCGGCGCTGGTGAGCGAGGTACCAGCCGAGCGAGAACAACACGAACGTAACGAGCACCCCGTTGAGATCGCCTGCGGCTGAGACAGATGGGAAGAAGACCACTAGGCCAAGCAGCAGCCACCAACCGGTGCTGCGGTCCTTCTTCTCCGGTTCGGTGAGTTGTTCTTTCGGCGTGATAATTGCGTTCCACGGGCTGCGGGTCATGCCGAAGCGTGGCATGTTGATCCAGCACAGCAGGTAGAGGAAGAGGCCACCACCGAATATGAGTGCAAGTGCTACGAAGATAACGCGGATCAGTGTCGGGTCGATTTGGTAGCGGGCGCCGATGCCTTCGCAGACGCCGCCGATGGCAGCCTTGCCGCCCTGGTCCTTTGGGATGCGGGGTGGGCGGGTCTCCCACATGCGCTTCAGTGTGTTGGTTTCCATGTCTTTATTGTCCCGTGGTGGGCCCGCGGGCGGTATCGGGAATGACCCTGATTTTTGATTTCAGGGTTTACCCCGATGTGCCCAAGGAACTGTGCGTGTAAAGATGAGTGCATGTCTGCTTTGTATCCCCGGCTGACCCGGGACCCGTCCCGCCGCGTCATTGCGGGTGTGGCTTCTGGCGTGGCGGGACACCTTGGGGTGGATGTGCGGTGGGTGCGGCTGTTTTTTGTTGTCGCCAGTTTCGCCGGTGGGCTGGGGGCGTTACTGTACTCGGGCTTGTGGATGTTCACCCCGGTTGCCGAGAGCACCGAGCCTCGGCAGCGTCCTGGAGCGCTGGATGTTTTCCTCGTGTTGGTGGGGTTTGTGGGCGCGCTGCTGTCCTTGCAGGGCTCTTCGGGTGTTGGATCGGCTGTGCTGTTCGTGGTTGGCGTACTCATAGTGGGTGCGATTATCGCGTTGCAGGCCTACGACCGCGGTACGGCCTCATGGAAGAACCTCGCGGCGCTGTCCTTGGGAGCGCTGCTCGTGATGGGTGGGGTGCTGGCGGTAGCGCTGATGGGGGAAAGCAGCGGGGTCGCCGGTGTGGTTGTCTCTGTGCTGGTGACGGTGCTGGGGGTGGCGGTGCTGGTGGTGCCGTTGATTACGAAGTTGGCGAACTCGCTCGTCGCGGAGCGTGAACAGAAGGCGGTGGCGGACCAGCGCGCGGAGATCGCCTCCCGCTTGCATGACTCGGTGCTGCAGACCTTGGCGCTGATTCAGCGCCAGGCGGGTGACCCGGACGAGGTGGTTCGGCTTGCCCGTGGCCAGGAGCGTGAGCTTCGCGCCTGGCTGTTCGACGATACCGTGTCCAACCACACCACCACCTTCGCCGCGTTGCGCAAGGCTGCTGGCGAGGTGGAGGACGCCTATGGGGTCGTGATTCAACCGGTCACGGTGGGAGACGACTTTCCTTTCGACAAGCGCACCGAAGCGGTCGTGCTCGCCGCCCGGGAGGCGATGGTCAACGCCGCAAAGCATGCGGGGGTGGACACGATCGACGTCTACGCGGAGCACCTCGCGGGCAGGCTCGAGGTGTTCGTGCGCGACCGGGGTGCCGGCTTCGACCCGGAGGCGGTGCCGGCGGACCGGCACGGGCTGCGCGATTCCATCGTGGGGCGGGTTGAGCGGGTTGGGGGAGAGGCGCACGTGGTGTCGTCGATAGGCAATGGCTCCGAGATCGAACTAGCGTTAGACCTATGACGCGCGTGTTTCTCGTAGACGACCACTCGGTGTTTCGGGCCGGAGTGAAGGCCGAACTGGCTGCCGCAGGCGACGGCCAGCTGGACATCGTCGGTGAGGCTGGCACGGTCGCCGAGGCGGTGCGAGGGATCGAGCAGACACAGCCCGACGTCGTGCTTCTCGACGTCCACATGCCCGACGGCGGCGGCCTCGCAGTGCTGAAGCGTGCACCCGGCCCGGCGTACTTGGTGCTCAGCGTGTCCGACGCCGCCGAAGACGTCATTGCCCTAATCCGCGCGGGCGCCCGCGGGTACGTGACCAAGAACATCGCGGGCGCGGAGCTCGCGGAGGCCATCGAGCGGGTACGCGGCGGGGACGCGTACTTCTCGCCGCGCCTGGCGGGGTTCGTGCTTGATGCGTTTGCGAGCAGGCCTGTCGTCGAGGAGGACGACCCGGCGGTGGACTCGCTGACCCGGCGCGAACTCGAGGTGCTGCGCCTGCTGGCGCGGGGCTACACGTACAAGGAGATCGCGCAGCGCCTGTTCATTTCCGTGAAGACGGTGGAGACGCATGCGTCGAGTATTTTGCGTAAGACGCAGACCTCGAACCGCCACCAGTTGACCCGGTGGGCGGTTGCGCGCGACCTGGGCTAGCGTACACCTACCTGCCGCAGCAGCGACTGTGCGGTTTTGTCTGTTTCCTGCAGCATGCGCGGGTCGGTGCCGGGCATTGGGGAGATGGTGGTGTCTGCCCACTGCTTGCCGGTGGGGATGCCTGCGATGTGCAGGCGCGGGTCCAGGGTGCCGTCGGGGTGGATGGTGCGGCGGGTATCTGCGTCGGTTTCGGGGGAGCCGGTGGGCGTGCCGAAGGGCGCGAAGGGGCGGATGCGCTCGCTTTCCAACAGTGACGCGGTCAGTGGGTCGGCTGCGCGGGTGATGTTAGGGGACGGCAGGAAGGCGTCTGCGAGGGTGTCCGCGGTGACGGTGCGCTCGGCGCTGGTGGCCGTGAAGTGTGTGCCCGATTGCGTGACGGTTGGGGTTGGGCCGAGCAGGGTGACCAGGCCGGCGTCGATAAGCGCGAGGAGCTCGCGGGAGCGGAACATCGGAGGACCGGAGCCGACCATCTGGCCGAACGCCATGTAGTCGGAGAGCGCGCCGCGCTGGTCCTCCGGGGTACCACGGCCGTTCTCGACGGCGATGGCGGTCGGTTTGCGGCCTGCGGAGATCACCCACAGGGCGGACTTGATGGGGGAGTCGTGGGCGGCGACGGCCTCGGCGATGTCGCGGGCCAGGGCGTCGGCGATGACGCAGTTCAGGCTCTCGGCGTCGAGGCCGTCACACCCGGCCAGGGGGTCGATCCAGTAGGAGATGTCGAAGGGCTCGGTGGTGGCGTCGGCAAGGGCGTCGTTGAGCGCGCGGGCGCAGGGCAGGAGGCTGGTGCGAGTGGCGGCGCCGGCGAGTGGTGCGGCGTCGATGCGCGAGATGATGTCCGCAAGCGGGATGCGCAGGGCGTCGGGGCGTACGCGCGCAAGCGTGGTGTAGTAGGCGGCGTAGGAGTCGCGGATGAGGGCAGGCCAAAGCTGCTCGCCGAAGCTGAGTGTTGTGGCGTCGCTGTGCTGCTCGATCGCGGCGCGCAGTCGCGAGAGGTCGGCCTTGGGCGGCAGCGAGTGGTACTCGGATTTCGGCAGGTAGGGGTAGCCGCGACCCGAGGTGACCACGAGGTGAGGCTCGGCGCCGCTGGGTTCGTAGCGCAGCCCGGAGCGGGTGTCTGCGGGCACGAAGCGGCCGCCACGGTTGATGGTGCTCAGCGCCATGAGGTCGAAAAAGCCCATGCCAAGCCCGCGCACGATTGCGGTTTCGCCAGCGACCAGCGTGTCGACGTCCTGTTCCACCGGGTTGCCGGGCTGAATCCAGTGCCCGCGGAAAGCCACCGGGTGCTCTGGGACGACCCAGCCCGTGGCGAGCACGGTGGCGTCGGCGTGGACGGTGGTGCCGTCCTCAAGCGTGATGGTGTCGCGCTCGCCGTCGGCGGTGATCTGCTGCGCGCGGGAGTGGTGGTTGGTAACCGTCACGTGCTCAGGGAGTTGTGCCAACGCGACCGTGAGGACCCAGTGGAGATATTCGCCGTACAGCGCACGTGAGGGGTTGGACTCCGGGCGGGTGGCAGCCAGCTCCGCGCCGAAGTCGGCGGTGACGTGGTCGGGGGTTGGGTGGGCGTCGAACAGTGATTGCTTGATGGCGGACACGGCGTCGCGCTCGCCGCGCAGGAGTTGGATCCACTCGTACATGGTGGGGCCCTCGAGTACGGGGGCGGTGACGGTCGCGCCGGGTTCGGTGAAGAGGGTGACGGCGCCGGCCAGCGTGTTCATGCACAGCGTGTGGGTTTGTGTGGTGTCCCAGACGCGCCCGGCGCCGTGCTGGGCGTCGTCGATGAGGTGGATTGTCAGCGGCTTGGTGGAATTAGATTCGTTGAGCGTGGCGGCGACGCGTTCGATGATGGAAATGCCGCGTGGACCTGCGCCGACGATGGCGATTGCTGGCTGCACTGTGTGTTCCTTCCTGTTGCGACAGTGACCGTTTAGACTGCTTAGTCTAGACGCATGAGACCGCTCCGTCTAATCTGTGTTAGCGTTATCGCTCATCGAAGGGAGAACAGTGAAGCACACACGTCGAACGCAGGCCGGAGCGCTGCTTGCGGCTACCACGCTACTCGGATTATGCACCGCATGTGCAGGACAAACAGAGCAAAGCGGGGACACGCAGGCAATCACGTACCTGGAGCCGAACTGGTTTACCTCGCTCTATCCGCCGGCGGCTGGGTTCTACCCGAATGGTGGCGTCGTGAATCAAATAACAGACAGACTGCTCTATCAGGACCCGGAGACGCTCGAGCTGCACCCGTGGATCGCCACGAAGCTACCGGAGATCAACGAGGACGCGACTGTATACACGTTCGACATCCGCACCGACGTCACCTACTCCGATGGCTCGCCGCTGACCGCGGAGAACGTCGTGGCCAACTTTGACCTCTACGGCAAAGGCGACAAGGAGCGGCTGCTCAACGCCTCCGAGCAGATCTCGAACTACGACTACGGCGAAGTCATCGACGAAGACACGGTGCGATTCCACTTCACCGCACCCTCGCCGGGGTTCGCCCAGGCGGTCTCCGTGTACAACGCAGGGCTGCTTTCCGACGCCACCCTGGCGCTCGACAACGAGTCTTTCGGCCCGGGCAGCGCCCACAACGTCATCGGATCTGGCCCGTTCGTTATCGCAGGCGAGGAGCTAGGCACCTCCATTGAGCTGCGGGCGCGCGAGGACTACGACTGGGCACCGCCCATCCTTGAGCACCAGGGCCGCGCCCGGCTGGACAGCGTGACGTACCGGCTCGCCGCCGAAGAAGCGATGCGCACCGGCGCGGTCCTATCCGGGCAGGCGGACATCGTGCGCGACGTGACTGCGTCGGCCGAGCGCCACCTCCAAGACCGCGGCGTGCAGATCGTCTCCCGCGGCACGAACGCGATGAACAACCAGATCGCGATGCGCCCGCAGCACCCGTACCTGCAGGACATCCGGGTGCGCCGCGCGATCACGCACAGCGTGGACCGCGAAGAGCTGCTGCGCATCCTGTTCTCTGACTCCTACCCGCTGGCGACCTCGAGCGTGGCCGCCACCGGCTTGGGCTACAAGAACCAGGGTGACGCCTACACATACGACCCGGAGCTTGCCCGGCAGCTCCTCGATGAGGCCGGGTGGGTCGTGGGTGGCGACGGCATCCGCGTCAAGGACGGGGAACGCCTGCACCTGACCGTCAACTACGCGCAGACCCAGCCGCGCGCCCGCGAGGTGATGACGATGGTGCAGTCCGACCTGCGTGACATCGGCATTGAGCTGTCCATCCTTTCCGGCGACCGCTCGACGCAAAACGTGGCGTCGAAGGACCCGGACAAGGTGCAGCTCTACCACACGATGGTCGGTCGGGCGGACTACGACGCCATCGAGTCGCACTACGCGGTTGGGCGCCGAGACTCCTTCATTAACCAGGACGAAAACGACAACGTGATCGACCAGCACCTCGAAGACCTGCTGCAGACCGTGGTCTCCACACCCGACGACACAGGCCGGGCCCGCGCGGTGGAAGCCGTCCAGGACTACGTCACCGAGCAGGCCTACACGCTGCCGCTGTTTGAAGAACCACAGGTCTACGCCCTGAGCCCGCGCCTGTGCGGGTTCAGCGTGGAATCTGTTGCACGACCTGCGCTGTACAGCGCCTACCTCCAGGAAGGGGATACGCCATGCCGTACATCGTCAAACGGGTAGGCCAAGCGCTCATCGTACTGCTGCTGACCTACACCCTTGCATTCTTTCTGCTGTCAGCCCTGCCATCTGACGGTGTCATGGCCCGCTACGCCGACCCGGCCCTGGGGCTCAGCCAGGCGGAGATTGAGGCGATTCGTTCGGAGATGGGCGTCGATAAGCCGCTGCTCACGCAGTACGTGGCGACGCTGACGGGTCTGTTCACCGGCAGTCTCGGCTACTCGGTGCGCACGGGCACACCGGTGGGCCAGCTCATTGCCGACGCACTGCCGCACACGCTCGCGCTGGCCGCGACCTCGGTCGGACTCGCGATCATCGTGGCGCTGGCGACCGCATTCATCGCGACGCTGCCCGGCGCCGGACGCATCGGCGAGCTGTTTCGCGCGGTGCCCTCGCTGATGGTGTCGCTGCCAGGGTTCTGGATCGCGATTGTGCTGCTGCAGCTGGTGTCCTTTGAACTCGGCTGGATCAACGTGGTCGCCCCCGGCCCGCTCGAGGGGCTCGTGCTGCCGACGCTCACGCTGTCCGTCCCGATGGCGGCCCCGCTCGCGCAGGTGCTGATCCGCTCCATCGACGAGGTGCAGCGCAGCCCATTCGTGCAGGTGGCGCGTGCGCGCGGCGCGAGCGAGACCCGCATCTTCTGGTCCGACGTGCTGCGAAACGCGCTGCTGCCGGCGCTGACCATGGCTGGTTTGCTCGTCGGCGAGCTCGTCGGTGGTGCTGTGGTGACGGAAACCGTCTTCGGGCGTACGGGGTTGGGCTCCATGGTGGTCACCGCCGTGTCGAACCGCGACACGCCGGTGCTGCTGGGCGTAGTCCTCATCGCGGCGGTGGCGTACGTGACCATCAACCTCATCATTGACCTGCTCTACCCGGTGCTTGACGTGCGGCTGCGCACCGCCGGCGGACCGTTTGCCGCAACACCGAAGCAGTACGCCAGCCAGTCCGCCGACGCCATCGACGTGCGGGCAATCGAAACGGGACGGGAGTAGCAACCATGCGAACGACGAATTGGAAACAACCGGGAACGGTTCTCGCACTGCTCGTGCTGCTGCTTGCGTGCGCGTGGGCCCTGCTGCCGGGCATATTTGCCACGCACGACCCATACAAGGGCGTCGACGTAGCCCTTGCAGCGCCGAGCGCGGAGCACTTCTTCGGCACCGACGCCGTGGGGCGCGACGTGTACTCGCGCGTGGTCTACGGCGCGCGCCAGTCGCTGCTCGGCGCGGTGATCGCGGTGGCGGTCGGGCTGGTGTTCGGCACGCTGATTGGCCTGGTGGCGGGCGCGCTGCGAGGCAAAGTCGACACCGTACTGATGCGGATCGTGGACGTCCTGCTCGCTATCCCAGGCATCCTGCTGTCTCTGTCCATCATCATCGTGCTGGGCTTCGGCTCACTACAGGCGGCCTTCGCTGTCGGCATGACCACGGTGGCGACGTTCGCCCGCCTCGCCCGTTCACAGGTGATGCAGGTTGCAGGCACCGACTACGTTGAGGCCGCCTACGGCTCTGGAGCGACGAAGTCCCAGGTGCTGGTGCGCCACATCCTGCCGAACTCGCTCACCCCGGTCATCGCGCTGGCGGCCCTGCAGTTCGGCACGGCGATCCTGCAGCTGTCCATCCTCGGGTTCCTCGGCTACGGTGCCCCGCCGCCGATCCCGGAGTGGGGCCTCATCATCGCCGAAGGCCGCGACTTCATGGCCACCGCCTGGTGGATCATCGTCCTGCCCGGCGTGGCGATCATCGCCACCGTCATGAGCGCGAACCACCTGTCCCAACTCATTCGTACGGAGGCCTAACCCATGCAACCCCTGCAACCTTTACTTGAAGTACGTGGCCTGACCGTCGCGTACGGCAATCAGCCGCCATCGGCGCAAGACGTGTCCTTTTCCGTCGCGCCTGGCAAACTCACCGCGATCGTGGGGGAGTCCGGCTCTGGCAAGACGACCTCGGTGATGGCGACTCTGGGACTCCTCGGCGGATCCGCGCGGGTGCTGGACGGCGCAGTCTATTTCCAAGGCAAGGACATCACGCAGTTGTCTCCGCGGCAGTGGCGTCAGCTGCGCGGTGCGAAGATTGGCTTGGTGCCGCAGGACCCGAACAATTCGCTCAACCCGCTCAAGCCCGTCGGGGCCTCGATCGAGGAGGCGATGGCGGTCCACGGTATTGGCACAGCCGCCTCCCGTCGCGCACGCGCGCTGGAGCTCATGGAGGCCGTCGGCATCGACGACCCGCAGCGCCGCCACGGCCAGTACCCGCACGAGCTCTCGGGCGGGATGAAGCAGCGCGTGCTCATCGCAGCAGCCATCGCGCCCGAGCCGCAGGTACTGATCGCCGACGAGCCGACGTCCGCCCTGGATGTGACCGTGCAGGAAAAGGTGCTGGACGTGCTCGACGAGATGCGTGAGCGCCTCAACCTCGGCATCGTGCTGATCACGCACGACTTGGCGGTGGCGGGTGACCGTGCCGACGACGTGGTGATTATGCAGCGCGGCGTCGTCGTGGAGGAAGGCCCCGCCGCGGAGGTGCTCGCCGACCCGCAAGAGGAGTATTCACAGCGCCTGCTTGCCGACGCCCCTTCGCTCGCCGTCGCGAACGCCTACCACCGGCCAGCGCCGGACGGCGACGTGCTGGTGCGCGTGGATCACCTGCGCCAGGAGTATGGGGACTTCGTGGCCGTCAATGACGTCTCCTTCGAAGTGAAGCGAGGGTCCACGCACGCGATTGTGGGCGAATCCGGCTCCGGGAAGACCACGACTGGGCGGGCGATCTCCCTGTTCCGGGATCCGACGAGCGGCAGCGTCACCATCGGCGGCAACGTCGTGACCGGCGTCGACGACGCCACCCGCCGGAAGCTGCGCTCCACGGTGCAGCTGGTGCACCAGAACCCGTTTTCTTCCCTGAACCCTAAAATGACGGTGGAGGCCATCGTGGCCGAGCCGGTTCGGAACCTGACGGGGGCGTCGAAACGCGAGGCGCGCGCGAAGGCGCACGAGGTGCTGGCGCGCGTGGCGCTGGACCCGCAGCAGTTCGCGCGGCGCACCCCGTCGCAGCTTTCCGGCGGGCAGCGCCAGCGTGTCGCCATTGCGCGTGCGCTCGTGGTGGAGCCGGAGCTCGTCGTGTTCGATGAGGCGGTTTCCGCGCTCGACGTGACGGTGCAGGCGCAGATCCTCCGGCTGCTGGAAGACCTGCAGCAAGAGCTGGGCCTGACCTATATCTTTATTTCCCACGATTTGGCGGTGGTGCGCCAGGTTTCGGACACGGTCAGCGTGCTCAGCCGTGGTACCCAGGTGGAGTACGGCCCGACGGACGACGTCTTCCAGTGGCCGCGCCACGAAGTGACAAAGAACCTGATCCATGCAATCCCGGGCGCGCGCTTCCGCGCCCGGCAGTTAGGAGAATTTAGTGTCTAACATCATCGATACGCTTGCCGACGCCTCTCCGGAACTCGCGCGCCTTCGCAGGCGCCGCCCGGAAGCAGTCGAGAACGCAGAGCTCACGTTTACGGCCCTCTTCGAGCCTGACGACGAGGGCGACGTGCCACTGGCCTGGCGCTATGGTGTCGCCGCGTTCGTGGCCGGGCTCACCGGGCTGACAACTGCGAGCGCGTTCTACCGGGAGTTGCTCGAGGACCTCGAAGACCAAGCCCCCGGCCTCGCCGAGGCCGTCGACGCCGCTATTGCGCGCGGTGCATCCGAGGGGCCGTACTGGCACGGCGACTTCGTCCTGTTCGGTGACGTCATTGGGGAAGCGTCCGAGCAGTTCGCCGCCGCCCTGGACTTCGCACACCTGCTGGTTGTCCACCCGAAGGATTCCACCGCCGCAGCGATTGGGCACCTGCAGTCCGCCGGGTGGAGCGACAACGGCATCGTGACGTTGGGGCAGCTCATCGCGTTCGTGGCGTTCCAGTTGCGTGTCGTGCACGGCGTGCGGGTGCTCGGCGGGGTTGACGCTGGTGGGGCGCAGCGGGCGTCGATTAGCGGGCGCGCGCACGGCGTGGCTGACCCCGGCTGGGAGCCCGGGCCGCGCACCCTGCTGCCCGAAGTTGTGGCGCCGACGAAGTTCGTCGAGCACTCCCTGGGCTGGCGCGCGTGGGTGCCCAGCCTGGACAAGTCCGAGTTCACCGACGAGCACCGCGACGCGCTGCTTAAGCCCGAGCGCATCGACATGGAGTACTTCCGGCTGCTCGCGCGCGACCCGGCGGTGCTCAAGGCGCGCACCCTGACTGACCTGGACATTTTCTACAACACCGACGGTGGACTGGGCCGTGCCGAGCGTGAACTCGCCGCGACCGTGGTCTCCCGACTCAACGGGTGCGAGTACTGTGCCTCCGTGCACCAGGGGCGCGCGAAGCAGGAAGGCGGCGACGCCGAGGCGATCTCGCGGCTCCTTGCCGAAGGCGTGACCGCGGACCTGGGCACCCCGCTGTGGAACGCGCTGCGCGACGCCGCCGTGGCGCTCACGCACACCCCGATCGCGTTCTCGCAACAGCACGTCGAAGCCCTCCGCGAGGTCGGCTGCGGCGAGCTCGAGATCCTCGACCTGATCAACTCGGCGGCGTTCTTCAACTGGGCCAACCGCCTCATGCTCAGCCTGGGTGCGGCTGATGTGCCGAAGCGCTACCGCTAGCGCTTCTGGGTGGGCGCTGCAGGGGCTGCGGGCGCGTATGCGAGGCGTCGCGTGCCGTCGACGTGCGGCATGAGCACCCACGCCACCACAAACAACCCACCCGCAAGCAGTGCCAGCCCCCAGCCGGGCAGCGGCGCGATCAGCGGGCTCAGCATGAGCGCCAGCCACCACAGCATCAGCGGCACCACCATGCTGAGCGACGGCACCTGCGAGACGTTGCGGCTGCGCGCAAACTCGGCCATGGCCTTGCGGTACGGGTGTGCCCGGGTGGTGGCGCGGGCGACGAGCACCGCGGCGAGAGCAACGCCAACTTTCACGGCTGCGGGTAGCGGTGCCGCCATCACGCTTATCGACGCCGCTACGCACCCCGCCGCCACCGCCCGCACAACGGGCGGCGTGGGAATTGGGGTGACGCGGTTGCGGAAGTCTGCGTAATACATAGGGCAGAGCGTACCGCATAGGGGCCTGCCTTGTGGCGCTACTATTCGAAATAGTGTTCGACCTTTACTGTTGCCCGTGTCAGGGGCGCGTTGCATACTTACATGCATGAATGGAACACCTATTCGCTTGCGTGAGTTCGCCTCGGACGATGGCGGACAGCTCAGCAAAGCTGAGCAGATTGCGCAACTCCGAGCACAATTAGCCGAGCTCGACGGTGGTGCCGTGCAGGAGCAGATCGGGGGCGAAGGTGTTGTTCCGCTGTCTGCAGAGTTGGCGCGCGTGCTCCCGAACGGGGGTTTGCCAAGACGGCAAGTCACGCAGGTGAGCGATACGCCGTCGCTTATCGTAGAGATCCTGCGGCAGGTCACGGAAGCCGGAGGATACGCGGCCGTGGTGGGGTGGCCGGAGTTGTCCTACGCAGAGCTCTCGGAGCAAGCGCTGCGCAGAACCGTAGCGGTTCCGGAACCGGGGATGGACGCCATGCACGCCGCAGGGGTGCTCGCCGAGGGGCTAGACGTGGTGGTGCTACACACCCGAAGCGAAATCCAGTACACGCCCGCTCAGGCACGCCCACTGCTTGCCCGCGTGCGCGCCGGGGAAGCAGCGATGCTCTGCGTGAACGTGACGGTGCCTTCGCCCGCACTGCGCATGAGCGCGGACATTGCTCGCTTTCACGGCATCGGGCGCGGCCGTGGGCGCATCGCAGGCATTGACCTGGAGGTGTCCGCGCACGCGAAAGGTTGGAAGCGGCCACCGGCACTGCTGACGCTTGGGTCCGCGACGGGCGGTGTCACGCATCTGAAAGCGGTGCCCTCATGAGGGTTGCGGCGCTCTGGTTCCCGGATTGGCCCGTGCAAGCAGCCAAGCTCGAAGCCGAGGACACGCTGGAGGAACCGATCGCGATCGCGGTGCAGCACCGTATCAAGGTGTGTTCGCAGGAGGCGCGGCGCGCCGGGGTCCGCCGTGGGATGCGGGTGCGCAACGCGCAGGCCGTCGCGCCTGAGCTGACGGTGGTGGAGGACAACCCGGAGCGCGACGGCCGCACGTTCAGCGCGCTCGCGGGATCCTTGGATGACGTGGCGGCCTCCGTGGAGGTGCTGCGCCCTGGTCTGGTGGTTGCGGACCTCGCCGCGGCGGGGAAGTTCCACGGCGATGAAGATACGGCGCTTGAGATGCTTCTCGACGCCGCCGCACGCCACGGCATTGACGTCATGGCAGGGGCGGCGGATGAGATCGCCACGGCCGTGATCGCCACCCGGAGCTCGCACGTGGTTGCAGCGGGGGAGTCGGCGCAGTTCCTTGCAGTACAGCCACTTCGGGTGCTCACAGCGGAGGCGGCACTCGGCGCGGACCCGGAAACGGTCCGTACCCTGGGCCAGCTGGGCATCCAGACGCTGGGGCAGCTCGCGCAACTGCCGTCCTCTGCCGTGATGACTCGCTTCGGGGTCGCAGGCATCCACCTCCACCGGATCTCCAGCGCGGCCCCGGACCGGCGCGTCGCCCCGGAGCTACCCGTGGAGGACTTCGCCGTCGAGATGACGCCGGAGGAACCGATCGAGCGCGTCGACGCCGCCGCGTTCGCCGCCCGGGCGCTCGCGGCCACGCTGCACCAGCGCCTCAAGGGGGCCGGGGTGCACTGCCTCCGGCTGAAAATCTCCGCCGAGCTTGTCGACGCCACCCGGGTCGAGCGCGTGTGGCGCACCCGGGAAGCACTGACAGAGGCTGGCACCGCCGACCGGGTGCGCTGGCAGCTCGACGGCTGGCTCACCAACGGGGGCGCAGGGCCGATCGCCTCGCTCATGCTGGAACCACTTGAGCTTGCGCAACCCGACATGGTGGGGGAGCTGTGGTCCGACGGGGCGTCGGATGAGGGGGCGCGGCGCGTGATCGAGCGGGTGCAGTCCCAGCTCGGAATGGAGGCGGTGCTGCAGCCGGTCGCGGTTGGAGGTCGCGGCGTGGCCGAGCGTATTCAGCTGGTGCCCTATGGGGAGGTGCCGCCGCAGGGCCGCGGGGCGTTCGTCGGCGCCGTTCCGTCACCACTTCCAGCCCGGCTCGGCGGTGGGATCGAACACCCGTCATCGCGGGTGCAGCTGCTGGACAGCGCCGACCAGCCGATACTGCTCAACGCCGAAGTCCTGCTCAGCGGCCAGCCGACAACGCTAGTGTGGGGCAAGCGCTGCTACGACATCACCGCGTGGGCAGGGCCTTGGCCCGTTGACGAAGAGTGGTGGGGTGCTCACCCTTTGAAACTTGCGCGCCTGCAGGTACTCGGGCATGACACGGTGTCGATGGCGGGGCAGCGCGGGTGGTTGTTGGTGTGGCACCGGCAGCGATGGAGCGTCGAGGCGCTCTACCACTAGGTGTTAGGACTGCACGATGTCGACGACCAGGCGCAGCGGGTGCTCCAGAATCTGCACCGAATACGGCAGGTCAGAGCGCAGCCCTACGACCACGCGGCTGCGACCCTCGTAGGTGCCGGCGTTGACGACGTCGATAATGTTGCCGGTCTCTGCCGGGGTATCCACCTTGATTTGGTCCGCGTCCAGGCCAAGTTCGTAGGGGTAGACGGTGCCGTCGATGTTGATATTGAGGAACGCGTTGCCGGTCACCTTCAGCGGTTTGCCGGTGATCTCCTGCATCGGGGTGGAGGTGTAATCCACGAACCAGCCCGGCTCGCCCTCGCCCACGAGGTCCACGACAACGCGGTCGAACCCCTCGTGGGTGCCCACACGCACGCCAGTCACGGCGAGCTGAGCAGGCGCGGAAGGCCGCTGAGTCTTCGGGCTCGCGTTCGCGGTACCGAGCGGGCGCAGCTGCGTCGTTGATGGTGCAGCATGCATCGAGCCGACGCGGGTCGCGGCCTGGTCCTGAGCAGGAGAAGACACGCACCCGGCGAGCACGGCGCCAGCAATGCAGGGCGCCAGCGCCGCAACGGCGAACTTCGGTAAGGGAAACACGCAAATTACCGTAGCCAGAACGAATCTCGAAGAGCAAAGCAGAACGGCAAAAAATCAAAAAGGTTATCAAAATGTTAACTGCCCGACTCGGCCCGGTTTAGGTATGCCTAATCAATCGGGAAATTTTCGCTACAGTAGGTGACATGACTACAGCCCATGCACGCACACTCTGCTCCGATACGGACAGTGAGCCGCTGCCGGGTACCGCGAAACCCGGCTCGACCTACGTTTTGTTTGAGTGGCCACACAAGTGGAGCCACGACGTACTCGACGGCGACACCTTCGGGGACGAACTGACCGAAAAGTTGAAAGCGCACATGCAGCGCTACAACGCCACCTTGCTGCTTATCCGCCACCCAACGAGGGAAGGCCGCCAGATTGAAGATCACCACGTCTACCTGGTCTTCGCCGACCAGGCAGCAACCGAGGTGCTGCACGTCGATGGGCCTGAGGCGATCCTGGATCTCGACCTGTCAGGCCCAGGGCAAAACAGCGCCAAGTCGCGTACGAAGCCACTCGTCCTGGTCTGTACCCACGCGAAGCGCGACATGTGCTGCGCCATCAAGGGCCGTCCCATCGTCAACGAGCTCGTAGAGAAGTACCCGTTTGGGCATGGCAACGATGTGGTGTGGGAAACCTCGCACATCAAGGGGCACCGTTTCGCCGCCACGATGCTGCTCATGCCGTGGGCGTACAGTTTTGGCCGGATGAACCTCGAGGCTACTGAGGCCATGCTTGAAGCTGCGATGCGCGGCGAGTACTTCGTGCCGGGCAACCGCGGCCGCGGCACCTTCAGCCCGGTAGGCCAGGTGGCGGAAGTGGACGTCGCAACGCAGCTCGCCACCCGAGGGGACAAGGTGCGCTACGGCCAGCTCGAAGTCACCGCCGAGCGTATCGACGGCCCCTCCGCCCACGTCACCGTCACCGACACCGCGACCGACACTGCCTACGAGGTGACGTTGGAACAGCGCGACGTTGATGCCGTGATGGCATCATGCGGGAAGGACCCGAAGCCCGGCAAGAGCTGGGTCGCAGTCGGGCGCTCCTAGATGTAGCTGGGCAGCACGTCAGCGACCCTGTTGATCACGTGGTCGGTGCGCTGCTGCACCTCGGCGGGCGAGTGGTGGAAGCTGTGCGAGTGATCTGCGATCTCGTGCATGGACAGGTCATTCCACGAGTCGCCGAAGGTGTACAGCTCGATGTCTTCGCGTGGGACGTCGAGGAGCTGCAACAGGTCCTGGATGCCCGCGCCCTTCGTGCGACCGGGCGCCATGATGTCGATGAAGTCCTGGTTCTGCGCCACCGATACATGCGGCAGCGCGCGCGTCCACTCGTAGACTTCCGCGCGAAGCGCTTCGTTGCCTGGGATCCACAAGGGGACGACGGCGAACTCGTGGTGGGGAATGTCGGCCGTGGTCATCCTGTCGAAGTTGACGGTAAAGCTACTGCGAGCCTGGGTGTTGTTGCTGAACTCACCATCGACGTGGCCGATCGTGGTGCCGAACACCGCCACCCCATCCGTGTCAGCGAAGTGCGTGACCACCTGTTCGACGATCTCCGGGTCTACAAGGTGCGAGTAGAGCAGGCGCTCGTTATCGCCGGTGGTTGCGGAGCCGCCGTTGGAGAGCACCTGGTAGTCGAAGCGGATGGGGCAGTGGCGCATTCCGAACTCGAGCGCGGTGCGCGAGCGTCCGGTGGCAGAAATGGCGATGTGGTCGGCGTCGCGCCAGGCCTGGATCGCGGCCATGTCGGCCGGGTCGAAGCCGTGCTCGCCCGTGTCAGTGTCCGTGGAATGATGAAGGGTGCCATCAAAATCAAACGCTGCGATTTTCATGGCACCCATCCTAACCAACTGGTCACACCTTAGCGGCGCATCACCTTCTTGGACAGCCAGTTGCCCAAGAACTGCGCCAGCTGCACGATGACGACGATGACGATCACAGCCGCCCACGTCACCTGCGGTTCGAACTGGCGGTAGCCGTACACGATGGCGAAGTCACCGAGGCCGCCACCGCCGATGTAGCCTGCCATCGCGGACATATCGATCACCGCGATGAAGATGAACGTGTAGCCGAGGATCAGCGGACCGAGCGCCTCGGGGAGGATCACGGTGCGGATGATCGTCCACGGTCCTGCGCCCATCGAACGTGCGGCCTCAATCATGCCGGGATCGATGGATACCAGGTTCTGCTCGACAATACGGGCCACGGTAAAGGTCGCGGAGAAACACATCACAAACGTAGCTGCGCCCCGGCCAATCGTGGTGCCCACCACCGACAGGGTGATGGGGTAGAGCATCGCGATCATGATGATGAACGGGATCGGCCGGAAGAAGTTCACGGCGAAGTTAATCACCCAGTACACGACGTTGTTCTGCAGGATGCCACCCGGGCGGGTGGTGTACAAGAACACGCCGAGGATCAGGCCACAGATACCACCGACGAGCAGGGTGATGCCCACCATCCAAAGGGTATCGCCGATGGCGTCTACGAACGTGGGGCCGAGCCGGTCCCAGTTCGGCTGCGCCAGAATGAATTCGTTGACAGCACTGTTCATCGACGTATCTCCTGAATATCCGTGGTGCCCTGCAGCGTGTGCAGGAACTCGTTAATCGCTGCATCGTCGCCGTTGAGGCGGACCGTCATCTTGCCGAAGGAGTGCTCCTGCAGGGTCGTAATACCCGCGTGCACCGGCTGAATCGACACGCCGCGTTGGCGCGCCTTCTCCGCCGCACCGAAGAATCCCGAGTGTTCGGTCAGGTCGACGGTGAAGAGGCGCCCAGGCGCCGCGTTCAGCAACTCGAGCTCCTCGTGCTTGTCTGGGGTGTTGCGAAGCGACGTCGATACGAAGCGCTGCGCGACCTTCGTTTTCGGGTCCGAGAACACCTCGTAGACGGAGCCATACTCGACGACCTTGCCGGCCTCCATTACGGCGACCTTGTCCGCAATCGCGCGGATCACGTCCATCTCGTGGGTAATCACCACGATCGTGATGCCGAGCTCCGCGTTGACGCGGCGCAGTAGCTCGAGCACCTCGTGGGTGGTCTCGGGGTCGAGGGCGGAGGTGGCTTCGTCGGCAAGCAAGAGCGAGGGATTCGTGGCGAGCGCACGAGCGATGCCCACGCGCTGCTTCTGACCACCCGAAAGTTGCTCGGGGTAGTTCTTGCCGCGATCCGACAGGCCGACGAACTCGAGGAGCTCCTCGACGCGCGCCCGGCGCTCCTGCTTGCCCAAACCGGCAAGCTGCAGCGGGTACTCAATGTTGCCCGCCGCAGTTCGGGAAGAGAACAGGTTGAACTGCTGGAAAATCATCCCAACGTTTCGGCGCACTTCCCGCAGACGCTTCTCGCTCTTGCCGACGATATTGGTGCCGTCGAGGAGGAGTTCGCCGCTGGTAGGCATGTCGAGCCCGTTGATCAGCCGCACCAGCGTGGACTTGCCAGCGCCGGAGTAGCCGATCACTCCAAGGATCTCACCAGGCTCGACCGTCAGCGACACATTGTCGACGGCCACAACCTCGCGCCCACCCGTTGTAAAGACTTTCGATACGTCCCGGAACTCAACCCGGGTGCCGGTTTTCGTCACGGATTACTTCTCCTGAAGGCGTGCGAGGATAGCGTTTGCGTCATCACGGGAGCGCTCAACAGCGACCGCGGTGCCGCGGGAATCCTCCTGGACGGCAGCTGCGACCTCTGGGGAGTTCCACAGCTCTGCGAGGCGGTTGTAGGTCGGGTTGTCCAGGTCCTCAGCGCGTGCAGCGAAGACGTTGATGTATGGCTCGCCCTGCTCGGAAGCCGGGTCATCCTGGAAGATAGCCTGCTTTGGCTCAATGCCAGCGCGCTCCAGCCAGGAGTTGTTGATGATGGCCGGGCGACCCTCCTTGTATGCGGAGGTCGTCTGGGAAGCGTCGACCGGAACGACCTTCACCTTCGACGCTGCCTCGTCGATATCTGCTGGGGACGGTGCCAGTTCATCAGCGCCGTCCTTCAGCGTGATCAAGTCAGCCTGGACGAGGACGTTGATTGCACGGCCCTGGTTCGAGTCATCGTTCGGGATAGCAACCTCGGTGCCTTCGATGCCGTCGAGGGAATCGTGATCCTTCCAGAACAGTGCCAGCGGGTAGATCTCCGTGGTGGACAGCACCTTCAGGTCGTTGCCGGAAGCCTCGTTGTAGGTGGCGAGGTAGAGGATGTGCTGGAACTTGTTCAGGTCAATCTCGCCCTGGGCAAGCGCCTCGTTGACTGGTGCGTAGTCAGAGAACTGCACGATGTCGAGGGTGATGCCGTTGTCTGCCGCGAGGTCCTCGAAGACGGACCATGCCTTCTGGTCAGCGTCGGTGGTACCAATCTTGACGACGGTGTCCTCGCCGCCACCGGCAGCGTCGGTGGTCTTCTCGGCAGAGTCGTTGGAGCAAGCTACCAGGCTGGTAGCGGCGAGGGCTGAAGCTGCGATGGTTGCAATCACACGGTTGAGGCGCATGATGTCTCCTTTATGTCTTTCGTTGGGGAATCATTGATGGTTTGAAAACTTAGCATCTATTGGACCGCTTAGTCTATCCCTGGCTGCAAACGTTGAATATAAATCCGCTTGCGCGAACATTCGAACATGTTTACACTATCGAACATGCGATTCAATGGGGGTGCTCCGCTGACATGGTCAAAGCTGGAGCGGATACTGTCTGGGAACGACGTCGGTCCTGTCGTTCCGGTAGATCACCTCGCCTTTGCTGGTGAAGCGGAGGGTGAGGGGGTCGGTGGGCGGCGCGGTGGGGTGCCATTCGCCGAGTTGCACGCGGTGTCGTCCTATAGCTTCCTTGGCGGGGCGAGCGAGCCTGAACAGCTGGTTGCACGCGCTCGGTCGCTCGGACTTTCGGCGCTTGGCCTGTGTGATCGTGACGGTTTCTACGGTGCGGTGAAGTTTGCGGAAGCTGCTGCGGCGGCCGGGATGCCCACGGTGTTTGGTGCAGAGCTGACGCTGAAAGAGGGGGTGCTGCCCGTCCTGGCCCGTGGCGCGGAAGGGTACCGGAGGTTATCGCATCTGATGTCGCGCGCGCACATGGAGGGTAGGCAAAAAGGCGAGCTCTCGTACCCGCCGATGTGGGAAATCGGGGAGTGGCTTGATGGCTCCTGCTTAGCGCTTGGCGGGTGGGAGTGGACCCCGCTATTCGATAAATTGAGCGAGAGCTTCGGGGTGGAAAATGTGGTGAGGGAGTACGTGGTCTCACTCATGCCGGATGACGCCGATCATCACCAACAATTAGACCGCTTCGTTCATCTTCCCGCCATAGTGAGTACCCGGCCTGCCGCTGCGACGCGCCGACACGCGCGCCTCGCTGCAGCGAAACATGCGCTTGGCCAGCGCCGCGCGCTGCGGCAAGACGTTGCTGACCTGCACCCCATGGGTGCGCACTGGCTGCGCAGCGGGCAGCAGCTCGCCCGGCTGCTGCCGGGATGTGAGCCGATGCTGGCCACCACCGTGGAGCTTGCCGAACAGTGCGCGTTTACGCTCGACCTTGTCGCGCCAAACCTACCGGACTACGACACTCCTGCTGGCCACAATGAGATGAGCTATCTGAAGGAGTTGACCTACGCGAGTGCGCAGGTGCGGTATGCGACGCGCCCGGAAAACATCCGTGAGCAGGCGATGAAGCAGATTGCTTATGAACTCAGCGTGATTGAGGAGCTCCAATTCCCCGGCTACTTCTTAATCGTGTACGACCTGGTCGACTTTTGTCGGCGCAGCAATATCCTGTGCCAAGGCCGTGGGTCGGCGGCGAACTCAGCGGTCTGCTTTGCTCTCGGGATCACGAACGCCGAGCCGATCAGCGCTGGCCTTCTTTTTGAGCGTTTCCTGTCGCCGGACCGCGATGGCCCACCGGATATCGATATTGATATTGAGTCCGGCAGGCGCGAAGAAGTAATCCAGTACGTTTACCGGCGCTACGGCCGCGAGCGTGCCGCGCAGGTGGCGAACGTGATTACGTACCGGAGGAAGGGTGCTGTTCGTGACGCTTCCCGGGCGCTCGGGTACCCACAAGGTGCTGCGGATGCCTGGTCAAAAGGACTCAGCGACCCGCCGGAGCAGGTATGTACGTTGGCGGAGGAGTTCATTGGCCAGCCACGCCACCTCGGGATCCACTCGGGCGGGATGGTGATCTGCGACCGGCCGATCGCGGACGTTGTCCCCATCGAGTGGGCGCGCAAGGAACAGCGCTCTGTGGTGCAGTGGGACAAAGACGACTGCGCTTCGGCGGGGTTGGTGAAGTTTGACCTGCTCGGGCTCGGCATGCTGGAGGCCCTGCACCACATGGTGGACCTCGTACGCGATACAACGGGCACAGAGGTGCACCTGTGGGAGCTCGACCTCACCGACACCAACGTCTACGACATGCTGTGCCGCGCTGACGCCGTCGGGGTATTCCAGGTGGAGTCGCGCGCGCAGCTTTCTACGCTGCCACGGCTGAAACCACAGCGATTCTTTGACCTCGTGGTCGAGGTGGCCCTCATTCGCCCAGGCCCAATTCAAGGCGGATCCGTTCACCCATATCTACGGCGCCGCGATGGCCTCGAGCCCGTCATTTACGATCACCCGGTGCTGGGAAAATCTCTTGGGAAGACGCTGGGTATTCCGTTGTTCCAGGAGCAGCTCATGCAGATCGCCGTCGACGCCGCAGGATTCAGCGGCCGGGAGGCCGACGCGCTGCGCCGCGCGATGGGTTCGAAGCGTTCTCCAGCAAAAATGGCGGCGCTCAAAGCCCGGTTCTTCGAGGGCTGCAACACCACGAACGGGATCGGGGCGGACGTCGCGGAAAAGCTCTGGAACAAGATCGTCGCGTTTGCCGCCTACGGATTTCCGGAGTCGCACTCGCAATCGTTTGCGTCGCTTGTGTACTTCTCCGCGTGGATGAAGTACTACTACCCGGCGCAGTTCTGCGTCGGCCTGCTGCGGGCACAGCCGATGGGCTTCTACTCGCCCCAGTCCCTGATTCAAGACGCCCGCCGCCACGGCATCACGGTGTTGCCGGTGAGCGTGAACGGATCCGGCGTACAGGCGCGCTGTATAGATAATGACACAATTCGGATCGGGCTGAATTTGGTGAAGGGGGTCGGGGAGAAGGCTGCGGCCAGGATCGAGAAGGCCGCGCCGTTCACGGACATCGCGGACCTGGCGCGTCGGGCGGAGCTGACCGTGGAGCACGTCGAGGCGCTCGCCAAGGCGGGTGCGCTGGACTGCTTCGGAGGGGAGCGTCGACAAGCAGTGTGGGCTGCGGGCATCGCAGCAACAGAGCGCGACGGCATGCTGCCTGGGCTTTCAGGTATCGACGCCCCAGCGCTGCCCGGGATGACCGCGTTCGAGCTGCTCGCGGCCGATGTTGCCGCCACGGGCGTTACCCCCGACACGCAGCCGATGCAGCTGCTGCGCGAACACTTGCAACGGGAGGGGATTCTCCGAGCGGTCGACCTTCGTAGCGTGGAAGACGGTACCCGCGTCCGCGTCGCAGGCGTGGTCACGCACAGGCAGCGGCCGCAGACGGCATCAGGCCTGACGTTTCTGGGGATGGAGGACGAAACCGGGCTGCTGAACATCATGGTGTCGCCGGGGCTGTGGAAGCGACAGCGCGTAGTGGCGCGCACAGCGCACGCGCTGGTGGTGCGCGGGATTGTCCAAAATGCGTCAGGTGCGGTCAGCGTCGTGGCGGACCGTCTGGAGCAAATCGATGTCGGCCAGTGGCTCTCGCGTGGTTCACGTGATTTTCGGTGAAGTCGCTAGGGTAGGGCCCATGGAACAGCAGACTGACGCACTCGCGAGACCACCGCTACCGGCCTCGGTTGAGCAGATGCACCGCGTATCACCGAAGTACATGGTGCCCATGCTGGTGACCAATACGGTGTGGGCGCTGATCGTGATCGGCGGCTTGCTGTGGGCGCAATGGAAGTACGGCGGTTGGTGGATGTGGGGTGCGGCCGTCTGCGGAGTGTTCTTCATCTGGAAGTACTTCCTTATCCCGTTCCAGGTACGCAACCTGGCGTGGCTGGAAACGAACAACGAGCTCATCCTGAGCCAGGGGAAGATGTGGCACACGCTCACCGTTATCCCTTACGGGCGCATCCAGTTCGTGGACGTCAACACGGGACCGGTGATGCGGATGCTTGGGCTCAAGAAGTTGGTGGTGAACACGGCATCGGTCAGTTCGGTGACCACGCTGCCTGGGCTTCCCGCCCACGACGCCGACGCGCTGCGTGACCGGCTTGTGGTCAAAGCACGCGAACAGATGAGTGGCCTATGACAGCGGCCTCTGAGTACCGGCGGGTCCACCGATTGACCCCGTTGCTGCGCGTGTGGGCGACGCTGCTTGCGCTGCTCACGATCGCTGTCTTCAACTTCACGATGCCCCTAGTCAACTGGCTGCAGGACGAAGGCATCGGCATCATGGATGTGGGCGTGGCCGTCGGCGTGTTTGTCGTTGGCTTGCTCGTAGTATTCATTATTTCGCAGCTGTGGTGGGCCAAGATCGGATTCCGCGTTGGCGAAGAAGACATCGAGCTGACACGAGGGGTGCTCACCACTAAGGTGCGCACCGCTCGCTACGACCGCATCCAGGCAGTCGACGTCATCGAGCCGTTCGCGCCGCGCCTGTTCGGGCTTGCGGCGGTGCGCGTCGAGGCGGCCGGCGGCAACAATTCGGCCATCGAGATCGCCTACCTGCCCCGCGCGGAAGCGGACGAACTACGCGCCGAGATCCTGCAGGCCATCGCTGCCCGCCCCGGCGCAGCTGCGTCCGCGTTGACGCCCACCGAGCAAGACGTCGAACCGGCTAATACGCTGGTGCCACCAATCCCGATTGGTCGTTCGCTGCTTGCTGCAGCGTTCCAACTCTCAACCATCATTACTGTCGTCTCGAGCGCCGTCCCGCTCTTCACCGATCTTTCGATCACCGCGGCAGTACCGATCCTCGTCGGGTTCGTGCCACAGATCTGGCGCACCATCGACCACTCGTGGCGCTTCAATTCAGTGCTTGACGACGCCACCTCCGGCAGCAACGGGGCCGTCATCAACATGACGTACGGGCTTGCGAACCGCAGGCACCAAGCAGTCCCGCTGCACCGCATCCACGCGGTACAGCTTCGCCAGCCACTGCTGTGGCGCATGTTTGGGTGGTGGACCGTCTCGGTGACTGTGGCCGGGTACGGGTCCGAGCGCAACAAGGCAACTGGCACATCCAAGCTGCTGCCGGTCGGGACCTTGGAGCAGGCCATGCAGGTCATCGACGCGATTGCGCCGCTGTCCGGTGAGGCGATGCGAGACATGTCGCGTGCACAGCTGCGCTCCCCGCGCTCTGCGCGGTGGGTTTCACCGGTTGATTGGCGGCGGCAGACAGTCACGCTGTACCCAGAGGTCACCGTGGTCACGTTCGGTCGCCTGTCCCAGCGGTACCAGATGGTGGAAAACGCGCATATCCAGGAGCTTTCCTTCAAACAAGGGCCGTTGCAGCGCAGGCTTGGCCTGGCACATGTGCGCTTCGACCTGGTCCCGGGAGCCGTCAAAATGGTGGCGCGGGATATGCGTGCGGGGGAGGGGCGTTGGCTCGTCGATACGCTGCGCACCCGCACGCTGCCTGGCATGGACGATGCGGTAGCGCTCGTCGAGGAGACTTAGTTGTGGATGGTCAGGCCCCAGTATTGGATGGCGCTGCCGATCTCCATGGCGCCTACGCGGGTCTTATTCGCATCGGACACGTTGGAGTTGACGCCTACGGCCCACACTCCAGAGTTGTCGGCGGCGAAGACCGCGCCGCCTGAGTCTCCGCGATCGGTGATGCTGCGGAAGTAGAAGAGGCCGTTGTTTCCGATGCTTTCGAACTCTCCACATGAGTAACCGGTGGTGGCGCCGAGACGGCAGATGGCCATGCCGCGTGCCTGTGCTTCTTGCGGGGTGATCCAGCCGCGGAGCGGAAGATCCAACGGGAGTGTTGAGGAATATCGCGCATCGCCGGTGATTTCGATCAGCCCGATATCGGCGCCGACGATACCGCCGTATGCGTCCTTCTCCAGATAGGACTCCACCATCTCTCCGACATACGACCAGTTGCCTTGGGCGTCCTGCACGTAGAACTGATCGCCGCGATCGCCACAGTGGCCCGCAGTGATGATGAAGATCCGCTCGCCTTTGGATGCAAGGAAGCCCGTCGAACAGCCCGAGCTTTGTGTCTCGTTGATGATCCTGCCGCCAGGTACGATCCCGCCAGGCTGCTCCAGCCACTTCCAGTCGACAAAGTTGTGGTAGTACACGCCACGGTTGTCGTCGCGGCCCCGCTGCCCAGATGAGTCGTTTCTCGGATCGATGACGTTGCGTTGAATCGGTGGCTCGACGCGTTGGCTGGGGGCGCTTGGGCGTTCGCGGTAGTCCGGTTCTGGCCGGTACGGTGACTGACGGGCGGAGGTAGTAGTAGCTGGTGTCGGAGAGCTCTCGTTAAGCATTGAGGCTATGTCCGAGACTGCGGCGTCTTGCTCGGCGCGCCATGCGTCGAGCTCCTCATCGGAGGAACCCGAACAACTCGCCAACAATGCAGAAGCGGCGAGTACAGCGGTCAAACGGGCACGGGATGCAGTCGTAGAGAGCATGGCGGACTCGTTTCAACTAAGGGGCAGGGTAACAGGCACAGATCTTAACAGCTGTAGCAACCCTTCCGCTTAGACTCCGCCGACGAATCCCAACTGCCGCCAGGCCTCGAAGACGGCGACGGACGCGGAGTTGGAAAGGTTCATTGACCTGCGGCTCGGCAGCATCGGGATGCGTAGCTGCTTGGTCACGCGCGGGTGGCTGCGGTGTGCTTCGGGGAGACCAGTCGGCTCGGTGCCGAAGAGGAGAGCGTCACCGTCGCGGTACTCGACGTCCTGGTAGTAGTCGGTTGCCTGTGTGGTGAACGCGAAGATGCGGGCGTCCGGGATGGAGGCGAAGCAGGCGTCGATAGTCGGGTGGATCTGCACGTCCGCTAGGTCGTGGTAGTCCAGCCCTGCGCGCTTCAAGTGCTTGTCTTCGAAGTTGAACCCGAGTGGCTCCACCAGGTGCAGTACGGCGCCGGTGTTTGCACACAGCCGGATTGCGTTGCCGGTGTTGCCTGGGATGACGGGATTGTCAAAGATAACGTGAAAAGCGCACATGGTTACAGTCTAGGATGGTCACCGTGACTGCGATTAAATTAGACGGAAAACTGTACCGCGAGGAGATCTTTGCGGATCTCAAAACACGAGTTGCCGCCCTGCGCGAGCGTGGGATCACGCCGGGGCTGGCTACCGTGCTGGTCGGCGATGATCCGGCGAGCCAGAACTACGTGCGCATGAAGCACCGCGACTGTGAGGAGCTGGGCATTGCCTCCATCATGAAGGAGCTGCCGGGGGACATCACGCAGGAAGCACTCGAGGAAGTCATCGAGGAGCTCAACAACGACGACGCCGTCACCGGCTACATCGTGCAGCTGCCCCTGCCGAAGCACCTGGATGAGAACCGCATCCTGGAACTGATCGACCCGGACAAGGACGCCGACGGCCTGCACCCGGTCAACCTGGGCAAACTGGTGCTTAACGAGCCCGCGCCGCTGCCGTGCACCCCGAACGGTTCCATCAAGCTGCTGGAGCGCTTTGGCGTGGATCTGAACGGCGCGATCGTGTGTGTCATCGGCCGCGGAGTGACCGTGGGGCGCCCGATTTCTCTTATGTTGACCTCGCGTAACGTCAACGCCACGACGGTGCTGTGCCACACCGGCACGAAGGACCTGGCTGCGGAGACGCGCCGGGCGGATGTGGTCATCGCGGCCGCTGGCAAGCCACACATGATTACCGCGGACATGATTAAGGAAGGCGCCGCGTTGCTGGACGTGGGCGTCTCTCGTGTCGACGGCAAAACGGTCGGCGACCTGCACCCGGATGTGTGGGAGAAGGCGGGCTGGGTCTCGCCGAACCCTGGTGGCGTTGGCCCGATGACTCGCACGTTCCTGGTCCGCAATATCGTGGAGCGGGCTGAGCAGCTTGCCTAACTCGGCAGAAGGGTTGTCGCTGGACAACCCTCATGACATTGGGAACCCGCCCTCGCCACTGCCTCGGAACGTGCAGGTGGCGATGGTCGGCGTGTTCATCCTGGGGTTTGTCGCCGCGGGGGTGTGGTCGCTGACGGACCACTGGCGGCGTGCCACGTTCACACTCGGGGCGACCATGCTGTGGTGCGCACTGCTGCGCCTGACGTGCGACTCGCAAGTCATTGGTCTGCTGGCAGTGCGCTCCAAGCGTTTCGATATCGCGTTTTCCACCGGCCTGGGCGCCGCGATGGTGTGGCTAGCCTGGTCGGTGGACGCGCTGGGCTCTTAAAAGGATCTTACGCGCTGGTCAGCGCGATGAAGTTGCGCAAGATGTTGTCCATCTGGCGGGCCTCGACGAGAAACGCGTCGTGGCCAACCGGGGATGACAGCTTGTGCATCCCCAGCAGGTTCCCCAGGTTGCGGGACATGTGTTCCTGCTGGTGGTAGGGGTACAAAATATCCGTATCGACGCCCACAATCATCGTCGGCACCGTCGACGAGTGCAGCGCTTTGTTTAGGCCCCCGCGACCGCGGCCGATGTCGTGGCGGTTCATAGCTTCGGTGAGTGTGACGTAGGCGCCGGCGTCGAAACGTTTGACGAGCTTTTGCCCCTGGTAGTCTAGGTAGCTTTGCACAGCGAAGCGCTGGGCGTGCTCGCGGTAGGGGCCGAGTGGGTTTTCGCCCTCCTGGGCGCTGGTGCCGAAGCGCTCGTCGATTTCGAGCTCACCGCGGTAGGTGAGGTGTGCGATGCGCCGGGCGGCAGCCAGTCCCTCATCGGGGGAGATGCCGGTGGAGTAGTAGTCGCCGTCGTGCCAGTTGGGGTCGCGCACGATGGCGTAAATCTGAGCCTCCTGGATGCCGATCTGCCAGGCGCTTGCGCGCGCGGAGACTGCCATGACGCAGGCGTAGCCGACAGATTCGGGGTAAAGCAGCGTCCACTCCAGGGTGCGCGCACCGCCCATGGAACCTCCCATGATGGCATGCACACGGTGGATACCGAGCTGGGTGAACAGGGTGTGTTCGGCGCGGACCTGGTCGCGGACTGAAAGTGCGGGGAAGCGCGACCCCCATGCGGCGCCGTCGGGATGCGTGCTCGCAGGACCAGTCGAGCCGTAGCAGGACCCGATCACGTTGGTGCAGATCACGCACCATGTGTCGGTGTCGAGTGCTTTGCCGGGGCCAATCGCCCCGCTCCACCACTCGGCGGCGTTGGAATCGCCGGTTAAGGCGTGCTCAACAACAAGGATGTTGTTGTCGCCCTTCGGGTCACCCCGGAACTGCCCCCACCGCTGGTATGCGATGTGGGCGTCCTGGATGGTGGCTCCGGCCTCTGTGGTGAAGTCGCCAATCGGGACTAATTGCAGCTCGCCTTCAGGCGCCAGGTTGGGCATGTTAGATCGCTGCGAATCCGCGCTCGAGGTCCGCAATGATGTCGTCGGCGTCTTCGATACCGACGCTCAGGCGGATGGTTGCCTGGGAGATGCCGGCTCGTGCCAGGCCCTCCGCGTCCGACTGGGAGTGCGTCGTTGTAGCCGGGTGAACCACCAGGGAGCGGACGTCGCCGATGTTCGCCAGGTTCGAGTGCAGCTTGAGGGCGTCGATAAACTTCCAGGCGTTGGTGTGGTCGTCCTTGTCGCCTGCGACCTCGAAGGAGAGCACCGAGCCGGTGTAGCGCAGGCCGAGCTTCTCCTTGACCGCGTAGTACGGAGAGGACTCGAGGCCGGCGAAGTTCACCTTGGCCACCTTGTCGTGCTCGCTGAGGAACTTTGCCACCTTCAGCGCGTTCTCGTTGTGGCGCTCCACGCGCAGGCTGAGCGTGTCCAGCCCCTGCAGTGCAACCCACGCGTTGAACGGGGAGATTGCAGCGCCAGTGTCGCGCAGGATGCCAGCGCGAGCCTTCAGGGCGAAGGCCGGTGCGCCGAGGTCCGCGTACTTCAGGCCGTGGTACGCCGGGTCCGGGGTGACGAAGTACGGGAAGACCGGTTTGCCGTCGCGTTCGACGGTCCAGTCGAACTTGCCGCCGTCGACGAGGACGCCGCCGATAGCTGCGCCGTTGCCGGTGTAGAACTTCGTGGTGGAAACGACCACGATGTCCGCGCCGAGCTCCAGTGGGCGGACCAGGGCAGCGGTGGCCATGGTGTTGTCGATAATCAGCGGCACCTGGTTGCGGTGCGCGACCTCGGCGACGGTCGGAATGTCGAGGACGTCGGCGATCGGGTTGCCGAAGGTCTCGCCGTAGAACGCCTTCGTGTTCGGCTGGACAGCCGCCTGCCAGCTCTCTGGATCGTCAGGGTTGTCCACGAACGTGACGTCGATGCCGAGGCGTGGCAGCGTCACCTGGAACAGGGTCTCGGTGCCACCGTAGATGCGAGGCGAGGTGACGATGTGGTCACCTGCCGACGCCAGGTTCGTAATGGCGGCGGTCTCTGCAGCCATGCCAGAGGCGAATGCGGTAGCTGCGACGCCACCCTCGAGGTCCGCGATGCGGTCTTCGAGCGCTTGCTGGGTCGGGTTGGTCAGGCGAGTGTAGATCGGGCCTGGGTTGGAGAGGTTGAAGCGGTCTGCTGCGTGCTGAGCGTTGTCGAACACGTAGGAGGTGGTCATGTAGATGGGTTGGTTGCGGGCCCCGTAGTCGCTGTCCACTGCCTGTCCGGCGTGGATGGTGCGGGTGTTGAAGGACCAATCTTTCGTATTGCTGTTGTCGTATTGAGTCATGGGGAACAATGTAACGCTTGGTAGGTTTCGTGTGAACCAAGCTGTCTAGCAATACTGTTTAACCAGGCGATATATGTGAATATAAATAGAATAGTGAAGAGCGTCCAGCGTCACGCTCACCCCGGGCGGTAGTCATGCCAACTTGCTGGTTCAACCATGTTGACAATAGTGACGGTGATGTACGTTCGTGAACCTTCGCGTCGCGCAACGCGGGGTAGGCCTTCGGCGACGGGAGGGAACCGGTGCCGGGTTTTCGCCGTCAGAACAGACATGGGGATTGACAGAGCACATAAGGCACAACGGCAACGGTGGGAGGAACGGAAGGAAGAGCTACGGCGGGGGATTGTGGACAAGCGGGTTCTTTCCCACAAGGAACTCGACAAACTCCGAGGGCCATATCGGGTGCTCGACACGAGCATTGTGTATGCAGAGACGGGATGGAAAGCGCTGAGGTTCCACGAACGTCAGTGGCTGCGCGTCGAAGCTGCTGCGATGATGAGCAGGGAAGCGGTGTTGGTCGGAAGATCGGCCGCGCGCATGCACGGCATTTGGGTGATTAGTACGACGGAAGAACCCGTCGAACTGTGTCTGCTTTCGAGGGGGAGCCCGCCATCTCGCCGAAACCGGGAGGGGATAATGTTTCGGCGCATGGTGCTGCGTAGCAACGAAATCTCGTTGCGCGACGGCCACCGGGTTACTAACGGTTTCCGAACGTTTGCTGACATCGCCCGCCATTACGGCTTCGTCGAAGGGCTCGTCGCTGCCGACTACCTTCGGTGTAGTGGGTTTACGTTTGAACTTCTTGAACGGGAGGCATCCCAACTTGGCAGGCTAAAGGGCGTTGCCGTGGTCCGGGAGTGCATCCGGCACTGTGTCGCGGATTCCGGTTCGCCCTACGAATCTTTCGCACGCGCTCTGCTGATCCGGGCGGGGATCGGCCCTTTGTTTACGCAGTACGAAGTGGCTGGACGCTACGCGGACCTCTGCGTCGACGGCTGGCTGCTCATCGAGATCGACGGCAACGTGAAATACCAGGGACCCAACGCCGAACGCGCGCGGCAGGAAGAGTTCGAGCGACAGAAGATGATCGCTAACAGGGGCTACGTCTTCCTGCGTTACCCGCCGTCTTTCTTGCGTCGGTACCCCGATCAGTTCATCCGCGAGGTCCGCGACACCATCGCTGGCCGCCGGGCAGCCCTCGGGTGAGTACCTGCTTCTCGACGCCACCACACCCGCAGCCCGCTCTTTGCCGAGGATGGTAACCAGAGGACGGTAATCAGCCGAGTAGAGGTGATCGCCGTCGGCCCAGTTACTCGGCTGATTACCATCCTCTGGTTACCACGTAGAGGTACCATCCTGGGCGCCAGGTCAAGAACCGTAAACGAAACCCCGGCCGCCGCGAAAACGCAGCAACCGGGGCCGATCAAACCGAGGGTTTACTTCAAACCGTCAATCACCTTGTTAAACGTTGCCGACGGACGCATGACGGCAGTGACCTTGGCCTCCTCAGGCCAGTAGTAGCCACCCAAGTCGGCAGGGGAGCCCTGCACCGCGAGCAGCTCTGCGTCGATGGTCTCGGCGTTCTCTGCCAGCGCTGCAGCAACCGGGGCGAACGTGGCCGCCAGGTCCGCGTCCTCAGACTGCGCGGCGAGCTCTTCGGCCCAGTAGCGTGCCAGCCAGAAGTGGGAGCCGCGGTCGTCGATCTCGCCGACCTTGCGCGATGGCGACTTGCCTTCGTTGAGCAGCTTCTCCGTTGCGCGGTCCAGCGCGTCACCGAGGACGCCTGCCTTCTCGTTGCCCTTGGTGTTCTTCTCGTGGCGGAAGGACTCTGCAAGTGCGAGGTACTCGCCGAGGGAGTCCCAGCGCAGGTGGTTCTCCTCCTGGACCTGCTGCACGTGCTTCGGTGCGGAGCCGCCAGCACCGGTTTCGAAGAGGCCGCCGCCAGCCATCAGTGGAACGACGGAGAGCATCTTCGCGGAGGTGCCCAGCTCCAGAATCGGGAACAGGTCGGTGTTGTAGTCGCGCAGGACGTTACCGGTCACGGAGATGGTGTCCTCGCCGCGGCGGATGCGCTCGACGGAGACCTTCGTTGCCTCAACTGGGTTCAAGATGGAGATGTCCAGGCCGTCCGTGTCGTGGTCCTGCAGATATTTCTCAACAAGGGAGATGAGGTTGCGGTCGTGTGCGCGCTCCTCGTCGAGCCAGAAGATGGCCTTCATGCCGGACAGGCGTGCGCGGTTGACCGCGAGTTTGACCCAGTCCTGGATCGGGGCGTCCTTGGTCTGGCATGCGCGCCAGATGTCGCCGGCCTCGACGTCGTGCTCAATGAGTACGTCGCCGGCCTTGTTTACAACCTGGACCTTGCCGTCGGCAGGGATCTTGAAGGTCTTGTCGTGGGAGCCGTACTCCTCAGCCTTCTTCGCCATCAGGCCGACGTTTGGCACGGTGCCCATGGTGGTTGGGTCGTAGGCGCCGTTGGCGCGGCAGTCGTCGATAACCGCCTGGTAGACGCCCGCGTAGGAGGAATCCGGGATGGTCGCCAGGGTGTCCTGCTCCTGGTCGGCAGCGTTCCACATGTGGCCCGAAGTGCGGATCATCGCAGGCATCGAGGCGTCGATAATCACGTCGGATGGTACGTGCAGGTTGGTGATGCCCTTGTGGGAGTTGACCATCGCCAACGCCGGGCCGTCCTTCAGTGCCTGCTCGAAGGCCGCGCGGATCTCCTCACCATTATCGACGCCAGCAAGGCCATCGAGGATCGCGCCCAGGCCGTTCTCGCCGTTCAGGCCAGCAGCGAAAAGGGTCTCGCCGTACTTGTCGTAGACGTCCTTGAAGTACGCGCGGACGACGTGGCCGAAGATGATTGGGTCGGAGACCTTCATCATCGTTGCCTTCAGGTGAGCGGAGAAGAGCACGCCCTCTTCCTTGGCGCGCTTGACCGCGTCGAGAAGGAACGCGTCGAGCGCCTTGGCGGACATGAAGGTGCCGTCCACGACTTCGCCAGCTTCGACAGCCAGGGAGTCCTTGAGGACGGTCTCGGTGCCATCATTGGCGACCAGCTTGATGGTCAGGGAATCGGCCGCCGGCATGATGACGGACTTCTCGTTGTGGCGGAAGTCTCCAGCATCCATGGTCGCAACGTTGGTCTTGGAGTCCTTCGACCACGCGCCCATCGAGTGTGGGTGCTTCTTTGTGAAGTTCTTGACGGCCTCCGGCGCACGGCGATCGGAGTTGCCCTCGCGCAGGACGGGGTTCACGGCGGAGCCCTTCACGGCGTCGTAACGCTTCTGTACTTCGCGCTCTTCGTCGGTGGAAGGATTGTCCGGGTACTCCGGCAGGTCGAAGCCAGCGGCCTGCAGCTCTGCGATGGCCTTCTTCAGCTGGACCAGGGAAGCCGAGATGTTCGGAAGCTTGATGATGTTCGCTTCGGGGGTAGTAGCAAGCTGGCCGAGCTGCGCAAGTGCGTCGTCCATCTTCTGCTCGTCGGTGAGACGCTCCGGGAACTGCGCAATGATGCGGCCTGCAAGCGAGATGTCAGCGGTGGTGACATCGAGTCCCGCCTGAGCGGCGAATGCCTCAACGATTGGCTTGAGGGAATAGGTTGCCAGCAGTGGCGCTTCATCGGTGCGTGTCCAAATGATTTGAGCCATGGTTCTCCTTAAGTATCGCGTCAAATGTGTTGCCTAAACCCACAGCGTACAGCTTTTACATACCGCGTGTCTTGTATTAGCGGGGAAAGGTAGGGTCATGGGCATGGTTTTAAGCATTGCTTCGGTCAACGTCAACGGAATCCGCGCGGCCACGAAGGTCCGCAACGAGCTTAATCACGGGATGCACGCATGGCTCGACGCCTCGTCTGTCGACGTCGTGCTGATGCAAGAGGTGCGGGCAACGCAGCAACAAACCGAGCTCGCGCTGGCGCCTGCGCTTGAGCAAGGGTGGTATCTCGCCGTCGCCCCGGCAGAAACTCCGGGCGCGAAAGGCCGCGCGGGTGTGGGAATTCTCTCACGAACCCCCCTATCTGAGGTAAGTGTTGGTATCCCAGGATTCGAGGACGCGGGGCGCTTCATTGCGGCGACGCTCGAAAATGGTGTGCGGGTGGCATCGCTCTACCTGCCGTCGGGTGCGGCGGAGACGGCCAAGCAGGACGAGAAGTACCGCTTCTTCGACCAGTTCGGCCCGGTGCTCGAGGAACTGCCCGCGAAGTACCCCGACATGGTGATCGCAGGCGACTGGAACATCTGCCACCGCCGCGAAGACTTGAAGAACTGGAAGACGAACCGGAAGAAGTCCGGCTTCCTGCCCGACGAGCGCGCGTTCATGGACTCCGTCTTCGGTGCGTTCCCGGATGACGCCGCGCAGGACCTCGAAGACAAGGAAGCAAGCCGGTGGGCTGGGGCGGTGGAGTATGAGTCGGAGGGGCGTCGACAAGCGAATGAGAGCCCGCAGTGGTTCGACGTCGCGCGCCGCCTGCAGCCCGAGGACGCGCCGTACACATGGTGGACCTACCGTGGCCAGGCGTTTAACAACGACGCCGGCTGGCGCATCGACTACCAGGCCGCAACGAAGTCCATGCTCGAGCGCGCGCAGCGCAGCTGGGTGGAAAAGGCGCCTACGGTTGAGCAGCGCTGGTCGGATCACTCCCCACTCATCGTGGAATACGACATTTAATATGGACGCAGTCAGCACCGATCAGCTCATCACCGCGCTCTTCATCATCGGCATCGTCGCAGAGGCCATGACCGCCGCCGTGTCCGCGGGCCGCATGCGCATGGACCTCTTCGGGGTCATCACCCTCGGCGCGTTGACCGCGCTCGGCGGCGGCACGGTGCGCAACCTGCTGCTGGGGATTTACCCGATGGTGTGGGTGGAAAAACCCGAGTATCTGCTGCTCGTCGTAGTTGCTTCCGTACTGACTGTCCGCATTAGTTGGCTGATGCACCAGCTGCGTCGCGGCTTCTTAGTTGCCGACGCCATCGGGCTCGCCGCGTTCGTTGTTGTTGGTATTCGAATCGCGATTGAGAACGGCCACGGGTTCATCATTGCCTGCGTGGCCGCCATCACCACCGGTGTGTCCGGCGGTATCATTCGCGACGTCCTCTCCGATCGTGTGCCGCTGGTGTTCCGGAAAGAGCTGTATGCGTCGGCGGCGGTGATTGGCACCGTGGCGTGGTGGCTCATGATGATGGCGAGGGTCCCGGAGTGGGTCAACGTCATTGTTACCGTGCTGCTCGTGCTGGGTATCCGCCTGGTTTCCCTGAAGCGTGGCTGGTCACTGCCGGTCTATGTGTACGACGACGAGCGCGTCGCCGAGATCGACCCGAAGTACGCGCTGACCTCTTACTTCTACCGGCGAGCGCGGATGGTGCCGGGGGCGCGCCAGGTCTACCGCGGCATCAAGCGCATGCGCCGAACCGACCCGCGGCCAAACAATAAGACCGACAAAGAGGAAAAAGAATAGGGCAGGTACCGCACGCGCACGTTCCGGTCTACAGTAGGTAGGCATGACTAAAAAACAGCGCGTACTTTCCGGCATTCAACCCACGGCAGATTCCTACCACCTCGGCAACTACCTTGGGGCATTGAAGCAGTGGATTGACCTGCAAGACGGGTACGACGCGTTTTATTTCATCCCGGACCTGCACGCCATCACGGTCGACCAGGATCCGAAGGAGCTGCGCGAGCGCACCATCGCGGGCTGCGCGCAGCTGATCGCGCTCGGCATCGACCCAGAGAAGTCCACTCTGTTCGTGCAGTCGCATGTGCCTGAGCACACGGAGCTGACCTGGGTGCTGCAGTGCCTCACCGGCTTCGGCGAGGCAAGCCGCATGACGCAGTTTAAGGACAAGAGCCAGAAGCAGGGCCAGGATCGCACCTCGGTCGGTCTGTTCACCTACCCGGTGTTGATGGCCGCCGATATTTTGCTGTACTCGCCACAGGTTGTGCCCGTTGGTGAAGATCAGCGTCAGCACCTTGAGCTGACCCGCACGCTCGCCGAGCGTTTCAACTCCCGCTACGGCTCCACGTTCGTTGTGCCGGAGGGGCTGATTCCGGAAGGCTCGGCAAAGATTTACGACTTGCAGGACCCGACGTCGAAGATGAGCAAGTCTGGGCAGAACCCCAAGGGTCTGATTAACCTGCTGGATGATCCGAAGGTGTCCGCGAAGCGGATCCGTTCCGCGGTGACGGATGATGATGGCGTCGTCGCCTATGACAAGGAAAACAAGCCAGGTGTTTCCAACCTCTTAGTGATCCAGTCTGCGCTGACCGGCACCCCGATCGACTCGCTGGTGGCCAGCTACGAGGGCAAGGGCTACGGCGCACTGAAGGTTGACACGGCCGATGCACTTGAGGCCTTTACGACGCCACTTCGCGCCCGCTACGACGAACTCATGAACGACCGTGGACAGCTGGAACGCATCCTTGCGGACGGAGCGCAGCGCGCACGCGAGATCGCGGCGCCGTTGGTAAAAGACGTGTATGAGAAGGTTGGTTTTCTCGCGGGAGCCTAGCAATTCGGTGGCTAGATGGTGGACCTTTCCTCTACGATGGTGTGCTTAACGTAACAAACCAGAAGTAGGGAAGGGACTGTGATGGCCACTTCGACGTCGCCACAGACGGAGTACACCGATCGGCAGGGCATTGAGCGCGCCACGAAGCAGCAAACAGAGGGCGCTGCGGACGAGATTGCGAAGAAGGCTCCGGCGGTCGGGCACCTGATGCGGATGAACGAGCGTTTCTCCGCGCAGGGCGGAAACCAGCTTTCAGCAGGTATTACGTACTTCTCGGTACTGTCACTCTTCCCGCTGGCGATGTTGCTGTTCGCTGCCCTCGGTATGTTTTTGAACGGGCGCCCGGACATCATGCAGCAGGTGCAGGACCAAATCACTGAGAACCTCGAAGGGGGACTCGGCGAGACCGTCAACGAGTTGCTACAGGCAGCGATCGACCAGCGTGGAGCCGTCGCAGGTGTCGGTTTGCTCACAACCCTCTGGTCCGGCTTGGGATGGATGAACAACCTGCGAGTCGGCGTTTCGGCGATGTGGAACCTTGACGCGAATGATGGTGGAAACTTCGTCGTGAAGAAGCTGACGGACCTGTTGGGCTTGATCGGTTTGATTCTGCTCTTCATCGTGGCGTTCGGTGTGACCGCTGTAGGTGCATCCTCCTGGACCTCGCAGGCGATGGAGCACTTCGGTCTCGGTGACTTCCCGGGGGCCCGCCTCGTGGTGTGGGCCGTCGGCCTGTTGGTCGGTGTGCTGGCGAACTTCCTGGTTATGTGGTGGATGGTCACGTACATGCCGCGCACGAAGGTGCCGATGAAGTCCGGCCTGAAGGGCGCGCTGCTCGGCGCGGTCGCGTTCGAGCTGGTGAAGCAGTTCGCAACCGTGATCGTCAGCTCGGCGACGGGCAACCCAGCCGGCGCGATCTTCGGCCCAGTGATTGTGCTGATGGTGGTGCTCTATCTCATCTGGCGCGTTGTGCTCTACGTTTCTGCCTGGACCGCAACTACAGAGGAGTCGTTGGAGCTCGAGCCGGTTGAGGTCCCGGAGTCCGCGATCATTAATGTGCGCGCGGGCGCGTACCAGGACCCTGCTAGCAGCGCCTCGGCATCGGGCAAGGCGCTAGGCATTGGGGCCGCGATTGGTGCTATTGGCGTCGGGATCGTTTCTTTGCTGACGCGAAACTAAGCGCGACGGCGAGTGCGGTAACCACCAGCACGCCGCCGACGAGCGCGATGGAAAGCCAGGGAATGCCACCCTGGCTTTTTGCTGTTCCAGGCTGCTCATCAGCGGTATCGGTCGGCTGCGATGTTGTCGTTGGCGTTTCCTCGACAGGATTCAGCGACGCCACGTGGGTGCGGCTCTCGGAGGCGGAGGCGTAGGCGTAGGACTCGTGGAGAAGCGTCTGCGCCTGCTGCCAAGCGCGCATTTTATCCACCGTGGTGTCCAGCACTACCGCCACCAGACGCACGCCGTCGTGGTCGACTGCGCCTACAAACGTGTGGTTCGCGTCATCCGTGTAGCCGGTCTTGCCGCCGATGCCGTCTGGGTCGTTGAGGTAGAGCTTGTTGTCGTTCCACAGCTCGTAGCCCGGGATGTCACCATAGCCGGGGAACGGGTAGGAGGCGGTGTCCGCGATTTCGGCGAACGCCGGGTTGGAAAACGCGGCCCGGTAGGCGAGCGCCATATCCCATGCCGAAGTGGACATCCCAGCCCGATCCAGCCCGGAGTAGGAGGTTGCGCGGGTGTCGAGCATGCCGAGCTCGCGGGCTTTTGCGTTGATCTTCGTCAGGGTGGCGTCGTCACCGCCGAGCGCCTGCGCGAGCGCATGGGCGGCGTCGTTGCCCGAGGCCATCAGCAGGCCGTGTAGCAGGTCGTTGACGGTGTACTCGCCGCCGGCCCCGATGCCGACGGCGGAGCCCTCCTGGCCAGCGGATTCCTCGCTGACCACAACGCGCTGTTCGCGGGGCAGCTCGTCAATCGCCACGAGTGCGAGCAGCACCTTAATAATCGAGGCCGGCCTGTACCTGCCGTGCGGATCCTTCATCGCAATCACGTCGCCGGTATCGAGGTTGGCGACCAGCCACGCGGACGCGAGCACCCCCTCATCGACATGGAATCCCTCGGGCGCCTCGATGCCGCAGGAGCCCTCGTAGGTTACGGGGAGTGGTTGGAGCGTCTCAGTTTCGCGGGCCTCGGACGTCGATACTGGCTCGGGTGGCCACAGGGAGCGCTCGCAATTGTTCGTGTCCGGCGCGTGGAGGCGGACAGGGGGGACCCAGTTGCCGTAGTCGTCGTAAAACCCGGGGCGGGGTGTGACCGTGGTCGTGACCGTCGTATCCTCCGCCTGCGCAAGCGGGGCAGGGGCGAGAGTCAGGCACAGGGGCGCGCACACGGCGCTTGCGATGCGTATTGCAGTGTTCATCGCAGGCTATCGTACGCCAGGTCACCCACGATATTGGTGAGGCTGCGCTTTGTTGCGCGGGTGTGTAGTTTCAGCCACGATGTAGCGCATGGTTGCGGTTGAAGGCATGAATGAGCGGCTGAACAAGCTGCGCGCGGCAGTGCTCGGCGCGAATGATGGCATCGTTTCGACGGCCGCGGTGGTCGTCGGCGTCGCGGGTGCTACCCCGAACGTTCCCGCGATCGCTACGGCCGGCATCGCCGCGCTGATCGGTGGCGCAGTGTCGATGGCGCTCGGCGAGTACGTGTCCGTGTCCTCCCAGCGGGATATGGAAAGCGCCTTCATTGAGCGCGAGCTTGAGCTGCACAAGGAGGACCCGCACGAGGAGTTCGAGCACCTGGTCGCAGGCTACGTCGCGTCTGGTTTGAGCTCGAAGACGGCGCTGAAGGTGGCGAAGGAGCGCACCGCCGAGGACCCCATCAAGGCCCACTTGGAAATGCACTACGGCATCGACGAGGACGACCTTGCGAACCCATGGTCCGCGGCCATTGCGTCGTTCATTTCCTTCTCCCTCGGTGCGTTGCTGCCGCTTGCTGCGGTGCTACTTCCGCCAGACTCGTGGCGTGTGGCGTCGACGTTCATTGTGACTCTCGTGGCGCTGGCGGCAACTGGCGCGATCTCTGCTCGCATTGGTGGCGCGAGCGTGACGCGCGCCGTGTTGCGCCTGGTCATCGGCGGCGGGCTTGGGCTTGCCATCACCTTCGGCGCTGGCTGGGCCTTCGGCACCGCGGCGCTCTAAGAGTTTCGCGCTTCGTACTGCTTGACCAGCCGCTCGATGAGTTCGTCGGTGAGTTTGTCGTCCTGCAGAATCATGTCCAGCATCTTGCTGGCGGTCTGATCAAGGTTGCGGTCTTCGTCGTAGGAATCGCCGGAGAGATCCACCCCGATGCCGTCGAGCAGCGACTCGCCGGTCGACGCCTCCTCCGTCACATCCTGCTTGTCCTCAGCATCAATCGCCTCGAACTGGGAGGTGAATTCCTGCAGGAACGCGTCTGCCTCGTGCACGGCCTCTTTACGCCCTTTGCCGCGCTTGACCTCCGATTCGATCCTGCGCTGGAGCGCCTTTTCCATTTGGCGGTGGCGCCAGGAGCGCACGCGGGTCGGCTCGAGTTCACGTGCGATGTTGCGTGAGCGACGCTCCGCTTTCCGAGCCAGTTCCGCGAGGTGTGCCGCGGTCTGGTTTACCGGCGCGAACTCGGAGTTCGTGGAGATCCGCCAGTTTCCGTAGTAGCCGAGCAGGAAGAGTCCGAAGCTCACCATCGGGCCAATCACCATCCCGATCGCCATGTGGCCCGTGGCGTGCCCGATCAGGACGATGACAGAGCATGCCACGGCTGGAATGACCGTTGGTTGGTTGTTGCCGAAGACACTCGGTTCGCGGCCGGTGACGACGTCGCGGATCATGCCGCCGCCCGTCGCGGTGAACACGCCCATCATGATCGCAGGCAGGACCGGCAGCCCGTACGTCAGGGCTTTCGACGCCCCGGTGGCCGCCCACAGCGCTGAGACGAAGGCGTCGCCATGGCTTTCAAGCACGCTCCACGCGCGCCCTTTGAAGTATGTAAAGCGCGCGATCACCGCGCCGGTAAAAGCCAGGATGAGGTACTCCGGCTGGCTCATTGCCGCCACGGTGCCTTCGTTGATGAGGACGTCGCGAAGCATGCCTCCGCCGAGTGCGGAGAGCATCGCGATGAAGAAAAACCCGATGATGTCGTAGCCACGGTGGCGTGCGATTGTGCCACCGATGATGCCCATCAATAAGACACCGGATACATCGAACCAACGATAAATAGCGGAGATTAACGGATCGACCTGGTCCATGGTGGCACATTTTACGTGTGCCAGAATCCGGCGTCTTCGACGGCCTCAGGAATTTAGGCTGCGACTAGAACTTGGAGAAGCGCTTGATGAGCTGCAGCTCCATCTCGTTCCACGCCTCAGCCTTATCCGTAAACGGCGCAGATGGGACGTAGCCTGCGGCTTCGGTGGAGCCCAGCATGTACGCCAGGTAGTCCTGCATGCGTGGGTTTGCCAGGAGGAATGAATTGAGCGAGTCGTCCTTGGCCCAGTCGGCGGCGTCGGCAAGCAGCTCGTAGGCCTTCGCCATCTGCTTGGTATCGACGCTATCGACGCCCTGCTTGATGTCCTGCGCGATGCCGTTGAAGGAGTAGGAGTTGTCCGGGTGGACGGTGACCTCGAGCTCACCAGCGTTGGCCAGGGTAACCAGGTCAGGCCAGGTTGCTACTGCGGCGAGGTCATGGTCATCGTTCTCGATAATCCAGCGTCCAAGGTGTTTGGTGGACGGGAACGTGAAGATTTCACCGTACTTGCCCAGGAATACTGGGTTGGAGCCCAAGTAGGTGCGCAACGTGTAGACGCTCTTGCCCTGGATGGAAACCTTCACTGGGTCGATTCCGGCACGTGCCCACGCGGAGTTGTCGTATGGGTCTTGCGCTTCCTGCTCAGCACGCTCGGCCTCGCTGGCTTGCTGCTTCGCCTCTTCGCGGGCCTTTTGCGCGGCCTCGATAGCTGCGGCAGCCGCGCTGACCGCTGCCGCGTCGATGGAGTCCGTCTGCACCACGCGGACCGACTCATCGAGGGATTTGACTACCTCTTCCCAGTTCGCCAGCACGACGCGGCCGACACCAGACCACTCGTCCAAGCCGTTCTCACCCTGGTAGTGATCAGAGCCGCGGTTGACGTTGCCCAAAATCGAGTGAGAGGCGAAGAAGATCAGTGCTGGCTCTGCCGCCGCTACCTCCGCGAGGGAGCGCGAAATCTGCAACACGCGGGACAGGTGCGAGACGTTCTCGTGGCTTGGGCGGCCAGCCAGCAACTCCGGTGCACCAATGATGTCGAAGTACTGCTTGTCATTCGGCACCACACGGTCGTCGCCCTGGTTGGAAAACTGCTCCCACTTGGGGTGGTCCGCCAGGTCGTGCTTCGGCGTGTTGTTGATGTATGCGAGCAGCGCCTCGGGGGATTCGAAGACGAGCACCGAGTTTTCATCGCCGAAAAAGGCCTGCCACTCGGAGCCGTGCTCCTTCCAGGTTGGCGCCCACAGGGTGTAGAAATCGCCGTCGGTCAGTGAAAGCTTGACGGGCAAAATAGCACGGGTAATCATGCAGCAAATCTATCACGCTGTTGGACGCCAGAAACCTTTGAAGGCCATTCCCATGTTTTCTGTTCGTACTGGGTTCATCTGTACAGGGTCGCCAGCTTCGATGAGCATCCCGTCACCGGCGTACATGGCAACGTGTCCATCCCACACCGCGAGGTCGCCCGGTTGTAGGTCCTCGTAGCGGACCTGTTGCCCGATATTCTGCTCTTGAGCTAGGCGTGGTAGCTCCACACCGGCCTGCCGATACGCCCAGCTTGTCAGCCCGGAGCAGTCGAACCCGCCGGGCGCAGATCCACCCCACGCGTACCGTGTGCCGAGCTGTTGTTTCGCCGCCGCGACCGCAGCCGCACCAGTTGCCGAGCCACCCCGGGAGGGAGGAGGTCCCGCCTGCTGAACGGCGGCGAGCTGGGTGACCTCGTTCTTAGCGTGAGGGAGTTCGCGGGCTGTGATGAGGCGCTCGAGCTCGTACATGGCGGCTTTTGCTTGCGAGGATGCGGCAATAGCGGGTTGGCTCGCTGCGTATGCCACGATCTCTGAGAGCTGCTTGGCCAGTGGTGCGAGGTCGTTCGCCAGCCCGTTGAGCGTGAGACCAGCCTGGGTGACCGCCCACGCGACCTGGGCGGCGATCTTGATCCCCGCTCCGATCGCAGTTGCAGGGTTGAGCAACAGTGGGATGAGCGGCTGGGTGTCTCGGATGAGGTCAACCACGATATTGCTCAGGTCTTTGGCGGCAAAGAACACGAGGCTGCTCGCCTGGCCGAACATCTTCACAATGGTGTCGCGATCTTTCCCCAGCAGGTTCGCAGCATTGCGCAGCGTCTGGCCCGCAGGGTGCGCCCCTACGAACGCGGCAAGGGGCTCGATGGCGGAAAAATCTGGAGTGGACAGGAATGGGAGTTGGGGAAGTGGGGCAGGGACGTGTCGCAGAATGAGCTGCGCTGCCGCGATCGGGTCAATGCCCGCAGCCAGTGCAGCCATCACAACACCGCCTGAAGAAGGTTGCTGAATCGCTCATCAACGCTGATGGCCGCTTTTACAGCCAGGAGCATCGCGAAAGCGACGCGGCTTGCTTCCTCACTCAAAGCCTCGCTTCTCGCGTTTTCCTGCTCCACGGCCTGCGAGAGCGCCTGGCTGAACTCCGCGAGCGGCCACACATTGGGAACCGGAACGTTTGGCAGTGGTTGGAGCGCAGCGGCGTCGTCGCGTAGCGAGTCAGCGTGCGAATGGATCGTTGATTGGTCAAAAGCGAAAGTAGTCATAAGAGGTTGGACGCACGGAGTCAGTAAACGGTTCCCTCCGAATTTCAATTACCATGTGAATCATGGAAATTACCGTTGTTGACCACCCCCTAGCAGCCTCCCGTCTGACACTGATGCGCGATGAGCGAAGCGACAACACCGCGTTTCGTGCCGCACTCGCTGACCTGGGCGCGATGCTGATATATGAGGCGTCGCGTGACCTGAAAACCGAAACCTTTGAAACCAAAACGCCGGTTGCAACAGCCACCGGCGTTCGCTTGGAAAAGCCCCCAATTATTGTTCCGATCATCCGTGCCGGCCTCGGAATGATTGACCCGGCGCTGTCCATGATCCCGGACGCGCAGGTCGGCTTCATCGGCATGGCGCGCGACGAGCAGACGCACGAGCCGGTTCCATACCTCGAGGCGCTGCCCGACGACCTGTCGGGACAGCCGGTGTTCTTGGTTGACCCAATGCTGGCCACGGGAGGTTCCCTCATCCACGCGATTGAACTGTTGGAAGGCCGTGGGGCAGACGACATTACTTGTGTGTGCATGGTCAGTGCGCAGCCGGGCGTCGACAAGCTGAAGCAGCACGGCGGATCGGTGCGACTGATCACCGCCGTCATTGACCCAGGACTCAACGAGGACGCGTACATCGTGCCGGGCCTCGGCGACGCCGGAGATAGGTTGTACGGGCCACGCAATATTGACCTCTAGTCAAAGTAACGTGCGTCGGATATAATCACCGGAAGTTTGTTACGTACACGAGGGGGTATACGTGTTCTTTCAGGGGAGTCTTGGCGCACGTTTTTCGGATGTGGATTCGGACCAGTACTGGGCCAGCTACGCGTTTGCGTTAGGGGAGAAGATCCGCGCGCTGCGAACAATGCAGGGGCTATCGCAGGCGTACCTGGCGGAGCGGGCGGGGATCTCTCGTTCGCTGCTCTCGAACCTGGAGCGCAATAGCTACAACAGGAACAGGGCTGCTGACCCCACGCTTTCGACGATCTACCGGATCGCTGCCGCGCTCGATGTTTCGCCGCTGCAGCTGCTTCCAGCGGACGAGGAGCAGGTGGACGAACACGACCAGTCACAAGATTCGGCGGAGATGAGCGTAGAATCATTGCCACAATAAGGCGCAGTGGGAGCCACGCGCACAAATGCTGGGTGAAGGGTGAACATACACGATGACGGCCGGAGGAATTGCGCGCGCGGTAGACCAATGGGTGAAGGAACATCACTCGACAATGGTGGAGTGGCGCCGTCACTTCCACTCCTACCCGGAGCTTTCCAACCAAGAGTTCGCCACCACCGAGTTCATTGCGAAGGTGCTGCGTGAGCACGGCCTTGAGCCCGTCCTCTTTCCCGGCACGGGACTCTACGTCGACCTGGGCCCAAAGGACGGCAAGCGGCTCGCGTTCCGCGGCGACATCGACGCCCTGAAAGTGCCTGAGCAAACCGGTCTGCCGTTCGCATCCCAGCACCCGGGCGTTTCCCACTCGTGCGGCCACGACGTGCATACGACGGTGGTGCTCGCGCTGGCGTGCGCCTTATCGACGGTCCAGCTGCCGCTCGGCGTACGCATCATCTTTCAGCCGGCGGAAGAGGTGATGAACGGCGGTGCGCTCGACGTGATCGAGTGGGGCGCGCTGCAGGATGTCGCGAGCATTTACGCCCTCCACGCTGAACCGAAACTGCGCGTAGGCCAGATCGGTGTGCGCACGGGCGCGATTACCTCGGCGTCGGACGTGCTGCGCATTACGGTCAACGGGCCTGGCGGCCACACCTCTCGCCCGCAGCTTTCGGCGGACGTGGTCTACGCGCTCGGGGCGCTGATTACGCAGTTGCCGGCGCTGCTGTCGCGCCGGGTCGACCCGCGTACGGGCACGGTGATGGTGTTCGGGCACGTCGAGTCGGGCGACGCGGCGAACGCGATCCCGAAGACAGGCGAGCTACTGGGCACGTTGCGGACAGCGGATATCGGGACGTGGCGGATCCTCGAAGATCTGGTTACTGACCTGATTGACCTCGTCGTCGCACCGACCGGGTGCACGTACCACCTCGACTACATGCGGGGCGTGCCACCGGTGCTCAACGATGACGCCGCGACGGCGATCGGGGTACAGGCAGGGCGCAGGATCGACCCACACGCGGTGGTGACCGCGCCGCAGTCCTCGGGCGGGGAGGACTTCTCTTGGTACCTGGAGCACGTCCCCGGGTCGATGTTCCGGCTCGGTGCCTGGAGCGGTGAGGGAGAGATGCAGGACCTGCACCAAGGCAACCTTGATATTGATGAGCGAGCACTTGAAGTTGGGGTGCGTTTGTTCGGAGGGGTCGTCGAAAAGTACGCCGAAAACCTCAGCTAGTGCAACTTTTGGTTGGTAACGAAGCCGCGGGCGGCCGTGTAGACTAGCCAGGTATTTGTGCGAACGACGAAGACCGTTGAGGAGTATGTAGGTGTCGAAGAAGATCGTCATCATTGGCGGAGGGCCAGCTGGTTACGAGGCTGCGCTGGTTGCATCAAAGTACGGGGCCGATATCACCATTGTGGAAGACAATGGTTTGGGCGGCTCCGCTATCCGCAAGGACGTTGTTCCTTCGAAGAGCTTTATCGCCGGCGCCAACATTAAGACGGACCTTCGCCGTGCAGACGACATGGGGCTCAACCACGGGCTTGGGGAAGCCCAGCTTTCGCTGACCGCCCTGAACGCACGCGTGATCGCGCTGGCTGATAAGCAGTCCAGTGACATCGCTAAGCAGTTGGAGCAGCGTGGCGTGCGCCTTATCCAGGGGCGCGCTCGTTTTACGGACCAACAGCACGGTCACACCACGCACCGCGTGGAGGTGCACTGCGAGGGTAAAGACACCGAGATTATTGATTGCGACATGGTGCTGGTGTGCACCGGCGCGAACCCGCGCGTGCTGCCGGGCGCTGAGCCGGACGGCGAGCGCATCCTGAACTGGCGTCAGATGTACAGCCTGCAGGAGATGCCGACGCACCTGATCGTGGTCGGTTCCGGTGTGACCGGTGCTGAGTTTGTTTCTGCGTTCGCTGAGTTGGGCGTCGAGGTGACCATGGTTGCTTCGCGTGACCGCATCCTGCCGCACGATGACGCCGATGCCGCTGACGTGCTCGAGGAGGTGCTCGCGGGCCGTGGCGTCCACTTGGAGAAACACGCTCGCGTGGAGTCGGTGACGAACACCGGCGACGGCGTGGTTGTGCGCACGACGGACGGGCGCGAGATCGCCGGTTCGCACGTGATGATGTCCATTGGTTCGATTCCGAACACGGCGGACCTCAACCTGGAGGCGGCCGGTGTGGAAGTCGCCCCGTCGGGCCACATCATTGTTGACCGTGTGTCGCGTACCAACGTTGCAGGTATTTACGCTGCGGGTGACTGCAGCGACCTGATGCCGCTGGCATCCGTCGCGGCGCAGCAGGGCCGCATTGCGGTCGACCACGCGTTGGGCGAGGGCGTGTCACCGGTGCGCCTGAAGACGGTGGGCAACGCGGTCTTTACCCGCCCGGAGATCGCCGCGGTCGGTGTGACGCAGCAGCAGATCACCGACGGCGAGGTTGACGCGGACATCTACAAGCTAGACTTGGCGACGAACCCTCGCGCAAAGATGCGTTCCCTCCAGCACGGTTTTGTGAAGATCTTCGCCCGCAAGGGCTCCGGCCAGGTACTCGGCGGCGTGATCGTCGCACCGACTGCCTCCGAACTGATTCTGTCGCTGACCATCGCGGTAGCCAACGACCTGACTGTGCGCCAGCTGGCGAACTCGATGGCGGTATACCCGTCCCTGTCCGGTTCGATTACGGAGGCGGCACGCAGGCTGATCTCTAAGTCTGATCTGGACTAGCGCTCCGGCTAGAACTAGGCGGCCCCGGAAACGCTCGCTGCGGACAGGATGTTCGTGGGCAGGTAGCGCAGCCGGGGCCGATTTTTGTTGCCGATTCGGGGGAGATGTTCAGCCCGTCGGCGTAAATCATGCGCTGGGCGAATGCGATATCGCAGCCCAGCACCACCGCGTGTTCCCGCCGCGGGGAATCGAACCCCACGACGGGGCCCTGCACCATCCGCGCAATCCATAGGTAGGTCCGGCCGTCCGGCATGACGGCGACCTGACGCGTCACTCTATTCGAAGTTTCAAACGCGCGGTGCACGACCCACAACGGGCAGCCCCCACCGTGGCGCGAGAAGTGGAAGGCTGTCGATGACTGCCGCTTCGAAATGTTGCCTGCCCGGTCGGTGCGCACGAAGACGAACGGAATCGCCTCTGCGCCGGGGCGCTGCAACGTCGCGAGGCGTTGGCAGGTTGACTCGAAACCAGTGCCGAAGCGCGCGGAGATGACGTCGATGTCGTAGCGGGTTTCTTCGGCAGCTTGGAGGAGCTCAGCGTAGGGCATGGTGACAGCGGCGGCGAAGTACTGCGCCAACCCGTGGCGCGCGAGCTGGACGGGCTCGGGCTGTGTCGATTCGTCGAAAGTGTCGCGGACGTACTCGTCGATGAGCTCCGCGAAGGCGGTGCGGCCGTAGTGGTAGGCGAGTTCAAAGCACTGCTGGGACTCGGTGAGTCCGGTGCGTAGGCGGATCTCGCGCTGGTCGTGCTGCAGGGTCGAGCGGGGGCCGTGGGCGTATTGGTTGAAGCGCACTTGGATGCCGTATTCCCTGTCGAAGGTTGCCGCGAGGCGTGTCAGTCGCAGTTGCCGGTTCGCGGCGTGCGCTGCGAGCTGTTCGGCAGCAACGTCGAGCTCGTGGAAGTAGTTCTTGTGGTTCTGGAAGAATTCACGCACGAGTGCGTGGGGGTGTTCGGAGTCGGTGGTCTCGGGTGAAGTCAGCGCCCGTAAGGAGTTGGCGATGTCGGGGAAGCGCTGTGCGAACTCGTGCAGTTTCGGCTGCGGGACGTCGGGGAGTAGCTCGGAAAGCTCGTTGACCACGCGTTGGTCTTCATCGGGGGAGAAGAACGTGGTGGAGAGCTGAAACGCGTGGGTGAGTTGGAGGAGCACGCTGACGGTGAGTGGACGCTGGTCGTTTTCGAGCTGGTTGAGGTAGCTCGTTGAGATGTCTATGCGGCGGGCCATTTCGCCTTGTGTGAGTTCGAGTTCATGGCGGAGCGTCTGTATCTTTGCCCCCGCGTACAGCTTTGCCATCGTACCTTTCTCCCATTTTGTATGCGTGTACTGCGTAGTTAACAGAATTTGCACAAGTAGCAGAATTTGTACGCAGAAGTTTACATGCGAAAATCATGGCCCGCATCACATTTGGCTCCCTAGTATGAGCTGCAACATCAACGAGGTTTCGCGGTAGCGGAACTACAACGAAGACGAAGGAGCCAAGATGATCGAACACAACGTGCGCACGCACCGTTCGGCAGAAGATTTCCCGATTGAAGAGCACCTCGCATACAAGATCGCCAAGGTTGCAGCAGACCCGGTAGAGGTTCCAGCTGATACGACTGAGATGATCATCAACCGCATTATCGACAATGCGTCGGTCGCCGTCGCTTCCTACGGTCGCCGCCCAGTCGCGACCGCTCGCGTGATGGCGGAGGCACATCCAGTATCCGAAGGCGGTGCGCAGATTTTTGGTGTCGACGGCTCCTACTCCGCAGAGTGGGCCGCATTCGCCAACGGTACAGCGGTCCGCGAGCTGGACTTCCACGACACCTTCCTCGCGGCGGAGTACTCCCACCCGGGCGACAACATTCCGCCGATCCTTGCAGTAGCACAGCACAAGGGCCTCGACGGTAAGGCGCTGATCCGTGGTATCGCGACCGGCTACGAGATCCAGGTCAACCTGGTCAAGGGTATTTGCCTGCACGAGTGGAAGATTGACCACGTGGCGCACCTCGGCCCATCTGTTGCGGCGGGTCTGGGCACCATGCTGAACCTGGACATTGACACCATCTACCAGGCGGTTGGCCAGGCGCTGCACACTACGACGGCGACGCGCCAGTCCCGCAAGGGCCTCATCTCTTCTTGGAAGGCGTCCGCCCCGGCATTCGCCGGCAAGATGGGCATCGAGGCCGTCGACCGCGCGATGCGCGGCGAGGGTGCACCCGCTCCGATTTGGGAGGGCGAGGACGGCTTCATCGCCTGGATGCTGCATTCCCCAGAACGCACCTACGTGGTGCCACTGCCTGCAGACGGTGAGGCAAAGCGCGCAATCCTGGATACCTACACCAAGGAGCATTCGGCTGAGTACCAGTCGCAGGCCCCAATCGACCTGGCGCGCCGCATGAAGCAGACCATCGCGGATGCCGGTAAGTCCACCGCCGATATCGAGTCCATCGTGCTGCACACCTCGCACCACACGCACTACGTCATCGGCACCGGCGCCAACGACCCTCAGAAGATGGACCCGAAGGCATCCCGCGAGACCCTCGACCACTCGATTATGTACATCTTCGCCGTAGCACTCGAGGACGGCACGTGGCACCACGTCGACTCCTACGCCCCGGAACGCGCGAACCGCCCAGAGACGGTCACGCTGTGGCACAAGATCTCCACCGTCGAGGACCCGGAGTGGACGCGCCGCTACCACTCGCAGGACCCGGCCGAGAAGGCGTTCGGCGCAAAGGCCGTCATCACCTTCAACGACGGCACCGTCATCGAGGATGAGATGGCCGTGGCGGACGCTCACCCACTGGGGGCACGCCCGTTTGCCCGTGAGCAGTACATCCAGAAGTTCCGCACGCTGGCGGAAGGGATCGTCGATAAGGAAGAGCAGGACCGTTTCCTTGAAGACGTGCAGAACCTCGAGCAGCTCACCGACTTGAGCAAGCTCAACATCAAGGTGAACGCGGACGCGCAAGCCAATGCTCCTCAGATCCCAGGAGGGATTTTCTAAGATGTTTGTTCCTGATACAACGCCAAATGAGCGCCGACTGGCGCTGCGGGCCTCACTCGAGTCCACCGAAATTACAAAACTGCCCGGCGCGTTCAATCCGCTGACGGCTCGACTCATCGAGGACATCGGTGGCTTCGAAGGTGTCTACGTCTCCGGCGCGGTACTCGCCAACGACCTAGGCCTGCCGGATATTGGGCTGACCACACTGACGGAGGTCGCGCAGCGCGGCGGGCACATCGCTCGCGCTACGAACCTTCCAGTGCTTATCGACGCCGACACCGGCTTCGGCGAACCGATGTCCGCAGCACGCACCGTGGCTGAGTTCGAGGCCGCGGGGCTTGCCTCGCTGCACCTGGAGGACCAGGTGAACCCGAAGCGCTGCGGGCACCTCGACGGCAAGGAAGTAGTGCCGCGTGACCTGATGGTGCGACGCATCAGCGCCGCAGTAAAGGAGCGCCACGACGATGCATTCGTCATCTGTGCGCGTACCGACGCGGCTGGCATCGAGGGCATCGACTCCGCAATCGAGCGGGCCAAGGCTTACGCAGATGCCGGCGCGGACCTTATCTTTACGGAGGCACTCTATACCGAGAAGGACTTCGAGACCTTCCGCAAGGCCGTCGATATCCTGCTGCTGGCGAACATGACGGAGTTCGGTAAGACCAAGCTGCTCTCCGCCGGAACCTTGCAGGACCTCGGCTATAACGCGGTGATCTGGCCGGTGACCACGTTCCGCCTCGCAATGGGGCAGACCGAGGCCATGCTCCGCGACATCGCGGAAACCGGCACGCAGGAGCCGTGGTTGGACCGCATGCAGCACAGGTCCCGCCTATACGAGCTGGTCAAGTACGAAGACTTCAACCAGTTCGACCAGTCCGTCTTCACATATTCCAAGGACACCTACTCGTCCACATTCGAGTAATCCCTATCCCGCATCCCTAACCCAATCCCTATCCTGAAAGGACTTCATCCCATGACCACTCAAGAAATCAAGAAGGGCCTCGCTGGCGTCGTTGCGGACTACACCGCAATCTCCAAGGTCAACCCTGAGACCAACTCCCTGCTGTACTACGGTTACCCGGTCCACGAGCTGGCAGAGCACTGCACCTTCGAAGAGGTTGCGTACCTGCTTTGGCACGGCGAGCTGCCAGACAAGTCGGGCGCAGAGGAGTTCCGCCTCGGATGCATGAACAACCGCGACATCGATGAGGAACTCATCCAGGTCATTAACTACCTGCCGAAGGACTGCCACCCGATGGACGTGCTGCGCACCGCAGTGTCCTTCCTGGGCACCCGCGACGAGTACAAGTTCACCCCGGATGCTGACCACATCCGCAAGATCGGTACCGAGCTGCTGGCGAAGCTGCCGACCATCGTGGCCACCGACATTCGCCGCCGCCAGGGCAAGGGCTACATCGCCCCGAGCAAGGACAAGGGCTTCTCGGAGAACTTCCTCTGGATGGTCTTCGGTGACGAAGAAGGGGCCCCGGCAACCATCCCGTCGGATATCGAGGCATTCGAGAAGACCATGATTCTCTACGCGGAGCACTCCTTCAACGCGTCCACCTTCACCGCCCGCACGGTGACCTCGACGCAGTCCGACGCCTGGTCTGCGATCACCGCGGCGATCGGCGCACTGAAGGGCCCGCTGCACGGTGGCGCGAACGAGTTCGTCATGCACCACATGAAGGAAATCGACGACCCAGCAAACGCGGAGCAGTGGTGCCTGAACAAGCTGAAGAACAAGGAGCTCGTCATGGGCTTCGGCCACCGCGTGTACAAGAAGGGCGACTCGCGCGTGCCGACCATGGAAGCCGCGTTCAAGAAGCTCGCCGCGGAGCACAAGGACCAGGGCGCCGAGAAGTGGGTGGAAATCTACGACATCATGGCGAAGACGATGTACGAGAACACGTCCATCAACATCCGCCCGAACCTGGACTTCCCGTCCGGCCCGTCCTACTACATCCTGGGCTTTGACATCGAGTTCTTCACGCCGCTGTTCGTGATGAGCCGCATCACCGGCTGGACCGCGCACATCATTGAGCAGTACGAGAACAACTCGCTGATCCGCCCACTGTCCGCGTACAACGGCCCGGAGGAGCGTCACCTGGACGGCACCTACCAGCCGCAGTAAGCCAGAACGACGGGTGGTCTGCCTTTGGGGCGGACCATCCGTTTTGTTTGTTTTTATATGAGAGGCGTTGACCGCTGACCCCAACTTGGGGGGTAATCGCTATGGGAACAGATGCAATTGTGCATTTTCCCGTGGTGTGGCGCCAACCTGCGTTAGGATTGTCAGGCCAACCAAATAACATTCAAACTGTCACGTATGTCACAGTATGGAAGGATTGCATCGATGGAGCAGCTCCCCCTGAATGACCTCCCGGCATTCAAAAAGATCTTGGTAGCAAACCGTGGCGAAATCGCGGTTCGTGCCTTCCGCGCAGCATTTGAGACTGGCGCAAAAACTGTCGCGGTGTACCCGCGCGAGGACCGAAAGTCCTACCACCGACCGTTCGCCGACGAAGCCGTACGAATTGGTGTTGAGGGCCAGCCAGTCAAGGCGTACCTGGACATCGACGAAATTATCCGTGCGGCGAAAGAGACCGGCGCCGATGCAATTTACCCGGGCTATGGGTTCCTCTCGGAGCGCGCAGACCTTGCGCGCGCTTGCCGCGACAACGGCATTAAGTTCATCGGCCCAAGCCCAGAGGCGCTTGAGCTGACTGGTGACAAGGCGGCCGCTGTGCACGCTGCTGAGCGCGCCGGGCTGCCGACGTTGAAGGACTCCGAGCCGTCAACTGACCCGGCGGAGCTCGCCGAGATTGCGAAGGAATTCACCTTCCCGGTCTTCGTCAAGGCAGTCGCCGGTGGTGGTGGGCGCGGTATGCGCTTCATCGAGAAGATCGAAGATGTCGAGCGCCTCGCGGCAGAGGCATCCCGCGAGGCGGAGGCAGCGTTTGGCGACGGCCACGTGTACCTCGAGCGAGCGGTCATCCGCCCGCAGCACATTGAGGTGCAGATCATGGCGGACTCCTACGGCAACGTGGTGCACCTGTTTGAGCGCGACTGCTCGCTGCAGCGCCGTCACCAGAAGGTCGTCGAAATCGCTCCGGCACAGCACATCACGCAGGAACAGCGTGAGCGCATCTGCCAGGACGCGGTGAACTTCTGTAAGGAGATCAACTACGAGGGCGCCGGTACCGTCGAGTTCCTCGTTGACGAGCAGGGCAACCACGTCTTCATTGAGATGAACCCGCGTGTCCAGGTGGAGCATACCGTCACCGAGGAAATCACCGGCGTGGACATCGTGAAGAACCAGATGTACATCGCTGCGGGCGCGAAGCTCGAGGACGTGCACCTGACCCAGGACCTCATCGAGATGAACGGTGCGGCGCTGCAGTGCCGCATCACCACGGAGGACCCGAACAACGGGTTCCGTCCGGACTCCGGCGTGATCACCGGCTACAGCTCCCCGGGTGGCGCGGGTGTGCGTCTCGACGGCTCCGCAAACGTCGGTACCGAGATCACCCCGAACTTCGACTCCCTGCTTGTGAAGATGACGTGCCGTGGCCGTAACTTCCAGGTTGCCGTCGACCGCGCACTGCGCGCGCTTAACGAGTTCACCGTCACCGGTGTCTCCACCAATATTGGCTTCCTGCGCGCGCTGCTGTCCGACGAGGACTTCCGCTTCAAGCGCATCAACACCGGCTTTATCAACGATCACCCGTTCTTGCTTGAGGCTCCTGCCGCGGCTGACGATGCCGGCAAGATCCTCGACTACCTGGCGAACGTGACCGTCAATAAGCCAAACGGCCCACGCCCGACCTCGATTCGTCCTTCGAAGAAACTGCCGGAGTTCGATTACGGCGACCTGCCACGTGGCTCCCGCGACGACCTGCTGGAGCTCGGCCCGACGAAGTGGGCGGAAAAGATCCGCAACCAGACGGCTCTCGGGGTGACCGAGACGACGTTCCGCGATGCGCACCAGTCGCTGCTGGCAACCCGCATCCGTACGAACACGCTGGTCGCTGCGGCGAAGCACGTCGGCCACATGACGCCACAGCTCGCCTCTGTAGAGGCGTGGGGCGGCGCCACCTACGACGTGGGCATGCGCTTCCTGCACGAGTCTCCGTGGATGCGTCTCGACGCCCTGCGTGAAGCCATCCCGAACGTGAATATCCAGATGCTGCTGCGCGGCCGCAACACCGTGGGCTACACGCCGTACCCGGACTCGGTGACGAAGGCGTTCGTGAACGAGGCGGCGTCGTCAGGCATTGATATCTTCCGCATCTTCGACGCCCTCAACGACGTTTCCCAGATGCGCCCCGCTATCGAGGCTGTTCTGGAGACCAACACCACCGTCGCCGAGGTTGCGATGGCGTACTCGGGCAACCTGCTCGACCCCGCCGAGGACATCTACACGCTGGACTACTACCTGCGTCTGGCCGAAGAGATTGTCGACGCCGGCGCGCACGTCCTGGCGATCAAGGATATGGCCGGCCTGATGCGTCCGGGCGCTGCCGCGAAACTGGTCAAGGCGCTGCGCGAGCGCTTCGACCTGCCTGTTCACGTGCACACTCACGACACGGCTGGCGGCCAGCTAGCGACCTACCTGGCGGCCGCAAATGCTGGCGCGGACATTGTGGATGTGGCGTCGGCACCGCTGGCGGGTACCACCTCGCAGCCGTCGCTGTCCGCACTCGTTGCTGCCTTCGCGAACACCGAGCGTGACACCGGCATTGACCTGCAGGCTGTCAGCGACCTCGAGCCGTACTGGGAGGCCGTGCGCCAGGTTTACGCTCCGTTTGAATCTGGTATTCCTGGCCCGACCGGTCGTGTGTACAAGCACGAAATCCCGGGCGGTCAGCTTTCCAACCTGCGTACGCAGGCGAAGGCGCTGGGCCTGGGCAACCGCTTCGAGCTCATCGAGGACTACTATGCCGCGGTGAACGAGATCCTCGGCCGCCCGACGAAGGTCACGCCGTCGTCGAAGGTTGTGGGTGACCTTGCGCTGCACCTGGTGGGTGCGGGCGTGGACCCGAAGGACTTCGCGGAGAACCCGCGCAAGTACGACATCCCTGAGTCCGTCATCGGCTTCCTGCAGGGTGAACTGGGTACGCCTCCGGGTGGCTGGCCGCTGCTGCGCGACAAGGCGCTCGAGGACCGCCAGGAAGTCGACCACACGGTGGACGTGCCGGAAGAGCTCGCTGGTGACCTTGATTCCGAGGACCACGTGACGCGCCGTGCTGCGCTGGACCAGCTGCTGTTCCCGAAGCAGTACAAGGAGTTCCTGGAACACCGCCGCACCTACGGCATCACGGACCACCTGTCGGACCGCACCTTCTTCTACGGCCTTGTTGAGGGTGAGGAGACGATGATCTGGTACGGCGAGCTCGAGGATCACCTGCCGCCGCTCGTGGTCAACCTTGACGCCGTGGGCGAGCCCGATGAGAAGGGCATGCGCCAGGTCATCCTGACGGTCAACGGCCAGATCCGTCCGATGCAGGTCAGGGACGAGAACGCCGAGTCCACAGTCGCCGAGGTGGAGAAGGCTGATCCGTCGCAGGAAGGCCACGTTGCAGCACCGTTCGCTGGTGTGGTGAACGTGACCGTCAAGCCTGGCGACGAAGTCAAGGCCGGCGACCAGGTTGCTTCTATCGAAGCGATGAAGATGGAGGCCGCGATCTCGGCGACGAAGGACGGCACCATCGAGCGAGTCGCCTTCACGCAGGCAACCAAGGTGGAGGGCGGCGACCTGGTCGTCGTGATCTCCTAAAGGGTTTCTCGCCGCAGTTAGCCGACGTTGCAGTCAAACACCATGACATTGGCATCGTCGGCAACCGTGGTGAAGCCGAACTGCTCGTAACGGTGGCGCGCACGCTCGTTGTCTGGGTCAACCCAGAGAGCGACGCGGGGCGCGCCTTGTTGCGCTGCAAGCTCAATGACTGCGCGTAGCAGTTTCGAGCCGAGCCGGTGGCCTGCGAAGCGGCGTTCCACCGCGATGGCGAGCTCCGGCACGTCGGGGCCGAGGTTTGCGTGGCCTGCATCCGGGTCATCCCAGTAGCGCAGCCACACGCCACCGGCGGGGGTGCGGAACTCATCGCAGGCGATAATGCCGCCGTCGCGCTCCGGGTCCCAGTGGTCCACGTAGTCGGTCACCCCGAGGCGCTCCTCGTGCCCGACGGGCGCGGTTTCATCGCCGAATACGTCCGCAAGAAAGTTCAGGCGCTGCAGGTACATGCGGTCTGATTCGGTGGCTTGGCGTAGAGTAAACGACTTGTTTTGTGTCATGGTGCCACTGTAACGCGACTACTACGGATAGGCGCAGCCAGGGCCGTGCGGTACCCTGTGGCCTATGCGAGGAGGAACTGCACGCGGCATCGGGGCCGTCACTGTGGCGTTGGCCCTTGGTATCTCACACGGGGCTGCGGTCGCGGCGCCGGTGGTGCAGCAGGGGGGTCTGATTGTTGTTGGTAGCAACGTGAAATGCACCGTCGCGATGAATGACAAAAACCAGGGCGTGAGCTACACCAGCGCCCACTGTGGCAGCAACGGGGATCGTGTCACCGTCCAGGGGGCCGAAGGCCTCACCGGAACGTTTATCCCCTCGCCGTTGTACCGCGATGAGGAGGATTACACCGCGAACGACTGGGCCATGGTGGTCTGGGACGACGGCGTGGCCCTCGGCCCGAACTGGCTCAGCGGAGACACCCTTATTTCCCCAGGCACGACGCTGACCTCGAAGGATCGCGTGTGTACCTACGGCGGGGTGACGAAGGCGAAGCGCTGCGGTTCGTTCGCTGCGCGCCTCGGCAACACGGTGTTCAGTACGCTCCCAAATGGCCAGGCAGGCGACTCCGGTGCACCCGTGTGGGTCGAAGGCAAAGGAATGATCGGGCCGTACTCGGGCGTGAGCAACATCTCCTCATCGTCGGGCGTGCGCGGGCTTTCCCGCGCGGTTCACCCGGAAGACGGCCGCGACTACGGCAGCGATGACGAAATCGAGGTGCTCAAGCGCTGGTTCCATATCGACGGCCCCGTGGTGCACACCGCCAAGCGCCCAGTAGAAACGGCCGCGAAGGCAGGGGCGCAGTTGGGCAAGCGCCTGGACTCGCTGTCCTCCGAGGATGACTCCGCAGTGCGCGGTGTGTTGCCAGTCGTGCTGGCAATCGTGTTGGGCGTACTCGTCGCCGCGGCACCCGACATCGTCTCTATCGTCGAATCGTGGCGCTCAATAGCAGCGGCTAGAGGTCAATAACCATGGTGCCCGGGTGTGGGGCATCGGCAACATCCCGGAAGCCGAATTTCTCATAGACGTGGCGGGCTTTGGGGTTGTCGGCGTCGACAGATAAAGCGAGCTGTCGCGCACCCTTGTCGCGCGCGAGCTCGCAAGCCTGCTCAATCATCGTGCGTGACAGGCCCTTGCCCTGCGCGCGGGCTTCAATCGCGATGGCGAACTCGGGGATATCCGGCCCAAGGTTTGCCCACCCCACGGCGGAGGTATCCTCCCAGAACCGCAGCCAGATCGCCCCGGCCGGTACGCCGAGGGCGTCGTAGACGATGACGCCGCCGTCGCGCTCCGGATCCCAGTCGCCGATGTAGCCTGCGGCGTAGGTGGGGTAGTCACTGAACAGTTCGCTCGATTCATCACCGTGCGCCTCGGCGAGGAAGTAAATACGCTCGAGGTACGTGCGGTCGGACTCGGTGGCCCGACGGAAACTAAAGTCCATGGGCTACTTCAACTCCATGAGCGTTGCGCCCTTGGCCGCTTGAGCGCCCTGCTCGGCGGCCAGGCCCGTCACGACGCCATCCTTGTGCGCCTTGACCGGGTTTTCCATCTTCATCGCCTCGAGCACGACGAGGACGTCGCCCTCAGCGACGGTGTCGCCCTCTGCCACGTTGACCTTGATTAAAGTTCCCTGCATCGGCGCCGTCACGGCGTCGCCGGATGCGGCGGTCTTCGCGGCCGATGCGCGGCGCTTCTTCGGCTTGCGAGCAGGGCCCGCACCGGGCACGAGTGCGGAAGGCAGGGCTACCTCGATGCGGCGGCCGTCAACCTCCACGGCAAACACCTGCTTATCGACGCCTGCTTCGCCCTCCACACCTTCACCATCAGCTGCGGTGACGGCTGGCATCTCGCCATCCCAGGTCTCTTCGATCCAGCGAGTGTAGACGTCGAACGAGGTGCCGTCGCCGATAAAGGCGTCGTGCTCGACCATTGCGCGGTGGAAGGGGATCACGGTCGGGATGCCCTCGACGACGTATTCCGCAAGCGCGCGGCGGGCACGATTCAGCGCTTCCTCGCGCGTTGCGCCGTACACGATCAGCTTGGCCAGCATCGAGTCAAACTGACCGTTAATCGCCGAACCTTCGCGCACGCCGGAGTCCACGCGCACGCCGGGCCCGGCTGGCTCGCGGTAGACGTTGATCGGGCCAGGAGAAGGCATGAAGTTGATAGTTGGGTCCTCGCCGTTGATGCGGAACTCAAATGCGTGCCCGCGCGGCGTTGGGGTCTCCGTGATGCTGAGCTGCTCGCCGCGGGCGATACGGAACTGCTCGCGTACCAAGTCCAGGTCGGTGGTCAGCTCAGTGACCGGGTGCTCTACCTGGAGGCGCGTGTTGACTTCCAAGAAAGACACCAGGCCGTCAGCGCCAACCAGGTACTCTACGGTGCCTGCGCCCGAGTAGCCGGCTTCCTTACAGATCGCCTCGGCGGAGCGCTCAATGCGCTCGCGCTGCTCATCGGTGAGGAACGGTGCAGGGGCTTCCTCGATGAGCTTCTGGAAGCGGCGCTGCAGCGAGCAGTCACGGGTACCCACGACCACGACATTGCCGTGCTGGTCCGCGAGCACCTGCGCCTCAACGTGGCGAGCCTTATCCAGGTAGCGCTCCACGAAGCACTCGCCGCGGCCGAAAGCGGCAACGGCCTCACGGGTCGCGGACTCGAACAGCTCCGGGATTTCTTCCCGCGTATGCGCGACCTTCATACCGCGTCCGCCGCCGCCGTAGGCGGCCTTAATCGCGATCGGGAGGCCGTGCTCATCTGCGAACGCAAGGACTTCCTGTTCGTCTGCGACCGGATGTTTCGTGCCGGGGGCCATCGGGGCGTCGACAGCTTCGGCGATCGCACGGGCCGCCACCTTGTCACCCAGCGTGGCGATAGCCTCGGGGGAGGGGCCGATCCAGGTCAAACCGGCGTCGATAACTTTCTGTGCGAATTCAGCGTTTTCGGCGAGGAAACCGTAGCCGGGGTGAACGGCGTCCGCACCCGAATCCGCCGCCACTTTGAGCAGCTTCGCCATGTCCAGATAGGTCTCTGCGGCGGTTTCCCCGCCGAGGGCGAACGCTTCATCGGCAAGGGAAACATATGGTGCGGCCGCGTCGCTGTCCGCGTACACCGCAACGGACGCGATGCCTTCATCCTGGGCAGCACGAATGATGCGCACCGCGATCTCGCCGCGGTTTGCAACCAACACCTTGGTCACTTGCTGATTGTGAATAGGCACAAAAAATCCCGTCTTTCTCAAAGAGTCTGAGCTTTGCCGAAATATATCGGATTTTGCCACCCTATGTTACTACTTGCCGGTAGGTCCCAGCGATTCTCATAGCGAGGAGTGCATGAAACGCGTCGCGGGGGCGCGCTTAATCATACGTGCCTAGCAGGTAGCTGATGGAGGAGCTCCAGCGGTCGTGGAACTTTTCGACGTCCCCCGAGACCGCTGCTATGCCCTCGTCGGTGGCGCGAAGCTCGGCAGAGTAGTGGTTGACGAGCCCTTCGGCTGTAGACCTGCCGCGCTCCGACCATTCGAAGATTGCGCTGTCGTCCCCGAGTGGGGTGATGCTGTCGACTCGGTCGAAAGCCTTCATCTCTTTGATTGGTTTGCCGTCGACATAGAACGCTACTCCGTCGGTAATGGAGGCGCCGGTGCCAGCTGGGCGGTCCTTGTCCCCGAGTGAGCCGCGGAAGATGATCCAGCTCAGACGCTGACACGGGTCGTAGCGATTGTCGATGTCCTCGATCCAGTAGTTGAAGTCGCTGCCATCATCAGCGGGCATGCGCCCGGGCGTCGAGTTGGAGGGGTATGCCTCGCGTGGATCATTGGGTAGCTGGACACACGCATCCGCATTATTCTGCTGCGCTGGCTGCTTGGCAGGCGATGAGGCGGTGTCAGGGGTGTCTGAGGACGAGGGCTCTTCCACCACGGTGGTCTGTGTAATGGTGATGACGGGTGGTGTGTCTGTTTCGGAGCTGCACGCGGTGAAGGTCAGTGGTGCCAATACCGCGAGAGTGGCAGCTGATGCGCGGTTGAAAAGCATGCGTGTCATGGTTTCGTCCTGGGGTTAGATGAGAGGGGTGTGGTGACGCTGCCTGGGTCGGCGTCGGAAAGCATTTGGCGACAGACTATCAGTTTGTGCTTGTCGACGAGCCAGCGCTTACTGCGTGCCAGGGGGTTCGTGCTTGGCGCCGGAACACACAGGGCACTCGTCCAAGTGCCTGCTTGCCGACGCCACGTGGCACCCCAGCGTTACACTACGAGGCATGCTACGGATGGACGACTTTGCCTCAGTGATCTATTCGGCGGGCAAGGTTTTCGACAACCTCCGTACCAGACGGCTTGCGACTGAGGAGTTCTTGGCAAATGGCAGCACTGCCGGAATCGCCTCGCGGGCTGACTTGCAGCTGCTCCAAGACCTGCAGGACGCTGCACGAATTGCGCTGCGTGCGAAACACGACCGGCAGCCGGTGACCGCCGAGCTTGTGTGCGCACTCAACGCCGCGATCCTATGCGTAGCCGCGGGGTGCAGACACGGGGAAAGTGATTCCTGGCAGCCAACCTGGCAATGGGTTGGAGAGCAGGAGAGACTCAGAATTAGTCTCCGTAGTTCGCGAGGTAACGGATCTTCGGTGTGATCTCCACACGGCCTTTGCCCTCGCGGTGGCGCTTCATGATGAGCTTGGCCGCGGCGATCTGGCCCGCGTTCGGAGGAACGTTGGTCTTTGGGACGTAAAACTCTTGATTAGGGGTACGGCGCTTTTCCATTTATGTCACCTGCTCTCGGAGTCCCAACTCCTGGTTATTTGCTTGATTAATGAATCGACGAGGTCATTCTCATTATTTCCTAGGAAGGGCGCGTCATCAAGCGCATCGATGGCAGCGACACCGATGGCGACGACTTCTGGCTCTTTTGATACGCAAAGGTCCGTCGCCCAACGCAAATTTGAGTGCCATTCTTTAAGTAAATCTTGCTTTCGTGTGTTCTCAAGAGTTTTCAGGACTCCGTAAAAAGCCACTGCGGCGGGAATTGAGGGTCCCAGCACCTTAGCGCCTAGATCGAGGGCAGCTTCTCGTGTTACTGGGTCCTTGAAGATTAACGCTAAGTAAAACAACCCGGCGAACAAGAACAAGATAATGATCAGAAAATCTTTGACCCAAGTTAAGCCTTGGTCTGTAGTACCCCCACCACGTTTCATGCTCATAAACCATAGCAGACAGCCATGGGCTGAGAGCAGACCTGTGAAGGAGGCTCTTGAGCCCCACAAACACAAACGGGATGGGCTGGGAAGTGGTCCGCCCTGTCCTCGCAAAGCTTGACGTGACCGGTCGTATCACTCTCGCTCAGCCACGACGGCGACTACGCCACCGCCACCTGCCTGATAACCAATATGGCTTAGCGTTCGCCGCGCTCCACTGGCACACGCACCATGTTTCCCCACTCCGCCCACGAGCCGTCGTAGAGCGAAACCTGCTCGAAGCCGAGCACGTGCTTCAGCACGAACCAGGTATGGGCCGCGCTTTCGCCGAGCTGGCAGTAGACCACAGTCGGTGCAGCTGGGTCGAAGTCTTTATAGACGTGCGCAATGTCATCCCTGCCCTTGAGGCGCGCGTTCGGGAACACGGAGTTGCCCCACGGCACGTTCACTGCGCCGGGGATGTGCCCGTGGCGCAGAGTATCGACGCCACCATCCTGTGCGGCCGCCTCTGTTCCTGCGTAATGCTCGGGCGAGCGGGCGTCGATAAGCTGGGCGGGTGTTTCCTGCAGCAGCTCGGATGCGAAGGCGCGAAGCGGTGCGTCCTGGCGCTCGACTACCGGGTACTCAGTGCGTGGATACTCCGGCACCGCGAAGGAGGTATCGCGCTCTTCGCCCATCCAGGCGTCGCGGCCGCCGTCGAGGATGCGCACATCCGGGTGACCGAACAGCTCAAAGACCCACGCCGTGTAGGCGGCCCACCAGTTGGAGCGGTCGCCGTAGATCACCACGGTATCGTCGCGGGAGATGCCGCGCGCGCTCATGAGTTCTGCGAAGGCCTCGCCGTCGATAAAGTCGCGCTGCACAGGATCATTGAGGTCGTTGTGCCAATCGATCCGGACGGCGCCTGGGATGTGCCCAATGTCGTAGAGGAAGGCGTCCTCGTCGCTTTCGACCACCCGCAGACCCGGCATGCCCAAGCGTGCAGAAAGCCACGCGGCTGACACGAATCGTTCCGGATGTGCGTAGTTCGCAAACTGCGAGTGATCGTCGAGTTCGATGCCCACGGTGGGTTAACCTCCAATAGCAATGGCCAATAACACAGAGCGAAGTTACTTACTGCCCCTCACCCTACATGTCAAGGAAAATAGGTGACGCAAAATTCCGCAAAAACGGGTCCAGTGTGCGCGGTGTCACTCGCGTGCGCAGGGTGTATTCACGGGGGTTATACGCGGTGTGAACTTGGGCACGTTTTCCCAGGCGAGTGCGGAAAAATTCATCCTGCCAAATAAAGTTACTAATTGGAACATACAGACACCCGTTTCCACCCACAAGGTGGGACAATGACTAGAAAGGTGCCCCATGCATAAAGCTATCGTCGTATTCGAGGTCGAGGGCGGCTCGGATAAGTATTTCGACGGACACCGGAAAGACACCATGCCGATCGTCAACGCGATCAAGGCCATGGGATGGCACGCCGAAGTTGTCTTCTACCGCCCCGAGTGGAAAGACGCGATCTACACCTACGTCTCCGAGAACTTTGACGGCTACATCTCCCGCGTAAACCCAGGCAACATCCCTGGCGGCGAGAAGGGCTACTTCGACCTGCTCACCAGCCTTTCCGTTGCGGGCCTGGTCGGTATGTCCACGCCGGGCGAGATGATGGCCTACGGTGCAAAGGACGCCCTGGTGAAGCTGAAGGACACCGACCTCGTCCCGTCCGACACCGCCGCGTACTACGACGTCGAGACCTTCCACGAGACCTTCCCGACGTCCCTGTCCTACGGCGAGCGCGTACTGAAGCAGAACCGTGGCTCGACCGGCGAGGGCATCTGGCGCGTCCGCATCGCTGACGAGGACCTCGCGGCCTCCGTCGAGCCAGGCACCGCGCTGCCGCTGGACACCAAGATCCGCTGCACCGAGGCCGTCGACAACCACACCGAGACGCGTGAGCTCGGCGAGTTCATGACCTTCTGCAACCAGTACATCGTTGGAGACAACGGCATGCTGGTGGACATGCGCTTCATGCCACGCATCGTCGAGGGCGAGATCCGCATTCTGCTCGTCGGCCCGCACCCGGTGTTCGTTGTGCACAAGAAGCCGGCAGAGGGCGGCGATAACTTCTCCGCGACCCTGTTCTCCGGCGCGACGTACACCTACGACAAGCCAGAGGCATGGCAAGAACTCATTGACATGTTCGCTGAGGCCCGCCCGGTCATCGCCGAGAACCTCGGCGGCGACAACATCCCGCTCGTCTGGACCGCGGACTTCATGCTGGCCGACGGCGAGAACGGCGAGGACACCTACGTGCTCGGCGAGATCAACTGCTCCTGCGTCGGCTTCACTTCCGAGCTCGACATGGGTATTCAGGAGCTCGTTGCGCAGGAGGCAATCAAGCGCGTCGAGGCGAAGTTCGCCTAGTCGCGTTTAGCCATAGGCGCCATGGCGCCGACCGGGGTTTAGAGGAGCGTAGCGACGCTGTCCGGGTCGGCGTCGGAAAGCATTTGGCGGCAGCGGTCGTACTCGGCGTCGTCGCCAATGGCCTTGGAGGCCAGGGCGAGCATCGCGATAGCCTTGAGCACCGGCACGTTCGCCTCGTGTGAGGCCGGAACCGGGCCCCAGCCCTTCCAGCCGTTGGCGCGCAACCGGTCGAGTGAGCGGTGGTATCCGGTGCGGGCGTACGCGTAGGCGACGATCGTGTCGCCGTCTGCCAGCTCGCGCTCGGCGCGGGCGGCCCACACGGCGGGGGAATCGGGGTGCGCGACGGCGGTGGCGTCGGCAAGCAGGTCGCAGCCGGTGGCTGGGTCTTCTGGGAGGTGGATCGGATCAGGGGCAAGCATGTCGTTGAACTTCATGCCGACTAGGATACCCAGAACTCCGACGCGTCCAGTCCGAAGTGATAGAGGCAGCGCCGCAGCAGCGGCATGGACAGGCCGATGACGCTGGTCGGGTCGCCGTCAATGGAGTCAATAAACCAGGAGCCGAGTGCCTCTAGCGTGAACGCGCCCGCGCACTGCAAAGGCTGACCGGAGCTGGCGTAGGCTACGATGTCGGCGTCGCTCGCCTCGCCGAAGCGGATGGTGGTGCGCACGGTGTCCGTGACCCACTCGCCGTTGTAGGCGACGGCGTGGCCGGTGAGCAGCTCTGCGGTCTTGCCGCGCTGTGCTCGCCACCGCTCGATCGTGGCCTCAACGGTGTGCGGCTTGCCTAGCAGCTGACCGTCCAGGAGCAGCATGGAATCGCAGCCGACCACGACGTCATCCGGGAACTCGCCGGCGACGGTCTCGGCCTTCGCGCGGGCGAGGGCGGCGACGGTGTGCGCTGGTGGGGCGTCGGCAAGCGAGGCGATCACCGCATCCTCGTCGATGTTGGCGGGCCGAAGCACAGGCTTGACGCCACCCTGCTCGAGCAGCATTCGGCGCGACGGCGACTGCGAGGCGAGAACAATCCGCATGGCTTAGGAGTACGTCGAAGGGGAGAACGCGAGCGGGTTAAACAGCGTCGGCGCATGCACCGGCGAAGGCGCTACGCCCCACAGGTTGCGCTGCCCGCGCTTCGCGGCCTGGGCCTGCTGCTGCAGTTGCTCCAGCACGAGGCGTAGCGCCTCGACCTCCTCGGGGGAGGGGTTGCCTTTCACAACGTCGAAGGGGAGGGAAGACATACGTTCCTTTCGTGGTTACAGCGGCAGGTTGCCGTGCTTCTTCTGCGGCGGATAGACAACCTTGCGCTCCAGCAGGCGCAGGCCCTCCACGACCTGGGCGCGGGTGTCGCTAGGTGCGATGACGGCGTCGACAAGGCCGCGCTCGGTAGCGACGTAGGGGTTGAGGTTTTCTTCCTCGTACGCCTGCGTATCGACGCCCAACGCCTCAGCAGCCGTCGGTGCGTCAGCCAGCGCGATCTGCGCGGTCGGCCACGCGAAGACAAGGTCAGCGCCCAGGCCCTTCGAGCCGAGCACCGAGTAGGCGGTGCCGAGCGCCTTGCGCGTGATCACAGTAATGGTGCCCACCTGGGCCTCAGCGAAGGCGTACGCCAGCGTGGACGCAGCGGACAGGGCGCCTGCCTGCTCCTCCTCGACGGTCGGGACGAAGCCTGGGCAGTCCACGATGTGCAGCAGCGGCAGGTTGAACGCGTCGCAGGTGCGGATGAAGCGCGCGGCCTTTCGGGCAGCGTCGGCGCTCAGGCAGCCAGCGAGCACACTTGGCTGCGTGGCTACGATGCCGAGCGCCCGACCGTCAATGTGCGCAAACCCGGTGACGACGTTGCCGGCGTGGGCGCCGCCGAGCTCGTAGAAGTCGCCGTCGGTGATCGTCTCGATGACGGTGGTGATGTCGTATGGCTGGGCGTCCTCGTCGGGAACCAGGGAGTCAAGCACGCTGGCGTCAGCGCCCTCGGCGGCGTCAGCCACGGGAGCAGCCGCGCGGTTGTTCAGCGGCAGGTAGCTCATGAGCTTGCGCACCTCGTCGACAGCCTGCTCGTCGGTGCTGACGCGAATGTTTGCAACACCAGTGGTGGCCGCGTGGACGTCCGCGCCGCCGAGCTGCTCCGCGGTCACCTCGCTACCAGCGACCTTGGAGGCGACGTCGGTTGCGGCCAGGTGAAGGCTTGCGCCATCAACCATGATGCGCATGTCAGCCAGCGGGACAGTGGTGGCAGCAAGCGTGGCAACCTCGCCGGCAACCACGGCGATCTGCGGCAACAGGCCAGAAGCCTGCGTCGCAGCACGCAGGATCTTCGCCTGCATGTGAGCCGTGACGACGCCCTCCTGCCAGCGCGGGCCGAGCGAGTCGTAGAACCCGATTACCGGCACGCCAGTCTTTGCGGCCAGCTCGTAGACTTTGAGGATCTTCTCGGCGTACACCTCGCCGATGCCGCCGTCGAAAATGGTGGCGTCCTGGGAGAATACGCACACGCGGCGGCCGTTGATAAGGCCGTAACCTGCCACGACACCGTCCGTCGACGGCTTGGTGCGGTCCATCTTGTATGCCTCGACGCGGTGGCGTGCCAGCGCGTCGACCTCCACGAAGGAGCCCGCGTCCAGCAAACGCTCGACACGCTCACGCGCAGTCAGGTCCCCGGCCTCGTGGACCGCGTCGATCGCGTCCTGGCCAAGCGGCGCCTGGGCCTCGTCAAGCCGGTTGCGCAGATCTTGGATACGGCCTGCAGTCGTCGACATGTCAGGTTTGGAAGAAGATTTATCGCCCATATCGCCTCAGTCTAACTAGCACGGAAAGAAAACCACATTATAAATCGCGCGGCGGGGCCCTTATGTTTCAGGTGCCAGGACGCCAACACGGCACGGGCAACGCGCTTAGCGCATGCTCGGGTCCTTGAAAATGCTCCACGCAGCTGAGATCAGCGGCAGCTGCAGCGGAAGTCGACCGATGCTGATCACCTGCTTTTGCCACGGCTTGTTGCGCCACTGGCGGGCCATCTCGAAGTTCGCAGGCCACACGGCCAGCAAGAGCGCTGCTGCGAAGCCACCACCGAGTTTGCGCAGCTTCGGCGCACGTTTCTGGTGTCCCGCATGTGACGCCGGGCCAAGCTTGGGCGCGGCCAGCAGCACAGCAGCTGCCAACTCCGCGGCGCCGGACGCGTAGGTATACGTCCGGGCCTCACCTGGGAGGGACTCGGGAACGATCGAATCGAAAGGTTCTGGTTTGATGAAGTGCAGGATGCCGGCCACCCCGAACGTCGGGATGAGTGCCTTGCGGAGGAAACGTTGAATCGTCATGTGTCTAACAGTAGCGCTAGATTAGGTCAACATGAATGCTGAAGAACTGAGCAGGCTCCAGCGGGGCGTCGAAAAGTATTGGCCGGTGGTGCGCTGGGTGGAAACCACCGGGTCGACGAACGACGATCTCCTCAACAAAGGCGAACCCGGCACCGTGCTCATCGCGGGGGAGCAGACGGCGTCGCGCGGGCGACTTGGCCGCAAGTGGGTCAGCCCGAAGGATGCGCAGCTGGCGATGAGCATGGTGCTGCCCATCGACGACAACCCGCCACCGTTCGGGCTGCTGTCGATCGCGCCCGGTGTCGCGGTGACCGACGTCGTGCCGCAGGCCCAGCTCAAATGGCCGAACGACGTGCAGATCGGCGGGAAGAAGCTCGCCGGGATTCTCTCCGGGCTCGCGGACGGGCGCGTAGTGGTCGGCATCGGCATTAACGTCAACTTCGAGCGCGAGCAGCTGCCCATCCCCACCGCAACGGCGCTGAATCTCGAGGGGATCGACGTCGACTTCGTGGACTTCACCACGCAGGTGCTGTGCGCGATGGGTGAACGTTTCGCGCAGTGGCAGCAGCGCGACCCGCAGCTGCTGGCCGACTACCGCAAAGTGTGCAGCACGATCGGGCAGCACGTGCGCATTGAGCTGCACAACGGCGAGGTGATTGGCACCGTCGATGGCGTCAACGACGAGGGCGAAGTGATCATCGACGGCACGGCATACAGCGTCGGAGATGTGCACCACCTCCGGCCGAAACAGTAGGATCTGTGCCGTGCAACAGTCGCGGGTGAAGTTTCAGCTGGCAGAGGGCGAGACCGTCCTCGCCGACACGAACCCGCCGTTAACGAGCCTCATTTTCCCGTTGCTCGAGCTCATCGTGATCACCGGGATCGCCTGGATTGCCATCGGCTGGATGGACGTCACCCCGTTTGTGAACCCCCAGGCGCACAACATCGTGGTTGCGGTGTGGGCGCTGCTGTCGGTGTGGCGCTTCGTGTTGCCGGTGGTTCGCCACCGCCGCCAGCGTTTCCTGCTCACCGACCGCCGCATCCTCGCCCGCTCGGCGCGCGGTGCGGTCGACTCCATCCCGCTGCGCCAGATTCATTCTTTTCGACGCCAGCGCGGCGGGCTGTCCATCGCCCTGTGGGGGTTCGACCAGCCGGTGTTCTTCCCGCAGGTGGGGAAGGCGCGTGCGGTGGAGCGTGCGCTGGACGAGAGCCTGCGCCGCCGCTAACTACTCCTTAATTTCCGTTGTGTGCAGCTGGCTATCCAGGTCGCTCGGGCTGAGACTGCCTGCCTGGAAGTCTGCCGTGATCGGCAGGTGCAGATCCATGTCGGTGGCGGGGCACAGCTCGATGACGGCGTCGTTGATGGTGTAGTCGAGCACGTGGCCGCCGGCGGTGCGGGCGTCGTCAATGAAGTGGACGTGGCAGCCGGGCACCCCGATGCCTTTGGCGTAGGCGGGCGTGCGGAAGCCGCCGATGATGCCGTGTACGTCGGTGAAGTGGTGCTCGGCGTCATCGCCGATGGCCTCCGTCATGGGGCGGTACGGTTTCTCCTGCTTGGTCACGGTGCGGGTGACCACCTCGTCGAAGGTGCCGGTGATTCTGACGGCGTAGAAGAAGTTGTGGCTCGGCTCGAGCGCGTCGATGAACTCGGCCAGTTCCGCGCGGCGCATGCCTTTCGGCGCGTCGACGCGGATGCGCGGCACAAAGTTCGTCACGACGGTAAACGGCGTGCGTTGGTCAAGGCTTGCGACGCGCGCTTTGCCGTCGCTGGTGAGCTGGTAGCAGACGCCGTCGAGAATGATCATCTCTCCGTCGAGCCCGTCGAAGGTGCCAAGGCCGAAGTTCCCTTTGCCGAGGATGTCTCCGATGGTCAGTTCGCCTTCGTAGATGCCGTCGAGAAGCGCGGTCATCAGTGAGTTCTGGAAGATGGTGTGGCGAACAATCGCGGGATTCGTTTCAGTCATGCCCACATCGTAGCGCCCATAAGGCTAAGGTAGTTCGTTGTGAGAGACGCTCAAGGAATGCCCAGAGTTGCCGTTATCGGTGACGGTCAGCTTGCCAGAATGATGCACACGGAAGCCATCGAACTTGGACTGCAGCCCAGGGTGCTTGCAGGCGCCCCGGACGCCTCGGCCGCCCAGGTGTTTGGTGACGTCCAGCTTGGTGACTACACCAACTTCGACGACCTGCACGCGACCATTCAGGGTGCCTCGGCGATTACGTTCGACCACGAACACGTCCCAAACGAGTTCCTGCAGCGCCTGCTGGACGAAGGTTACAACGTGGAGCCGCGCCCCCAGGCGCTGATTTACGCCCAGGACAAGCTTGAGCAGCGCACCAAGCTCAAGGAGCTGGGGGCACCGGTGCCGCCGTTTGCGAAGTTTGACTCCGTGGAGGACGCCCGCGAGTTCTGGAAGCTTGTCGACGGCCGCGTGTGCGTCAAGGCGACGCGCGGAGGCTACGACGGGCACGGCGTCTGGTTCCCAGAGACCCTGCAAGAGTGCGAGCAGCTGGTCACCGATCTGCTTGAGAAGGGCGTTGTGCTGTACGCGGAAGAAAAGGTGAACTTCGCCCGCGAACTTTCCGCGATGGTGGCGCGCAACCGGGACGGCGAGGTCAAGGCGTGGCCCGTCGTCGAGTCACGGCAGGCGGACGGCGTCTGCCATATCGCGATTGCTCCAGCGCCAGAACTGCCGGCTGATGTGGCGAAACAGTGCCGTGATCTTGCCACCAATATTGCGACCAAGCTTGACGTTACGGGCGTGCTCGCCGTTGAGCTCTTCGAGTGCATCGGGGAGGACGGGGCGTCGAAAATTCTGGTCAACGAGCTTGCGATGCGCCCGCACAACACGGGGCACTGGACGCAGGACGGCTGCGTGACCTCCCAGTTTGAGCAGCACCTGCGCGCGGTCCTGAACTGGCCGCTCGGGTCCGTGGACACGCTCGAGCCGGTCACGGTGATGGTGAACACTCTCGGTGCGGAGGAGGATCCGCAGATGCCGATGGAGCAGCGCGTCATCGAGGTGATGCGCCGCTACCCGGAGGCCAAGGTGCACCTGTACGGCAAGAGCTGGCGCCCTGGGCGCAAGATGGGACACGTCAACGTCACCGGCTACGACGCCACGTCCACCTTGGCAATTGCGCAGCACGCCGCGCACTTTATTGTTCACGCGAACTGGTACTAACAGGAGGAGAGTTTCTTCATGAACGCACGCGTTGGCCTCATCATGGGCTCGGATTCGGACTGGGACACGGTTGCGCCTGCCGCAGAGGTACTTGCGGAGTTCGGGGTGCCGTTTGAGGTCGGGGTGTTCTCCGCGCACCGCACCCCTGAGAAGATGCTTGCCTATGCGAAGCAAGCACATGAACGTGGCATCCAGGTCATCATTGCGTGCGCCGGTGGGGCAGCCCACCTGCCGGGGATGGTTGCCGCGGCAACGCCACTGCCAGTCATCGGTATCCCTCGCGCATTGAAGGACCTTGACGGGCTGGATTCTCTGCTTTCCATCGTGCAGATGCCAGGGGGTGTTCCAGTCGCGACGGTGTCTATCGGCGGCGCGAAGAACGCGGGCCTGCTTGCTGTTCGGATGCTCGGTGCCGGGGATCCGGAACTAGTGGACAAGATGGCGAAGTACCAGGCCGACATGGCGGCCGAAGTTGAGCGTAAGGATGCCGCGCTGCGCAGCCGGTTGCTGGGTGAGTAGCAGTCCCATCGTGGTGCTGGGTGCGCGAATTGTCGACGGCCACCCGTCGCGCATGCTGCACGCCCGGCTCTGCAGCGCACTGCTCCGCTGGCGGACGGACGCGCACGCTGGCGTGCGGCGCGCCATCGTGGTCACCGGCCGCGGGGAGGCGGCCGTGATGGCTCGCTGGCTTGTCGAGCGCGGCGTGCCCCGTGAACTGATCATTCAGGAGCCCCATGCGTCGTCGACGAACGAAAACCTCGAGCGTACCCGCGCGTTGTTCCCGCACGCGCCGCGGCTGATCGTGGTGACCAGCAACTTCCACGTGCGCCGCACGCGCGTGTGGGCCTGGCACCTGGGGATTCCAGTGGAGATGGTGCCTGCGCGCACCCCGCGCCGCTCCCGGCCGAAGAACTACGCGCGCGAGCTCGTTGCGTTGCCGCACTCCGCGGCGCGGGTTGTGTGGCGACGCCTTATGCACAAAATGCGCTAGAGTACATCCGATGGTGCTACTTTTGGTGCCATGTGCTTCAGTCCTAGGAAGGCTCCATTCATGACACACTTACATCGCCGCATCACCGGCTTGATCACCGTTGCAGTACTGGGGGCCAGCGTGGCTTCATGCGCCGGAGATGGCCAAGACGCCACAGACGCGCCCCAGACCGACAAGGACGGTGCCGCAGTGACTGCCGGGGCCAACCAACCCGCAGAAGTCAATGGGGTCGATTTGCATTTTCTCGCGATGATGACACCGCATCACCAGCAAGCCGTGGACATGAGCGAGATCATCCTGGCCGCCGATGGCATCAGCGAAGCCACCGCGGACTTGGCCGAACGGATTAAAATCGGGCAACAAGAAGAAATCGACACCATGGTCGACTGGGCTGAACAATGGGACCAGGGTGACTTGATGGCACATCACGCCCCACACATTGCCAATGGCATGATCACTCCAGAACAGATGGACCAGCTGAAATCACTTTCGGGCGAGGAAGCAGACACCCGGTTCCTCCAGCTCATGCATTTCCATCACGCGGGTGCCGTTGCCATGACCCAAGACCAAATCGACAACGGCGGCTACCAGCCTCTCGTGGAACTGGCTCAACAAATGGTCGACGTGCAAACCGCTGAGATGCACGAGATGGAACAACTCCTGGAAGCCAGAGGCGAAAGCCTGCTGACTGAGTAACCAACCTGGATAAACGAAGCGGGAGCGCGTTAACCCGGGTATAAGTTCGTAGTGCACCTGTAATACGACTGAAAGGGAACACCCATGATCGCCAACTTCAACGCCGCGCAAAGCAAGCAGACCGCCGACGGCTTCTTCTCCGCGCTTTTCGACTTCTCCTTCTCCCAGTACATCACCCTGAAGTTCGCCCGCGTGATCTACCTGATCTCCGCAGTCTTCATCGGACTGTGCTGGGGTCTTCGGCCTTTTGGTGTCGCTGGCTACGTTTAGTGTTGGTTTTGGCACCGGCCTGCTCATGCTGATCGGCTTCCTTCTCTTCGGTACGCTTTTCGCGCTGTTCTCATTGATCAGCGCGCGCGTCACCCTCGAATTCATGGTCTCGGCGATCAAGACGGCGCAGAACACTTCCGAGATCGCAGCGGCGCAGCGTCGTTAGGGGTCGCTAGACCCCGCCCGGCAAACTGTGCAGAGTGAGGCCGCGCGCGGCGGCAGCCTCGCCGAAGCGCGCAACGAAATCGGCCGAGCGCTTACCGGAGGCGCAGTAGACCACGACCTCGCCCGCGCCGCGCAGCGTATCGAGCAGTGCGAGCGCGGCGTCCGGGTCTTCGCGCCACACCGAGGCCGGCAGGTGGAAGGACGCGTGCGGCAGGTCCTTGATCGCTTTTTCACCGAGTTCGCGCACGTCCAGCGCTGTGGCGTGACCATCCGCGACCTGCACGAGTAGGCGCGTTTTCTCGCCGTCTGGCGGCAGCATACACGGGGCAGCTTCGGCGACGAGTTCGGTGACCAGCTCGCGCTGCGGGTCGGCAGCGACCTCGAAGCGCCGGAGCGTCCCGGCGAGCGCCTCGTAGACATGGAGCACACCGACCTCGGCGTCCATGCCCGCGAGGTATTTCACGGCCTCCGTGGCCATCAGCCCGCCGACGACCGAGGTCGTCACCCCGAGCACGCCGGCGGTGGCGCAGTCCGGAGTGTCCTCGGGTGCCGGGTGGGTGGGGTAGAGGTCGCGTAGCCCGACCCCGCGTGCATCCGGTCCGGAGTACCACAGCGCGAGCTCGCCGTGGAAGCGCAGCACCGAGCCCCACACCAGGGGCGTGCCAGTAATTTCGGCGGCGTCGGCGGAGAGGAACTTCGTGGTGAAGGTATCGGAGCCGTCGATGACCAGGTCGTGCTCGCGGAACAGCCCAGGTGCGTTGGAGGTGTCGAGGCGCTTGCGCAGCGGCACGATCGTGGCGTCTGCGCGGTGTCGGCGCAGCTGCTCGGCTGCCACCTCCACCTTGGGCCGGCCCACGTCGGAGGCGCTAAACAGAATCTGGCGGTGGGTGTTGGTGTCATCCACCACGTCATCATCAATCACCGTGATCGTGCCGACACCTGTGGCCGCCAGCGCCTGCATCACCGGGCAGCCGAGCCCGCCCGCGCCGATGACAAGCACCCGCGCGCGGTTCAGCGCCTCTTGGCCCGCTAGCCCGAAGCCGGGCAGCAGCGTTTGGCGCGCGGTGCGCCGCAGCTCAGCGTGAGACAGGCTCATAGGACCTCATCCGCCCAGCTCGCTAGGCCATCAAAGCTTGACGACGCCAACGCCCCTTCCGCATGCGTCCGCCGCGGAATCCGACCCGCATCCCGCGCGAGCCGGCCAGCCTCGACCGCGTGTCGCATCGCACGCGCCATCGCGACCGGGTCCTGGCAACGGTTGACCGCGCTGGCGAGCAGCACGCCGTCGCAGCCGAGTTCCATGGCCAAGGTGGCGTCGGAAGCGGTGCCGACGCCGGCGTCGAGAAGCACGGGCACCTGCGCACGCGCGCAGATCAGCTCGATGTTGTGCGGGTTCAAAATGCCAAGGCCGGTGCCGATCGGAGAGCCGAGCGGCATCACCGCATGCACCCCAACCTGCTCCAGGCGGGCGGCGACGACCGGGTCGTCGGAGGTGTAGGCAAGCACGACGAAGCCTTCGGCGACGAGGAGCTCGCAGGCGTCGACAAGCTCGACGACGTCCGGCAGCAGCGTGTGCTCGTCCGCGATGACCTCCACCTTGACCCAGTTCGTGCCGAGCGCCTCGCGCGCCAGTTGCGCGGTGAGCACCGCGTCGCGGGCGGTGCGGCAGCCCGCAGTATTCGGCAGGGGATCGATGCCGAGCCGGGTGAGCATCTCGAAGACGCTCTCGCCGCCATTGGTGCGGGCGGCATGCCGACGCATCGCCACGGTGGTCAGCTGCGTGCCGCTGGCCACCAGCGCGTCCTCGAGCAACTGCTGGCTGGTCGCCCCGCCGGTGCCCATGATCAGGTGGGAGTCGAATTTCTTGTCGGCGATGTTCAGCACGTCTAGCCTCCTTGGACGGCGGTGAGGATGTCGACGGTGTCGGCGTCGGCAAGCGAGCTGTCCCAGCGACTTGCGGGCACAACCTTGCCATTGACAGCGACGGCGACGCCTTCTGCGTGGCCGACGACCTCCTCGACCAGCGACCGCACAGTCGGCGCGGTGTCGAAGGTATGGGGCTTCTCGTTGATGATGATGCGCATGATGCTCCTTTACAGTTCGTGGCGGCCGGGGTCGCAGTCGGAAATATCGACGGTGGTTTCGCGGTCCAGCCCGAGGTCGGCGCCGACGCGCGCGCCGAGCGCTGCCAGCAGGATGCCGTGGCGGAAATAACCGGTGGAGACCACCAGGTTCTCGCCGCGCAGCCCCAGGTAGGGCAGGTCGTCGGGCGTGCCTGGGCGATTGCCGACGAGCGCCTCAACCAGCTCGCAGTCCTCGATGGCGGGGACGACGCGGATGGCGTCGCGAAGCAGCGTATACACGCCATCGACGGCGGGCCGCACGCGCGCGTCTTCGCGGCTGGTTGCGCCCACGGCGATGGTGCCGTCGGTGCGCGGGATGATGTAGACGGGGCGGTCCTCGACGAAGGCGCGCACGACCCGGCCGACCGGCATGCGGCCGGTAAGACGCAGCATGTCGCCGCGCACCGGTCGCAGGTTCAGCGGCAGACCGAGCGCGCTGGCACCGAGACCGTTGCACGCGTAGATGGTGTCGCCGCGCAGGCTGCCGGTGCTGGTTTCGACGCCCACGCAGGTTTCGCCCTCCCAGCGCAGTGCTGTGGCCTGCTCGCGAACCAGCGTCACGCCGCGCGATGCAAGCTCGCGCAGCAGAGCGGCGGCGAACATGCGCGGGTTGACCTGGTGGTCGCCGGGGATCTCCACCACGCTGGCCAGCTGGGGGCTTAGGCCCGGCTCCTGCGCCCGCGCCTGGCGCAGCGTGAGGCGGTCGACGTCCATGCCGTGGGCGTGCTGGTGCTCGGTGAGCTCGCGCAGGTGGGTAGCGTCGGCGCGGTCGGCGGCGACCACGAAGGTCGACTCGGTGCGGTACCCAACCTCGATGCCCGGCAGGTCTGCGATCAGCGAAGGATAGAGCGCCGCCGACTCCAACATCAGCGGATAGAGCGGCTCCTGGCGGTACTGCACTTCCGCGGCCGGGGCGAGCATGCCGCCGGCCACGTTGGTCGCGCCGCTTGCCGGGGCCGGGTCCACCAGCGCGATCCTGCGGGGATCCACCCCGCGGCGTGTGAGCTCGAACGCGGTGGTCAGGCCGATGATGCCGGCGCCGACGATGACGTGCTCGAAACTACTCACGACGCTTCCTCGAAATCCTTGACGATACCCGCCGCCATCGCGCGCGGGTCCTCAGCGTGCATGAAACCGCGGACGATCGCCACGCCGGCCACGCCCGTGGCGGCAAGCGCGGCGGCATCCGTGGCGTGTACGTCGCCGATCGCCACGACCGGTACCTGCGAGGCCTCGACCAGCGCCGGGTAGCCGTCGAGGCCAAGTGGGGCGCGGCCGGAGTCCTTCGTCGGGGTCGGGCGGAAGGGGCCCGCGCCGACGTAATCGATCACGTCGGCGTACGCGTTCGCCGCCTCCACCAGTGCGAGCGTGCCGGTGGTCAGTCCGAGGATCGCGTCCGGCCCGAGCAGTTCGCGCGCGGCGCGCGGGTCCATGTCGTCCTGGCCGATGTGCGCGCCGTGGATGTGGTGGGTGCGCATGAGGCGGGCGGCGAGGGGAACGTTGTCGTCGATAAGCACGCGCGTGCGCGGGTTCGCCGCGGCGACCGCATCGGCGACCTCGCACGCGAGACGCTCGAGGTCGGCTTTGGCGATCGGCTTGCTGCGCACCTGGATCACGCCCGCCCCGCCGGCCGCGGCTTCGGCGGCGACGCGCGCGACATCGGCGGTAGGCTGGCCCGTGACGAAATAGCAGCGTAGGTCGAGCGACTTAGGCATCGCGCACCACCCACGCGCGGTCGGCCTGGTCGAAGAAATCGCGCTCGTAGCGCGAGGCGACCGCACACGCGCGCACCGCCGCGTCCAGGGCGTCGGGGTTCGCCTCAAGGGTGGCCTCGCAGCGGTCGATCGCGCCGCGCACCGCCTCGTAGAAACCGTTGCCCGAGTAGGTGGCCAGCCAGTCGTGGTAGGGATGCGAGGCGTGGTTGTGCTCCGCGAGGCGCGCGCCGACCTCGTAGTAGAGCCAGTAGCAGGGCAGCACCGCCGCCTGCCCGATCGCCGCCGACTCGCCGAGGGCGGAGGCGAGCAGGAAATCGGTGTAGGCGCGTGTGACCGGCGACGGCAGCGTCTCGCGGCCAAGATCGGCGAGCCAGGTGCGTTGCATCTCTTGCTCGTCGGTGATCGCGGCGTCCGCATCCTTTGCCCACGCGCCGCCAAGCGCGTGCAGCGAGCGCGCGTACTTGGTCAGGTAGTAGGCGTCCTGCTCGAGGTAGAACATGAAGTCGGCGTGGTCGAGGGTGCCGTCGGCAAGCGTGCGGATGAACGGCAGCTCCATAATCGCGGTGAGGTACGGCGCCGAGGCGTCCCACAGCGCCTGGGTGTACGGGCCAGCAGGCGTGGCGAGTGGCGCGGTTGGTGGGGCGTCGATGCGCAGGAAGCGCTCGGGGTTGCAGTCGGCGGCGCGCTGCATGCGGCGGCCGACGTGCCCGTGGTCGACGGGGCCGCGGCCGTGTCCAACGGCGAGCGCGTCGGCGTGCGCAATCGCCTCGTACAGCCAGCGCGACGCCCACTCGGTCGCCGCCGGCGTATCGAAGCCGGCGCCCAGGCGCGTCGCCAGCGCCGAGGAAAAAGAGCAGCCCGTGCCGTGCGTGTTCTTCGTGTTCACGCGGCTTACCGACACGTGGTGGACGCGCTCGGCGGTCACCACGGCGTTGTCTGCGCGCGGGCCGGTGAGGTGCCCGCCCTTGATAATCACGGTTGTGTCCAGCTTTTTCGCCAGCCCCTGCGCCTGCGCGATCGCGGTGTCGAAGTCGGTGGCCGGGTCTTCGCCGGTGAGGACGGCGAGTTCGGGGAGGTTGGGCGTGATGATGTCGGCAAGCGAGGCGAGCTCGCGCAGCGCGACTTCCGCCTCGGGCGTCAGGAGCCTATCGCTTGACGACGCCACCATCACCGGATCCAACACCACCGCGGCCTCTCGTGCGTGTGTGGTGAGGAATTCGCGCACGACCTCGATGATTTCGGTGGTGCCGAGCATGCCGATCTTGATCGCGTCGATCGCCACATCATCGGTGACGGAGCGCAGCTGTGTGCGCAGAAAGTCGATCGGCGGGGTGAAAATCTCCTGCACACCGGTGGTGTTCTGGGCGAGCAGCGAGGTCACTACGCTGTAGGAAAAGCCGCCGGCGGCCTGGATGGATTTGATATCGGCTTGGACGCCTGCGCCTCCGGTCGGGTCGGTGCCGGCAATCGTGAGGATGCGGGGCAGGGCAGGTGCATTCATGTGGGACATCCCTTCGCTAGGTTGAGCTAGAGCAGGTTCGACGGGTCTGATCTCAGCACCACTTCGGGGTGCACCCCGTGTCACATTGGTGACACTAGCACAGCGCGAATCCTGCCCTGCGCACGATCGCAGCGGCAAAAACCAGACCTATATTAGGCGTATGGATTGGGCTGCCGGTTCTCTTTTGAGCTGAAAGTGGAATGCTTCTCACAATCGCTTGTTTGTGCAGCGTGTGGGTGTTTATTGTGGGTGGCATGATACTCGTAGACGCATTAATCGCCGGCGAAGTACCAGTCCGACATGGCGGCTGAAGTTGAGCGTAAGGACGCCGCGCTGCGTGAGCGTCTGCTCGGCGAGGAGTGATTTAGTCTTCGCCTGCGCGCCACTGGCGCCACCGGCGAATCAGCCACCACAGTGCTGCGACGAAGGCGGCAAGAACGAGGCCCGGCCAGATTGATGGCTCGGGCTTTGTGATGTTGATGGCGGCCTGTACGAAGGCGAGCAGGGTGAAGAACCCTACGAACCCAATGATTGTTTGCCAGAGCAGATCCTGGCGCTGTGAGGGCCGTTGCACTCGTTAGAGGCGGGGGCCGAAGTTCAGGCCCATGTGCGGGGCAGCGAAGTATAGCCACCCGGCCATCAGGGCCCCGAGTACTGCCAAGAGCCCAACCACAACTCCGGCGACCTCAAGCGCGTTTGCTTCTTCCTTGGTCACACCACCGTTTGCGGTGGTGTTGGTGGTGACGTTGGTGGTCACTGTCGTGCCGTTGTTATCGGCGTTGGTGTGCACCGTTGCGGTGGTTTCGGCGTGTGCCGTGCCAGTCATGCCGCTCAGTACCAGGGAGGATGCGAGTGCGGTTGCCGTCGCGATTCGGAGTGTGGTGTGGTGCATAGCTGCTCTTTCTAGGGGCGGGAAGTAATAAAGTGAATACAGCTTAATCTAGACATAAGAAAAAGTTAAGTCAGCCCTTCACGCCGCCGGCTGTGAGACCAGACACAATACGGCGCTGGAATACCAGCACCATGATGATCAGCGGAATCGTCACCAGCGAGCCCGCCGCCATAATCGCAGCGTACGGGTACTCGAAGGCGCTCGGCCCCGAGAATCGTGCAATTGCGACGGTGACAGGTTCAGTCGCCGTGGACGACAGCTGGCGCGCCAACATAAATTCATTCCAGGTGGTGATAAACGCCAGGATGGCCGTCGTGAAGATGGCCGGTGCCGCCAACGGCAGCAAGATGAGGCGAAATGCCTGGCCACGGGAGGCGCCGTCGACACGCGCTGCTTCCTCGAGCTCCCAAGGAAGTTGCTGGAAGAACGACACCAGCGTGTAGATAGTCAGGGGGAGGGCGAATGAGATGTTCGGGATGATCATGGCACGGTATGTGCCGATCCACCCGAGGTCACCGAACAGCTGGAACAGGGGAGTGACAAGCGCAATGCCAGGGAACATCGAGGCCGCCAAAATGATGCCCGTGATGAATCCCTTGCCGCGGAAGTCCAGGCGAGCAAGCGCGTAGGCGGTGAACACGCCCACGGCGACCGCCAACGCCGTTGTCGCCAGCGAAATAATCAGCGAGTTGAAAATCGCCCCGAGGAAGTCATTGCCGGCGTCCGTGGCCAGTGCGTCCCGGTAGTTCTCGAGGGTGACGTGCGTGGGCCACGGCGTGGTATCGAACGTGAAGCGTTTGTCCCGCAGCGCCGTGATCACCATCCAATAAAACGGGGCGAGCCCCCAGAACATGATGAAGATGATGCCTGCGTAGTGGCCGAGTCGTTTCATCGCGCTGTCGCCTCCTTCTTCGACTCTTGCTTCTCCTGCTTGCGCTTCGCGCGCCGGGCTTCACGCCGTTCGTTCGCGCCACCAACGTTCGCTCCGAGGAACCGCACCATGACGAACGCAACCGCGAAGATTAGCAGGAAGATGAGAGTGGACAGCGCCGAGGCCGAGTTGAAGTTGCCCTGACGCATGTCCTCAACCACCAGTTGCGAAATTGTCGCGGTAGGGGAGTTCGAGGAGCCCGAAATCATGATGACCGGCAGGTCGTACATGCGCAGCGCGTCGAGCGTACGGAAGAGCACCGCCACCATGAGCGCTGGCCGCACCAACGGCAGGGTGATGCTGGTGAAAGTCTGCCATGCGGAGGCGCCGTCGACGCGCGCGGCCTCGTAGACGTCCTTCTGAATCATTTGCAGGCCTGCGAGGATGAGCAGCGCCATAAACGGCGTGGTCTTCCACACGTCGGCGATGATCACCGCGAAGCGTGCCGCCCACGGGTCAGTTGTCCACGCCACGCTCGCGCCCAGCAGCGAGTTCACGATACCGCTCGGTGCGAACATGAACTGCCACAACTTCGCGGTCACCGCGGTTGGGATCGCCCAAGGGATGAGTACGGCCGCGCGGATCAGACCGCGGGCGCGCGACGGCCGGTTCATGATGATGGCCATCCCGATACCGAGCACTGTCTCCAAGGCGACGGTGACCACGGTGAAGAAGAGTGTCACCGACACTGCTGGCCAGAAGTCGGTCGCAAGCACGCCAGGAGGGCAGGCACCCACCACGCCCGACGGCGTCATACAGCGGTTCGACAGCCAGTACAAGTAATTATCGACGCCAGCAAAGCCACCATCGACGAACACTCCGGTAGAGGCGTCGAGGTGCCGGTTGGACTGGAATGAAAGCCATATTGCGCGGACGATCGGGTAGCCGATCACCACCGCCAACACCAGCAAGGCGGGCGCGACGAGCGCTGCTGCCTTCGTGGTATCGCGAGGCTTGGATGGAGATGTGCTCATCGCGGGCCTTTGCAAAGTAGACGGGAAGATGGAGATATACGAACTATAACGCCCGCCCGAACACAGTCCGGGCGGGCGTTCTGCTCATACGACGTATCGTATTAGGAAGCCTGCTTGATAGCAGCTGCCATGTCGGCGGTGGCGTCATCGACGCTCTTACCGGCGGTCAGTGCTGCGTAGGCGTTGTCCTGGATAGCCTTCGAGATCGCAGGGTAGAACGGGGAAACCGGGCGAGGCTGCGCGTTCTCCAGCGAAACCTTCAGTGCTGGCAGGTATGGGTGCTTTGCAACCAGCTCGGCGTCGTCGTAGATCGATGCGAGCACTGGTGGGAAGGATGCTTCAGCGAACGAGAGCTGGTTGTCTTCGTTGATGATGAACTCGATGAAGTCCTTCGCGGTCTGCTTGTGCTTGGAGTTGACGTTGATGCCGTTGTTGTAGCCACCGAGGGTGGAGACCCCCACGCCGTCCTTGCCAACCAGCGGCTGGACCTCAAAGTTCACGCCAGCTTCCTGGGCGTTGGTGTACATGTACGGCCAGTTGATCGCCAGGGCGGTGTTGCCCTCGGTGAACGCGAGGTTGGTTTCCTCCTCGGTTGCTGCCGTAGAGCTCTTGGCGATGACGCCGTCGTTGTATGCGTCAACGAGTGCCTGCAGTCCGGCCTTTGCGGCGTCGGACTCGACGGTTGGCTCGCCGGCGTCGTCAAGGACGCTGCCGCCCCAGCCGTTGATGAAGCCGAGTGTGTTCACGGTCAGGCCCTCGTACTGCTTGAGCTGGGTGGTCAGGCAGTCTCCCTCGACCTCCTTGCAGGCGGCAATGACGTCATCGAAGGTGTCAGGCGCGCTTGGGACCTTGTCGACGTTTCGGAACAGCAGCTGGCCGTTCGTGTTCTGCGGCAGGGCGTAGAGCTTGCCGCCGTAGGTCGCGGAGTCGACGGTGGACTGCAGCAAGCCGGAGGTGTCGATGGCGTAATCGCCCTCGAGTGGCTCGAGCCACTGGTTCGCTGCGAAGTCGGCCGTCCACACAACGTCGAGGGCCATCACGTCGTAGTCGGCGTTACCCGCCTGGAGGGACTGCACGAGCGTATCGCGCTGGTCGTCGGCCTCGCCGGCGAGCTCAGAGAGGGTGACCTGCTCATCTGGGTGAGCCTCGTTCCACTTCTCGATGATCGGCTTGAGCTTGTCCGTGTCATTGCGGCCCATGGCGAACGTGATCGGGCCGCGCTCCGCGCCGCCCTCGGAAGCGGAGGTGCCGGAGTCCTTGTTGGTGTCCGCTGCCTCGTTGTCAGAAGAGCAACCGGTCAGAGCTGCGCCAGCGAGCACAATTGCACAGAGGGTTGCACCAGTCGTACGGAGTTTCATTCATCCGCCTTTCGTTGGGTCATGTGTGACTCGTGTGAATTCGGTGTCTTCAATCTAGTGAAAAACTGGACCCGGGCGCGCAGAAATCTGCCGAATTACCTACGAACGGGGGAGAAAACGGGGTTAAATGTCCGGTTGTATGTGGTTTACGTGTTCCGCCTGGGCGATGGCTGCGATCCTGTCTTTACCAGGTGTTTCCGTTCCGCCTGTCACCACGACGACCGAACCGCCCCCAGCCAGCGGGGCAAGCACGCGCTGTTCGAATTCTTCGGCGCTGTTCCAACCGGCAATCAATACCCGTTGGGGGGAGGCGGGCTGCTCAGCCCCCTGAGGAGCCGCTTGTGACCACTGCGCGATGTCTGCAGTCTGTCCAAAGTACTGGTCGCCGTAGCTGCGCACCGTGGGACTGAAGTCCACGGTTCCAAGTGGCAACGTGCCGCCTGATTCGACGACGCCGCGTCCGAAGGGGTCACTTGAGACAACGACGCACTCGTCCGCATCAGCCCAGGTGTCGACGCGCTCCGCCACGGTAAACACGAGCGGGACATCGTCGCCTGTGCTCGCGAAGACCGGGCGACACCCAATGTTGTAGGCGCCAAGCGCGATCACCGCAGCCTGCCAGGACACTGGAAGGTCGATCACAATGGGGTCAGAGCCCTCGAGGTCGAATTCCTCGTCCAGCAAGTTGCCCACTTTGCTTAGCCAGTTGTCCAGAGTCAGCGCAGAAAATTCCATGCGGCTGCCCTGTGACTCGTCGTAGACGGTCAGGCGTGGTGTGGCGGGGTCTTCCTGCAATAAGCGTGCCAGCATACTCATGGCAGCCAAGCATAGGTGGCCAAGCTAGTTCACGCAGCGAGGCCCCTGGCCGCCAGCGTCGATCTCCGGGCCCAGACTCATTCCGCTGATATCGTCGCCAGGTGTGCCGACGGGCACATGCTGTTGGGCATCTTCCGGATCGACCTTCGCAGGCCCGTTGTAGTCTTCCGCGACAACCGCGATGATGCTGCCCGGTTCGAGAGCATTGTTCGCCGTGACTGGGACGCCGCCAAGCATCTCGGCGAGCTTGCGTGCTCGTGGGTCTTCGGGGTCGGCGGCGACCACCTGGGATTCCCAGTAGATTCCGTCCATTGCGTTGGATACATCGGAGACCGTAATGCCTGCGTCGGCCAACCACTCGCCGGTGGCGCGGGCTTGGCCTGGAACGGAGCCCGCGTTGAGGACGGAGACCTGCGCACCTGCAAAGTCTTCGGCCTGCTGGGGAGCTTGCTCCGGTTGGCTGTCCTCGGGGACCTGTTCCTTGGCTGCGGACTCCATGAAGCTGTGGACCTCGTTGATGTCCACGGTCACGATGGATTCGCCGAAGTCGCCGACACCGTTGACCGAGGTCACAGGGATGGTGGTGAAGGTGACGTTGCCGCCCGCCAGGCCGGACATCTGCTGGGCAAAACGCATCACGTCGAGGCTCTGGTCAAGAGTGACCGAGCGCTCCGCCGCGGTTGCCAAGTCGCGCAGTTTCGCTGGGCTTGTCAGCGTGCCTGCGGAGAGCACCTTCTGTACCAACGACGCCATGTATGCCTGCTGGCGCACGATGCGGTCGAGGTCGCCGCGCGGCAGGTCGTGGCGCTGCCGCACGAAGGACAGCGCCTGAGCGCCGTCGAGCGTTTGTTGCCCGGCAGGGAAGTGTGCGCCGGAGAGTGGCTCGTCGACCGCGGCGTTGAGGCAGACGTTCACCCCGCCAACCGCGTCCGTAAGCAGGACGAAGCCGAGCAGGCCAACCTGCGCGTAGTGGTCTACTTCCACGCCGGTGAGGTCATTGATGGCGTCGATAAGCCCGAGCTGGCCTGCGCGTGCAACCTCTTGCTCGAGTGCCGGGCCCTCCGGCTTGCCCGCGGCGATGAGCTCCTCGCGTTTGGCGGCGGCGTGCGCACCGTAGACACCATTGATCTTCATGTTTCCGTAGTCGTCGGTGTGTACGTACGTATCGCGCGGGATGGAGACTGCCGTGGCCCGAGAACCGTCGTCGGGCACACGGATAATCATGATGGTGTCCGTGTTGATCTCACCGTCGGCGACACCCGCGTTGAGGTGCGCCAACTCGGACTCGCTTAACGGATTTCCTTGGGCGTCGGTGCGGGAGTCCGAACCGACCAGCAGGATGTCCATCGCGCCGTCGAGCTGGTCCTTGTCGCTCTGCCCGCGTCCCGCGTTGATCCGCAGCTCAGAGGCACTGAGCTGATTGCTGACCCGGCCGACAGTGAAGTAGCCGACGGCCGACACTGTCAACGCAACGGCAGACAGCACCGCAAGGGTTGTCTTCACAACCGGGTGCCCCAACTGCGAGATGTCACGCATCTGCGATGGGGCGGGCTGGATGTCGCGCGCAGGCCTCAAGGAGTCAGTCACAGGGCGCAATTATACAGGGTGCGAAAACAACAAAAGACACGTGCGTGGGCGAGTTCAAGATGCTTCTCACACTTTTGGATGGGTAAGCTGATTCGCATTGTGTACATGAAGGCTGGCCGAGAGGACCGATAGGAGGGGCAGGCAGCTATGACAGCTCCACTCGCCGTGGTGGCGGTGACGTACTCGCCAGGCAAGCACTTGGCGCAGCTCATCGCTTCGCTTGACGACGCCACCGAGGGTCAAACACTGCTTATCTGTGCAGATAACGGCTCTACCGACGGTGCCCCGGAGGCTGCCGCACGTGAACACGACAACGTCGAACTGCTGCGCACCCGCGGCAACATCGGGTACGGCGCTGCGATCAACGCCGCGGTCCGGGAGTTGCGGCCACGTCGCGAGCGGGGAGAGATCAACGGTGACTACTTCTTGATCTCCAACCCGGACGTGGTGTTCCAGCCGGGGAGCGTGGACACGCTGCGCGCCTGCATGGACGCGCTACCGGAGGCGGGCGCCGTAGGGCCGCGCATTGAGGACTGCGAGGGCAACCTGTACCCAAGTGCGCGAGAGGTGCCGGGCATCATTACCGGCGTGGGGCACGCCTTGTTATATGAGGTGTGGCCGTCCAACCCATTTTCTGCCTCGTACAAGGCGGAACAACACATGGACCACCAGCGCAGTGCGGGCTGGCTCTCTGGGGCGTGCCTGCTTGTGCGGTGGGACGCCTTCGACGCCATTGGTGGGTTCGACGAGCGCTACTTCATGTACCTCGAGGACGTTGACTTCGGAGACCGCTTGCGCCGCGCCGGATGGGAGAACGTGTACTGCCCTTCCTCGGTCATCGTGCATGACCAGGGCCATGTTGCTAGCAAGTTCCAGCGAGTCACGGTGCCGGCGCACCACACTTCCGCATATCGTTTCCAGTCTGACCGTCACCCGCACTGGTGGCAGGCCCCGCTGCGCGCGCTGCTGTGGGTCGGTTTGAAAGTGCGGGCGGCACTGTTTGTTTCGCGCAGTAAATAAGAAGAACGCTTTGAAAGGATTCCACGTGAATGCATCCCGCACCGTGACCCCGGAGAATACCGACGCGGTCATTTTGGTTGGTGGTCGCGGCACGCGCCTGCGTCCGTTGACGGTGAGTACCCCGAAGCCGATGTTGCCGACCGCAGGGCACCCGTTCCTCTCGCACCTGCTTGCGCGGATCCGCCAGGCGGGGATGCGCCACGTGGTGCTGGGGACGTCGTACCGCGCTGAGGTGTTCGAGGAGTACTTCGGCGACGGGTCCGACTTCGGTCTTGAGATTGAGTACGTTGTCGAAGAGGAGGCGCTGGGTACCGGGGGCGCGATCCGAAACGTTGCCGACAAGCTGCGCTTCGACAACGCGATGGTGTTCAACGGGGACGTGCTGTCCGGTGCTGACCTGAGCAAGATTTTGAACTACCACGCTGAGAAGGACGCCGACGCGACCTTGCACCTGGTCCGCGTACCCGATCCTCGCGCGTTCGGTTCCGTCCCAACCGACGAGGACGGCAATGTGCTTGCGTTCTTGGAGAAGACGGAGGATCCGCCGACAGATCAGATTAACGCTGGGTGCTACGTGTTCCGCCGCGAAGTCATCGAGCAGATCCCGGCTGGTCGCGTGGTCTCTGTCGAGCGCGAGACGTTCCCTGGTTTGCTTGAGTCGGGCGCGAAGATGGTCGGCTACGTGGATACCTCTTACTGGAGGGACATGGGTAGGCCGTCGGATTTCGTGCAGGGCTCCTCGGACGTGGTGCGCGGTATTGCGTACTCGCCGCTGCTGGAGGGCCAGACCGGTGAGGCGCTTATCGACGAATCCGCTGGCGTCGCGGGTGGTGTCATCTTGATGGGCGGCACCGCGGTTGGACGCGGCACGGAGATCGGCGCTGGGTGTCGCGTGGATGACAGCGTCATCTTCGATGGGGTCACCATTGAGCCCGGTGCCGTGATCCGCGATTCCATCATCGCCTCGGGCGCCACGATTGGCGCGAACTCGCGTATCGACGGCTGCGTGATCGGAGAGGGCGCACAGATTGGGGCGCGCTGCGAGCTGCAAGGCGGCATGCGAGTGTGGCCTGGTGTGACGATTCCGGATTCGGGAGTGCGCTTTTCCCCAGATGCGTAAGCGACACGCCGTATGGGTGGAAATTCTGGCCGGTTAGTAAGGGGTAGCCAATTCGCCTACCACATGTAGTACCCCCGTACTGTACCCCCGTTTCTAGCCCCCTGTGACTGTTGTGACTCGTGTGACTGATGGCGTGCAATTCTTGCGGAAAAGGTCAAGGTTTCACCCCGATAGCTTGCACCTATTTAGTGGTTCGGTGTGTAATCGCATGAGTGCAAGGGTCACTCGTCGCACCTCTCAAGCGGGTAGACGACGCAGCTGACCGAAACGAAGAACGACGGAGAAAGGGGACGGCGTGGAAGACATGGCGAATGGTGCTGACATCCGTGGCGTAGCCGCGGTCGGCATGAGCTTCGATGAGCTGTTCGGTGCCGTCGAGCAGGAATGGCAAGATCAAGCGCTGTGTGCTCAAACCGATCCCGAGGCGTTCTTTCCGGAAAAGGGAGGCTCGACTCGCGAGGCAAAGCGAATTTGCAAAGCGTGCGCCGTGCGCGATGAGTGCCTCGAGTTTGCGCTCGAGCACGACGAGCGCTTTGGCATCTGGGGTGGCCTCTCGGACCGTGAGCGCCGCCGCTTGAAGAAGCAGATCGGCTAAACGCCTGCACTACCAGGGAAAGTCTGAATCGATATCCCGCGGGTCCAGGTTGATATACGAAGCAACAAGGGCGGTCAGTACCCAATGAATGAGGGCTGACCGCTCTTCTGCTGTCTCAGTGCGCTGCTCAATCGGGCGGCGAAACAGCACAAAGCGCGCCCGGGTGGGCACCCCGTAACGGTCCACGCCCGCCTGCAAGATTCGGCCGAGTGGGACGGGACCGTCGGCAACAATCTCATCGCTGAAGCGCGCGACGTCGGGGCTCAGGCGCATCCGGGGGATCGTATCGACGGCCAAGTCCACCGTTGCCAGCTGCTCAAAGTACGCGTTGTGCAGCGGTGCGTACGTGTCCAGTACTAGCTGATCGAACTGCGCGGAGCGGGTTCGATAACGCGGAACGCCAACGGGCAGCAGCGGGCCGCGGGCCCCACGACCGTGGCGGTCCCGCGCGGTCCGAAGGTGGTGAGTTGGCGCGTTCATGCACCCAGATTCTAGAGATGTTGCCGCTGCACCGGGCATGGCGCGCCGGGGCCGTACTACCAAAATCTCAAGTTGGGGTTTAGGCTTAGACGGCGTGAGTACTTTCCGTCGGTGTTGTCGTCCTGGTTGTGGCAGGCCTGCTGTGGCCACGCTGATTTATGCCTACTCGGAATCGACAGCAGTAATCAGCCCGCTCTCGCCGAACCCCGAACCCCATGCGTGGGACCTTTGTGAGCGCCACTCGGCGCACATCACGGCCCCCGTTGGCTGGGAGCTAGTGCGAGTAGAGGCCGTCGACATCTTTGACGACGAAGCCCACGCCCTCGAGGACGAGGAGCTCACGGCGCTGGCGCAGGCCGTCCGGGAGGCGGGCCGGGTGACCACCGGGCTGGTGGACAACGGCGGAGATCCAATCGAGTACGAGGCCACCAAGGACTTTAACGACCCGTCGACTTCGAACCACCCGGTGCACCGCACGAAGCGGATCGAGGAGCACCTCGCCGCGGAGAAAGATGCGCGGCGTTCCCACCTCCACGTGGTCCCTGACCCAGCCGAAGCCACTGAAGACGCCGAAGATACCGGCGAGGAGCACAGCAACTAAGATTGCCTGTATGGCTATTGAGCACACCTATGAGTCCTTGAAGGACCTTATTAAGGCGTATGACATTCGCGGCGTTGTTGGCTCCACCATTGATGCAGACACAGTCCGCACAGTAGGCGCAGCATTCGCCCACATTCTTTACAGCGAGGGCGAGCGAACTATCGCCGTCGGACACGACATGCGGCCATCCTCGCCGGAGCTTTCCGCTGCGTTCGCAGAGGGTGCGACCTCGCAGGGGCTGCACGTTCTTGACCTCGGACTGACCTCGACCGACGAGCTCTACTACGCAGCAGGCACCTTCGAGTGTGCCGGCGCGATGTTTACCGCCTCCCATAACCCTGCCCAGTACAACGGAATCAAGCTGTGCCGCGCGGGTGCTACGCCGGTCAGTACTGATACGGGCCTGTCCGAGATCAGCCGCATGCTCATCGAGGGGGTTCCGGCGTTTGAGGGCGAAGCTGGGAGCGTCGAGAAGCGGGATGTGCTCGACTCCTATGCGCGTTTCCTCCGGCAGCTTGTGCCGCTGCCGCAGGGCAAGGCGTTAAAGGTCGCGGTCGATGCTGCGAACGGCATGGCCGGGCTGACTGTCCCGGCGGTGCTCGGAGACCTGGATATTCGGCCGCTCTACTTCGATCTCGATGGCACGTTCCCGAACCACGAGGCTAACCCGCTCGACCCGAAGAACCTTGTGGATCTACAGCGATTCGTTGTCGAAGAGAAGGCGGACATTGGCCTGGCATTCGACGGTGACGCGGACCGCTGCTTCGTCGTGGACGAGCGCGGGGAGGCGGTATCTCCATCGGCGATTACGGCACTGGTGGCTACTCGTACGCTCGCGACGCACCCGGGCGCGACCATTATCCACAACCTGATCACCTCGCGTGCAGTGCCGGAAATTATCCGTGAGCAGGGCGGAAACCCCGTGCGCACCCGAGTGGGGCACTCGTACATCAAGGCTGAGATGGCGCGGACAGGTGCCATGTTCGGTGGGGAGCACTCCGCGCACTACTACTTCACGGAATTCTTCAACGCGGACTCTGGCCTGGTCGCGGCGCTGCATGTGCTCGCGGCATTGGCGGAGCAGGACAAGCCGTTGAGTGAGATGATGGCCCAGTACGAACGCTACGAGGCGTCCGGGGAAATCAACTCCACCGTCGATGACCAAGAGGCTGCCACCGGGCGTGTTCTTGAGGCACTTGGTGACCGCGTCGCGGACATTGACCGTCTTGACGGGGTTACGGTCACACTTCGCGACGAAGACAGTGCCCCCGGGCCGGTCTGGCTGAACCTGCGTGCGTCGAACACGGAGCCACTGCTGCGACTCAACGTCGAGGCCCCAACGAAGGCAAAGGTCGACGAGATTGTGCGGGAAGTTTTGGCTGTGATTCGCCAATAGTGCAGGTGGTCTTCGTCGCTGTTCCGTGAAACGGCGCCTCGCTGGTATCCTGGAACGCTGTTGTTTCAACCGTTTCAATGCCGACGGAACTGACGGAACTGACGGAACTTGCGAAGGAGACACTTATGGAGCACCTACAGGGGGCTCTGCGGAACTACCCGTGGGGGTCGCACACGTTGCTTGCACAGCTGCGTGGCACCCAGGTGCCCAGCGAGGCGCCGGAGGCTGAGCTCTGGTTCGGCGCCCATAGTGCCGCACCTTCCCAAGTCGCAGGCCGGGGCCTCGACGCCGTGATTGCCGCGGACCCCGAAGGCACGCTGGGCAAGCGCGTCGCGGACCGTTATGGCTCGCATTTGCCGTTCCTGCTGAAGCTGCTCGCCGCTGATGAGCCGCTGAGTATCCAGGCGCACCCGTCGCGCTCGCAGGCGAAGGCGGGGTTCGCGCGCGAGGAAGAAGAAGGCATCGGCCTGGACGATCCGACGCGTAACTACAAGGACCCGAACCCGAAGCCCGAGCTCATCGTGGCGCTCACCCCGTTCGAGGCCCTCGCCGGTTTCCGCCCGCTTGCGCAGACTCGCGAGTTCTTCGCCGCGCTCAACTGCGAGGAGCTTGACCACTACGCCTCGCTTCTCGACGCCACTTCGGAGGAAGCTGGACTCCGTGCGGTATTCACGACGTTCATCTCCCTGCCCGAGGACGTGCGTAAGACTCTGATTGACGCGATCGTTCCGGCCGCCGAGCGCGTCGCGGATGACGCCGGAGCTGGCGCGGCTCGTCCGCTAGCTGCGATGTTCCTGCGGGTCCACGACAAGTACCCGAACGACGTCGGCGTCCTCGCAGCACTTCTGCTGAACTATGTACAGATGCGCCCGGGGGAGGCGCTTTTCCTGCAAGCCGGGCAGTTGCACGCGTACCTGTCCGGGCTCGGCGTGGAGATCATGGCGAACTCGGACAACGTGCTTCGAGGTGGACTGACGTCGAAGCACGTGGACGTGCCTGAGCTGGTCAAGGTGCTGGACTTCTCCACGTTGGAGGACCCGTTCGCGAACACCACCGAGCGTGACAACGAAGTGAGTTTCCATCTGCCGGTGGATGACTTCATTATGAGTGCCCACCGTATCGACGCCGAGCATCCGCTGCTCGTGGACACCGACGGCCCCGCCATCGTCCTGTGTACCGAGGGAACTGTGCGCGCGGGCGACTTTGTGCTGAAGCCTGGTCAGGCGGCGTGGATCCCAGCCGCCGACCCGGCTGTGACCTTCGAGGTTGCGGAGGGTACCTCCGCGCAGTGCTTCTACGCGCGGGTCTAGGCAGGCCCCTGCCCGTCAGTTGCGGCTGTGGGTACTGCGTCTTCTTGGGAGGCTGGCTCTTCGGAAGTAGTTGATGCGTCTTCCTGTGAGGCTTGAGCCGACTCTTCGCTCGTTGGTGTTGGCGTGTTAACTGGCAGCGATGTCGTCGCTGCGGCGCCGGGGTGTAGCGCTGACGTCGTGGGGGTGGGAAGCTTCTGCGTCGGCTCAGATGGCAGCACCGTCGGGGATGCCGGCTGCGTCGAGCCAATGGTGGTTGGCGTCGAAATTGTGGTTGGCGCCTGCTGCGTCGCCCGTGGCCGCGAGGTGCTCGACGTGGTACTTGGAACGTTCGGTGCGTCCGGCGTGTCGGGGCGAGGGGAGCGCTGCTTCGGGCGCTGCGGCTCTGCTGTTGGGGCGGGACCAGCTGGGCGCGACGCAGGCGCGGCCGGGGCCACGTTCGACGGGCGGTACTGCTTCGTCGGCTCCGTTACGGCTGGCGCACCGGAAAACGCGTGCGCAGGGGCCAGCGGGTCCGCGGATAGGTTGTAGGCAGACGGCGCAGTCGTGGCAATGTACGCATCGGCGGTGTGAAGCGCTGCGGAGTCGCCCCGGGAAGAGCGTGCAGAGCTCGGAGGGGTCGTCGATAAGGAAGAAGTTGTTGTGGTGGAGGTTGTCTCAATGAAGCCTGCTTGTGTGGTGGCGTTCGAGCGCCCCGGCGAGGACGCGTTCCAGACCACGACTCCCACTGCGATGGCAACGCAGATGCCGAGCGCCATGAACGTGGCGACTCTCCTTTGCGTCTGATTCATACGTTGCCCTTCGCCGCAGAATTTCCAGAATTACAAAACGATAACAATTTCGTTGCTTGAAATGTTTATAGCACGGAAGTCGGACATTGAAAAGAGTGTGTCCACGCGGTTATCAGGTGGGAAGCAGGGGAGTTCGCAATGCGTGCCGTGCCGTGTAGATTGCAGGGTATATACAGCCCCCACCTGAAAGGAAACACTGATGAGCAGCTGGGACCAGAAGATTTTCTCCAACGACGACAACATTGATTTTCTCGACGAGATCGCGGATTTGGACGAAGAAGACATTCTGGAAGCTGTCCGTGATGCCGTCTTGCTGGCCGCTGACCAGGACAGCGCCTCAGATGAAGAACGCACCAACGGGCTCGCTGCGGCGACCATCACCGCGATCTGGGCCGGCGCGCCGTTTTCCGCCGGTGAGATCGCGGAGCGTTTCCCCTTCATCCGCGGCAACAGCGGTGAGCTCGACGAGCAGCTCATCGAGAGCGCAGCCGAGCTTCTTGAGGCTGTTGGCGATGAAGAGGACGAGGACGTCGAACAGTTCTTGGAAGCGCTCGCGTAGGGGGCCAGTAGCCGTTAGGAGGTCTGTGGCATGATCATCGCCATCGAAGGCATTGATGGGGCGGGGAAGAACACCATCGTGAAGCGCATTGTGGAGGAATACGGCGCGGACACGCTGTCCTTCCCACGCTACGAGGACTCGCTGCACGCGCAGCTGGCACAGGACGCCTTGTACGGCAAGATGGGTGACCTGGTGGATTCCGCTTACGGGATGGCGACGATGTTCGCGCTCGACCGTTTTGGTGCCAAGGCGCAGCTTGAGCAGTACCAGGACACACAAGATCGGATCTTGTTGCTTGACCGCTACGTTGCCTCCAACGCCGCCTACACTGCGGCGCGCACCGGGGATGATGCCGCGGCGGAGTGGGTTGCTGAGCTCGAGTTCGGAAAGCTTGGGCTGCCGAAGCCCGACCTGCAGGTGCTGGTCGCTACCGCCCCGAGCGTTGCGCGTGAGCGCGCGCAGCGCAGAGAAGCTCAGGACGCGACGCGCACCCGCGACCACTACGAGCGCGACGGCGGGCTGCAGGACGCGACGTTTGCCCAGTACAATCGGCTCGCGGAGACTGACTGGGTGAGTCGGTGGATTTCCACGTCGGATGCCACGGCTATTATCCAAGCAATACAAAGCGCGCGTTAAGAGGAGCTGCCAATGTCCATGTCGAAAATCCTGGTCGTTGACGACGACCCAGCTATCAACGAGATGCTCACCATCGTGCTGGAGGCCGAAGGCTTTGACTCCCGCCCCGTCACCGATGGCGCCGAAGCCGTCCAGGCCTTCCATGAGTACGAGCCCGACCTGATCCTGCTGGATCTCATGCTTCCGGGAATGAACGGCATCGACATTTGCAAGGCGATTCGCCGTGAATCCTCTGTGCCGATCGTCATGCTCACCGCGAAGACGGACACCGTCGATGTGGTGCTCGGCCTTGAGTCGGGCGCAGACGACTACATCACGAAGCCCTTCAAACCGAAGGAGCTCGTCGCCCGCATTCGGGCGCGTCTGCGCCGGACGGATGAGGAGCCGGGTGACGTCATCGAGATCGCCGATTTAGTAATCGACGTCCCCCAGCACATGGTGACCCGCAACGGGGAAGAGATCGCGCTGACCCCGCTCGAGTTTGATCTCCTGTTGGAGATGGCGAAGAAACCAAACCAAGTGCACTCCCGCGACGAGCTACTGGAATCGGTGTGGGGCTACCGCAACAACTCCGATACCCGCCTGGTCAACGTGCATGTGCAGCGCCTGCGCTCAAAGATTGAGCACGACCCGGAACACCCGGAGATCATCCAGACCGTGCGTGGTGTGGGCTACAAGTCCGTGAAGTAAGAGTGGGAGGTGGCGCTCCTGTTCGCCGTACTGAAACGTAGCAGGGACCGGATCGTAGAGGCGTGGCGCACTTCGCTGCAGGTGCGCTTCGTCGGCACGGTGTTGATTGTTTCCGCCGTGGTGATGATGGTGCTCGGGTTCGCACTGGCGTCGGTAGTGAGCCAGCGTATCGCTGCATCCAAGATTGAGGCGGCGAGCGCGGAGATTGACCGTGCGCGCGTGACCGTCGAGGAGCAGATTAATAACTCGGGGTCCGCTACCTCATTGCAGAGCCGCTTGAATTCGGCGCGCGCCGGGCTGACGCAGCGTGCGCAGCAAAACTCGGAGGCGTCTGCTGTGTATGAGCCTGTGCTGGTGGTGAAGAACCCGAACGGGGTTGTTACGTCCTCGCCGGAGTCGTACCAGATCCCTGACAAGCTGGAGGAATACGTCGCTGAGGGCAATATCGCCTACCAGTTTTCCTCGGTGCAGCGCGGCGACCACTCGTCGTACAATGCCCTGATTATCGGCACCCCGACGACCTCGGATGTGCCACACCTGCAGCTCTACCTTGTGATGAACATGGACAATGAGGCTTCGACGCTTGCGCTGATGCGGGGCATCTTAGCGACGGCCACGGTGATCGTCAGCGTCCTGCTGGTGGGCATTGCGTGGCTGGCGTCGCAGCAGATTGTTGCACCGGTGCGCTCGGCGTCGCGTACCGCGCGCCGGTTTGCTGAAGGCCACTTGCGTGAGCGCATGCCTGTCGACGGCGAGGACGAGATGGCGGTGCTGGCGCTGTCCTTCAACAACATGGCGGACAAGCTGTCGCAGCAGATTGATCACCTTGAGCGCTACGGCGACCTGCAGCGTCAGTTCACGTCCGACGTGTCCCACGAGCTGCGTACGCCGCTGACCACGGTGCGGATGGCGGCGGATATGATCGCCGCTGACGAGGACTCCCTGGAGCCTGGCACCCGCCGCGCTTCCCAGCTGATGACTCGCGAGCTGGACCGCTTCGAGGCCCTGCTCAATGACCTGTTGGAGATTTCCCGCCACGACGCCGGCGTCGCCGACTTGTCCGTCACGCAGATGGATATGAAGTCGCCGATCATGTCGGCGTGGCAGCAGACGCAGCACCTTGCGGACGAGCTCGGCGTGGAAGTTTCCTTCGACATGCCGGAGGAACCAGTGATGATGCTGGGCGAGTCCCGCCGGATCGAGCGCATCGTGCGTAACCTCATTGCGAACGCGATTGACCACTCGGAGGGCAGGCCGGTTACCGTGACACTGCGCGCCAACGAGAGTGCCGTCGCGGTGACGGTCAGGGACCACGGCATCGGGCTCAAGCCTGGGCAGGAGGAACTGGTGTTCAACCGTTTCTGGCGCGCGGACAAGTCCCGCAAGCGCCACTCTGGTGGCACCGGCCTTGGCCTGGCCATTGCCCGCGAGGACGCGCAGCTGCATCACGGCACGCTGGAAGCCGTCGGGGAAGAGGGCGTCGGTGCGCTGTTCCGTCTGGTCCTGCCGCTGGATCCGGAGGCAGGCTTTTCGACGTCCCCTCTGCCCCTCGAGCTGGAACCCGGGGCGGACGCGGACAGCGTCGAAGTGGACGTCGAAACGCAGGACGAGGAAAGGCAGCCAGATGAAGTGCATGAAGCATAGGTACCTTGCTATAGCGATGAGCACGACGCTGCTCTTGGGCGGGTGCGCGACGCTGCCGTCGAATACTGACCCGCATGTGCTGCGGCCCTACCAGGAGGAAGCGCCGGAGTCGGAGATTATCGGCCCGATCAAGGACCGCGAGCCGGATCTTTTGCTGCGTGACTTCTACGCGGCCTCCGCGATCCCAACCGGCGACTACGAAGCGGCGCGCGCCTTCCTCACTGAGGCCGCGAAGCCCACGTGGAGCGCCAACGAGCAGACGCTCATCGTCGACCGGATCGGGTTGAATACGGTGTCCGGCAGCTCGGGGAGCAAGCGCAGTTTTGCGGTGCATGGCAACGTGGTCGGCGCGCTCGGCAGTGGTGGCGTGTTCACCCCGGAGCGAGGCACCTACGAGGCCACGCTGGAGCTCGAGCAGGTCGACGGCCAGTGGCGCATTTCCTCGTTGCCACCCGGCGTGGTCATGGAGCGCACCGAACTGCGCAACCAATACCAGCCTTACAACCTGTACTTCTTTGATCCGACCGGCAAGGAGCTGGTCACCGACCGGCGCTGGGTCTACGCGCCGCGCGATTTCCTACCCAGCACGCTGATCTCGCTGCTGCTCGAAGGGCCGGCTAGCCGCTTGCGCCCCGCGATCATGGGGACGATACCGTCGACGGTGCGCTACACCGGTTTCGAGGGCGGTGCCTACCACTTCGCGGGCCTCGGCAATATGGACGAGGCCGCGCGCAGCCGCTTCGCCGCACAGGTGGTGTGGACGCTCGCCTCCGCAGGCGTAACCGGCCCGTTTTCGCTCCTCGCCGACGGCGAGCCGCTCATCACCGGCGCCCGCGAACTGACCACCGACGACTTCATCGACGTCAGCCCCGTCGTCGAGCAAGTCGGGGAGAGCACCCTGTACTCGCTTGCCGACGGCCACGTCTCCCAAATCACCGGCGGCGGACCGCAGCCCGTTGCCGGTGTGCTGGGCAACACGCACAGCGTGGTCACCGCCGACATTTCCGGTGAGGGGCAGTGGGCCGCGGTGTTCAACGTCGGCGACGGCCCCGAAGGCGCCGAGCTGCGCCTCGGGCAGCTCACCGGCGGCAGCGTGGACGTGGTGAAGGCAGAGACCTTCTCGCGCCCATCGTTCGAGCCAAACAGCAAGGCGGTGTGGACCGTTTCGGACGGCAAGCACATCCTGCGCTCCACGCAATCCTCGGCGACAGGGGAGGTCACCACGGAGGAGGTGCACGTTGATCTTCCCGAAGATGTCGACGGCAACATCTCCGTGCTGCGTCTGTCCCGATCGGGCTCGCGCGTCGTCATGGTGATTGACGGCCGCCTGTACACCGGCATCATCGAGCAGCGCGCCGCAGGCGCCGGCGCAATTGTCAACGTTCTCGAGTACAGCTACGAGCTCGGTGGCAGCGTGGTCTCCGCGGACTGGCACCCCGACGGCTCGCTCATCGTTGGCACCTCGAACCCGGCGTCGCCCGTGATGCGTGTGGAGCAGGACGGATCCTCGACCACTGCGCTGTCGCTCGGGAACATCTCCGCGCCGGTGGTGGCCGTGGCGGCGTCGCCAAACATGCTGTACGCGACCGACGCAAACGCCATTTTGCAAATGCCCGTCAGTGGTGCCGACGCCCCGATCTGGCGCGAGGTGCCTGGCCTCCAGGGTGTGCGCTCACTGCCGATCATCGCAAGGTAGGCGGCGTGACGCTCGCAGAGGTTGGTGAACTCTTCCTACCGCGCCACTGCGCTGGGTGCGGGACCCCGGGCTCCGTGTTGTGCCCAGCCTGCCGCACTGAACTGTCGGCACTGCCGCGCCGGGTGTCGCCGCAGCACCTGCCGCACGTGCCGGTGTTCGCGCTCGGGCCGTACGGCGGCGCGCACCGTGGGGTAGTGCTCGCGATGAAGGAGCGCAGGAATTTGGCCGTGCGCAAGCATGTCGGGGCGGTGCTGGACGCGGCGCTGACCTTTCTTGAGGTTCGCGGTGAGATTCACCCGGACGCGCTGCTGGTCCCTGCGCCGACGCGCGCGGCCTCGGCAAGGGAGCGCGGCGGGGACCCGGTGAGCGTGATCTGTAAGCGCTCGGGGCGCAAGGTGGTGGACGTGTTGGAACTCGCGGAATCAACGACTGACCAGTCGGAGTTGGACGCGGCGCACCGCCGGTCCAACTTGGCCGGCGCGGTGCGGATGCGCCGCGGGTGGGAGGCGCTGCACACGGGCACCGGCACCGGCCCCGTCGTTGTTGTCGACGATGTCGTGACCACCGGCGCCACGCTTCAGACCAGCGTGGAAGTGCTGCTCGCGCACGGGTTTGACGTGGTTAGCTGCGTTGCCGTGTGCGCCGCCTAGCCGCGCAGCACGCATGGTGTTCGCTGGTAGCAAACTGGCAGGGAGTTTTACACAGATACGTAGCCATTGGTTATTACCAGTTGTATAGTGGTGATAGACCCAGTTCCAACAACGCTAGGGAGGAAGCAGATGACTTCTGCAGAGCACACCGACGGATTCGCACCAGCAGCCCAGGTTACGATTACTGGCCGTAACGTCGAGGTCCCAGAGCATTTCCAAGAGCGCGTCAACGCCAAGCTCGCCAAGATTGAGAAGCTTGATCCAACGTTGACGTTCTTCCATGTTGAGCTGCAGCACGAGCCGAACCCTCGTCGTGAGGCACAGGCACAGCGCGTGCAGATTACTGCGACCGGCAAGGGCCACCTGGCACGTGCGGAAGCCAAGGAAGACAGCTTCTACGCAGCGCTTGAATCCGCGCTGGGCAAGCTGGAGCGTTCCTTGCGCAAGGTAAAGGTCCGCCGCGAGATTGCTCGTTCCGGCCACCGCGCACCGAAATCCACCGGCGAAATCGCAGCTGAGCTTGCGCACGAGGCAGAGGATGCTCGCGCAAAGCAGGCGGAGGGCCAGTACGACACTGACCCGTACGCGGGCACCTTTGAGGATGCGCCACTCGGCCAGGTTGTGCGTCGCAAGCTGCACCCGGATACCCCGATCAGCGTCGATGAGGCGCTCTCCGAGATGGAGCTGGTTGGCCACGACTTCTACCTCTTCATCGATGAAGAGTCGAAGCGTCCAGCAGTGGTCTACCGCCGCCACGCATACGACTACGGTCTGATCACCCTGGCTCCAGAAGATGAAGTCAAGGCAAACGACGAGAAGTAGCGTCGCCACTATATGATTCGTCGCCTGCTTGTGTAAGCAAAAAGCTTGTACGGGCGGGCGGCGTTTTCACATTCTTTTCTTATTGATTCCACCAGTTGTGATTGCCTGTTTTCGTTGACGCGTGCGTACAATGGCCGATTGGTACATAAAAGCAGCGCGTAGAGCTGGCGTGATCGCTTTGTTTTTCTAACTTTTGAAGGATTCTAGAAACGTGTTTGGACTGTCGAAACTGCTGCGTGCGGGTGAAGGGCGTATGGTAAAACGCCTCTCGAAGATCGCTGATCAAGTCATGGATCTCGATGAGGAGTACGCGGCACTCACAGATGACGAGTTGAAGGCCAAAACGGAAGAGTTTAAGCAAAAGATTGCCGACGGCGCTTCGCTCGACGACATTTTGCTCGATGCGTTCGCGACAGCCCGCGAAGCATCCTGGCGCGTGCTGGGGCAGAAGCACTACAAGGTGCAGATCATGGGCGGTGCCGCGCTCCACTTCGGTTCCGTCGCCGAGATGAAAACTGGTGAAGGTAAGACCCTGACCTCGGTGCTGCCTGCCTACCTCAATGGTTTGAGCGGCAAGGGCGTGCACATTGTTACCGTCAACGACTACTTGGCAAAGCGTGACGCCGAGATGATGGGTCGTGTCCACCACTTCCTGGGGCTCGACGTGGGTGTGATCCTGTCCGACATGCGCCCGCAGGAGCGCAAGAAGGCGTACGACGCGGCGATTACGTACGGCACCAACAACGAACTCGGCTTCGACTACCTGCGTGACAACATGACCCGTTCGGTCAACGACATGGTGCAGCGCGGCCACAACTTCGCCATCGTGGACGAGGTTGACTCGATTCTTATCGACGAAGCCCGTACCCCGCTGATTATTTCCGGCCCGGTTGATGGCTCCAGCCAGTTCTACACCGTGTTCGCGCAGCTCGCACCGCGTATGCGCGAGGGCATCCACTACGAAGTGGACCACCGCAAGCGCACCATTGGTATCTCCGAGGAAGGCGTGGAGTTCGTCGAGGACCAGCTGGGCATTGACAACCTGTACGCGCCTGAGCACTCGCAGCTGGTGAGCTACCTGAATAACGCTATTAAGGCGAAGGAACTCTTCGAGCGCGATAAGGACTACATCATCCGCCAGGGTGAGGTCATGATCGTCGATAGCTTCACGGGCCGCGTGCTGGCGGGCCGTCGCTACAACGAGGGTATGCACCAGGCGATCGAGGCGAAGGAAAACGTCGAGATCAAGAACGAGAACCAGACGCTGGCGACGGTGACGCTGCAGAACTACTTCCGTCTCTACGACAAGCTGGCTGGCATGACCGGTACCGCTGAGACTGAGGCGGCGGAGCTGCACCAGATCTACAAGATGGACGTTGTGCAGATTCCACCGAACCGCCCGAACCAGCGTGTGGACCGCGACGACCTGATCTACAAGACGCAGGAAGCGAAGTTCGCCGCTGTTGCGGAGGATATTGCGGAGCACGTCGAGAAGGGCCAGCCGGTGCTGGTCGGTACCACCTCGGTGGAGCGCTCGGAGTACCTCTCGCAGCTGCTGACGCGCAAGGGCATTAAGCACAATGTGCTCAACGCGAAGCACCACGAGGAAGAAGGCCGCATTATTGCGGAGGCTGGTCTGCCGGCGAAGGTGACGGTCTCTACGAACATGGCTGGTCGCGGTACGGATATCGTGCTGGGTGGCAACCCGGAAATTCTGTTGGACGCGAAGCTGCAGGAGCAGGGCCTCGACCCATTCGAGGACGAGGAGCGCTACCAGGAGGCGTGGAACGAGCAGCTGCCGAAGGCGAAGGAGCGCTCGAAGCAGCTCGGCGACGAAGTACGTGAGGCTGGTGGCCTGTACGTGATCGGTACGGAGCGCCACGAGTCTCGTCGTATTGATAACCAGCTGCGTGGCCGTTCTGGCCGTCAGGGTGACCCGGGTGAGACCCGTTTCTACCTGTCGATGCGCGACGAGCTCATGGTCCGCTTCGTTGGCCAGTCGATGGAAAACATGATGAACCGCCTCAACGTTCCGGACGATGTTCCGATTGAGGCGAAGATGGTGTCGAATGCGATTAAGGGCGCGCAGTCGCAGGTTGAGAACCAGAACTTCGAGATGCGTAAGAACGTCCTGAAGTACGACGAGGTGCTCAACGAGCAGCGCAAGGTGGTCTACGGTGAGCGCCAGGAGATCTTGGCGTCGAAGGACATCAAGGATCAGGTCCGCCGCATGATCAGCTCGACTGTCGGCGCGTACGTGGATGGCGCGACGATGGAGGGCTACGTCGAGGACTGGGACCTGCAGGAACTCTGGCACGCACTCGAGTCCCTGTACGGCCCGTCGAAGACGGCCCAGGAGCTTATCGACGGCGACGAGTACGGCAAGCCGGGCGAGCTCACCGCTGAGCAGCTGCGCGAGGCACTCATCGACGACGCCCAGGCGCAGTACGATCAGCTCGAGGCGAACGTTGCCGAGATCGGCGGCGAGGAGCAGATGCGCAACGTGGAGCGTATGGTGATCCTGCCGATCATCGATACGAAGTGGCGTGAGCACCTCTACGAGATGGATTACCTCAAGGAGGGCATCGGCCTGCGTGCGATGGCGCAGCGCGACCCGCTGGTTGAGTACCAGAAGGAGGGTGGCGACATGTTCAACGCGATGAATGAGGCCATCCAGGAGGAGACGGTGCGTCAGCTCTTCATGATGCGCAAGCAGTTCGAGTCGGCAGAAGACGAGACGGCGCAGGCCTAACCTCGTCCTGCACGCCCCGGCCGGTTGGTGTTCCTTAGAGAATCTTGAAGGACACCAGTCGGCCGTTGTCCATTTTTGCCACGAACCCGAAGCGCTTTTGCCCTGTAGCGACGGTGCCGAAGAACTCGCCGCCGTCGCGGGCGTGGCAGGTGACGATGCGCGGCGGGCCCGCGTGTTGTTGCTGGAAGCGACGGTAGGCGCGGACGTTGGTGCGGGCGGCCGTGGAAAAGCGGTCGGCGCGCAGTGCACGGAGGTTTGTGGCTCCGAAGCTTGCTGCGAGCGCTGTGCGCACGAGCGGGGCGACGTTGGATCCGGTGCGGCGAGGGTCGCTGGGTGAGTACCGTGCTTGGCGGCGGCGCGTTTCCGCTGCGCGTCCGGAGCGCTTCGGGGAGGGAACGAGCAGTTGAACGTGCTGGTGGCCAGGGGCGGGGTAGTAGGTCACGGCGGGGTCCTTTCGTATCGTTGTGCACGGTGCGGGGTGCTGGTAGGTAGTATTGTGCACGTTCGCGCCGTGAGGGCGCTAGGAGAATTTGCGCACTTTGGTGTGCACTGCAGAAGAACCGAAAACGAAGTACAGGAATTGAGGCGTCCAAATGCAGGGACTCATTATTGACTACGCAGGTGTGTTGGACCAGGACCCGGAGGACCAGCGCCGCTGGCAGCAGCTGATTGAGGCTGTGAAGGAGAAAGACAAGGCCGTAGGCATTTTGTCCAACGAGGAATCCGAGGGCCAAATGGCGGACGCGGTGCGGGACTGGGAGTTCCGCGGTGTCGTGGATGCGGTGGTGCTCTCCGGCGACATTGGTGCGGAGAAGCCGTCCCCGGCAGCATTCCAGGCCGCGGCGGATGCGCTGGATATTCCGCTCAATGACTGCGTCATGATCGATGACGACATCATGAACGTCCGCTCGGCCGTCGAGTGCGGCATGATCGCGATTTTGCACACGGCGTTTGACCGCACCGCGGTGGAGATCCAGACGCTGTTCAATATCGAGGGGGAGTTTTAATGCGCGTCTACATCCCCGCGACGTTCTCCATGGTGGAGGGACTCGCCGCAGACAAGGTGCTGCACCCGCGCAACGGGTGGGGCTTCGCCGCGACGACGGCGCTGCGCGAGTTCTTCACCTCCGGCGATGAGGAGGAGATCGAGGCAGTAGCGTTTGACGACGCCGCGCTGGCCTCCATCCGTCTGCTGGCGATTGGTGACCAGGATCGGTTCCCGCACCGCCGCGTGGTGATCTCCGCGGACGTGGACGCCGAGGAAGCCGATGACATGGGGGACTCCGTCGTGCGGGTGTCTGGGCCGGTGGCGCTGGAGGACGTTGCCGCGATCCATATCGACCTGGCGGAGGCAGAAGCGGCGACGGCGAAAGCCATCGAACACATCGACGCCGCAGACCTCGGGGACGAGGACGCGGAGCTGGCCGTCGGGGACGCGCAGGACAATTACTTGGCGTTTTACGATGTCAGCGAGCTACCGTTCCTCGTCGAGCTGCTTTAGATCCCACTCGTTGTTGGAGCGCAGCGCGCTGAGTAGGCGTCGCACGGCGGCGACGCGGCGCGACAGCGCCCCTCCCTCGAAGGCGTCCCAGGCGCACTCCGGGTCCGTGGGCGGGCCGGCGTGCGTGCAGCCGCGCGGGCATTTCTGGGCTGCCTCGGCGAGCTCGGGGAAGACGTCGATGACTTGGTCGGGGGAGACGTGCGCCAGGCCGAACGAGCGGATGCCTGGTGTGTCGATGATCCAGCCGCCGCCCGGAAGCTCGAGCGCCACGGACTGCGTTGAGGTGTGGCGGCCTTTGCCCACGCCGGAGACGTCGCCGGTTTCGCGTTGCGCGTCCGGGACGAGGCGGTTGACCAGCGTCGACTTGCCCACGCCGGAGTGGCCGACGCAGGCCGATACGTGGTCGTTGAGGCGTTGTGTGAGTTGGTCGAGGGGATCGTCGATACCTACGGTGAGGACTTCGACGTTGAGGTCCTCGATTTCCGCAATGAACTCGTCGGGGCGCGCGAGGTCCGTCTTTGTCATGCAGACAATGGGGCGCACCCCGCCGACGAATGCGGCGATGAGCGCGCGCTCCACAAGCCCGGTGCGCGGCGGCGGGTCGGCGGCGGCGACCACGATGAGCAATAGCTCCGCGTTGGCGACGACGACACGCTCGAAGGGGTCGGTGTCGTCCGCGGTGCGGCGCAGGACCGAGGTGCGGTCGGCGCGCAGCACGATGCGGGCGAGCGTGTCCTTGCGCCCGCTGGTATCACCCACGACGCTGACTCGGTCGCCGACCTCGATGCTGGTGCGCTTCAGATGGCGCGCCCGCATGCAGGCAACCAGCGTGCCGTTATCCAGCATGACACCCCAGCGCCCCCTATCCTTCGTGACCACCATCCCGATGAGCGCATCCTCGTAGGAAGGGCGGTCCTTGGTGCGGGGGCGCGAGCCGCGGCCGGGGCGGACGCGGACGTCGGATTCGTCGTAATCGCTGAACTTGCGGCGTGCCATGGGGTTCTTTCTATGCTTCTTCGTGCTGGAGCGCGGTGTGCCACATCGCGGGGAAGTCGGGCAAGGTCTTTGCCGTCGTTGCGATGTTTTCCACCTGCACACCCGGGGTGGTCAGGCCGATGATGGCGCCGGCGGTGGCCATGCGGTGGTCGTCGTAGGAGTGCCACGTGCCGCCGTGGAGGGGCTGTGGGTGGATACGGAGGCCGTCGTCAAGCTCTTCGCAAGCGCCGCCAAGCCTGTTGATTTCGGTGGTGAGCGCCGCCAGCCGGTCCGTTTCATGCCCGCGCAGGTGCGCGATGCCGGTCAGCTCCGAGGGGGTCGCCGCCTGCGTGGCTAGCGCCGCGACGGTCGGGGTGAGCTCGCCGATGTCTCCCATGTCCAGGCTGATGCCCTGCAGGGTGCCTGGGGTCGGGCCCTGCACGCGCAGTGAGTTGCCGGATAGTTCGACCTCGCAGCCCATTTGCGCCAGGATGTCGCGGATTACGTCGCCCGCCTGCGTCGTCTGCGTTGGCCAGTGCTCGATGCGCACCTCGCCACCGGTGATCGCCGCGGCGGCCAAAAACGGCGTCGCGTTCGACAGGTCCGGCTCAATCTCCCAGCGCCTCCCGCGGATCTCCTGCGGGGCAACGTGCCAGGTCGCGTCCTCGCACTGCGTCTCGACGCCGGCTTCGCGCAGCATTGCCACCGTCATATCAATATGCGGCATGGATGGCAGCGAGTCGCCCGTGTGGGTGATGGTGACGCCTTGCTCGAAGCGCGCCGCGGCAAGCAGCAGTCCGGAGACGAACTGGGAAGACCCGGAGGCGTCAATGCTGACGTCCCCGCCTGCGACAGTGCCGGTGCCGTGGACAGTGAAGGGGAGGCGCTCCCCGTCGATATCGGCGCCGAGCTGGCGCAGCGCATCCAGGATGGTGCCCATCGGCCGGGTGCGAGCGTGCGGGTCGCCGTCGAAGCGGGTGGTGCCGTGCGCGAACGCTGCCACGGGTGGCACGAAGCGCATCACGGTGCCTGCCAGGCCGCAATCGATGTTGCCGCCGCGCAGCGGTGCTGGCTGGACGTGCACGGTGTCGCCGTCGTGGGTGAACTGCACGCCGAGGGCAGCCAGGGCTGCCTCCATGAGGTCGGTGTCGCGGGAGCGCAGCGGCCCGACCAGCGTCGACGGGCCAGAGGCCAGCGCCGCGAGAACATAGGCGCGGTTCGTCATCGATTTCGACCCCGGCAGCGCGAGTGTGGCGCGGACGGGGTCGGCAATGGAGGGGGCTGGCCACAAGTCAGTCATGTCGTACATCATAATGGAGGAATGTGTGGCCGTTTCGTTTTGTTTAGCACCGGCGAGCAACTCCTCGGATTCGTCGGCTCTCTCCCAGGCGTGCGCGAAGTTGTAGCGCCCGACGGCACGCCACCCGCCCGCTACAACGTCGCGCCGACGCACCAAGTACCCATCGTGCGCTTCCACGAACACGAGGCGCTCGTCCAAGCCGCGCGCTGGGGCCTTCTCCCGAGCTGGAAGCGCGACGACTCCGGCCCGCCACTGTTCAACGCGCGCGGGGAGACCGTCGCGGTAAAGCCGTCGTTCCGTAGCGCAATGCGCTCGCAGCGCGGCATCATGCTTCTCGACGGCTACTACGAATGGCACGAAAAACAGCCCTACTACGTCACCCCGGAGTCCGGGATGCTCGCCGCCGCCGCACTGTGGGACACCGGCGCCAACCGGCTTTCGACGACCATGGTCACCACCGACGCCGCCGAGCGCATCGCGTGGCTACACCACCGGCTCCCGCTCTTCCTCTTGCCTGAGGAAATCGAGCAGTGGACACAAGGCACAACAGAAGAGGCCCAAGAGCTCATCTCTCCCTCGCGCGTGGCACCGCAGCTGCAATGGCATGCGGTTGGGCGCGAGGTGGGCAACGTCCGAAACGATTCGCCCGAGCTCATCCAACCGATCTAGGCGCCGATCGGCGCGAACTTCCCAGACGTCAGCTTCGCCAGGTCACCCGGGGCCAGTTGCACGGATAGCCCCCGCTGACCGGCGGAGACGGTGATGGCGTCGAGGGATTCGATGGTGGCGTCGAGAAGCACTGGGAGCCTCTTGAGCGTGCCCAGCGGCGAGATGCCACCCACGACATAGCCCGTGGCGTGCTCAGCCTGGGCGAGCTCCGCCATCGCAGCCTTCTTCCACCCCAGCGCCTTCGCTGCTGCCTTCAAACTCAGGTGCCCAGAGACCGGCACGCAGCACAGAGCGAGCTTCTTCGGGTCCTGCACATTCGACACCACCAGCGTCTTGAGCACCGTCGTAGGATCAAGTCCCAGCTCATGGGCCGAATGCTCACCGAAATTATCCTGGCTCGCGGCGTACTCCAACACCTTATGAGGAGTCTTCGCCACAACTTTCAAAGCACGAGTTCGTTGCATACAGACGATGCTACGTCGCGCGCCCGGCTGGCTACAATGGCCCCTATGGCCGAAACAGACCTCAAAACACGCTTTACTGAGGAAGCGATGCCGCTGCTAGACCAGCTCTACGGCGGCGCGCTGCGGATGACCCGCAACCCCCAAGACGCCGAAGACCTCGTGCAAGAGACCTTCTTGAAGGCGTACAACGCATTCGACAGCTTCAAACCAGGCACCAACCTGAAGGCGTGGATGTACCGAATCATGACGAACACGTACATCAACTCCTACAGAAAGAAGAAGCGCCGACCACTGGAAACCTCGGCCGAGGACGTGACCGACCACCAGCTGTACACCACAAGCTCGCACGATTCGACCGGCCTCGAATCAGCGGAGGTTGAGGCGCTCAAGGTGATGCCGAACTCGCGGATCAGCGAAGCGCTCAACGCGCTGAATGAGGACTACCGCATGGTGGTCTACTACGCGGACGTCGAAGGCATGGCGTACAAGGAAATCGCCGAAGTGATGGACATTCCGCTGGGGACCGTCATGAGCCGACTGCACCGTGGAAGAAAACAACTGCGCGAGATGTTGAAAGACGTGGCAAATGAACAGGGCATCGGGCTCGACCATGCGGATATGGCGGAGTTGAAGCAGCAGAAGGTGGAGGAGAAGTAATGGCAACAGAACATAACCACGCAAGTGAAGCTGACTGCCGCGGCATGCACCAGCTGCTGTGCGAGCTGTTCCAGCCGGACACGCCACCCGAGCGCGTGGCCGCCATCCGAAAAGAATTAGCGAGCTGCCCTGACTGCCTCCGCCAGCTTGAATCGGAGGAAGCGATCCGTGGCCTTGTGCGCGACTGCTGCGGGCAGGCCCACGCGCCACGGGTATTGAGGGAGCGGATTATCACCTCAATTTCCTACACAGAGGTGCGTATTCAGCGGCGTTAAATGCCGCGTGTTGGCGTTGTTTGCCGGGCCCGAACCAGTACAAGCATCATGCTGGTTCGGGCCTTTCATACTTTCGACCCAACCCAACGGGGGTAAAACACGGGGG
>QWCJ01000026.1_pt1 | contig 104739 bp, 104 predicted proteins | sample 1972501 | NCBI WGS metagenome assembly QWCJ01 (sample SAMN09866711, study PRJNA288562) | Human vaginal metagenome isolate term2_vaginal, whole genome shotgun... | isolation source: vagina | host: Homo sapiens | place: USA: California
AAGGAAACACCTGTTCCCATGTCGAACACAGAAGTTAAGGTTCTTAACGCCGAGAGTAGTTGGTGGGAAACTGCCTGCGAGGGTAGGACGTTGCCGTGCTCTTTTAATTTTTCAATATAATCCGTTTGGATTAATTGAAAGACTATTAATTTAACATTAATAGTGGAGTGTTGTCCGAGAGGCCGAAGGAGCATGATTGGAAATCATGTATACGGGCATTACCTGTATCGAGAGTTCGAATCTCTCACACTCCGTAGTTAGAAACTTTTTAAGTTTTTAACTAGTTATAAATATCGCTTGCATAGCTTTGTGGGCAATGTTATCATTGAAGCTATGTTAGGGATAATTTATATGACCCGTTGGTCAAGTGGTTAAGACATCGCCCTTTCACGGCGGTATCATGAGTTCGAATCTCGTACGGGTCATTTTGGAGGATTAGCTCAGCTGGGAGAGCATCTGCCTTACAAGCAGGAGGTCACAGGTTCGAGCCCTGTATCCTCCATAGGAGACTACCAAATGGTAGTCTTTTTTAATATTTATTATTGTATTACGGTTAAGGTCCCGAGAGGATTCGAAATTCGAAGATGCCTTGTAACCGATTTTTTAAAGGGGGACTTCTATTATGAAGCAAGAGAAACATTTATTTACGTCAGAATCAGTTTCTGAGGGTCATCCAGATAAAATTGCGGATCAAATTTCAGATGCAATTTTGGATGCAATTTTAGCTAAAGATCCTAATGGTCGTGTTGCTTGTGAAACTACGGTAACCACAGGATTGGTTTTAGTTGTAGGAGAAATATCTACATTAGCATATGTTGATATTCAATCTATAGTCAGAAAGACAATTAATGAAATAGGTTATAACCGACCAGAATTAGGCTTCGATGCTTCTAATTGTGCAATTTTGGTTGATATTGATGAACAATCATCTGATATCGCTGGAGGAGTAGATAACTCCTTAGAGGTTAGAAGTGGTAATAAAGGCGATGATCTTCTTAATCAAATTGGTGCTGGAGATCAAGGCTTAATGTTTGGATTTGCCATTAAGGAAACACCCGAACTTATGCCTTTACCTATATCCTTAGCACATAAGATTATGCGAAAAACTGCTGATTTACGAAAAAATGGTACTTTACCTTGGTTAAGACCTGATGCAAAAGCTCAAGTAACTGTTGAATATGATAAGGATAATAAGCCTAAACGTATTGATACTATTGTTGTTTCAACACAAACAGATGATGTAGTATCAAATGATGAAATTCAAAATAGTATAATTAATGATGTGATTAAAAAGGTTATACCAGAACGCTATCTTGATGAAAATACAAAATATCTAATTAATCCTTCCGGGAGATTTGTTATTGGCGGACCTAAAGGTGACTCAGGATTAACTGGTCGAAAAATTATTGTAGATACTTACGGTGGCTATGCAAGACATGGTGGAGGTGCCTTTTCAGGTAAAGATTTAACTAAAGTTGATCGTAGTGCAAGTTATGCAGCACGTTATGTAGCTAAAAATATTGTTGCAGCAGGGTTAGCTTATCGTTGCGAGATTCAGTTAGCTTATGCAATCGGTGTAGCACATCCAGTATCAATCATGATTGATACTGCGGGTACAGGTGTAGTTGATGAATCACTATTAGTACAAGCTGTACGTGAGATATTTGATTTGCGTCCAGCTGGGATTATAAAAATGTTAGATTTAAATCGTCCTATATATAAGCAAACTGCAGCTTATGGGCATTTTGGTAGAACTGATATTGATTTACCTTGGGAGCATACCGATAAGGTAAATGAATTATTAGATTATGTGAAAAATCATGAATAAAGTCCGTCATACAAATATAAAAATCATCACCTGTGCTATTTTTCTTACCACTTTTATGACTGCTATAGAAGGAACTATTGTTTCAACAGCAATGCCAACTATTGTTTCAGATCTTAATGGTTTGGAGATTATGAGTTGGGTGGTATCAATATTTTTATTAATGACAGCAGTAACTACACCAATTTATGGAAAATTAGCAGATAGTTTCGGTCGAAAGCCCGTGTTCTTATTTGGAATATTAATTTTTGTGATAGGTTCGTCGTTATGTGGCTTAGCACAAAATATGTTTCAATTAATTATCTTTAGAACAATTCAAGGCTTAGGATCTGGTGCTATTCAACCTGTTGCAATTACGATGTTAGCTGATTTATATCCAATTGATAAGAGATCTAAAATATTAGGATTAAATTGCGGCTTTTGGGGTGTAGCAGCTATATTAGCACCTTTATTGGGTGGATTTATTGTACAACATTTATCGTGGCATTGGATATTTTATATTAATGTTCCGATAGGTATTGCAGCATTGATTATGGTACAGGTATATTTTATTGAGAAAAAGGTCAATAAAATAGTATCGTTAGATTATGCAGGATCAGCAATTTTAATCGTATTTTTATTATCGTTGATGTTATTTTTGCAATTTCTGGATCAGCCCGGAACTTTGTTGTTGACTATCGCTTTATTAGTTATTAGCATATTTAGCTTTGTATTATTCTTTAGTGTAGAAAAAAAGGCTAAAGATCCAATTATCCCCTTGTCTATTATCAAAAATAAGGAATTTATCTGTCATAGTTTAATTACTCTATTAATTTCAGGAGTTGTTATTGGCTTTGAATTTTATATTCCGACTTGGATGCAGGGAATTAATGGTGTTAGTTCATCAATGGCTGGTTTTGCAGTCACACCAAGTTCTTTATTATGGATTGTTGGTTCCTTCATTTCAGGAACATTAATGTTTCGTTATGGTACCAAAAAGCTATTTGATGTCTTTTTAGCAGTATTATTATTGGCAGATATATGTCTTTTATTCGTACCAATATATACACCGCTTTGGGTATTTTGCGTTTTGGCAGCTGTTAATGGCATCGGTTTTGGAATCATTATCACAGTGGCATTAATGAAATCACAATTGATTGTTTCGCCAAAAGATATAGGGGTTGCAACAGCATTTAATACATTGTTGAAATTTTTGGGTCAAACAATGATGGTTTCACTCTTTGGTGTTGTATTTAATACTTCAATTATGGCAGGATTACAAAAACATCCGCAGTTAACACAAAATATGATGAATAAAATTGTTGCTTCTGCTAAATTATCTCAGTTAGATCCAAAATTTGTTCCACAATTAAGAATGGTGCTTATTAATGCATTAAAATCTGGTTATTGGGTAGCATTAGTTTTAATTGTCGTTTCTTTTTTACTGAATCATTTGTATAAAGAAAAGAAAATTAAAAAATAATATGATGGTAAAAATTACCTTGTAAAATTTCTTTTTTGTGGTAAATTATAATCATTATAGATAAAAAAAGAGTTGAGATTAGTAAATGAATCAGCATTTTCAGAGAGGGATTATTGGTGTGATATCCTAATGTAATTCATTGAACTTACTCCGTAGCAAACTCTACGTTGGCACAGCGATAACGTGCGACAAGGGTCATGTTTAACTAACTTATGCATGGAACTTAGGTGGTACCGCGATTCAATTTCGTCCTATGATTTACTTTCATAGGACGTTTTTTATTTTAGGAGGAAAAAATGTATAATCACAAAGTTGTTGAAAAAAAATGGCATCAATATTGGTCAGAACATAAAACATTCAAGACAGGAACAGATCCAAATAAGAAAAATTACTATGCTTTAGATATGTTTCCATTTCCATCCGCTAAGGGTCTTCATGTAGGACATCCAGAAGGATATACTGCTACCGATATTTTAGCTCGTATGAAAAGGGCACAAGGATATAATGTTTTACATCCAATGGGTTGGGATGCTTTCGGGTTACCAACTGAGCAATATGCAATAAAAACTGGTAGAGATCCTATGGATGTTACTAAGGAAAATATAGCTAATTTTAAAAATCAACTAACCCAGCTTGGATTTTCTTACGATTGGGATCGTGAAGTAAATACTAGTGATCCTGCTTATTATAAATGGACACAGTGGGTATTTGAACAAATGTATAAAATGGGATTAGCTTATGAGGCTGAAGTTCCTGTTAATTGGTCACCAGATCTTGGTACAGTTGTAGCCAATGAAGAAGTAATTGATGGTAAAACAGAGCGTGGAGGTTTTCCTGTTTATCGTCGCAATATGCGTCAGTGGATGTTAAAAATGACAGCTTATGCAGATAGATTATTGGAAGATTTAGATGATTTAGATTGGCCTGAACCAATCAAAGAAATGCAACGCAATTGGATTGGTAGATCATATGGTGCCCAAATTACCTTTCAAGTTGAAAATACTAATTTGACTTTTGATGTTTTTACTACTAGACCAGATACATTGTTTGGTGTTAGTTATACTGTTTTGGCACCAGAAAATGAATTAGTTAAAAAAATAACTACAGAAGAACATCAAGCGGATGTAGAAGCTTATATCAAAAAAATAGAATCAAAATCTGATTTGGAAAGAACTGATCTAAATAAAGATAAAACAGGTGTTTTCACTGGAGCGTATGCTATTAATCCAATTAATGGTGACAGAGTACCTATTTGGATATCTGATTACGTTTTAGCAAGCTATGGTACTGGTGCAGTGATGGCAGTACCTGCACATGATGATCGTGATTATGCTTTTGCCAGCAAATTCTCTTTACCAATTAAAGAAGTTATTAAGGGCGGCGATGTCCATCAAGCAGCCTTTGTTGGCGATGGTGAGCATGTAGCTTCTGGTTTTATTAATGGATTACACAATGAAGAAGCCAAAAATAAAATAATTGAATGGTTAGAGGAACATAAGCTTGGTAAAAGAACAGTCAATTATAAATTACGCGATTGGGATTTTTCAAGACAACGTTATTGGGGAGAACCTATACCTATAATTCATTGGGAAGATGGTGAAACTACATTAGTTCCTGAAGACCAATTACCATTAATCTTGCCACATGCAACCAATATTAAGCCTTCAGGCACACCTGAAAGTCCATTAGCTAATTTGACAGATTGGATTAATGTTGTTGATGAAAATGGACGTAAAGGTAAACGTGAAACTAACACTATGCCTAATTGGGCTGGTTCTTCTTGGTATTACTTACGTTATATTGATCCTCATAATACTGAAAAATTAGGTGAATATGATTTATTCAAGAAATGGCTTCCAGTGAATATGTATGTAGGTGGAGCTGAACATGCTGTAAGGCACTTATTGTATGCCAGATTTTGGCATAAAGTGCTCTATGATTTAGGAGTTGTGCCTACTAAAGAGCCATTCCAAAAATTATATAATCAAGGCTTGATTCTTAAGGATCATGAAAAAATGTCTAAGTCTAGAGGCAATGTAGTAAATCCTGATGATATCGTTGAAGAATATGGAGCAGATAGTTTAAGAACTTACGAGATGTTTATGGGACCACTTGATGCATCGATTGATTGGGATGATAATGGTCCAGCATCGATTAAAAAATTCCTTGATCGTGTTTGGCGTTTAATGGTTAATGATTTGGATGTTAAGGCTGTAGTAAGTGACAAAATTGTAGAAGAAAATGACGGTCAACTAGATAAAGTTTACAATCAAACTGTCAAGAAAGTTACAGAAGATTTTGAAGCACTACACTTTAATACTGCAATTTCGCAAATGATGGTGTTTGTCAATGAGGCTCAAAAGGCAACCTCTATTCCTCGTGCTTATGCTGAAGGTTTTGTTCAATTGTTAGCCCCAGTTGCACCACACATGATGGAAGAAATTTGGCAAATATTAGGTCATGATGAATCAATATCATATGTTAAATGGCCTAGTTATGATGAAAGTAAATTGATTGAATCAGTAGTTGAAGTGATGATTCAAATTAATGGAAAATTGCGTGGAAAAATCAAGGTAAAAGTGGATACAGCAAAAGAAGAATTAGAAAAGCAGGCTTTAGCTGATCAGCATGTTCAAAAGTTTTTAGCAGATAAAGAAATACGAAAAATTATCATTGTTCCCAATAAAATTATCAATATTGTAGCTAAATAATATTTTACTTAGGAAATTTAAATGAATAATAACAATCAACAAACAGAAAATTCACGCATTTCTTTGCTAAAAGGTTCCGCTTGGATGACGCTAGGTTCAATTTTTTCACGTGTATTAGGTGCGATTTATATTATTCCATGGTATGCATGGATGGGAACACATGGTAATGTAGCCAATGCATTAACAGCTAAAAGTTATAATATATATAGCTTATTTTTGATAATCTCTACTGCTGGTATACCAGGTGCAGTAGCAAAACAAGTTGCTAAATATAATGCCATAAATGAATATGGTATTGGACGCAAACTATTCAAGCATGGCTTATTTTTGATGATGATCTTTGGAGTTGTATCTGCATTTGTTATGACTATAGCTTCACCAATTTTAGCAGGTAATGATTCAAGACAGATTCCAGTATTACATAGTTTAGCTTTAGCCGTATTGATTATTCCAATTTTGAGTATTATGCGAGGATATTTTCAAGGCTACAATGATATGATGCCATCCGCACTTTCCCAACTTGTAGAACAAATTGCTCGTGTTGCATGGATGTTATTTACTGCATATCTGATTATGCAAGTTCAACATGGAAGTTATTTAACAGCTGTTATTCAATCTAATTTAGCAGCAGCTGTCGGTGCATTTTTTGGCATTGCTCTCTTAGTTTTGTTTTTACTTAAAAGAAAGAGTAATGATGATAAATTAATCTTATCTTCTAATAATGAAATTGAAGTTTCTACTCAAAGTCTTTTTAAGGAAATTATCGGCCAATCGGTACCTTTTATCATTATTGATTCTGGTATTACATTTTTTCAGTTAATGGATCAATATACTTTTCATCCGATTATGAATAACTTGGTGCATGTTTCCTATGATCAGATTGAAAGCTGGTATGCTTTATTTGGCTTAAATGCTAACAAGTTGATTATGGTTATCGTATCTTTAGCGACAGCAATGGCGATGACGGCGATACCATTACTCTCTGGTGCTCACGCCAAAAAAGATTATAAAGATATTTCCAGACAAATAGAAAATACTTTAGAATTATTTTTATTTTTCATGATACCTGCCTCATTAGGAATGGCAGCTGTTTCAGTGCCAGTTTATACAATCTTTTATGGAGCTGATCCTTTAGGTGCCAATATTTTATTTTTATCTGGCATAGCAGCAATGTTTTTAGGTGCATTTACTATTTTAATGGCGATTTTGCAAGGACTATCTGAAAATGGTTTAGCTATTAAATATTTACTTATTGGAATAATTATCAAGAGTATCTTTCAATGGCCGGCAATCAAACTTTTCCAAGTATATGGTCCTTTGATTTCCACAATTATCGGACTCATTTTCACGATATCTTTTGCTTTGATGCACTTGCGTATAAAATATAAGTATAATTACAAACGAACCAAAAAAATATTTCTTGCCATACTAATAATATCGTTAATGATGTTTATGCTTTCTTTGATATTTGTTGTGATAGCAGGCAAATTATTAAATCCTGAACATCGAATTAATGCATTGATATTAGCTGCTGGTGGAAGTATTATAGGCGGGCTGTTTTATTTTTATATCACATTTAAATTAAAGCTAGCCCAAAAAGTTATAGGAAATAAAGTTGAACGATTGGCAAAAAAATTACACATCTGTTAAGTTTAGAATATATGGAGTAAGTTATGGTAAAAACATTGTATATAGTACGTCATGGACAGACATTTTTTAACTTTCATCACAAAACACAAGGTTCATGTGATTCGAGATTAACCGCCTTAGGTATTAGACAGGCTAAGGCTGCTGGAGATTATTTTAGAAAGCAAAAAATAAATTTTGATGCTGCTTACTGTTCTACGCAGGAACGTGCTAGTGATACATTAGAATTAATTACGGACCACAAAATGCCATACACTAGATTAAAGGATTTTTGTGAAAAAGATTATGGTATATTTGAAGGTGCTGACGAGTATACTTTGCCTTGGAATGGTGATAAATTAGATGCCCCTTCTATGGAACGTGATGATCATGTTGTAGAAAGAATGGTTAATGGTCTCAAACGAGTTCAGGAAGAGACTGAGGATGGACAAAATATTTTGATTGTAGCACATGGTGATATTATTGCTATGTTTTCTAAACTATATAATTCTAATATTCCGCATTTTAGTTGTTGTAGTTTTGTTAAGTTTCTTTATGATAAAGGTACATATACATTTGCAGGTTTTTATGAACCAGCAATAGATGTTGAATAAGAAGATATATTGTATTTTGATTTCTAGAAAATAAAAGATATAAAAAAAGTCTACCTGATGCTGTAGTGTCACAAAAAAGTAGGACTAAAAATCTAACTTTTTTTGATTACTTCATATGCATGAGATAGACTTTTTATTTAGGTTTTATGAGTTAATTATTTGTATATTATGTACTTTACAAAAATTGATAAATTTAGTATCTGTGATTTTTTTATCGGTAATTAGTATATCAATATCGCTTAAATCACATAGTTTTATAAAATCTTGATTATTTTTGAATTTAGATGAATCAATTAGTGCTACCGTCTTTTCTGATTGTTTGATGGCTTCACGTTTTACTTGTGCTTGTAATAAATCTGCCATATATAAACCAGATAAATCTATAGTACTACATGAAACAAATGCATATTTAGTTTTAAATTGATGAATAAATCGTATAGCTTCATTATCTAATACGGATTGTGAATAAGGTTTTATTAAGCCTCCACTAATAAAAACCGAAAAATTCATGTGGTTTTGTAATTGGCTGGCGACAATCAAATTATTGGTAATAATTTTCAAATTGCTAAAATTGTTTAAATAGGTTGCCAATTTAGTGCATGTAGTAGATGAATCGATAAAAATCGCATTATTGTTTTGGATTAAATTAGAAGCCGTTTTACATAGCTTATCCTTCAAAAGGGTATTTTTGTTTTCTCGATATAACCATGCATATTCAATGTTTTCTTGCTTTAACAATATGATTTTTCCAGCTTCACGCTTAATTAAATGTTGTTGCTCAAGGATCATTAGGTCACGTCTTAACGTTGAGATAGGAGTATTGGTGTTTTTTTGAAGAGTAGTAATGTGTATAGTTGGATGGTCTTTTAAAATTTCAATCAACTTGTTGATTCTCTGACTAGATTTCATAGTGTATAATCTCCATATTCAAAAAAGTGGTCAAATATCCACTATAATACCACTAAAAATGAAATATTTTCAAATTACATAAATTGATATATAAGCAAGCTTTAAAAGTAGATAAACTAAAAGTGAATAAAGAAAGCGTTTGCAAAGAAAGGGAAGATCAGTATGACAACAATAGACTATAAAAATATGATTCAAAAAGATTGCATTTTTTTGAACTTAAAAGTCGCTGATAGACATGAATTATTTGAACAAGTTGGCGAGAAATTAAAGCGTATCGGATATGTTAAAGATACATATGTAGATGCTCTTAATGAACGTGAAGCAGAATTTCCAACAGGGTTAATGACTAAATATCTACCTATATCATTACCACATGTTGATTCCGTAAATGTTAATCGTGCATTCATTGCTGTAGTAAAAAATGATAAGCCTATTCATATGTTACAAATGGGTAGCAATGAGGATATGCAATGTGAATATTTTTTCTTTTTAGGCATTACTGATTCCTCACATCAAGTTATATTGTTACAAAAATTTATGCAGTTATTAAGAGATAAGTCATTTGTTGATCGATTAATTTGCATTAATAATGTAGATGATATGTTCGAATTTATGCAAGAAAAATTTAATTAGAATGGAAGATGATTGATATGGCAAGTATTGTTGTTGCATGGGGCAGTGGAGTTGCTACTAGTGAAAATGTTGTTGGAATTATAAAGAGCTTTTTGGAAGAACATAATATCACAGGTGTTAAAGTGAATGCTACGGATTTTAAACAGTTAGCAGATATCTTACCTCAGTATGATATTTATGTTTGGATAGCTAAACCAACGCAAGAGATAATGGATATATGCAGTAAGAATGGCATAATCGATGTTAATGGTGTTAATATCCTTACTGGTAACAATGATGAAGATTCTTATAAAAAGATTATTTGGGGATTAAAGAGATTGATTTAATAACAAAGGGTGAGAAAAATGCAAGTTTTACAAAGTGTAGTGCAATGGGTACTGAACTTGGGTTCCAATGTATTTGTACCGTTCATCATGTTTATTATTGGACTAGCTGCAGGATTAAAATTTAAAAAATCATTTGTAGCTGCTTTGACATTAGGTGTAGCATTTACTGGCATGACACTTGTTGTTAATTATATGACAAGTATCATTACACCTGCTGGTAAAGCAATGTCAAAAGCTTTGAGTGTATCTTTAACAGCTACAGATTTAGGCTGGACAGGTGTAGCTGCTATTACATGGACAGCTAAGGTAGCATTCTTGTTTTTCCCATTGCTGTTAGTTATTAATTTTATTATGTTGGCATTGAATTGGACTAAAACATTGAATGTTGATATGTGGAATGTTTGGAATAAGATCTTTACGTATGTTTTAGTTTATTATATGACTAATAGCATGTTATTTGGCTTTTTAGTAGCTGGCTTACAGATTATTTTTGAATTAAAAGCTGGGGATGTTTTCCAAAGACATATTCAAGATTTGACGGGAATGGAAGCAATTACTGTGCCACATTTCATTACATTATTTGCTGTCATTTTAATGCCTTTGAATAGAATTCTAGACTTTTTCCCAATTTTCAATAAACCATTTGATGCAGAACATATCCAAAAGAAACTTGGTATATGGGGTAGAAATGATACTATGGGTTTCATTATTGGATTATTACTTGGATTTGGAGCCGGATATGGATTATCTAAGTCATTAACTTTGGGAATTGAAGCAGCTGCAGCTATGTCACTCTTCCCAATGATATCTAAACTTTTTATGGAAGCATTGAATCCTATTGCAGCTTCTATGGGAAAATTTATGAAAAATCACTTTAAAGACAGAGAAGTTTACATAGGAGTTGACTGGCCGGTATTAGCTGGAAGAAGTGAATTTTGGGTAACATTAATTATTCTAGTACCTATTGAACTTATTTTTGCTATGATATTGCCTAAAAATAATGTTTTACCTTTTGCCGGAATCATCAATCTATCCTTTGGTGTAGCTGCATTAATATTAACAGGTGCAAATTTATTGAGAATGATAGTTCTTGGCATTATTACTACTCCTATCTTCCTATACGGGGGAACTTATTTCGCACCAATGATCACTAAAATGGCACAAACAACACATGCAGTTAAAGTACCTGCAGGAACTCAAATATCATGGTCTTCATTTGAAGGTCCTGATTTTAGAATGCTATTTGGGCAAGCATTTTCGTGCAAATGGTGGGCTATAATTGGTGCTATTGTTTGGACTTTGTTATTTATTTGGATGTATAGATATGTATCTAAGGCACCACTTCCTAGTCAAAGATATCGTATGAACTTAGATACTGAAGAGGTAAGTGACACAACTAATACAATTTCTTCTGAAAGTGTTATTAGTGATGATTACAAATCTATTGATTTACATGAGTTAGATGGTAAAGATTTGAGTAATAAGAAACATGTTGTACCTGACCTTGGGAGAAGTATTGAAGATTACAAATCTGTAGGTTTACATGATATAGATGGTAAGGATTTTAGTGCATTAAGACATTAATTAGTGGTATTGAAAAATGAAAACAAAAAAGATATTTTGGAATTTTTTATTACTGTTGAATATCATTATTTTTATTATTGCCATACTTAATCATGTTGTATATTTATCTATTTTTGTTATATTTTTATCAGCATTGATCAGATTTAAAGGAAATAAATTTATGTATGATAAATTGGAAGTTTCGCAGCAGCACAAACTACAGTAAATATATCAAAATATATGTAAATATTAAAAGACTGAGAAATAAAAGCAATAAATTTTAAGAAGGATACTATTATGACTGAAAAATTTATATTTGAAGATGAAAGAAGAGACTTAGCACGTATTGCAAAATTATTTTTCGATAGAAATCGTACTAACGTTGCTGGGGGCAATATTTCTGAAAAAATAATTCCCAAGGAAGATTATATATACGACAATATTTGTATTAAAGCTAATCATCCGTACATCATTATGACCCCAACTATGATGTCAGAGGCATGGTTTGGTGATTTAGAAGCTAGCCAAATATTGGTTGTTGACTTAGATAGTGGAGAAAAAATAGATGGTGTAGGTAGATTAACTAGAGAGATTAATTTGCATGAGGAAGCATATAAAGCTAATCCTAATATAACTGTTGTATATCATTCACATGCACCAAAATCTATGTTTTGGGCAACTTGTGGATTAGATGAGCCTAATGTTACTGAAATTACTAATGTGCAAGTTCCTTTAGGAAAACTTAAGTGCTTACATTATAGCCCAGCTTGTACTAAAGAATTGGCTGATACAGTTAGAGAAGAATTATTAAATAGACCAAATCAAATTGATAATTTTCTTTTGCTAGATAGTCACGGCGTATTAATTACTACTAATGATTTGCATAGAGCTGCTATGATTTTGGAAGTAACAGAGTGGAACGCAGAAATTGCTTATAAGCAGGCTGTCTTTAACAAATTAGGATTGTTGGATGGATATCATTCTTGTGGTAAAAAAATATAGTCCATAGATAACATATAAATATATGATAAAAAGAGTTAAAAAACAGTAAATGTCTTTTAACTCTTTTCAATTGCTTTTAAAAATAAACATAAGTTAAATCTGTATATCAAAGTATTAGTTTTTTATATGAGAAGCCGTAACAGCATAGCGATTAATTGTTATATCAGTAATATGAGGGTAACGGTATATTTTAGCCCACCTTAAAAAGTATTCATAAAAGGCTGGTGCTTTGTTTGCAGCAACAACATCTGCATTTGCATCAGCTAAGAATTTATTAGCCCAAATAGAAGCCTCACGCTTAGTTTTAAACCTTTGCTTATATTTTAAACCAAGTTAACACGTACCCCCCCAAGAATTGTTGTTTTTAATATAAGATGCCATGATTAAAATACTACTTTTCCTAAAATACGCACTTGATCTCTTGCAAAATACATTGGTTCATATTTAGGATTAATTGATTTTAAAATAATCTTTTTGCTTTCATAATCTACATAATATTTTTTGCAGGTGACGGCGGAACCGTTAATTTCAAAAATTCCAATTTCGCCAATTTCCAGAGTAGGCTGTTCATGGTAAAAGATAATAGAGTTGCTGGCAATCTTAGGTTCCATGGAATCACCTTTAATGTGAATAGCTTTGTCAGCCGTTTGTTAAATCCTTGTTCATTAAATCATCTAAATCAACATGAAAGATATCAGCTATTTGTGCTAAAACCTTTATTTTAGGTGTATAACTCCCTTTTTCCCACTCACTTATGGTAGACCCACTTTTACGCCCTAACTTATAGGCTAATTCTAACTGTTCCATATTATATTTCTTACGAAGATATTTTAAGTTAGTGCTAAACATATCAACCACTTCCTTTAATTGTTCTCTAGCGTAGTTGTACACTTTAGCTTGTCTTTTCTCATGCAGTTGATTGTAAATTGTGGTTATATCATTTTTTATTGCGTCTTTATCTTCGACTAAATTAGCCTTTGAAATATTAAAATAATTAGCCATCATTTCTATTTTATCTATGCGAGGATAGGCGTCTGCTTGTAACCAAGTGCAAAAAGTTGTGTATTTAATGTTCAAATCATCACATAGTTTATGTCTAGATACGCCTTTTTGTTTCAAATAGTATTTTATATTTTGTGCCATTGTTTCCTTGTTATCTAAGTTACTCATTTTAATCATCTTATGTTTTCTAATATCAGTTAATTGATTATAAACAGGTAAATGTTTGTCAGCGTCTTTCTTAAATCTTAAATCTAAATCGGACTTGAGAGTATTAAAATAATCAGCCAATTTTTGCAAGTTCCCCATATTAGGCAAAGATGTTCCTTTAACATATCCATTAATTGTTGTTTTAGGAATATCTAACGCATTGACTAAATCAACTTGCTTAGTACCGTGTACACTCATTAAATGATTGAGTTGAGTATTAAAATAGTTCAAGTTTTCATAATATTGAGGTGCATGTTTTACCATAATATTTCCCTCCTTTTTATTTAATATTAGCGTTTTTCATTCAACTGTTCGTCTAATTGTTCTCTTGCATAGTTATACACTTTAGCTTGTCTTTCATCATGCAGTTGGTTGTAAATACTTAAAATGTCCTTGTCTTGATTTGTATATTTATCAAAAAAAGTTTGCGGAGATACATTCAACGCTTTAGCGTAAGTATATATATCACATTCATCTAATGAACGTTTGCCATTTTCGTGATTTGAAATAGTATTTTGTTTAAACCCTGTTAATCTTGCCAATTCAGATTGTGTAATTTTTTTGTCTTTTCTGATTTCTTTAATTACAGAGCCAAGAATGTTATTCATTATATAGTCCTCAGTTCATAATATGATTATACTTTTCAAAAATTAAAGTTTAGTTTTAACTTCGATTGCTTTGCCTAAAATTCTTCCTGGAAAATTTGGTGTAAGAACTATAGGATCATATTCTCGATTATCAGGTTGTAATATTACTGTATCATTAGAGTGTTTAATACGTTTTAGAGTGGCTCTAGCATCATCATCAACCAATACTGCAGCAATTTCTCCATCCTCAACATTTGGCTGTTGTCGGATGATGACAATAGAACCATCAGGAATTGTAGGTTCCATTGAGTGTCCTTTTGTCTTAAGGGCAAATAATGTACCAGAAGGAACATTACCCCTTGTATAAGTTTCAGGGATGTAGTCTTCTATATTTTCGTCAGCAGTAATAGGATCACCGCAAGCAATATCACCTAATAATGGAATTTGTTTTACGACAGTATCAGTATTATAGAGATATTCTACGTTTGAAACTGGTGATATGTATTCTCCTAAAGGTGCTTTTTCAACAAAATCCATAATATCTGTAAATGTATATCTAGGATCTATATCACTTTTTTTTACATTCAATGCAATAGCCAGCTTTTCTAGATTTCCAGAGTTAGGAGTAGATTTTTCACGTAGATATCCAGATAAGGTGGTTAAGGGAATATCAGACTTTTCTGCTAAATCAGCTTGAGTCATTCCATGCATAAATTTTTTTAAATTAGATGAAATTTCTTTTCTGGCATTTTGTTCAAATGGGGATAATTTATTTCTAGGCATATTTTTTTTCCTTCCCTCTAGTAACCTACTGGGTTTAATCTTGAGTTAGTTTAATGTCATTGCAGATACAGTATTAAAATACTACTTTTCCTAAAATACGCACTTGATCTCTTGCAAAATACATTGGTTCATATTTAGGATTGATGGATTTTAAAACAATCTTTTTGCTTTCATAGTCTACATAATACTTTTTGCAGGTGACAGCAGAGCCGTTAATTTCAAAAATGCCAATCTCACCAATTTCCAGAGTAGGCTGTTCATGGTAAAAGATAATAGAGTTGCTGGCAATCTTAGGTTCCATGGAATCACCTTTAATGTGAATAGCTTTGTCAGCCTTAAACGCCTTAGCAAATCTATCCAATTTATCAAGAGGAAAATCTCTTGTTCTATTGAAATAACGTGAAATAGATGAAACAGCTATATCAGTTTTGCGAGATATTTCTCTTAATGACATTTTCTTATCAGCTTTTAGTCTTTCTAATAGTTGCATTATTTCTTCGTTGTTACGCATGATATCTTGCCTCTTTCTTTTTATATACTTATTATACCGCTTGGAGTTGCTTAAAAAGAACAATTTTTACTTTTTTAGAACCTTTTATACAAAAATGTTGACAAAGTGGAACAATGGAGTTTTAATATAAGTGTAGCCAAAAGAGAACACCAGGAGGAGGTGAAAAAATGCAAATCAATCTAAGAAGAATCAAAGCCGAACGTGTTTTTAAGAAAATATCTCAAGCACAAATGGCAAAAAAGCTGGGTATCTCTAGAACATCTTATGCAAAAAAAGAAGAAGCCCTGGAAAGACTTCTCCTTAAAGTTCAAATTCAAGATGTTAACTATGTCAATAGAATTTGAAATAAAAATTAACCGCTAAAGGTTTGACAGGCGAAAGCCTGTCTACCCTCCTGAAAAGGGGGACTTTAGCTAAAATTGAGTTTACCATTTCAGAGCGATCTTTTCAATATAGATGAAGGTAAGACATGAATAAGAAAAAATGGTTAGGTGTATGGACTCTAACAAGTAAAGAAAAGAAAGATGGTCGTCATATTGAAGGCGAATTTAAGGCTGGAATTATTCCATCAGTAGCTCTAATAGCTTTACTGATTTATGTATTGTTGAAATTAATCTAACAAAAAAAGAGGAACAAAATGGATTTATTTGAATTTCACCGAAGTATGGATGGCGTGGAAGATTTGTATTATCACGAAATCGAGTAATATGGATTAAAATATGCTTATTTGGAAGAATAAGTATATGCAGTTAAAAAAGAAGATGCTTAATATCCTAAAATGGTATATGCTGATAATCCATATCTTGCTTGGGAATTCTTAGAACATAAAGGATTTGCAAAACACGTTAAAAATACTACTTATAGGATTACAGACAAAGGTATTCAATATTTAGAAGATCTATTTTATATACAAATTTTAGTTGAAAGAAGGTTAATGAGTGAGAAAAAATAACAATAAAAAAGATGACCAACTCGTAAGCTAGCTCTTGCAACCGCAACTCTCGGGTTGCTAGAAAAGCTTATCGAATTAGTCATCAAGATCATAGAAATAATTGAGGGGAAATAATCCCCCTTAATTATTGAGCTTAAAAACTCACTCAAAAGTATACCATGAACAAAAATAAAAAGCGATTAGAAATAGTGCTATGGGTATTGCTAGGACTAGGTATAATAAATTTACTTCTAGATCTCTTAAAACTATTGTAAAAAAACTAAGAAAGTAGAGGGCAAAAATGCAAATTACACTTAAGGCTGCAAGAGTTAATAAAGGACTGACGCAAAGGGAAGCAGCCAAATATTTAAAAGTAAACTTTCAAACAATTTCTAAATATGAAATTGACAGTTCCAAAATACCGATGAAATTACTAAAAGATATGTGTTCATTATACAAAATACCAATGAACTATATATAATTTTGGGCAAAAGTACTAAAAAAAGCGTACAAAAATTATAAACAAAGGGAGAGGCGAAACGCCGCCCCCCTTACGCAAGGTGGAATTCAGAAAATGAATTTTAGAAGTGAACCTAATCTATACAAGCTGATTTTTCAATCACGCAAACCTGAAGCTGAGAAATTTGCCGATTGGGTAACGTCTGAAGTATTGCCAGCTATCGTTCATAAGGGCGTTTATATGACTGACAAAAAGGCATATGACATCACACATGATAGATCAGGTGCAACCTTAGCCGACTTACTTCAACAAGCCGCCGACCAGCTAAAGCAAAAAGATATTCAAATCGCTGAAATGAAACCCAAAGCACTATTTGCAGACGCAGTAGCTACAAGTAATCGCTCAATTTTAGTTGGTGAGTTGGCTAAGTTGATCAGGCAAATATGGATGAAGTCAAGGCTAAAAATCTTGTCGAAGTTGTTTGTAATGCTGAACGATATTCAGAGGTTGCCCCAAAAGTTGAACAAGCGATGACTAGCTTTGCACGTTCGGTAGTAGCTGACACGATGAAGAAAAATGTCGAATTACATTACAAGTTGGGGTTATCTCCGAAAATTGTGCGTAAGTTAGGCAGAGGATCAAGTAAAAAGCGATCGACATCTGGTGCGGATTGCGAATTTTGTACAGAACGTGTGGGAACATTTCCCTATAACAAGGACAACATAAACAAGGGAATCTTCAGCCGTCATGCCCATTGCACGTGTACGCTGGAATATTTTCCAGGTAACGGCAAGAAACAGAATTCATGGACGAAACGATGGGAAAAAGTTGGCGAAGATGATAAAATAGAAGAAAGAAAGCTAATTAGCGAAGCAAAAACTGAAAATGCTATGTTTCCGAAAGAATTAGCTGGTGCCAAGCGTGGCAACTTGATGACATTTTAAGAAGCAGATAGTAATCGCCCAAATCCTAAGTTTCGTGATGATTATATGTATAGAATCAATTGTCAAACTTGCGTAGTAGCGTATGAAGCAAGAAGAAGGGGCTATGATGTTGAAGCTAAAGGCAACTTTTCTGGTTCCATTTCTCAAATGCTTTCACGAGCTACCAATAAAGCTTGGATTGATCCTAATACAGGCAAGTATCCTGAATATATAGCACCGGAATATTTTAGTAACATCAACACGCCAAGCCGTTATATGAAATACTTAGAAGAGACTTTGAAAGAAAATACTAGGTACACTATGCAGTTTGGATGGAAAGGGAGGGGAAACAGCGGCCACATTATTCATGTTTTCAAAAAAACGGTGTTGTCACGTTATATGACCCTCAAATAGGCCAAACAACTAACAAAGTCAAAGAGTATCTAGAAGATGTTAAGATGACAACTACAAGCCGAGGTATTAAATATACGATAGCACCAAGGTTATTAGAAGTTCAAAATTATGAGTTTAATATAGAAGTTGTTAATCAAATCTTGAAGAAAGCCGGTGAATAACATGGATAAAGTCAAAGAATTTGCGAAACAGCATGGTTACGAGACAGCAGAATATTTAGGAATTTATCAAAATAAAGAAGCTTATGAAGCAATCTACAGTGATGATAATGAAATCTGTTTTGTTGGTTTGCCGGCAATTATCTTAAAAAGCGGTGCTGAGTTAGAATGGATACAGAATAACCTATCTCGAAAAATATTAAGAAAATTTTATTAAACCGCCAACCTAAAGTAAGGCGGTTTTATTTTGCACAAAATTTGGAATGTTCAGAGTAATCAAGGAGTTAAAACAGTATGAATAGCAAAGAAATTCAAGAAAATGTTGTTAAAGCAGTTGAAAATTGTGGCTTAGCAATTTATAAAAATGCTCCTAAAATTGTAGGTAATTATCCACACCAAACAGGAGAGGTTACTATTTCTATTAGCATGGATGGAAATCTTAAGGGACCAATTGCAACAATTAAGGTGCAAAACGAATTTTTAAATATTTTAGATTCAAATAGTTGAAGTATTAAGCCGAAGAAAGTTCAAAAAGCAAAGAGAATTCTTGTTTAATACAGGTCTAGAGTTAGAAAAATTAGAAGATAATGGTTTGTATATTGTAAGAAGGAAGAGATAGAGATGGCAGAAGATGTTAATAAACTCACAGCCAAAGAGGTTGTGAGAAACTAACCACCACCTAATGATATGTGTCCAGTATTCTGGGTACATATCAGAGTATTTCTCTAGGTTTTTTTGCATATAAAAAACGTGTTTACATTGTATCTACAAAAGTAGATACTAAAAATAACATATTGATGCTATATGTTGAGGTATAAGTGTTTCTTAAAAAAGGGGTTAGAGATTATGCGTACTGTGAATTTAAAACAATGGGGGAACTCAATGGCGGTGCGATTGCCTAAGTCAGTATTAACTCAAGCTGGTATTGGTAATTCACCAACTGTTTTTGATATAAGTGTTAACAATGATAAAGAAATAATTTTAAGAAAGAAGAAAAAGCCCAAAAATTTAAAAGAACTTTTTAAAGGATTTGATTATAAAAAGTATTGGGCTGAATGGAATCAAGAACATTCAGGAAAATCCAAAGAGATAAACTGGGGTGAATCTGTAGGTCGTGAAAAGTTCTAAGCTGTTAGTTGGAGAGAAAGTCATAGACATAATTAAGTTAACATATGAAAAAAGCTGTTAGCGATTAAACTAACAGCTACAACAGAACTATATCTGAACAATTCTTTATATTCAGTATATAGTTCTTTTATTTTTTCGTAAAGAATATTTTGTTTTGCAAATTGCTTGCCAGTAAATTGAATGTAAACATTGATATATCAACAAAGTACTATGCCTCAAACAGGAGTCGAACCTGCACTCACTAACGTGAACAGCGACCTGAACGCTGCGCGTCTGCCAATTCCGCCATTGAGGCTTGCTATATTAAAGCTTTTGCCTATGTGTTATAATAACAAAAAAATAGTATAAGTCAAGATGTAAGCGTTTGTAATAATTATGATGAAAAAAATTGAAGAAAATATACTTTATGAAACCATTACGCCTCGAAAATCTAATACGCATAAGGGCGATTACGGTAAGATATTGTTAATAGGTGGTAATCTTAACTTCGGCGGTGCCTTAATTATGTCTGCTGAAGGTGCATTAGGTGCAGGTGCCGGCTTAATTTGTGCAGCAACGCATTCGATTAATGTAGCTTCTTTGCATGCTCGTGATCCTGAAATTATGTATGTAGATTGGCGTGATGAGCAGAATTTAAGTAAATTAATACCACAGGTGGATGTGATAGTTTGTGGTATGGGGATGGGAATAGATGCAGGTGCCAAAAAAATCTTGCAACTTGTTAAAGCAACTGTTACTAACAATCAAATAGTGGTTCTTGATGCAAGTGCATTGGATATAATTGCTACAGATACTAGCGTCATAGCACATCAGGCTAAGAAAATAATTATTACACCGCATCAGATAGAATGGCAGCGGTTGAGTAACATTAGAGTGCAATATCAAAATGATAGTGCTAATCAGACAGCTTTAAATGGTCTATTTCCACAAAAAAATTGTATTTTGGTGCTAAAGTCTAATAAAACTAAAATATATGATCAATTTGGTAATATATTGGAAAATCCTTTAGGCAATCCAGGTATGGCTACTGGTGGTTGTGGGGATACTTTGTCAGGTATTATTGGCGGTATATGTGGACAGTTTGGCGGAGAATTAAATGCTGTAGCAAGTGCTGTTTACTTGCATTCTTTAGCAGGAGATATTATTTATAGAAAAAATTATATTGTTCGACCTACTGCAATTAGTGCATTATTGCCCCAATTACTAAAAAAATACGAATATAACAATAATGATGTTGAGAGGTAGTAGATGGATTTTTTAGATAATAAGCAACATTTAATAATTACAAATAATCAGCAAAAACTGAAAGTAGATATTATTACGGCTGATATAGTTAGAATTTATACAGATTCTGATGATAAAAAATCTGCTGCTATTGAGGGAAATAAAAAAATAGATGTAGATTATAAAGTTTTTGAAAAAGACGATCAGCTAGAAATTAAAACAAATAGATTAAAATTGTTAGTAAAACCTGATTTGCGTTTTGATTTGTATGACTATGATGGAAATCCTTTAATTAAGAATTATCATGGTGAATTAAAACCATTGGATAGAGGATTAACACCAGAACAAAGGAAATTAGCTGAAGCCGAGGGTCATTTGATATCTGCGGACTCTTCTGCTGGATCGATTATGTTTGTTAATGAACTGGCTGAAGATGAGCAATTTTATGGCTTGGGTGATAAAACTGGATTTCTTAATAAGCGTGGGTATGAGTACGATGATTGGAATACTGATAATCCTAAACCACAGGTGGAAAGTTTTACTAAGTTGTATAAATCTATTCCATTTTTAATTGGTGTTAAAAACTCCCATCCTTATGGTATTTTTGTAGATAATACATTTAAAGCACATTGGGATCTTGGTAAAGAAAGTAATGATTATTACTATTATTCTTCTGAAAAAGCTGAATTAGATGTTTATTTAATAGTTGGTGCCACTATTAAAAATATTGTATCTAATTATACGTATTTAACTGGTAGAACACCATTACCTCAAAAATGGACTTTAGGTTATCAACAATCTCGTTGGGGCTATAGTGCTACTCAGGCAGAAGTAGAACGGATAGCTGGATTGTTGCGTAAACATAATTTACCGTGTGATGTTATTCATTTAGATATTGATTATATGGATGGCTTTAGAGTATTTACGTGGCGTAATGATAGTTATACAGACCCGCATGATTTTGTTAAAAAGTTGAACCAAATGGGATTACATGTGGTAACTATTATTGACCCCGGTGTAAAACTAGATAAAAATTATGGTATATATCAAGAAGGCTTAGAAAAAGGATATTTTGTTGAAAATCCTGATGGCACCATTTATGTTAATGAAGTCTGGCCAGGAGATAGTGTTTTTCCTGATTTTGGTCGTGAAGAAGTACGTTCTTGGTGGTCAAAAAATATTAAGTTTTTGGTCAATTTAGGTGTTTCTGGTATTTGGGATGATATGAATGAACCAGCAAGTTTTAGAGGTGAAATACCTGATAATATTGTATTTCATCATGAGGAGATGCCGACAACACACGCCCAAATGCATAATGTTTATGGTCATTATATGGATAAGGCTACTTATGAAGGATTAAAAAAATTAACTAATAAACGACCATATGTAATTACGCGTGCTGCTTATGCGGGAACGCAAAAATATGCTACGGTCTGGACCGGTGATAATCAAAGCTTATGGCCACATTTGCAGATGATGGTGCCGCAATTATGTAATTTAGGGCTTAGTGGTTTTTCATTTGCGGGTACTGATATCGGAGGATTTGGTGCTGATTGTACTGCAGAATTATTAGTGCGTTGGATTGAAGGTGCAATTTTTAGTCCATTGTTGAGAAATCATGCAGCAATGGGTACTAGGAGTCAAGAACCGTGGACTTATCCCACACCAACTTTATCTATTTACCGTAAATATCTTAAGTTGAGATATAAATTTATTTCTTATTTGTATGATTTGTTTTATCAGGAATCTAAAACTGGGTTACCGATTATGCGACCATTGATACTTAATTATCCTGCTGATCAAAAAGTTTCCAATATGAATGATCAATTCATGGTTGGTGACCAAATTCTTGTATCGCCAGTATTACAAGCAGGTGTTACAGCTAAAATGGTGTATTTGCCACAAGGTAAGTGGCATGATTATTGGACTGGTGATGTGTATGCTGGTAATCAATATATAATTAAAGATGCACCACTAGAGGTTTTACCAATATTTGTCAAGGATAATACATTATTGCCAGTTGATCATTATGAAAATTACGTTGATTGTCAAAAATATGATCAAATAACATTTAAATTGTATGGTACACATGCTGAATATGACCACTATCAAGATAATGGCTTGGATTTTGACTATCAATTAGGCAAATATAATGTGTATCATGTTTACGCAGATGAAAATGCTGCTGAGGTAACTTTGATTCATTCAGGATATGATCGACATTATCAAAAAATAATTGTTGAACTTAATGGTAAAAAATTGAAATTTACTTACAAGCCTGATGGTGATAAATATGAAATTGAAAAATAATAACTCATTTAAAAATTATCAGATAATAATATTTCTTGTAGCTTTTGTTTGCTTAATTATATTTGGTTGGAAGGTATTTAGATATCGCAGAACTTATATAGAGGTGCCAACCCAAACTAAGACGGAGATATGTGATAATTATGCTCAAGATAACTTAGCTTTGAATGCTAAAGCAGCTATTATATATGATCTAAAAAGCGGGCAGATTATGTACGCTAAAAATATTAAACAAAAGTTGCCAGTGGCGTCAATGTCTAAGTTGCTTACTATATATTTAACTTTAAAAGCAATCAATGCTGGTAAAATTTCGTGGCAAACTAAGGTGATGCCTAGTAGAGAAGCTATTGCGGTGAGTAAAAATCCAGAATATTCCAATGTCCCTTTACAATTAGGTCATCAATATACAATTAGGCAATTATATCAAGCTACATTAATTCAGTCTGCTAATGGTGCAGCTATGGTTTTAGCTTCTGCTGTTGCAGGCTCATCTAAAAAATTTGTTGGAATGATGCGAAAACAATTGCTAGATTGGCACATTAGCCAAGCACAAATTGTCACGCCTAGTGGGTTGCCTAATTTTACCTTAGGTCGGGATGCTGATTCAACCAAAAATGCTGATGCTGAAAATGAGCTGTCAGCTAGTGATATGGGAATTTTGATCAAACATTTGTTATTAGAGTTTCCTCAGGTGTTAGATACAACCAGAATTTCTAAATTGAATTTTCCAGATGGCCGTAATACTTTTAAAATGGTTAATTGGAATTTAATGTTAAAAGGATTGAGTCAATATAATGAAGCATATCCAGTTGATGGCTTAAAGACTGGTACCACTGATGCTGCTGGTGCATGTTTAGCTAGCACTTTAGTCAAAAATGGTCGCAGAATCGTAACAGTTATTATTGGTGCTAGACACTTAAATGGTAGTGATCCCGCTCGATTTGTTGAAACCAAAAAGTTGTATGCATACTTTTATAATAATTATAGTTTGCATATCTACAAACGCTGGACGCAATTTCCTGGTAAAACGCTGATTAAAGTGAAAAGTAGTCCAATCAATGAAGTGCGTGCATGTTTGTATCAAGATACTGGTATTTGGATTAGTAAAGATCAAAAGTTAGACGCCGAGTTATCAATGAATAAAATGCCAATGCCGATTAAGGTGGGAACAAATATTGGAAAATTAATCTTTCCTAATATCCCCGCTTTGAATAATGAAAATGCGTTAGCTTTTGCTGCTACTACATCTAAAGAATTAAAATAATATCCGTATATCTTGCCATAGGTTAAAGATCCTTGTTATAATTTCATTTGAAGAGGTTAAAAGTAGTAATAAAATTTTTGCTTTTTAGCGAGTCTGTGGTGGTGTGAGGCAGATACTTAATTTTATGAAGGCGTGTTTAACTTAAATTAATAAAATATGTAAAAGTGGATACTTAGTGTCAAAATGAGTGGTACCGCGGGAATATCTCGTCTCTTTCTATATTTTTATGGAAAGGGATTTTTTGTTTAGGAAGGAAAAAAGATGGACTTTAAACAAGAAGTTGTAGAAACAATTGCAAAAGTTGTTTCTTTGCCAAAAGAAAAAATAGAAGCTCTAATTGAAAGACCAAAAAATGTAAAATTAGGAGATTATGCTTTTCCTACATTTGCATTAGCTAAAATTGAACATAAAAATCCGGCTGTGATAGCTAGCGAATTAGCTGCTAAGTTAGTTAATGATAATTTTGCTGAAATTGTAGCAGTAGGACCTTATATTAATTTTGCGATTGATCATGCTAAATTGGTTAGTGTTACTTTGAAAAAAGTTTTAGCTGATCAAGATAAATATGGTGATCAGGATAACAATCAAGGTAATGTACCAATTGATATGTCTTCACCTAATATTGCTAAACCAATGTCTATGGGACATTTGAGATCTACAGTTATTGGTAATTCTATTGCTAAGATTTTACAAAAAATAGGTTTTACGCCTATCAAAATTAACTATTTAGGAGATTATGGAACACAATTTGGTAAATTGATAACAGCTTATAAATTGTGGGGTAATGAAGAAGCTGTCAAAAAAGATCCTATTACCAATTTGTTCCACTATTATGTTAAGTTCCATGAGGAAGCTGAAAAAGATCCTAAATTGGAAGATGAAGGTCGTGCTTGGTTTAAAAAATTAGAAGAAGGGGATGCTGAAGCAGTTGAATTGTGGCAATGGTTCCGTGAAGTATCACTGGAAGAGTTTAACCGTATTTATAAAGAATTAGGTGTTACCTTTGATTCATATAATGGTGAAGCTTTCTTTAATGATAAAATGCAACCAGTGGTAGACGAATTAAGAGCTAAGAATTTATTGCATGAATCTAGAGGTGCCCAAGTGGTAGATTTAGGTGACGATGAAAATCCAGCTTTGATTTTAAAATCTGACGGTACAAGTTTGTATATTACTAGGGATTTGGCTGCAGCCCTATATCGTAAAAAAGAATATGATTTTGCGATGTCCCTTTATGTTGCTGGTAATGAACAAAGTGGTCACTTCAAGCAATTAAAGCAAGTTTTAGGTAAGATGGGCTATGACTGGCAAAAAGATATTCATCATATTCCATTTGGCTTAATTACTCAAAATGGTAAGAAATTGTCTACTAGAAAAGGTAATGTCGTTTTCTTAGATAATGTATTAAAAGATGCTGTCAAATTGGCACTTGAACAGATTGAAGCTAAGAACCCTAATTTATCTAATAAAGAACAAGTTGCACATCAAGTTGGTGTTGGTGCAGTTATTTTCCATGACTTGAAAAATGAACGATTAGATAATTTTGACTTTAATCTTAACGAAGTTGTACGTTTTGAAGGTGATACTGGTCCTTATGTTCAATATACTAATGCCCGTGCACAAAGCATTTTGCGTAAAGCTAATGTTGCAATTGATGATACAAAATTGGCATTATCTGACGACTGGGCTTTTGCTGTAGCTAAAGATATTGCAGATTTCCCAGCTATTATTCAAAAAGCATTTGAAAAATTCGAACCCTCAGTTATTGCTAAATACTCATTGAATTTAAGTAAAAAATTTAATAAGTATTATGCCAATGTTAGAATTTTGAACCAAGATGATGAATTAAATGCTAGATTAGCTTTAGTTCAAGCAACTTCAATCGTATTAACAGAATCTTTACGTTTGTTGGGTGTAGATGCTCCAAAGGAAATGTAATTTGTATTAGATAACAGTAAAAATTCAGATATTGTGTTAACTTTTGATTTAATGCGGTATAATATTAATGGTTAAATATTTAGGAGGTATTTTTGATGGCTTATTTAGTAAATGGTAATGACATTTTTAAAGCAGCTCGTAAGAACCACTACGCAGTTGGTGCTTACAACACTAACAATCTTGAATGGACACGTGCACTTATTAAAGGTGCAAAGGAAACTAGAACTCCATTATTGATTCAAGTTTCTACAGGTGCTGCAAAGTACATGGGTGGTTACAAGACTGTTAGAGATTTAGTTCTTAACGAAATGGACAACATGGATGTTGACGTTCCAGTTATTTTGAACTTGGACCACGGTGACTACGAATCTGCTAAGGAATGTATTGCACTGGGCTATTCATCAGTTATGTTTGATGGTCACAAATTACCAGTAGAAGAAAACTTAGAAAAGACCAAAGAAATCGTTAAGTTAGCACATGAAAGAGGAATTTCAGTTGAAGCTGAAATTGGTAAGATTGGTGAAAACCAAGGTGCTGATGGCGGTGAATTAGCTTCTGTAGAAGACGCTAAGAGATTCGTTGCTGCAGGTGTTGACAAACTTGCTTGTGGTATTGGTAATATCCACGGTGTTTACCCAGCAGACTGGAAAGGCTTGAACTTTGATCGTTTAAAGGAAATTGCTGATGCAGTTGATGTTCCATTGGTATTGCACGGTGGATCAGGTATTCCTCAAGACCAAATTAAGAAGGCTATTTCACTTGGTATTGCTAAGATCAACATTAACACTGAATTCCAATTAGCATTCCAAGAAGCAACTCGTAAGTACATCGAAGCAGAAAAAGACTTAGATAAAGCAAACAAAGGTTATGACCCACGTAAGCTTTTGAGAGCTGGTACTGATGCTATTACTGAATCAATGAAAGAAATGATTTCATGGATGGGAACTCGTCCTATCGATGGAAAAGATTCAGTTGTTAAATTTGACGAAGCTTCCTTAAACGAAGAATAAAATTAAGTTTAAGAGCTTATATTTCTGATTTTTCTAAATAAAAACCATATTTCGATATTGTATCGGAGTATGGCTTTTTTGATATTTTAAATTTTTTTATCTAAAAGAACTTCTTCTTTGTCAAAAGAAAAAGGCTTTTGGAAAACAAGTTTATAAGCAGTAAGTTGTAGTTTTTCACCGGCTTTATAGTTTGAATTATATAAAGGATCGCCAATGATTGGATGACCAATAGCAGCAAGATGAACTCTTATTTGATGTGTTCGTCCAGTTTCTAGCTGCAGTTTAACTAGGATTTTACTGCCAATTTTTTTAACTACTTGATAATGAGTAATTGCCTTTAAGCCATCGGCTCTAACCATCCTTTTCCGCATATCAAGCGGATCATCGCCAATCGGTAAATTGATAGTACCATTATCCGATATGTCATTTGTAGCTTCGATCCAAGCAAAATATGAGCGAGATAAGGTTTTATCAATTAATTGTTTGTTGAGAATAGGAACGACTGCAGGATTTTTAGCAACTAGTAATAAGCCATTAGTCAACATATCTAGGCGATGAACGATATAAGGACTATACCCTAAATAACTTGCACAATCATTTAAAGCGGTGTCTGTTTCATATAAATTAGGATGTGTTTTTTGACCAGCAGGTTTATCAATAACTAAGACATCGTCATTCTCGTAAATGATATTGGGCATATTTCCACTTGCTGGATATTGTTGCTGCAGGCTTTCGACATGATTTAATTTGATCGTTATTAAGTCGTTGGTGTGAACTTTAAAATTTAAGGGTAGATATTTATTATTAACCAAGATATTTTTTTCAATGCGTAAAAAGTGTCGCCATTTACGAGGAATTAATAAATTACGCATTATCTGATCGATATTTTGGTTATTTTCATTTTGAGATATTGTAAGATAATATATATATTGATTCATGATCGCTTGTTTTTTCTATTGTATTCATTAATTATATTATAATAGCATAAGCATAGAGTATAATTAAACCAATGAGGTTATAAAGTATATGATTACAAAAATAAAAGAAGAAATATTAAAACTGCTAGGTATGTTATTTTATTTTCTGAAAAGAATAACACATCGTTTTCAATTAATTAGATGGCTCATTTTAGCTTGCTTAACTGTGATTTTAGTAGTTAGTACCTATTACACAATTAAGGTTAAAACATCTAATATAGCGACTTTAAAGGCCTCTTTATCGACAACTACAACTATCTATGATGCAGATAATCATCAAGCTGGTTCTTTGTATGCACAAAAAGGTAGTTTTGTTGAATTATCAGATATTTCTCCTAATATCCAAAATGCTGTTATTTCGACTGAAGATCGAACTTTTTATAAAAATCCTGGTTTCAGTATCAAGGGAATGGTACGTGCTTTGCTTATGAGTATGTTACACCGTGGCATTGTTGGTGGTGGATCAACTTTAACACAGCAATTAGCTAAGAATGCTTTATTAACGCAGAAACAGACTATTAGTAGAAAAATCGAAGAGTTATTTTTTGCGATTGAAATAAATCATGTTTATTCAAAACGTGATATTTTGACTATGTATTTGAATAATGCCTATTTTGGAAATGGTGTTTGGGGTGTGCAAGATGCTTCAAAACGATATTTTGGTAAAAATGCTTCAGAGTTGAATATCAGTGAAGCTGCAACTTTGGCAGGGATGTTAAAAAGTCCAAGTTACTATAATCCAATAGATCATATGCAAAATGCACTAAATCGTCGTAATACTGTTGTTAATTTGATGTTGCAGAATAAAAAAATTACGAAAAGTGAAGCAGATAATGCTCAGAGTTCAGTATTAAGTTTAAAGAATACTTTCCGTCAAAAAAGTGGCTATCGATACCCATATTTCTTTGATGCTGTTGTAGATGAGGCAATTCATCGTTATGGCCTTAAAGAAGAAGATGTTATGAATAAGGGATTAAAGATTTATACAACGTTAGATCAAAGTTATCAAAAGGCAATTCAAGATAGTTTTGAGATAGATGGTAATTTCCCTGCTACAGCAGCAGATGGTGTGATGGCACAAGGAGCTAGTGTTGCAGTTGACCCTAAAACTGGTGCTATTAGAGCCGTAGTTGGTGGTAGAGGCAGACATGTCTTTAGGGGCTATAATCGAGCTATGCAGATGAAAAGACAACCTGGATCGTCGCTGAAGCCTTTGGCTGTTTATGCTCCAGCTTTGCAAAATGGATATCACTATGATACGTCTTTGTCTAATAAACTACAAAAATTTGGTAAAAATGGATATGAACCACATAATGTTGATAATCAATATAGTGATACGATACCTATGTATCAAGCGGTTGCCGACAGTAAGAATGTCCCTGCTGTTTGGTTGTTAGACAAGATTGGTATTAATCGTGGTGTGCAGTCTATGCAAAATTTTGGCATAAAAGTACCTTCTGATGATAAAAATTTAGCATTAGCTTTAGGTGGTATGTCTTCAGGTGTATCACCATTGCAAATGGCAACAGCTTATAGTGCCTTTGCTAACGATGGTAATTTGCCAGATCAGACTTATTTAATTCGAAAAATAACTGATGCTAATGGCAAAGTTATTTCTCAAAAATCTAATGATAGATACCATAGGATTATTTCACATAGAGTAGCTGAAGAAATGACTATGATGTTATTAGGAGTATTCTCCAATGGTACAGCTGTTTCGGCACAACCTGCAGGCTATGAAGTTGCTGGAAAAACTGGGTCAACGGAAGTTCCGAATTCTTATGGCTTTGGAACAAAAGATCAGTGGATTGTTGGCTATACTCCAGATATAGTAGTTGCAACGTGGGTAGGATTTGATAAAACAGATAAAGAGCATTATATGCATGGTATTTCTGAAAATGGAATTACTAGACTTTATAAATCACAAATGGAAAGTCTTTTGCCAAATTCACCATTAACTAAATTTAAGGTGAAAAGTGCTCAGCAAAATGAATATGCGTCCCATACGGATGATAATGATTTGAAGAGTTCTGATTCATTTCAAGATAAAATTAAAAAAGGCATAGATGGATTAGGGAAGAAAGTTACTGAATGGTATAATGATTTAAAAGGATTATTTAAACATTAAGTTAGGAGAATATAATTAAATGATTAATATTTATGATAGTGTTAACGAATTGACAGCTAATTTTGAAAAAACTGACGAGTTTGTAGCATTAAGGGATGCCATTAATGCAGTTAAAGCTAATGAAAATAGTTTAAAATTATATCACCATATGGAAGAAATTAGAAATAAATTCATTGCAGAGCAAGAGAAGGGTAATTCTGAAATGTCTGCAGAGTTACAAAAAGAATATAAAGAAGTGGAAGCACAAATTGGTCAAGATGAATTGATTAAAAATATGATGGTACATGAAACAGCTGTATATCAACTATTAAATGATATTCAAAAATCATTGACAGACCCCATTTCTAATTTATATGACGCATTGAAATAGAGGATAGATATGAAATTTTTGCACATTGCAGATGTACATTTAGATAGTCCATTTTTAGGACTATCTTTTTTACCGTCCGAATTATTTGGCCAAATAAAAAATGCTATTCAATTATCTTTTGAAAAAGCTGTTAATTTTGCTATCGATCATGATGTCGATTTGGTTTTATTAGCAGGTGATACGTTTGATTCTATTCATCCAACGCCGCAAAGTAAAATCTTTTTTGCCAATCAAATAAAACGCTTGGTTGATCGTCAAATTCAAGTGGTGATGGTTTTGGGAAATCATGATTATAGTCAGATTGATGATTTATTGCTAAATGAGTCCCCTTATTTTAAAATAATTGGTTCCAACGAACAAATTGAACAAGTTGATTTCATGACAAAATCACAGTATAAATATCGAGTAGTGGGTTTTTCTTATCAACATAACCATATAACTGAAGATATAATTGCCAAATATCCGCCTAAAAGTACGTCAATATACACAATTGGATTAGCACATGCTGGTATGAAGCAATCTTCAGTTGACCAAAATAATTACGCTCCCTTTACACTAAACGAAGTGAAAGATCTTAATTATGACTATTTTGCTTTAGGCCATATTCATTTAAGACAGGTTCTGTCTCAAGAGCCTTGGATTGTTTATAGTGGTAATTTGCAGGGGCGTCATGTGAATGAGAAGGATGCGAAGGGATTTTATTTTGGCCAAGTTGATGAGCAGTCGCAAAATACACAATTGCAATTTATAGATGTTTCTCCAATTGTGTGGCAGACGGTTGATTTAACATTAGATGAGCCATTTAAAAGTACTACCAAGCTATGCACCAAAATTCAAAATTTGTTAGCTGATAATAATTTGCGTCCGACATTATTTACATTAAATATTATCGGAGCTGAATTATTATCTGATGCTCAATTAGACATGTTGAATGATAAAAGTATGTATGAAGAATTATCCAATAATTTACAATATCATTCGCTTTTAGTGAAGGTCTATTATAAGCATCGAGATTTTATTGCTTTAAATGAAACAGATAGAGCTTTGTTTGCTAAGGCGGCTGAAGAAATATTAACAGCCAATCATACTTGTGAATTGGCAAGTTCATTGATGAAAAAAAGCAATATTGTTACAAATAATTTGCAAAAAGAAGAGTATTTGTCAGATATTTATGAATTAGCTAGAGTTAGATTAGAACAAAAGTTGCGAGGAAACAATGATGAAATTAATTAAGATTGATGTCAAAAATTTTGGTGGTCTTAGTGATTCTGAATGGAAGATTTCATCGCAATTGCATGTTTTTTATGGACCAAATGAGGCAGGAAAGAGTACAATTGCTGCATTTATCAAGCAAATTATGTTTGGCTTTCATTTGAAATCTCAAAAATCAACTTTTTTTGAAAATTATATGCCATTAAAAAAGGTTAACCAAGTTGGTGGCTCCTTAACTTTTAAAAACGAAAATAATCAAATTATAACTTTAGAAAGAACATATACTACTAGTGATAGTAAAAAGGGTAATTTAGCAGTTAGCTTAGATAATGAAAAAATTCCAGAAAATATCTTTTGGAATAATATCAAAAATATAGATGGTGATTTTTATACTGATAGTTTCATCTTTAATCAAGATTTATTGGCTAATGTTATATCACTTAATCAGGGGGATTTGTTAGAACATATCTATTATTTGGGTGCAGCTCAAAGTAGCAAATTGCTTTTGTTACGGGATAAGTTCGTGCAATCATCTGAAAAACTTTTTAAAACTAACGGTAGAAAACCAGAAATTAATCAAATATTGGCACAAATCAAAGAGAAAGCTGAAACTCTCAGTAAGCAACAAGTAGAATTTGATCAGTATAGTTCTTTAGAAAAGCAAAAAAATGATGTGCAAAATGAAATTGAGTTGCTAAATTCACAGGTTAAAAAATTACAACAGAATCAGCAAAATTTAGCTATTACCAAGCAGGAATTAAATAATTATGCACAATATCAGCAACTAAAAGAGCAGTATCAACTTATAGATTTTAATCAAGAAGATTATACACAAGTTCAAGCATTAGAATTAACAATTGAACAGTTAACAACTGATATTAAAAAGTATGAAAGTGAAATTATAGCTGTTAGTGCCGATAATCTTGATGAACAAGCTAAGATCTTAGCTAAAAAAGTAGAAATCTATCAAATTGTTAATGAAGCCGATCGACTTCAAAATGAGATAAAGCAACTATGCCAAGAATTAGAGCAGATTCAGACCTATCAGCCCCTGTATTTTAAGCTGGAAAGTTTATCCCCAGAAGATAAGTTGGTTATGCGAAGTAAATATGAGCAATGTTTAAATACACAAGCACCAAAATCAATCATCAAAAACATATCTTTTGGCTTAATTATATTCGGATTAGTTGGTGTTTTCTTAAAACCACTATTTTACCTATTAATTTTAAGTGGATTAATCATATACTATTTAGACAAAATCAAAACAGATCATATAAGGACTAATCAAATTAAATCTTTTGAAAAAGAGTATGGCTTTGATCCACAAAAGTTTGATCTGGAATTAGTGATGTCACAAATAATGCAAATTGAAAATAAACGTAATATTTTGACAGAAAAAAGAAAAAATCAAGCTAAGATATTAGAACAGGTAGCAGATTTCAAACAAAAAATCAGTCAATTTGTATCGCCAACTAATAATTTAACATCCGATTTAGAAAAACTAGATGAACATTATCAGCAAGTTCAACAAAAAGTAACAACGCAAAAATTATTGAATGAAAAAATAAGTGCTATCAAGGCTAAATTAGCAGATGTAAAATTGACTTTACAAAAGAAATTAAGCCAAAATAAGGTCAAAGATATAGAAGAATTCAAAGCAAAAGGTAACTTATATCATCAAAATCAACAAATCAAATCACAAATGATGGCTCTATCTGCTAATTTAAAGGATAGAGTAGAAATATTAAGCAAATTAGATATCAATAGCCTGCATACTACAGAACAAAGTTTAGTTAGTGAATTAGAACAGATTCAGGCTAAGTTACGTATAAAGTATGATGCTTTAGCTCAATTAAAGTTAAAATTAAAAGAATTAACCAATTCAGATAGTTTAAAAAGAACTCAACAAGAATTAGCTACTGCCAATGCCAATTTATTGGATTATACGAAGGAATATTTAGCTGATTTATTAGCTGCAGATTGGATTCAGCGTGGTTTAGATTTAGCATCTAATGATCGTTTTCCTAAGATGTTATCTAGTACTAACCAATATTTTGCTTTATTAACTAATGGTAGATATATAAAAGTTGCTATTAATGATCAATTACAAGTAGTTAAGGCTGATGGAACTCGTGTAGCAGTAGAATATCTGTCACGTGGTACAGCTGAACAATTATATTTTGCTTTAAAATTAGCTTTTGTGGAGCAAATTGCTGATGAAATTGAATTGCCAATTTTAATTGATGATGCCTTTGTTAACTTTGATTTGCAAAGAATTGATAATATAGTCAAATTAGTACGAAATTTGAGTGCTAAAACGCAAGTGATAGTATTTACTCAGAATCTTCAGTTGGCTAAAATGTTAACTGATAATATTACTAAATTAGAGATTAGGAATTAAGATGAAAAAAAAGCTAGTTACATATAATGATGGTGAGTCCATGGACATAATAGTCCTAATAAAAGATGCCATTTTACGCAAAAATAAGAAAAATGAACCATATCTGGTTTTGATTTTTTCAGATGGTGATTCATATATCCGTGGTAATTTATGGAATGTTACAGATGATGATGTAGCAAAGTATGTAACAGGTACTTTTGTGCAATTAAATGGGATTAAGGAAAAATTTCAGAATCATTATCAAATAAAAATCTTATCTATGCAAACTGTTGGCTCTAGTGAAGTGACTAATATAACGGATTTTACTGAAAAATCATACATAGATGTTAATGAACTAGTTAGTGAATTAAAAGATGGTATTCTTGAAATAAAGAATCCTATTTGGAAGTCGATAGTTAGTTTTTTGTTAGATAAATGGTACCAAAAATTCATTGATTTTCCTGCTGGCAAGTCCAATCATCATGCCTGCAAAGGTGGATTATTGTTACATACTGTGACGATGTTAAAACTAGCAGTTGCCATTTCTAAAATCTATCCCCAAGTTAACCATTCTTTATTGTATGCAGGTTGTATTTTGCATGATCTAGGTAAGGTTATAGAACTGAGCGGACCTGTGGCTACTAAATATACAGTAGAGGGAAATTTACTAGGACATTTAGTCATTATCGATGAGCAAATAATTTTAGCAGCAAAAGAATTGAAAATTAAAGAATATGATGAGGATTTAGTACTTTTAAGGCATATGGTGTTATCACATCATGGATTGCCTGAGTATGGTGCTGCCCGTCGCCCGGCAATTTTAGAGGCGGAATTGTTACATAAAATTGATGATATGGATGCTACAGTATATGCTATTACTAGATCTTTACAGCGTACTGAACCAGGTACCTTTACTGAGCTGATTTCATCTCAAGATAATCGCAGATTCTATCGTCCTATTGATAGTTCTGATTTAAATAAAATCAATAATTTAGAATAAAAAATATACCGATATGCCATGACTAGTCTTAAAAGCTAGTCAAGCAGGTCGGTATTTTTAGTATAGATCACAAAAAAACGCAGTGTTCGTCTGAACTACTACGTTAATTAGTCTAATTATTATCTTTTATTTCTTTAAATCTGCATCCATATATTGAGTTAATACATTCTTTAAATCGTTATCTTTGATATTAACATTAGCTCTCTTTAAGACAACGCCTAAAACAGACTTAATTACATTTTGATCTTGAGCCATCTTTTGGTAAATACGTGCGATTATTTCCGATTTATGGCTTTGGAATGATCCCTTAGATGGGTGTTTAATCATTTTAATAATGTGATAACCAAATTGAGTTTTAACAGGTTTTTTAGTGTATTCGCCAGTTTTCAATTTGAAGGCTGCTTCTTTGAAGTCAGCATCTAAAGTGGTATCTGAGGAATCAAATGGCTCAATTTTACCAGCATTCTTGCTTGTACCAGTATCTGTGGAATATTTCTTAGCTAAATCTTTAAAACTAGCTCCTTTGCCAAGTTCTTCGATAACTTTCTTAGCTGTATCTTCTTTTTCTACTAAAATATGTTGTACTCGAACTTTAGGTTGGTATTCTTTCCAAGCTTTCTTTTCTTGAGCTTTGGTAATAGGTTTAATATCTTTTAAAGCAGCTTGCAAAAGTAAGTTTGTTTGAATACTTTCTTTATATGCTTCAGGTGTCATACCATTTTGTTGTAAAACCATTTCAAAACGTGCACCATATTGTTTTCTAGCATTGTCATAAGCTGTATTTACTTTTTTCTTGGAAACTTGACTACCATATTGTTGTTGTAAAGTTTTGTTAATAATCATATTAGCTAATATAGCTTGTCCTGCAGGTGATTTTTTTACTTTGTTATAAAAATCTTCTTGAGTTATTTTTCCGCCTTTGTAGTTAGCGACCGTCTTGGAGCATCCAGTAGCCGTTAGAGCCACACCAGAAAAAGCTGCTATCAATAATAATGTTTTCAACGATTTTTTAAATTGCATATACATATCTCCAAATCTTATATAGTTACAGTTAAAAATATAACACAAAAAAGGATATAAACATAATTTTATCCAGTTAATTTTTTATAATTATTTATTTAATTGCTTAATACTATTTTCCATTTTAGCAATCTTAGGTTTAATTGCAATGGAATATTTGCCAAAGCTGTCCTTTAATTCTTGAATTGTTTGGTTAGCTATAGGCATTTGTTCTGAAATTAAAGCATCACATTGCTTTTTTAGTTTAGAGATACCATTTTTAGTATTAGTACAATTACTTATTAAACTAGTAGACCATTGCTTAAAATATGCTTCGTCTTGCTTGTTAGGGCGTCTCTTTTTTAAACCCCAGCAGATACCAGCACTGAGACCAATAATTAAGCCGATAGTTGATTTTTTCATATATAAATTCCTTAAGATAAATGTTGCTTGATAGTATTAGCTACTTCTTGATAAGCTTCAGGAGTATATTCAGCTGCATGATTAATATGTGGCACGTTAACACCATCATTTTCATCATATCTTGGCACTAAATGAATATGTGAGTGCATAACTACCTGACCAGCAATTTCCCCATTGTTAACAAAAACGTTAAGACCTTTTATATTTTTATCTGATGCTTTAATTGCTTGAGCAATTTTTGGAATGTATTGCAAATATTTTGCTGCATCTTCTTGACTATAATCAAAAAAGTTAATTAAATGTTTTTTTGGTATAATTAAGACGTGTCCCTTAGTGACTTGTGAAATATCTAAAAAGGCTTTAACGTCATCATTTTCAAAGACAGTATAAGCTGGTATTTCGTTTCTAATTATTTTACAAAAAATGCAATCTTGAACCAAATTTGACATATTTTTTCCCTTCTCATTTTAAAAATTTTGTTTTACTATGGTTCATGCTATCATAATAAGTAAGTTTTTTCAGTATGAGGCGGTTATTTTATGACTTTAACAATAAAAAAATTAACTGGTGGCTATACCGGTATTACTGTTATTAAAGATATCAATTTAAAAATTGAAAGTGGGCAAGTTGTCGGCCTAATTGGCTTAAATGGTGCAGGAAAATCTACTACTATTAAGCATTTATTAGGTTTATTAAGAATGCAACGTGGTGAAATTACATTAAATGGAATTGACTTAGTACAAAATCCAGCAGCATTCAAAAAAAATGTAGCCTACATACCTGAAACACCAATATTATATCCAGAATTAACGCTAAAAGAGCATATAGAATTGGTAATTTTAGCATATGGATTAGATCATGATAGTGCATATGAACATGCATTACATTTATGCAAATTATTTAGATTGGAAAATAAATTAGATTGGTTGCCAATTAATTTTTCCAAAGGTATGAAACAAAAAGTAATGATTGTGGCTGGCTTTTTAGCTCAAAGTAGTTTATTAGTGATTGATGAACCATTTACAGGGTTAGATCCATTGGCAGTAGCTAATTTTATTGATTTAGTTAAAGCTGCTTCTAATGATGGAAAAATGGTTTTAATGACAACACATGTCTTAGCTGAAGCTCAAGAAATTGTTGATAAATTTGCTGTTTTGAATAATGGAACGATTGAAAAAGAAGGTAATCTAACAGAAATTAGAAAGTTTTATGGCTTGAAAGATACAGATTCATTTGACCGTTTGTATAAAGTATTAAATCAGGAGCATCGCAATGCAAAAAATAGCTAATAAAAGATTAAATAGTAACGCTCGTAAGCAAATTCACTATTTAGCACTTGTTTTTAATGATTTTTTTGTATTAGCATTACTTTTGATTTTTGGGGCTTTGATGTTTTGGTATGCTAAAAGTATTCAAACATGGCCAAGGAATTTATGGTATTATTCGCCACTACTTGCTTTAGTTTTTTCAATCTCATTTGGTTTTGGTAGCTTGGTTACCTTATTTGAATATGCAGATAAGCAATTTTTGCTGTCGCTGGATGATCAGCTCGAATTTTATCTGAAGCCAATGCTTAAATATAGTATGGTATTGCCGACGATTATTTTGTTATTAGTTGGCGGCATTGCTTTTCCCTTTGCTTTTTTGCGGTTGGCTATTCATCCAATTAATTATCTAATATTGCTTGTCGATATGTTACTTTTAAAGCATGTACAACATTTATTGCAAGAACATAGTTTGTATTTTAATGACAAGTTGCACTATAACACAATAGCTTTTACAGTCATCGGATATTTTTTGATTTTATTAGGTATATATCAACCGCTTGTATTATTAGCAATAATTGTAGTGGCAATGGTATATATTATTAGACAGCCCTTGCAAGGATTTAATTGGAATAAAGCTATTAGCAAAGAAGCCCAACGTAAAGATAGAATTGATAATTTTTATAGTATGTTTACTGACGTGCAGGATAAGAAAATTACAATATCACGTCGCAAATATTTAGATTTCTTAATATCTAGAAAAAAACAAACAGCCAATATGTTTCTTTTTCAGCGGATCTTATTGCGAGATCCTGAATATAGTAATTTGCTACTCAGAATGATAGTCTTTGCTTTATTACTTATTTTTATTATTCAAGATTATAAGTTAAATACATTTTTAGCAGCTATTGTTATTTTTTTGACAATATATCAATTATTACCTGTGGCCAATATTTATGAGCGAAATATGATGTATCATGTACAACCAATTAGTAGGAGTAGCCGTGCTGTTGATTTAGCAAAAGTATTACAAAAATTTATTCTTTTGCAGTGGCTGCTAATAAGTATAGGGTTAGTTATATCTTCAGCTGGTAATTTACAGTCATTGCTATATATCTTAGGGTTGTTTATATTGACGCTCATCTTGTTATATGTATATTTACCAGTTAAGATTGGACAAACTATTAATAAATTTAAACGTTAGGCGGATTTAGTATGAGATTAAGAAATAAACCATGGGCTCAAAAATTAGTGCTTGAACATCCTGAGGCACTTTTAAATGAACCTGATCCTGAAATAAAAATACCTTGGCAAGAACGATTTGCTGACTTTTCTAAGCCACTAGCTATTGAAATTGGTTCTGGTAAGGGGCAATTTATTATTAATTGGGCTAAGCAACATCCTGAGATGAATTTTATCGGTGTTGAATTGCAAACTACAGCTGCAGGGATGATTTTGCGTAAGAAGTTAGCTGATCAGATAGATAACTTACAAATAATGTGTGCCGACGCTGCTAATATAGCCTTATATTTGCCACCTAAAAGTGCTGATATTATCTTTTTGAATTTTTCAGATCCGTGGCCTAAAACTAGACACGAAAAGAGGCGATTAACCTATAAATCTTTTTTAGATAAGTATAAACAAGTATTAAAAGATAATGGACATATTGAGTTTAAAACAGATAATCAAGGTCTATTTGAATATAGTTTACAAAGTATGAATAATTATGGTATGTTGTTTGATTTTGTAAGTTTAGATTTACATCAAAGTAATTCTGAAATTTATAAACAAAATATTGAGACAGAGTATGAGCATAAGTTTGCTGAACGAGGTAATAGGATATATTGTGTTCATGCACATTTTGGAAAGTAAGGAATAAAAAAGATGAAAAAGTTTGCAGAGTTTTCGACAAGTGATTTTCAACGAGAAATAGCTAAAGGTAAAGTTGTCTTGTTATTTTCAGCTTCGTGGTGTCCAGATTGTCGCTTTTTGGATATGTTTTTACCAGAGATTGTATCAGAGTTTACAGAATATCAGTTTTGTTATATAGATATTGATGGAGCTACTGATTTAGCCAAAAAAATGAATATTTTGGGGATTCCCAGTTTCGTTGCCTACCAAGATGGTCAAGAAATTGGTAGACTGGTAAGTAAGGATAGAAAGACCAAAGAAGAAGTAGTTAGCTTTTTAAAATCTTTAGGTTAATGTAAGAAAGGACAAATGAAAATCATGATAATTTCCACTAATAAAAAAAGTTATCCAGATACAATCATTTTGATTTTAGACCAAGGTGAGGGTCGCAGTACATATGAAGAAAAGAATAATATAGTCCAGGTTAAGGATGAAAAAGGTAAAATCGTTGGATATAATTTCTTTAAAGTTAGTGACTTTTTAGATTATGATAAATTACCAAATGGTCAAATAAAACCTGACCAAAAATTACTTGATATTTTGAATGATCAGCTAACTAAAGCGGGATTTGACGACAAATTAGAATTAGGAAAGCCTACTTTAGTTTATGGATTTGTAAAGACTTGTGAATCACATCCAGATTCTGATCATTTACATGTAACTACAATTAATGTAGGGGATGCTGAATATCAAATCGTTTGTGGTGCACCTAATATTCAACAAGGCCAAAAAGTTGTTGTTGCTTTACCTGGAACTTTGATGCCAAATGGTCAACAAATTTGGCCTGGTGAATTACGTGGTGTAAAATCAAGTGGAATGATTTGTTCAGCTCGTGAATTGGGCTTGCCACATGCTCCACAAAAACGTGGAATTTTGGTTGTACCTGATACATTCAAAGTTGGAGACGAATTTGAACCTACAAAATGTGATGAATTATTGGCATGTGGACAAATCACATTGTAATTTTTGCTAAAAAGATAAAAAATCGGGGTTAGCTATGTTAGATAAGACAAAAGAATATTGGTTTATTGGAATAAAGGGTACCGGAATGGCATCTTTAGCATTGATTTTGCATGATATGGGGTATCATGTTGCTGGATCAGATATTGAAAAGCATACTTTTACGCAAGATCCTTTACTTGCTAAAGGAATCAAAATAACACCGTTTGATGCTAACAATATTAAAGATCAAGGGCAAGTAATTATTAAAGGAAATGCTTTTAAAGAAGAAAATGTTGAAGTTAAAGCATGCATTGATAAAAAAATTGCCTGGCAATCTTATCCTGATACTGTTCAGGAAATTATTGCACAGCATACAAGTATTGGTGTATCTGGTTCACATGGTAAAACTTCAACTACGGGGTTGTTAGCACATGTTTTAGGACAATTAGCACCAACTTCATTTTTGATTGGTGATGGTACTGGAAAAGCAATTAAAGATTCACGCTTTTTTGTTTATGAAGCTGATGAATATCGCCGCCATTTTTTAGCATATCATCCTGATTATCAAATTATGACCAATGTTGATTTTGACCATCCTGATTATTTTAAAGATCGTGATGATTATGCATCTGCTTTCCAAACTGCTGCCGAGCAAACCAAAAAAGGCTTATTTGTCTGGGGCGATGACACCCGATTGAATAATATCCAAGTATCTATTCCTAAATATACTTATGGTTTTAATAATACTGATGATTTTCAAGCTTATGATATTCAAAAAAATATTACAGGTTCTACTTTCAAAGTTAAGTATCACGATATTGAGTTAGGACAATTTGAAATACATTTGTTCGGTGATCATAATATTTTAAATACTACTGCTGTAATTGCGGTAGCATATATTGAAAAAGAATCATTAGATTTAGTGCGAGCAGCATTGTTAACTTATAAGGGAGCTAAACGTCGCTTTAGTGAAAAATCATATGGCAAGATTAATATTATTGATGATTATGCACACCATCCAACAGAAATGAAGGCTACTTTGCAAGCTGCTAGACAAAAATATCCTAACAAAATATTAGTTGCGATTTTTCAGCCACATACATATTCACGAACTGCAGAATTTGCTGATCAATTTGTTGAGATTTTAAAAACTGCTGATTATGCATATGTGACACCAATTTTTGGTTCTGCTCGAGAAAATCATGGTAATATTTCAAGCCAAGATTTAACGAAAAGAATTCCTAATTCAGAGGTAATATCTTTGGACAATATAGCTGATTTAACTAAGTTTAAAGATGCTGTTCTAGTTTTCATGGGTGCTGGCGATATTACCAAATATGAAGTTGCATATGAAGCCTTGCTGGAACAAAATAAATAATAATATTAACAGATTCGGTTAGATTGATAACCGAATTTTTTTTGCATTTCGTGTTTTGACAAATGTATACGCTTACACTACAATTGCTAATATAAGTTTCTTTTAGAAAGGCAAATAGTCTATGAATTTTAAAATCGATAAGAAAAAGATAACATTTTTATGTACAAGTACAATTTTGGGATTAGTACTTAGTGTAAGTACAGTAAATGCTGGTGCCGTAAATAATAATATTAAAAATAACAATAATGTTAGCCTGATAAAGGCACCTACCGATAGATCTGCTGATATCAACCAAAAAACAACCAAGGTAATTGTTCATTATCAAGGCGATGGCAATAAATGGAAATTATATACATGGGTTGATAATGGCACCGATAAAGTAGATGGCAAAGAATATCCGTGGGATGGCAAAGATGAATATGGTAATTATAAAATTATCGATATGCCTGGTGAACACTCAAAAATTGGGGTGTTGATCAAAGACAGTAAGTGGAATAAAGATGGTTCAAACAATGATCGACAAATTACTACTGATTTGAGTGGTAAAGCCGAAGTTTGGTACAAAGAAGGTAGTGATCAAGCTCAAACAGTAACGCCAAAATTTAAAAAAGCCAACATTGAAATTAACTATCTGGGTAGTGATGCTCCAGCTTCTGTTAAAGTTAAAACAGATATTGAGGATAAGCAAGCTGATCTTTCATTAAAAGAAGATGCTACTAAAACTATGAAACAAGGTACAATTGAGCTAAAAGCTACTGATAATAAAGAATTTAACAAAGTTATTATTAATGACAACCAACAGCATGAATTTACACCATTGCCAGGAGATAAAACCGATATTTATTTGGTAGCTGGTGATAAAAATGTTTATTATACAGCTAGTGCTGCTAAAAAAGTAATTGATAATAGGAAAAAATCTCAACAAGATTCCAAACTGATTGAAAAGTTGAAAAAAATAGCTGCTAAACAAGAGCCGGTAGACTTTTCTAAAGAGCAAATAGTTGCAAGTACTAAAGTTATTGTTCATTACAATGGTGATGCTTCTAAGTGGGCTTTATGGTGCTGGCCTTTTGGTAAAGGTGGTAAACAATATTCATTTGACAAAGAAGATGACTATGGTCATTATGCTGAATTTAATATTGATAATTCTGATAAAGTAGGATTTTTAATCAAGGGTCAAAAAGACTGGTCCAAAGATGGAAAAACTAAAGCAGACCGTATAGTTAATACAGATGATAGTGGTAAAGTCGAGGTTTGGTATGCAGCTGGTAAAGATGAAACTCAAGTAGTAACGCCAAGCTTTAAAGATGTCAAACTTAAGTTGCATTATTTTGGGGATGAAGCACCGCAAACGATGTCAGTTTGGGCTGATGACAAGCAAGCTTCTAAGCAAACAATTACGTTAGATAAATCTGAAACTAGTGGCGATAAAGTCGGTGAAATTACCATTACCGGTCAAGATTTACATCAAATAAATATTTCTAATGGCAAGCAAGTATACAAAGTTACACCATCACCAAAAGGTCAAATTACGGATGTTTACTTAAATGATGTGGATAATTTACCTCACTATACTGAATATAGTGCTCGTAAGGATTTCATTTTATCTATGGCTAACATGGATAGTGATCATGATGTCAAAATTAAGACTAATGTGAAATTAAGTCCAGATTTAGTAAAGCAATTATTAAAAGCTCAGAATAATGAAATTACTAAAGTCGAAGCTATTAATGGTACAGATAATCTAAGTGATACTTTCAAGGTTACTTTGAAGGATAGTTTAAAATTAGGTGTTAATAGTCGCATAGCTTTCTGTGGCAATCCTAAGGCTATTGATGTTAGATCATATGTTCGTTCTAAAGATTTTGATGATAAGTACTTTTATGCAAATGATGATTTAGGTTCAACTTATAGCAAAGAAAAAACTACTATTAAATTATGGTCACCAATTGCAACTAAAGTAACCTTACGTTTGTATAAAAACTTAGACAACAGTTCACAACCTGATAAAACTATTGACTTAACATGTGGTGATAAGGGTGTTTGGAGTACTACATTGACTGATCAGGACTACAAAGGTTGGGCATATGATTACAGATTAGAATTTGCTGATGGACATGTAACGACGACAGATGATCCTTATTCCACTGCTACTACCATTAATGGAGTTCGTAGTGTAATTGAAGATGTTGATAATATCAAACCAGCTGATTTTATTAAAATGCCAGCCTTCACTAAACCAACTGACGCTATTATATATGAAGCTGGTGTCAGAGATTTAACAGCTGATAAAAATGCTAATGTTAAACATCCTGGTCAATTTTTAGGATTGACTCAAGAAGGGACCAAAACTGATACTGGTTATCCAACTGGGTTAGATTATTTGAAGAAATTAGGAGTTACTCACGTCCAATTTTTACCTATGTATGATTTTGGCTCCATTGATGAAGCTCATCCATCTAATGCCTACAATTGGGGCTATGATCCAGTTAATTACAATGTTCCTGAAGGTAGTTATTCTTCTAAGCCTGCGGATCCTGCTGCACGTATTTTAGAGATGAAAGAAATGATAAATGCTCTGCACAAACAAGGTTTACGTGTAGTCATGGATGTCGTTTATAATCATGTTTATGGATTAGATAAACAAGCATTTGATAAAGTCGTTCCTGGATATTATTTCAAATATGATGATAATGGTAACATGGTTGACGACATTGGTATGGGTAATGCTGTAGCTAGCCAAAGAAGAATGGTTAGAAAATATATCGTTGATTCCGTTAAATATTGGGCTAAGAATTATCATATAGACGGTTTTAGATTTGATACAATGGGCGTCCTTGATACTGATACGATGGCGGAAGTTTACAAGGAAATTAACAAAATCAATCCTGGAACTTTAATTTATGGTGAAGGTTGGGAAATAAAGCCAAATGAACGGCCTAAAGAAGCTAGTTATGTTCATGCTAATTTGATACCAAATGTCGGCTTTTTTGGCGACAATTTGAGAAACGCTGTAATTGGTGAGAGTGGATCCTTTGGTAATGCAAGATCTGGGTTAGCACAAGGTAACCTGACTGATAAAGATAAAAATGGCGTCAGTCATTATCAAGAAGATGCAGCTGCTTTTGTTAAAGGATTTATGGGTAGTCAAGGATTTAATAAACACAATTACCTTAATCCAGGGCAGGTTATTAATTATTCAACGTGTCATGATAATTTAACTTTATATGATGCATTAAAAGCTCATTTACCTAATGCTAATGCTGCAGAGTTTGTTAAACGTGCTAAATTAGCTGATTCTATGATCATGTTGTCACAAGGTGTGCCATTATTCCATTCAGGTCAAGAAGCATTACGTACCAAGAATGGAAATGCTAATTCTTATAATGCTGATATTACAGTTAATGAAATAGATTGGAAACGAGTAGAACAAAATAAAGATTTAGTGTCATATTTCCAAAAACTTGTGCAATTAAGAAAGACTTGTCCTGCATTCAGAATGAGTACATATGATGAGATAAAGAAAAATATCACACCTATAGTTAAAGGTGAAAATGGTGTATTTGCCTTTGAAATTAAATCAGCTGATAGTACAATGTATGTTATATTCAATGTTAATGAACAAGCTAACCAATTTACTAGTGTTGATTTAACAGGTGGCAAGATTTTATTAAGTAGTGATGACCATACTGTCGGTGCCAAAACTACTATTTTGCCTGGATTAAGTACATTAGTTATCAAGAAGATAAGCGACAAAGATAAAATAAATGATCTAATTGCACATTTAGAGGCAGATAAGATTGCATTTCAACAGTTGAAAGATGAAATGGCTAAAGAAGAAGCCAAATCTCAAAAATTGTCCATGTTAGTTGATCAATTAAATGAAAAAATAGCTAAAATGGAGGCGGCTCAGACTGCATTACAACAATTAAAAGATGAAATTGCTAACGAAAAAGCCAAATCTCAAAAATTGACCATGTTAGTTGATCAATTAAATGATAAAATAGCTAAAATGGAGTCAGCTCAGACTGAATTACAACAATTAAAAGATGAAATTGCTAACGAAAAAGCCAAATCTCAAAAATTATCCGTATTAGTTGATCAATTAAATGATAAAATAGCTAAGACGGAGGCAGATAAGATTGCATTTCAACAGTTGAAAAAAGATATTATGACAGAAATAGAAAAGTATATTAAAGATAAAAAAGAACCAGAAATTGATTTAAGTAAAAAGGTTTTAGATGCCATAGCTCATGCAGATATAGAAAAATTGACATCATATAAATTAAGTGATGATGTCATGAAGGCTGTTGTCGAGTTTAAGCAAGGCAATAAAAAATTACTTGTTGATATGATAGCTGATGCTATAGCTCATGTTAATGTAGATCAATTAGTTTCATATAAGCTAGATGAAGCTACTATTCAGGCAATCAAACAATATCAACAAGGCAATAAGAAAGATCTACGTGATATAATTGCTGAAGCAATTAAAAACTATGCTAATGAAGTCGGTACTGCTCCTTACAAATTAGATAATGATGTTGTGAACCAAATAAAGGCTGATCTTGAAGCAGAATCTGATGTTGAATCTAATACGCCACAAGAATCAGTTGAAACTGTAACTGTAACTGAGCCAGAAATATCTCCAGAGATCTTAAAAGATTCTAATGATCAAGAAAATACAATTGTTGGTGTTGTTAATATCCAAAAAGACAGTACCATTTTTGATAGCAATGGTAGTGCAACAGATAAGGTTTTGCCTGCTGGCAGTCGTTGGAAAATCGATCGTATCACAGAAATTGGTGGGATGAAGTTCTACAGAGTTGGAACAAATCAATACATTTTGATAGATACAGCTAAGAGCGATGGTATTATTTTTACTAAAACAGAAAAGCCAGTAATTGGTGTATTATATATTAACCAAAACGTAGACTTATTTGATAAAGATGGACATAATACAAATATCCTGCTTAATAAGGGCACATATTGGAAGATATGGGGAGCTAAAGTTATCAATGGTAAATTATTCTACAGAGTAGGTACACAAAAACAATGGGTTGCTGCTGAATCTGTTAAGGTAGTTGATAATAAAGCTATTAAAGAGACCCCTGTTACAGGAGTTGTTAAAGTTCATGTCAATGGTCATCCTGATTATCAAGTTGCGATGTTGGATGATAAGGGTAACTATACAGGGCAATTTTTAATTCAAGGCAATAGTTATAAACTTGTAGCTAAAAAAATAATTAATGGACGTTTATGTTATAGATTAGGTACACAAAAGCAGTGGGTTCCTGCTGAATATTTATTATTTTAATAAATAAACTTTAAAAGCATTTGGTTGTTAAATCAGATGCTTTTTTTGAGCCCTATTACTATAGATTTGTTCTCTTGCTAATTATTATTGTAAAAAATATGGTAGATATTATGGCTTGCAATTGTATTCGCAAAGATAAAGAAGGCAGGTATAATGTTATTAGCTACAAGAAAGTAAGATCTACTAGTGATAAATCAAAACGAGTAAATTTAATTAGTTATATAGCTATCTTTATATTTTTGGTGTGGTTCATCGTATGGTATAAGAGGAGTTAAAAATGATAATTGAGATAAGTGAAATTAATAAAATAATTGGTTCAAAAAAAGTCATTAATAATGTCTCCTTACGTATTGATAAAGGACAAGTATTTGCATTGTTAGGGCCTAATGGAGCAGGAAAAACGACTTTAATTCGTATAATTTTAGGTTTGTTAAAGCCCGACACGGGAATTATTAGGCTTTTTGGTGAAAAATTAACAGATAAATCTAGACCTGATTTGTTATTACGTATTGGTGTTCAAAATGATGGTAATTTATATGAAAATCTAACTGCTAAAGAAAATTTAATATTATGGGGAGAAATATATGGATTAAATTCAAAAATTATAAAAAAACGCATAGATGATTTGAAGAAAATGTTTCACTTAGAAAACTATATTGATATGCCCGTAGGCAGTCTAAGTAAAGGAAATAAACAGAAAGTGATGTTAGCTAGAGCTATGTTCCATAGTCCAGAGGTTTTAATTTTGGATGAACCCACAACAGGATTAGATCCTGCTGCGATTGATGACTTTTATCAGTGCATTAAAAAACTGAAAAAAGCTGGTGTTACTATTATCATGTCTACGCATTATTTGTATGGTATGGATGGTGTTGTAGATAGTATAGGCATAATATCCTCAGGAAATTTACTTATTAGTGATAAAGTTGATAGGTTGCGGTGTAAAATACATAAAGTCCATTTTAAGGGTAAATTTAATCCTAAAGATATCCAAGAGTTGATTTCATATGGTGAACTATCGGATTGTATGCAAAATGAATTTATTATATCGGTTGATGATAATAATAAAGTAGCTGATATTGTCAAAACTTTAGTTTTAAAGGGCAATGATATTTATGAAGTTTCCCAAGTTATAGAAACAGTAAAAGAAATATACTTTAGAATTATCGGAGGACATAGTAATGGATAGACATCAACTTAAGGTTATGATAAATAAGGAATATCGAGAATTAGTCAATGATAGAGGATTAATGTTCTCATTGCTTATTATTCCAATTATTTTTAGTATTGTGTTACCAATCTTATTATTTATATTAGGTACTCGTAAGGAAGTATCAGCTAGCATAGTTGGCTTAAATACGTTCATTGAACAGTTTAAGATGATAAAATACCCAGATTATCTTACCAGGGGAACGTTACCTTTTTATGTTATTTTTACTTACTTTTTTTTACCTTTATTTATGTTACTACCAATTATTATTTCTACAGTATTATCTAGCAGTAGTTTTATTGGTGAAAAAGAGCATAAAACTTTGGAAGGTTTGTTATATACTCCCATCAATACTAAAGTCCTTGTTTTAGGAAAAGCATTAGGTTGTGCAGCACCTGCAGTTACTATTTCTACCGTTTCTGTTTTAGTCTATATATTGGTTGTTAATACTGTAGGTTGGAGATATTTCAAGCATATAATCCTACCTAATATGACATGGTTATTAGTTACAATTTTGATTTCTCCACTGCTTGTCTTATTATCAATATTGTTAGTTATTGGTAGTTCGCAATATTTGAAGAATAGCAAGTCAGCTCAAGGAGTATCCATGATAATTGTAGCTCCGATATTTGGTATGCTCATTTCTCAAGCCACCGGGGTGTTAATCTTAGGTGTTTTTGAGACAGTAATTTTAATTATAGTTTTAATATTATTAGATATTATAGTTTTTTGTGTTGTTATGAAAATGTTTAATTTTGAGAAATTCATTTTAAATAATTAATTCCTTTGTAAATTGAGCAGGTAAATTCTGAATATTTATTATTTTAATAAATAAACTTTAAAAGCATTTGGTTGTTAAATCAGATGCTTTTTTTGTTTTTATTATGTATAATATCTCCTATAATATTTTTTATTAAGAGGTGAATAATTATGGAGTTTAAAATGATACTTGATTTGAAAATTATAATTTTTATCGTCTTGCTTGTCATATTAACTAGTGGTTGTACAACTATAGTACCTCAAAATTATGAAGGATTAATTGAGACGCTTGGTAAATATACTAAAACTGTAAAAGCTGGATTAACATTTAAAATACCTTTTTTTCAGCGAGTTAAGAAAGTTTCAATGGCCTTACAACCTTTAGAAATTAGTAGATATTCAATTATCACTAAGGATAATGCCGAAATATCGACCAGCTTGACATTGAACTATCAGGTTACTAATAGTTTTAAATATTTTTACAATAATACAGATTCAGAAACTTCTATGGTTCAATTAGTGCGTGGACATTTGCGTGATATTATTGGACGTATGGATTTAAATGATGCTTTAGGATCCACAAGTGCTATTAATAATGAATTATCTAAGGCTATAGGTGATTTAACAGATATATATGGTATTAGCGTTATTAGAATTAATGTAGATGAACTATTACCTAGTAAACAGATTCAAGCTGCAATGGATAAACAATTAACAGCTGACCGTGAAAAGACGGCAACAATTGCTAAAGCAGAAGGTGAAGCCGAAAATATTCGCTTGACGACTAAGGCAAATAATGATGCCTTAATAGCAACTGCAAAAGCAAAAGCTGAGGCAATTAAGACAGAAGCTGATGCGGAAGCATATCGTATAAATAAATTACAAGAGACTTTATCCAAAGCGTCTGAAGGATATTTCAGAAATCAGAGTATAGTAGCTTTTACAAAATTATCAGCTGGCAACAATAATATGATAGTTATGGATAAAGAAAATATTGATAAAATAGGTGATATTCCAGCTATTAAAAAAATATGGGATCAAGATAAGAACTGATAATTACTGAATCATAAAATAGTAGTATCTTTTGATAATAACCTCCAAATTTGCTAAAGAGTTTGGAGGTTTTTATTATGCTTAAATTTAAGAACTAAGTAGCCATGAATAAAAGGACACAAAAAACCATACTTCGGTAAATCTCGAAGTATGGTTCAAATAGCTAAAATAAGACATTCATTTTACTTATCACAGGTAATTGAAATGATTTTACGACTCTGATCCATTGAAATGTTATAAATTTTATCTTCATGAATTAAACGTTTAATGACAAATTGAATTTCATCTTCATGAATACCACGTCTATGATTTTCGAGTACAATTTCGATTTTAGTACTTGTTTCAGTATAGACTACAGTTATATTTCCCAGTGAATATACCTTAATGTACTGACTGCTGGTGGATGATAACTGTCTTTCAATCAAATCACGATAAGTATTTGTAACATCAATTAAATGCATTTCTTACACACCTTCTAAAAGTTGAAAATATTTCTCCCTTTAGTATACGCTTATTTACTGATTATCTTCAACAATTATGATATCGTTTTCATGTCTTTTTGCAGTTAAATTCTTTGCTGTCGGATGGTCAAGCTTATAATCTGCGACTTTGTCTTCAATCATAGCTTGAATCACGCGACGCAATGGACGTGCTCCCATATCAGGATCATATCCTTTTTCAACTAGTAAATCTTTGGCTTCTGGTGTGACATTGATATGTAAGTCTTGATCTTTGATCATTTCATTAGTCTTGTCTAACATTAGATCTACAATTTGGATTAAACTTTCCTTGCTTAATGGATCAAACTCAACAATGTCATCTAGTCTGTTTAAAAATTCTGGTTTGAAATATTGACCCAGAACTTTTTTGAACTGTTCATTATGGTTATTTTCTGCAGAAAAGCCTACACTAGCAGACTTAATTCCTTGTCCAGCATTAGATGTCATAATGATAATAGTGTCTTTAAATGAAACAGTTCTACCTTGTGAGTCTGTTAAATGACCATCGTCAAGAATTTGAAGAAATAGATGTAACACGTCGGGATGTGCTTTTTCAATTTCATCAAATAAGATTAAACTATAAGGGTTATGACGGACTTTTTCAGTTAATTGTCCAGCTTCTTCATAACCAACATATCCTGGTGCAGAGCCGATTAATTTAGAAACTGAATATTGTTCCATATATTCACTCATATCAAAGCGAATCATGGATTTTTCGGTACCAAACATTTGCTTAGCTAATTGCTTAGCTAATTCTGTTTTTCCAACGCCTGTAGGTCCAACAAATAGGAATGAACCAATCGGTCTACCTGACTTGTTAAAGCCGACACGGTTACGTCTAATTGCTTTAGAGATGACGTCAACTGCTTTATCTTGACCAATAATATGCTTTTTGAGATCATCAGCCAAATTCTTTAATTGCATTTGTTCTTGCTTTTGCAAATCACCAACTGGAATATTTGTCTTTTCTTCTATGATTTTCTCCATAACCTTTTCAGAAATAACAGGTGTCTTATCAGGATCAACTTTTTGATCTTTTAATTTCTCATATTTTTCAATTTGATCACGGTAATAAGCAGCTTTTTCGTAGTCTTCATTCTTTAATGCTGTTTGTTTTAATTCTTGTGCAGCTTCGACACGTTCTTTTAATTTAGCATCATCAACATAAGGAATGGTTAAATTCATACGAGATCCAGCTTCATCAAGTAAGTCGATAGCCTTATCTGGTAAAAAGCGATCTTGAATATATCTTGAAGATAGGGTAACTGCACTAACTATTGCTTGATCAGTGTAGGTTACATGATGATAATCTTCATATTTCTTCTTGATACCTTGCAATATTTTAATAGTTTCTTCAATACTTGGTTCTTTAACTTCAACAGGTTGAAATCTTCTAGCCAAAGCTGAATCTTTTTCAATTTGACGATATTCTTTGATAGTAGTAGCACCAACTAATTGGAAATCGCCACGAGCTAGGGCAGGTTTGATGATATTGCCTGCATCCATTCCACCTTCAGCGTTACCAGCATTTACTAATTCATGAATTTCATCGATAAATAAGATGATATTAGGATCACTTTCTAGTTCCTTAATTAGTTGTTGCATCCGTTGCTCGAATTGACCACGTAAGCTAGTTCCTTGCACTAAAGAAACCATATTTAATGAAATTATTTTTTTGTTTTGTAATTTAGCTGGTACAGATCCATCGATAATTTGTTGGGCAAGTCCTTCGACTACTGCTGTTTTACCTACACCAGCTTCACCAATCAATACCGGATTATTTTTAGTACGACGGTTAAGAATTTCGATTACTCTAGCTATCTCTTTATCTCGACCAACTACTGGATCGATTTTTCCTTGTTTAGCTAAAGCTGTTAAATCAATACCATATTGATTAAGTAGGGAGTCTGATCCATTATTAGCTTTATTTTTCTTTGGAGAATTATCTCCTGGTTGATCAAAATCTTGAGTGCTACCTCCTAAAGAACCTAATAAGTCGTTAAAACTGCTAAAGAAGTTATTCATATTAGCAGATCCATTTTCATTTTTTAATAATTGATAACAATCTTCACATAATGCTATTTCACGGTTTTCTCCATTATTGTTCAAGTATAGATGAATTGAAGCAGGCCGTTGATGACAATTTTGACAGAGCATATAAAAAACCTCACTTTCGATATTTTATAATTCATATTCTAGTCTTTAGCACTCTAACATGTCAAGTGCTAATTTCGCATACTAAGATAAAAAATGATAGAATATGTAGTTGGTAGTGGGAGTGATAAATATGGATTATCAAGAAATTTTAGAAAAGATAGTAAATGGTGAATTAGCAGAATATAAGGTAGAACCGCAAACAGCTTTTGAATTTCAACGTGTTTTGCGTAATTTTCAACGTCGCAGTGAAATTCAAGGAGTTGCTCAAGTGGGAGGTAGTATTATATATCGACTAGCAAAATAAAATGAATAGATAGCGATAAATAAATATTGAAAACAATTACATTGTTGTTGTTTTCTAGCTTGAAAAATGATAATCTAGTATTCGTACAGGGTGTGATCCCTATTAAGGATTTAAAGGAGATACTAAAATGGAAAAACGCGAGTTTAAAGTTATTGCTGAAACAGGTATCCATGCCCGTCCAGCAACATTATTAGTGCAAGCTGCTTCAAAGTTCAGCTCTGATATTAACTTGGAATACAGTGGTAAATCAGTAAACTTGAAATCAATTATGGGTGTTATGTCACTTGGTGTTGGTCAAGGCTCAGAGATTTCAATTTCTGCTGAAGGCGATGACGAAAAAGAAGCAATTGATGCAATTGCAGATACAATGAAAAAGGAAGGCTTAGCTGAATAATGACTGAAAAATTAAAGGGAATTGCAGCTAGTGAAGGCATTGCAATTGCACCAGCCTACCTTTTGGTAGAACCTGACCTTTCATTTTCTAAGTCAAAAGTAACTGATCTTGAAACAGAAGTATCAAGATTTAAGGAGGCTATTGATGAGTCTACCAAGGAACTTGAAGCTGTTCGAGATCAAGCTAAGAAAAATTTAGGTGAGGAGGAAGCACAAGTTTTCGATGCTCACCTTTTATTTTTGAGTGATCCGGAATTTTCCGGAGCTATTGAAAATGAAATCAAGAACAATAGTATTAACGCTGAAGCTGCTTTAGATGCAATATCAAATAATTTTATTAGCATCTTTGAATCAATGACTGATAATGCATATATGCAAGAACGTGCTGCAGACGTGCGAGATGTTTCTAAGAGAATTATGGCTCATTTGTTGGGTGTAACTTTGCCTGATCCAGCAACTATTGATCACGAAGTTGTTGTTATTGCTCACGATTTAACTCCTAGTGATACTGCTCAATTGAACAAGAAATATGTTAAGGGCTTTATCACAGATATCGGAGGTCGTACAGCTCACTCAGCTATTATGGCTCGTTCACTAGAAATTCCAGCTGTAGTTGGTACTAATACAATTACACAAGATGTTAATAATGGACAAATGGTAATTGCTGACGGACTGGATGGTAACGTTCTTATCGAACCATCTGCCGCAGAGATCAGTTCATTTGACGAAAAGGGACGTAAATTTGCTGAACAAAAAGCAGAATGGAAGAAATTAAAGGATCAGCCATCACAAACTGCAGATGGTAAACACTTCACTATTGCAGCTAATATCGGAACGCCTGATGATATGAAAGGTGTTTTGGAAAATGGTGCGGAAGCTGTTGGCTTATATAGAACAGAATTTTTATACATGGATTCATCTGATTTTCCAACAGAAGATGCTCAATTTGAAGCATATAAGGCTGTTATTGAAGGTATGAAGGGCAAACAAGTTATTATTAGAACTTGTGATATAGGTGGCGATAAGCACCTTGATTACTGGGATTTGCCTGAAGAAATGAATCCGTTTTTAGGATTGCGTGCGATTCGTTTATCAATGCACAATAAGGATATTTTTAAGACTCAGTTACGTGCATTATTGCGTGCGTCTGCCTATGGTAAGTTGGGAATTATGTTCCCAATGATTGGTACCTTAACTGAATTGCGTAAAGCTAAGGCAATTTTAGCTGAAGTTAGAGCAGAGTTAGAGGCTAAAAATGTTAAGATAGGCGAAGATCTTCAAGTAGGTATGATGATTGAAGTTCCTGCAGCAGCAATTTTAGCTGATCAATTTGCTAAAGAAGTAGATTTCTTCTCAATCGGAACTAACGATCTAATTCAATATACAATGGCTGCTGATCGTGGTAATGATGGAGTTTCATACCTATATCAACCATATAATCCGTCAGTATTGCGTCTAATTAAGAATACTATAGATGGTGCACATCAAAATGGTATTTGGTGTGGTATGTGTGGTGAAGCCGCAGGTGATAGTGTCATGTTCCCTATCTTGTTATCAATGGGACTTGATGAATATTCTATGAGTGCGACATCAATTTTGCGTATCCGTAGTTTGATGAAAAAGATCAGCTTAGAAGATGTTAAAGAATTAGCTAATGAAGCTTGTTATGTTTCTGAAACATTTGAAGACAATGCTAAGCTTGTAGCTGAAACTTTAAAGAAATTGAATATTAATTAAGCTTTTTAAAACCATATTTCGGTAAAATATCGAAATATGGTTTTTTAATGCTATTTAGAAAATTTTTACATAATAAAACCCCTCAAAATCAAGAAAAATCTCGGGGGTTATAAAGTTTGGACCTTATCTTAATATACAGCTCCATCGTAGAAACCAAAGCGGGGTTGATTAAAGTTGAAGTCCTTTAATTTGCTCATCGGAATAATATTATCAGCAACGCCCCAGCTCATCAAGTTGATAGGGTTACCATAAAATTCATCTGGTATTACTAGCAAGATGTATTTACCTTGACCTTGTGCATAACCTAGTTCCATGCCTAAGCCAACATCTTCTTCATCTGGAACATATACTCCCAGCATAATATCACTAGATCTGATGCCAATCAAATCACCATTGTAAGTAGCTTGAGCCCATTCCTTATCATGTAAATATTCAGGATGTTCATCAACTCTAATACCCTTGTATTGATTATTTAAAGGTATATAACTATCTTTTAAATTGATGGTTGGATTCGCAGCAAGAGCATCCATAGCATCCTTATATGCTCTATTTTGCACATCGGAAAACCAACCTGCACCAAAATATACTGTTTTTTGTTCAGCCATTGTATTCCTCCTCAATTAAACTACTACAATATATTTTAGCAAAAAAATCTTAATTTTTTAAATATTATGCTCATACATTTTAATATCCAAAGATATTACAAAAATATTACATTCAAAAAAACTCTTGTTATGATACGTGCGATATTGTACACTAATTAGCTAGGTAAACGTTTACATTTATTTTTGAAAGGGTATATTAAAATGAATAAAAAAGGATTAAGAAAGATTATTTATGCTAGTTCACTTGCATTGTTAGAATTATCATTAGTTACGGCTACTAAGCCTGCACAAGCTGCTACTAATACTGAGCCAAAAACAGCTATTGTAGCAAAACATAATACTGAAGAACCAATGTCAGTTAATGATTATTTATTGGGACTTGATTATGATTCACAAGCTGTTTTGACAAGACAAGGTGACATGTTAACAAATCATTTTGCACATGAAACCACTACTGATAACAACGGTCGATTTGTGGTTGTTGAAAAACAAAAGAAGACCATTTCTAACAGTACATCAAGTATTTCAGTAACTACTGCTAATGATAGTCGTGTTTTTGCAGGTGCTCTTTTCAAGGCAGACAATAATTTGATTGAAAACAATCCTACACTTGTTTCATTAAGACGTGCTCCTATAACTGTAAGCGTTGACCTTCCAGGTATGACTGACAACACTAATGCCAAATTAGTTGCTCATCCAACAACTAGCTCTGTAAATAGTGCTGTTAATGATTTAGTTGAAAAGTGGATCGCAAAAGATTCAGTAAATCACGCCATTCCTGCCAGAATTGAATATGATACAACTAGTGCTCAAAGTATGGACCAATTAAAAGTTAAATTTGGTGCTGACTTTGCTAAAATTAGTGTTCCATTGAAGATTGATTTTGACGCTATTCATAATGGTGAGAAACAAGCATCAATTGTTAACTTTAAGCAAATTTACTACACTGCCAGTGTTGATGCACCTGAAAATCCAGGTGATGTATTTGGCTCACATGTAACAGCTAAGGATCTTCAAAAGCGTGGTATTAATTCTAAGACACCTTTAGTTTATGTTTCTAGTGTATCTTATGGACGTTCTATGTACATTAAGTTGGAAACAACAAGCAAGAGTGATAAAGTTCAAGCAGCTTTTGATGCTGCCATTAAAGGTGTAAAGATTGCTCCTAATAGTGACTATGATCATATTTTAAAGAATACTAGTGTGGTAGCTGTTATTTTAGGCGGTAACTCTGGGGATGCAACAGAAGTTGTTCGTGGTGATATTAACACTTTGAAAGAATTAATTCAAAAAGGTAGCAAATTTGATAGTTCTAACCCAGGTGTTGCTGTATCATATGGCACATCATTCTTAAAGGACAACCAAGTTGCAGTAATCAACAATACCGCTGATTATATTGCTACTAAAGTAACTGAATATTCAAATGGTAAATTGATATTGAACCATAAAGGTGCTTATGTTGCAAGATTCTTCGTTGATTGGGATGAAGTAAGTTACGATAGCAATGGTCGTGAAGTTTTAACACACCATACATGGGCTGACAATGGTCGTGGTCGTACATCAGGCTTCAGTACCGAAATCAACTTAAAAGGAAATGTTCGTCACTTGAACGTTAAGATTCAAGAATGCACAGGCTTGGCATGGGAATGGTGGAGAACTATTTATGATGAACAAGACTTACCACTTGCACACTTACGTCAAGTTACAATTTGGGGTACTACTTTAAGACCTAAACACAAAGAAGAAGTAAAAAATGACTAATTAACGTAAAGTCAATCAAAGCCGCTGAGCTCAATTGAGCTTAGGGGCTTTTTGTGTGTTGTTAATAGCGTTAAATATCGATATAATAGCTACGAAAGAATTAATGATTGTAAGTTGATATATTTACTGTAGGGTAAATGTAGCATAAATAAGGATTTTTTTGAGATGGTGGTAGAAAATTACACTAGAAATTAGTTGCTATTTGATATAAATATTGTGAGGTTAATGTAAATGACAAATAAAACAAATGCCAATATCGGCTTTGAAAAACACTTATGGGATGCAGCTTGCGTTTTATGGGGTCATATCCCTGCTGCAGAATATCGTCAAGTAATCATTGGGCTTATTTTTCTTCGCTATGTTTCGTCTGCTTTTGATAAGCGATATCAAGAACTCGTTGCTGAGGGAGATGGATTTGAAGACGATCGTGATGCTTATATTATGGAAAATGTCTTTTTCGTTCCAAAAGAGGCTCGTTGGGATACCATTGCAAAAGCTGCTCATACTCCAGAAATAGGATCTATTATCGATAATGCTATGAGGGCCATAGAATCAGAAAATAAAACATTAAAGGATGTCTTGCCCAAAAATTATGCTAGCCCTGATCTTGATAAACAAGTATTAGGAGATGTGGTAGACATTTTCACTAATAGAATTGATATGAGTGATAAGAAGCAAAGCGAGGACTTGCTTGGCCGCACTTATGAATACTGCATAGCTAAGTTTGCTGAAAAAGAAGGTAAAAGTGGCGGTGAATTCTATACACCATCAAGTATTGTAAAGACACTAGTTTCTATCTTGAAGCCATTTGATAACTGTCGCGTATACGATTGCTGTTGTGGTTCTGGAGGTATGTTCGTACAAAGTGCAAAGTTCATTAGAGCTCATTCTGGAAATCGTGGTTCAATTTCTATTTATGGACAGGAAGCTAATGCAGATACTTGGAAAATGGCTAAGATGAATATGGCTATTCGTGGTATTGATGCAGATTTAGGACCATATCAAGCAGATACTTTTACGAATGATTTGCATCCTACTCTTAAGGCAGATTTTATATTAGCAAATCCACCTTTCAACTACAGTCCATGGAATCAAGAGAAATTATTAGATGATGTTCGCTGGAAGTACGGCACACCTCCCGCTGGTAATGCCAACTACGCTTGGATTCAGCATATGATTCATCACCTTGCACCAAATGGAAAAATTGGTCTGGTTTTAGCGAATGGTGCTCTTTCCTCACAGAAATGTGGTGAAGGCGAAATTCGTCAAAAAATTATAGAAGATGATTTGATTGAAGGCATTATTTCCATGCCATCAAAACTCTTCTATAGCGTAACATTATCTGTTACCCTTTGGTTCATAACCAAGGGCAAAAAGCAAAAAGGTAAAACACTCTTCATTGATGCACGTCACATGGGACACATGGTGGATCAAAGTCATCGTGATTTTAGTGAAGAAGATATTCAAAAATTAACCACTACATTTGAAAAGTTCCAAAATGGCACTCTTGAAAATGTAAAGGGCTTTTGTTATGTTGCAACTACAAAAGATATTGCTAAACAAGATTACATTTTAACTCCAGGGCGTTATGTAGGAATTGAAGATCAAGAAGATGATGGTGAACCTTTTGATGAAAAAATGACACGCCTTACTTCAGAGTTATCAGAAATGTTCAAGAAATCTCACAAATTGGAAGATGAAATTAAGAAAAAACTAGGAGCACTTGGGTATGAAATATAAACTTTCAGACATCTGCGAGTATGCAAAAGAAAAAATAAAGATATCGGCTCTTGATGAGAATACTTATATTTCTACAGAGAATATGTTGCCAAATAAAGGTGGTATAACTCAAGCGACATCTCTACCTGTGCAGGAGCATACACAGGCTTTTATGAAGAATGATGTACTGGTTTCAAATATTCGACTTTATTTCAAAAAAATATGGTTTGCAACATTCGACGGGGGATGCTCAAATGATGTTCTTGTATTTAGAGCTAAAAAAGGAATAAACAGTAGATTTTTGCACTATGTACTGGCGAATGATTCATTTTTCAATTATTCAATGGCTACATCAAAGGGAACAAAAATGCCACGTGGTGATAAAAAAGCTATTATGGCATATGAAGTACCAAAGCTTTCATATAAATATCAGGTTAAAATTGCGGATATCTTGGAAATTATAGACAACAAAATTGAACTAAACAAAAAGATAAACAAGAATTTAGCGGCTTAAACCTTGAGCTTCTGATACTGCTTTTTCCATGCACGAGACGGTTTTCTGCATATCCCATCCTTGCTAACGAAAGCACCAATGCCTGATAGGCCATTATTCCCACATATATCGAGATTGTTTTGGCGGAATCCATAGGTTTGTGTTTCGGTATCCTGCTCATTAAGCGGAATGTTAAAAGGAATTCTTAGCTCCTTCTCGTGCATAATGACACCTCCGAAACATCAAGCTGTCCAGACATAAGCTGAGGAAGAAGTTTATCACGCAGAGAAGCAAGTTTCCGATTCTCTATACGATTTGTGATAATCAGATCATATAGAGGTGCAAGTAGGCCACCAATGTGCTCATAGTCGGATTGCGAAGGAATCAGTACTTCCGCTTTGGCAAGCTCTTCACGTTTGATATGTCCCATTGTGGTGGCCATGTCTGCAGCAATGGCAGCAAACTTCTGAAGATAATGATTTGTCCATGCAAAACAGAACCACTTGTCATATTTGTTCGATGTGACCTTGAAGAGATGCTGATTTAATCCGCAGGTGCCCCCACACCAAAAGTCAACAAGGAGACTGCCAGACCATGAGAAAATCACATCGCCGTCATGAACTATATATTCAGGCTTAATGGATGGTGAGCACAATTCGCTATTTGCATCACATGAACCTTGGCGGAGCTCCTTGATTTTAAGGACTGGCAAACCCTGTTCGTCGTCGGAAGGTCGAAACTTCTGCATGGCAAGGCCGTTTAGATAATCGGCAATACCAAGTAAAGAACTTTCAGACCAGCCTTCAGGAATGCCACCGAGAGAAAGGAATTCCTCAGTGAAGATCGTCTGAGCTTGCTCTTCTAAATTCTTGTTTAATGTACAACTATAACTCTTGTGAGTGGCAAGAGTTTAAAAATAGGGATTGCCACTCCGTAGTCTTTCTCTACAATAGAAAGGGAAAATAGACTATGAAACAGAAAGTAATCAATGAGGTTATGCAAGGTATGCTTGGCTACCTAAACAATATGCAATTAGAAAAACTGCAAGAAGTGCTGGAACATACATTGTTCCACAAACAAATAAGCGAGACGGAGGAAGAAACCAATGCGGAACTAACAAATGAACATTTTCTGAATAATTTCCTCTCGGCAAAGCGGATTGAGGGATGCTCTGAAAAGTCGTTAACTTACTATCGGGCAACAATTGAAGTGATGACAACAAAAATCAAAAAGAATGTCCGAGAAATGGAAACAGATGACCTGCGTACATATCTGACAGAATATCAGCAGGAGAAAAACTCAAGCAAGGTCACTGTGGACAATATTAGAAGAATTTTATCGAGCTTCTTTTCTTGGTTGGAGGATGAAAATTATATTTTAAAGAGTCCGGCACGCCGTATCCATAAGGTGAAAGCAGCTTTGACCATCAAAGAGACATATACCGATGAAGCCTTGGAAAAAATGCACGATAGTTGCGATGAACCAAGAGATCTGGCACTGATAGATATACTTGCCTCAACGGGGATGCGTGTCGGAGAACTGGTTCTCCTTAACAGGGATGATATCAACTTTGAGGAGCGAGAATGTGTGGTGTTCGGTAAAGGCAGTAAGGAACGAATGGTGTACTTTGACGCACGAACTAAGATTCACCTACTTACCTACCTACAAGGACGTACTGATGATAACCCGGCACTGTTTGTATCACTCCGAGCTCCGCACGATAGGCTGAAAATCGGCGGGGTTGAATGTAGACTCCGAGAGCTTGGAAATAAGTTGAATATAGAGAAAGTTCATCCGCATAAGTTCCGCCGCACACTTGCTACGATGGCGATTGATAAAGGTATGCCAATCGAACAACTGCAACAACTACTTGGCCATAAGCGGATTGATACTACACTGCAATACGCAATGGTAAAACAAAACAATGTAAAATTAGCACATAGAAAATATATTGGATAGTGAGGAAAAGATTATGGTTGAATGGGAAAAGGTAAAAGTTGGCGATATTGGAAAAGTAATTACTGGAAAAACACCTAAAACCTCTAATAGTGAATATTATGGCGGAAACATTCCTTTTCTTACCCCTTCAGATGATATGTCAGTTAAATATGTCAGAAAGACAAACAAATATATAACAGAGATGGGAAGATTGTCCATTAAAAATGCAACTCTTCCAGCAAATGCAATATGTGTTAGTTGTATAGGTTCTGATTTGGGTAAAGTTGTTATTACGACACAAAAAACAGTAACAAATCAACAAATTAACTCCATCGTTGTGGATACAGACAAATTTGATATAGATTTTGTATATTACTCAATGCTTGAACTTGGAAAAATACTTAATTTTCATAGTAAAACCTCAACCGCAGTTCCTATTGTTAATAAAAGTAGCTTTTCGCAGTACGAAATAGATTGTCCAAAATTGAATACGCAGAAAAAAATAGGGGCTATTTTATCGAGCATAGACAAGAAAATTGAAGAAAATAATCAGATAAACAAGAATTTAGAGCAGCAAGCACGTTCTTTATTCAAAGCTTGGTTTGTTGATTTTGACCCTTTTGCTAATACTATGCTTTCCGACTGGAAAAAAGGAAAATTAAAAGACGTACTAAAATTAAAGCGTCAATCAATTAAAACGGGAGAAAACACAACATTGCCTTATCTTCCTATTGATGTTATTCCAATGAGAACATTTGCATTAACTGATTTCAAACCTAATGCCGAAGCTCAAAGCAGTTTAATAACATTTGACAAAGATGACATCATTATTGGTGCAATGAGAGTATATTTTCATCGTGTTGTCCTTGCTCCCTGTGATGGCATTACAAGAACAACATGTTTCACCCTTGCACCATATAATAATGAATATCTTAGTTTTGCACTTTTGTGCTGTGACCAAGAAAGCAGCATTGATTATGCTCAAAGTACATCAAAAGGTTCAACTATGCCGTATGCCATTTGGGAAGGAGGTTTGGGAGATATGGAAATAATCATCCCAACACCTGAAATTGCAAAAAAATTCAATGAAATTGTACTTCCAATGCTCCGTCAAATTCAAAATTCATATTTCGAAAATAACCGATTACGAGAAATACGTGATGCACTGCTTCCTCGCCTTATGTCCGGCGAAGTAGACGTTTCCAACCTTGACCTCTAAGCTGCTAAATTCTTGTTTATCATAATACTATAGTTCTATCAAACGGAGTATAATGGTAGAAAAAATAAGGGAGAAAGTGCTATGTCAGGATTATATAAGGAAGCGAATTATGAGAATTCCATAGTAGAACTCTTTCGAAATATGGGCTATCATCATGTATACGGTCCAAAAATTGAAAGAGATTTTTATAGCCCACTGTACGATGAAGAATTAATAGCTGCATTATATAGACTTAATCCATCTATGCCTGAAGCTGCTATTCAAGACGCTCTTTATAAGCTAAAAAACTTTGAAAATGCTGAACTTGTCCAAAAGAACTAATTATTCATGAATTATCTTCAAAATGGCATTGAAGTTAAGTATTTCGTTAATGATGAAGAATGTTCTGGTCTTGTTTATCTACTTGATTACAAAAAGCCTGATAACAATCACTTTGTAGTAGCAAATCAATGGACTTTTATTGAAAATAGCAATAAACGTCCTGATGTTATCCTTTTTTTAAATGGATTGCCTCTTGTTCTTATTGAATTAAAATCTCCTGCTCGTGAGGAAACAGATGCTTCTGAAGGATACTTGCAAATTAGAAATTATATGCAAGAAATTCCATCCATGTTTATTTATAATTGTATATGCGTTATTAGTGATCAATTAATCAGCAAGGCAGGAACTATTACTTCTGGTGAAGATCGATTTATGGAGTGGAAAACTAAAGATGGAAGCTATGAAAATACACAGTACGCTCAGTTTGATACCTTTTTTGAAGGGATGTTTGATAAAGTACGGCTGCTAGATATCATTAAAAATTTTATTTGTTTCTCTAATGACGGGCTTAATAAAATTAAGATTCTAGCTGCCTACCACCAATATTTTGCTGTTAATAAAGCTATTGAATCAACTAAGCGTGCAACAGTTACAGATGGTAAAGGCGGTGTTTTCTGGCATACACAAGGTAGTGGTAAATCGCTGTCTATGGTTTTCTATGCACATCTTTTACAAGAAGCTCTCGATAGTCCAACTATTGTTGTTATTACGGATCGTAACGATCTTGATGATCAACTTTATAGTCAGTTTGCCAAATGTAAGGATTTTTTACGTCAAATTCCTGTTCATGCAACCTGCAGAAAATTAGTTGAAACTTCTGGTAAAAATGATATTGGATTAAAAGATTGGCTCAATGGTAGGAAAGCCAATGGCATTATCTTTACGACGATGCAAAAGTTTGAAGAATCTTCTGAGCCGTTATCCAAGCGACGAAATATCATTGTCATGGCAGATGAAGCACATCGTAGTCAATATGGCTTAAAGGAAAGAGTTAATGCCAAAACTGGTGAAATAAAAATTGGCACAGCACGTGTTATTCGTGATAGCCTTCCTAATGCTACTTATATTGGTTTTACTGGTACGCCCATTGCAAAAAAAGATAGAAATACTCGTGAGGTTTTTGGTGACTACATCGACATTTATGATATGACACAAGCTGTTGAAGATGGTGCAACGAGACCTGTTTATTATGAAAGTCGAGTCATTAAGCTTAAGTTTGATGAGGCAACTTTACATTTGATTGATAATGAATATGACATAATGGCCAATAATGCCGATCCTGAAGTGATTGAAAAAAGTAAACGTGACCTTGGACAAATGGAAGCTATTCTTGGCAATGATACAACCATAGATACCCTTGTTAGAGATATTATTAACCATTATGAGAATTATCGAGAAAACCTATTAACTGGAAAAGCAATGATTGTTGCATATTCTCGTGAGATTGCTATGAAAATTTACAAGCGAATGCTTGAGCATAGTCCAAGCTGGACTAAAAAAGTTAAGGTTGTTATGACTGATAGTAACAAAGATCCCGAAGAATGGCGATCTATTATTGGAAATAAACATCATCGTGATGAGTTGGCAAGAGAATTTAAAGATAACAATAGTGAGATGAAAATTGCCATCGTTGTTGACATGTGGCTGACTGGCTTTGATGTACCTTCCCTTGCCACTATGTACGTTTATAAGCCAATGCAAGGATACAATCTAATGCAAGCTATTGCTCGTGTAAATCGTGTTTTCAAGAATAAAGAAGGAGGCTTAATCGTTGATTATGTTGGCATTGCCTCTGCATTGAAGCAAGCAATGAACGATTATACGTCACGTGATAAAAATAACTATGGTGATACAGATATCGCTAAAATTGCTTATCCTAAATTTCTTGAAAAACTTTCTATTTGTCGTGATTTATTCTACGGTTATGATTATTCAAGATTTATCAAGGGTTATGATTTAGAGCGTTCAAAAGCAATTACTGGAGGCGTTAACTTCATTGTTGGTACTGATAAAAATAAAAAGCGAGAAGATTTTCTTAAAGAATCTCTGCTGCTTTCTCAGGCACTATCTCTTTGTTCTTCACTAGTTAAACGTGATTTACGAGTTGAGGCTGCATTTTTTGAATCTGTTCGTGTTCTTGTCATGCGTCTTATAAATCAAGGTGAAGGTAACAAAATATCTTTGCCGGAGATGAATGCTCGAATTAATGAGTTATTGAAGGCAAGCATAAAGAGCGATGGAGTTATTGATTTATTCTCAGATGTAAAAACGGAATTTTCTCTTTTTGATTCTAAATTTTTGGAAGAAATTTCCAAGATGAAGGAAAAGAATCTTGCTGTTGAACTGCTAAAGAAATTGATAGCTGAACAGGTTCATATATACAGACGCACAAATGTCGTTAAATCTGAAAAATTTAGTGAAATTATTCAAGGTGTAATGAATAAATACTTAAATGGTATGTTGACCAATGAAGAAGTTATTGAAGAGCTGCTTAAGATGGCGAAGCAAATTCGAGATGCTCATAAAGCTGGTGATCAACTTGGGCTTTCAGAAGATGAGCTAGCATTTTATGATGCATTAACTAAACCACAAGCTATTAAGGATTTCTATGAGAATGATGAGCTGATTGCCATCACTAAAGAACTTACGGAAGCTCTTCGTAAGAATCGTACGATTGATTGGCAAAAGCGTGAGTCTGAACGTGCTAAAATGCGTATGATGATTAAAAAGCTTCTTAAACAGCATCGATATCCTCCTAAGGGCATGGAAGATGCTGTCCAAACAGTAATGACTCAATGCGAATTGTGGACAGATAATACAGATATGTAGTTCGCATAAACCTTACAACAAAAAATCCTCCGAATTATGATATGTACCCTCTTTACTGGACAAACCAGTAAGGAGGGTATTTTTATGAACATAAACAACTGATTGTAAAAAAGTTGACCGTTTGAGAATTAGCATTCAAAAAAATAAAAAGATAGCGTTTGCATAGTGGTGAAATAATGATATAATATGCAATGTAAATGAAACGTTTCAATTTATATAAAAAAGCCAAGTAATTATTAAGTTATATAAAACAATTTTTGCACTTAAATCGTTTTAAGTAAGGAGATATAATATTATGCCTATTGTTTTAACACGAATAGATCAGCGTTTGATTCATGGTATTACTGTAAATCAATGGAACAAAGTTTTACATCCTAAACGCTTTATGGTAGTAGATGACGAAATAAGTAATAATGAGCTTGTTAAAGCAAGTATGAGAATGGGAAAACCAGCTGGTACAGGTATGTCTATTATAAGTATAGACGATGCTATTAAAAATTTTAAAGCGGGAAAATATGATACTCATTCTGTATTTCTTATTGTAAAAGAACCTAGAATAATTTTAGATTTGGTTAATGCAGGAATAGAAATTAAAAGTGTCAATGTAGGTGCTTTATTTGAAGAAAAGGGCAGGAAACCATATACAAACCATGTAGCTATGAATGATCAAGAGGTTTCAGATCTCAAAAAAATTGCATCAAAAAACATCAGAGTTTTCTTTGAATATACACCTGATGATGAAAATGAAATTGAACTTGAAGCTGTTTTGAAAAATAAGGAGGAATGAAAATGTCTATTATTTTACAAAATATTTTAGTCATTATTGTTGCAGCTTATATGGCGTGGGATAACGGTACAGGTAATCAGATAACTGGTAATTGGCCTGTTATAATCGGTATGATAATTGGGCTGATAATGGGAAATATTAGTATAGGATTAGCTATTGGCGGAACATTACAATTAATGTCATTAGGTGTAGCAGCAATTGGTGGTTCGTCTATACCTGAATATGGTGTAGCTACAATTGTCGCAGTATTTATTGCAATTAGGACAGGTGCTTCTATAGGAACAGCAGTAGCAGTTGGGTTGCCAGTTGGAATATTTACATTGCAATTAGATGTATTAATTAAAATAATTGATAATTTCTTTGCACATTGGTCTCAAAAGATGCTACATGAAAAAAAGTATGCAAAAATAGATGCTATATTTTATTTAACTATTGCTGTATGGATGCTTAAATATGTGATTCCGATATCATTAGTAGTTTTCTTTGGTACGCCAATAGTAAAATTTATTTTGAAAGTTATACCTGGATGGTTTACAAATGGGTTGACAATAGCTGGAGGAATGCTACCTGTAGTGGGTATAGGTATGTTACTTAGATATATGCCCGTCAAGAAATATTTTTCATTTTTAATTATAGGTTTTGTTCTAGCTGGGTATTTGAAATTACCTGTTTTAGCTATTGCATTAATTGGATTAGCTGCTACTTATGAAACTTATCGTATAAATTCTAAAAAAATTGATAATGCAAATCTTGCTAATAGTACTGTAGTACAAAGTGGTGAATGTGAGGGAGACGATTTTGATGAGTAACAAAAATAGTCATATTACAGATGAAAATTGTAAATTAACAAAAAAAGATCTTAATAAAATGTTTCGTCGGTGGATTTTTTCTGCTGGTCTAGGTTACAATTTTGAAACTCAGCAAGCACCATCAGTTGCATTTTCGATGAGAAAAGCTCTCAGAAAAATTTATAAGGATGATAAAGAATATATTGAAGCTATGGATAATCATTACAAATATTTTAATGCTAATCCATTAATGGCTAACGTAATTTTAGGTGCAACATTAGCTATGGAAGAAAATGAAGGTATAAAAGCTAAGAATGCAGTACAATCTTTAAAAACATCCTTGATGGGTCCTTTTTCTGGTGTAGGTGATTCTATATTTTGGATTTTGATACCTACGATAATGGGTTCAATTGCTGGTTATATGGCTGTACAGGGAAATGCAACTGGTGCCGTAATATGGATGATATTGCAGGCAATTTTTTATTTCTTAAAAGTGTGGTTATTTAAAACTGGATATAATTCAGGAACTAAATTGGTTACGTCATTAGGAAAGAAGATAAACATTTTTACGGATGCTATTTCAATTATGGGATTAATGGTTATAGGATGTCTTATTCCTACTGTAGTAAAAGTGTTTATACCTCTTAAATTTAAGACTGGTAAAGTGATTTTATCATTACAAAATGGAATTTTGGATAAAATAATGCCAGCTTTGTTACCAGTTGCTGTTACTATATTTGTGTACTGGTTATTAGGAAAGAAGAATATAACCCCAACTAAAATTATAGGTTTAATAATATTGATTTGTTTGTTAGGATCATTTACTGGCATACTGGGAGTAGTCAAATAAGGGAGTATAATTGTATGAAAATAAATAGACACATTATTATTGCTTCACATTCTAACTTAGCTCAAGGAATGAAGGATACACTGGAATTTTTTGCGGGAGATAAGTTGAAAATAACAGTACTTACCGCATATGTTGATAATGTACCCATAGATGAAACAATAAAAAGTATGTTTGAAAACATAGATTCTGATGATGAAATTGTAGTGTTGACTGATATTTTAGGTGGATCTGTAAATCAAAAGTTTTTCCTGTATATTAATAGACCACATACAATATTACTTACGGGTATGAATTTATCGTTAGCATTGGCTATAACTATGGAACCGTTAGATAGTTATATAAGTCCTGAAAAGATAAAAGAACTTGTTTTAGATGCTCAAAAACAAATTAAATATGAAAATGAGATAAGTACATTAGTTAGTGAGGAGGATGAATGAGTTTAAAAGATTGGAAAAAGAAAACTATAGTTTATGAGGTATATATTCAAAGTTTTAAAGATTCAAATAATGATGGAATTGGTGATATAAACGGACTTGAGAGTAAATTAGACTATATAAAAGAATTAGGTGCAAATAGTATATGGATTACTCCAATTTTTAAGTCACCACTTGTAGATAATGGATATGATATAGAAGATTATGAAAGTATAAATCCTATTTATGGTACAATGAGTGATTTTGAAAAATTGTTGATATCTGCTCATAAAAAGAATCTCAAAATAATACTTGATTTAGTAGTAAATCATACCTCGGATAAACATAAATGGTTTTTAGAGTCAAAAAAAAGTAAAAATAATCAGTATAGTGATTATTATATTTGGAGAGATCCGAAACCTGATGGAACCGAACCATCGAATTTGGGTTCAGCATTCGGCGGATCTGCTTGGACATATGTAGCTGAACGTAAACAATATTATTTGCATTTGTTTTCAGAACAACAACCCGATTTGAATTGGAATAATGTCAAAGTGAGACAATCTATATATCATATGATGAAGTTTTGGCTTGACAAGGGGGTGGATGGTTTTAGAATGGACTCTATTAGCCTCATTTCAAAACCAGAAAAATTTGATAATGTTCCTCTGGAAAATCACCAGAGATATGGAGCTTATTATTATAATATATCTAATGGACCACATATTCATGAATATTTGCAAGAAATGAATAGTGAGGTTTTAAGTAAATATAATATAATCACAATTGGTGAAACACCACATACAACACCTGAAGAAGCAAAAAAGTATGTTGATCCATATCGCAATGAGTTAGATATGGTATTTCAATTTGAACATATGCATGTAGATTATGGTAAATTTGGTAGATATTCTGATGTCATGTATAAACTGAATGATTTGCGTTGTGCAATGAATAAATGGCAAGAAAAATTATCATGGAATACTAATTATCTAGGTAATCATGATCAGCCACGCATCGTTTCTAGATTTGGAAATGATGATAAATATAGAATTAAGTCTGCAAAAGTACTAGCAATGATGTACATTCTTCAAAAAGGTACGCCATTCATTTTTGAAGGCGAAGAGATAGGTATGACTAATTTACATATTACTAATATTAATGAGCTTAAAGATATAGAAGCTCATTATAATTACAATTTTTTCATAGATAAACATATATCGCCAGAAAAAGCTTTAGAAATGGTCAATAGGAAAACTCGTGATAATGCACGTACACCTATGCAGTGGAATTTTGATCGAAATTCAGGGTTCTCGGATGTTAAACCGTGGTTTGATGTTAATTCAAATTATAAATCTATAAATGTTAAAAAAGATTTACAGTCTAGGGATTCTATATATCGCTTTTATCAAAAATTATTACAACTTAGAAAAGAAGATAGTATAATGATCGATGGAGAGTTCAGACCGTTATATATCAATGATTCTGAAATAGATGCTTTTATTAGGGAGCTTTCTGGTCATAAAAAATTAATTGTATGTTCACTATGTGCTTATAATAAAAAATTTGAAGTTCCAAAAAGTGTTGGAAATATTTCTAAAGTGATTTTAAGTAATTATGAAAAAGATATAAATATTAATGATAGAACGATTTATCTTAAACCATATGAAGGGGTAGTAGTTAGTCTTGACTAATATGAAGGACGTCGCCCGTGAAGCCGGGGTTTCAGTAGGTACTGTTTCAAATTATATTAATGGTAAAAAAGTACGACCTGTAGTTGCTAAAAGTATAGAACAGGCGATAAAAAAATTAAATTATGTTGTAAATAATACAGCTAGGTTATTAAAAAACAATTGCTCACCTTTTGTTATTTTTGTAGTTCCTACAGTTTGGAGCCCGTATTTTTCAGAATTAACTTTTTGGATTCAAAAAAAACTAAATAGTTTAGGATATAAGATGATTTTATGTATATCCGAGAATGATTATAAGTTAGAAAAAGATTATGTTAAAATGGCTGAAGAACAGAGAGCTGCTGGTATTATTTCTGTTTCATATTCAAATTTAACAACTCATATTCGTTCTGATATACCATTTGTGTCTATAGAAAAAGAATCAACAGGGATCTTTCCATTGGTTACGTCTGATAATTATTCTGGTGGTAGTTTAGCGGCAAAAGAATTGCAATTAAGAAATGTGAAAAGATATTATTTTATTGGTACTACTAATCAAGATTCTGTTTCAATGATTGCAAGAAGGTCCGGCTTTATGGATTATTGTCATAATAATGGATTAATGGCGGATGTATTAACAGTTGCTTCAAGTCGAAAAATTAGTCAGTTTCGTAAGGATATAGATAAAATAGTAAAAAAATTATTGTCTGAAAATAATTTGGGTGATATTGGTGTTTTTACGCATACTGATGAAATAGCTATTGTATTGCTCAATGAATTGAGGATGAAGGGTATAAGAGTACCAGAAGATATTCAAATTATTGGATTTGATGGTTGGAAAATTACAGAGGAAGATTCATTAAATATTTCATCTATTCGTCAACCAGTAGATATGATAGCAGAGTATGCTGTTAAGCAATTAGATGAAGAAATAAGATATTCTGATAATTTTGAGATCAGGAGAATCAATTTGCCGGTTAGTTTTATACCAGGAATTACTACTAATAATGACGTACGAAGATAATATAGTTTTTTACGTTATACAATAATTATTCTATTGTTAGTAGTATTATTTAATGATTGTATATTCCAAAAAATAAATTGTTATTATGTAATTATACAAAAGTAAGCATAACTGATTACGTGTTTCAGTTATGCTTGTTTTATTGTCCTTAATATGTAAACTAAGTAGAATAAATTAATTGCTGTTCGAATGTGTTTATTTTATCATTAATCGAACATGTTTTTTATCTTTAGTGTTTGATTTTGTTCGAAAAAGTGATATTATTATATTGTGAATTAGATGAAAGCGTTATCTTGAGCTTTGCGATTATGAATATTGAAAGCAGTCTATAATGCAAGTAATTTATTTGACGTAAAAATTGCATATAGTTAAGCGTTAAAAAAGGTAATTACTATATTTTTAGGAGGTAAGAGATTTGGATAAAGAACAACTTACACTTTTAGGTTTTGAAATTGTAGCTTATGCTGGTGATGCTCGCTCTAAATTTTTAGAGGCTTTAGATGCTGCTAAGAATGGTGAATATGATAAAGCGGAGCAGTTAATTGCATCTGGTGATGAGTGTCTTAATAAGGCACACAGTGTTCAAACTGATCTTCTTTCCAAAGAAGCTGCAGGTAAGAATATTGAATTTAGTGTTACATTAATGCATGGTCAAGATCACTTGATGACAGCTATTTTGTTACGTGATTTGATGAAACATATTATTGCACTTTATAAGAAAGGATAGTTGTATGAATGTATTAATTTCAAAAATAGAAAAAGGAAAACCTTTTTTTGAAAAAGTTTCTAGAAATATTTATCTTAGGGCAATTAGGGACGGTTTTATTGCAAGTATGCCTGTGATTTTGTTTTCCAGCATATTTTTACTAATTGCATTTGTTCCAAATATTTTTGGTATAAGGTGGGGTAAAGATGTCGTTGAACTATTAATGAAACCATATAATTACACTATGGGAATCGTAGCATTTCTTGTTGCTGGTACTACAGCAAAATCATTAACTGATTCTATTAATAGGGATATGGATAAGACAAATCAAGTTAATTTTATATCTACTATGTTAGCTTCTATTACAGGATTTCTTATTCTTGCATCTGATAGTATTCAAGGAGGCTTTTCAAGTGATTTCTTAGGAACAAAAGGCCTACTATCTGCTTTTATTGCAGCTTTCATTGTAGTAAATATATATAAAATTTGTATAAAAAAGAATGTTACTATTCGAATGCCTGAAGAAGTTCCGCCTAACATATCACAGGTATTTAAAGACGTAATACCATTTGCACTTTCAATATTAGTTTTATATGCATTAGATTTATTAGTGCGTAGAAGTCTAGGTACTGGAGTAGCTCCGGCTATTGGAAAAGTTATTGCTCCACTTTTTAAAGCAGCAGATGGGTATGTAGGTATTACCATTATATTTGGTGCATATGCTCTATTTTGGTTTATTGGTATTCATGGTCCCTCTATTGTAGAACCAGCTATAGCTGCTATTACTTACGCTAATATTGAAACTAATTTCAAATTGCTACAAGCTGGTCAACATGCTGATAAAATTTTAACTTCAGGTACTCAAATGTTTATAGTTACCATGGGAGGCACAGGAGCAACACTTGTTGTACCATTCATGTTTATGTGGTTGGCTAAGTCTAAACAAAATCGTGCCATTGGTCGTGCTTCAGTGGTTCCTACTTTCTTTGGGGTTAATGAACCAATTTTGTTTGGAGCACCATTAGTATTAAATCCAATTTTCTTTATACCATTTGTTTTTGCTCCTATAGCTAATGTATGGATTTTTAAATTCTTTGTAGATGTACTTGGTATGAACAGTTTTAGTGTTAATTTGCCATGGACTACCCCTGGCCCTATTGGAATTATTATGGGCACTGGTTTTGGATTATGGTCAGTTGTTTTGGCTATTACTTTAATTGCGGTAGATGTTATTATTTATTATCCATTTTTCAAGGTTTACGATAATCAGATTCTAGAACACGAGATATCTGGTAATTGTTCTAATAATTTAAAGGATAAAGTTGCTGCTAATTTTGATACATCTAAGGCAGATGCAATTTTAGAAAAAAATAATATATCTAAAGTTGGTAATGATGTAAAACAAACGAATGTTCTTGTACTTTGTGCAGGCGGCGGAACAAGTGGTTTGTTAGCCAATGCTTTGAATAAAGCAGCTAAAGATTATAATGTCCCTATTACAGCAGCTGCTGGTAGCTATGGCTCTCATCGTGAAATTTTACCACAATATCAGCTTGTTATTTTAGCACCTCAAGTAGCTTCTAATTATGTTGATATGAAAGCTGAAACCGATAGATTAGGCATAAAATTAGCTAAAACTGAAGGTGTTCAGTATATAAAACTGACTAGAGATGGATTAGGTGCACTGAAATTTGTTGAAGAACAAATTAAAAACTAGAGTCTAAATGGGAAAGGTTTTGAATATGCCTCTCCTGTTTTTATAAATAGTAAGAGAAGGTTTTTGAAATGGAAAAAATATTACCTAAAGATTTTATCTTTGGTGGTGCTACAGCAGCTTATCAAGCAGAAGGAGCTACTCACGAAGATGGAAAAGGGCCTGTAGCATGGGATAAGTATTTAAAAGAGAATTATTGGTATACTGCGGAACCTGCAAGTGATTTCTATCATAAATATCCGATAGATTTAAAATTAGCACAAGAATATGGAATAAATGGTATTCGTGTATCTATAGCATGGTCTAGAATTTTTCCAGAAGGATACGGAAAAGTTAATTATAAAGGTGTTGAGTTCTATCATAAACTTTTTGCAGAATGTCATAAGCGAAATGTTGAGCCATTTGTTACATTACATCATTTTGATACACCCGAAATTTTACATGAAAATGGTGATTTCTTAAATAGAGAAAATATTGATCATTTTGTCGATTATGCTGAATTTTGCTTTAAGGAATATCCAGAAATCAATTATTGGACTACGTTTAATGAAATTGGACCGATAGGAGAGGGTCAATATTTAATAGGAAAATTTCCACCGGGTATTAAATATGATTTAGCCAAAGTTTTTCAATCTCATCATAATATGATGGTAGCACATGCACGTACTGTTAAATTGTTTAAAGATGGAGGATATAATGGTGAAATTGGAGTTGTTCATGCATTACCTACAAAATATCCGTATGATCCAGAAAATCCTGAAGATGTCCGAGCTGCTGAACTAGATGATATTATTCATAATAAATTTATTTTGGATGCTACTTTTTTGGGAAAGTATTCTGATGAAACCATAAAAGGTGTTGAACATATATTGGCTGTAAATGGTGGAAAACTCGATTTGCGTCCAGAAGATTTTAAAGTTTTAAATGCTGCTAAAAATTTAAATGATTTTTTAGGAATAAATTATTATATGAGTGATTGGATGAAAGCTTTTGATGGCGACACTGAGATTACACATAATTCAACAGGAAATAAAGGTGGATCTAAATATCAAATTAAGGGTGTAGGTCAACGTGTATTTGATGTTGATGTACCACGTACTGATTGGGATTGGATGATATATCCTAAAGGATTATATGATCAAATTATGAGGGTAAAAAAGGATTATCCAAATTACAAAAAAATTTATATTACGGAAAATGGTCTAGGATATAAGGACGTGTTTGAGAATAATACTGTTTATGATGATGCACGTATTGATTATGTGAAAAAACACTTAGAGGTAATAGCAGATGCTATATCTGATGGTGCAAATGTGAAAGGATATTTTATCTGGTCATTGATGGATGTCTTTTCATGGTCTAATGGTTATGAAAAGCGTTATGGTCTTTTTTACGTTGATTTTAAAACTCAAAAAAGATATCCAAAAAAGAGTGCCGAATGGTATAAGAAAATTTCTGATACTCATATTGTTTAAAAATAATCGTAACAGTAAAAAATACTATGATTATCGAGGTCTACCTAAATAATCATAATTGTAATTAAAAAGATAAGTTTAAATTAAAAGAGGTTTTTAAATGAGAAATATTACAGTAGAAGTTGCCAAACACATGGAAAGATTATCTAATGAAGATGGGGTTATTAGTGCTGTAGCTATTGATCAAAGAGGATCATTAAAGAAAATGTTAGCAGAAGCAGCTAATAAACCTGCAGATGAAACTACCATTGTTGATTTCAAAAAAGCTATTTCATCAGAGTTGACCCCTTACGCATCAGCTATTTTAACTGATCCTGAATATGGATTACCTGCAACTAAGGTTAGAGATAAAAATTGTGGCTTGATTTTAGCTTATGAGAAAACAGGATACGATACTACTGAACCTGGAAGAATGTGTGATTTAATTGCTAACCAATCTGTTCGTAGAATAAAAGAAGAGGGAGCAGATGCAGTTAAGTTTATGCTATATTATGACCCTGAAGAACCCGATGCAATTAATGATAAGAAAAAAGCATTTGTAGAAAGAGTTGGGGCAGAAACCAAGGCTTATGGCTTAGCTTTCTTCTTAGAAGTTGTAACTTATGATGGATCAATGGATTCAGTTAAGAGTGAAGAATATGCCAAAATAAAACCGAAGAAAGTATTTATGACTATGGAAGAGTTTTCTAAGCCACAATATGAAGTAACAGTTTTAAAGGTAGAAGTTCCGTTTAATATTCATTATGTAGCTGGATTCAACGGTGATAACAAGGCTTTATATACTGTTGATGAAGCTAAGGCAATGTTTAAAAAACAATCAGATTTGACCGATTTACCATATATATTCTTATCAGCAGGTGTAACTTCAGAAGAATTTATTGCTGAATTAAAGATGGCTGAAGAAGCAGGTGCGGAATTTAATGGAGTATTGTGTGGTAGAGCTACGTGGAAACCATCTATTAAGCCTTTTGCGGCAGAAGGTGAAAGCGTTGGTCGTAATTGGTTGGCAACACAAGGTAAAGAAAATATTGAAAATCTTAACCATGCTTTGATTGGTGCAAAGTCGTGGAAAAATAAACTTACGGTAGAATAATTATAGTAGTAAAAACGGTGAAAAAAAACATCGCTTTTATTATTAAAACCGTTGTTCGAAAATGTTAGAATTGTTTTAAAGATAATAATAAAGAAACATTTTTGGCAAGGTGGTAGCTATGTTAAAACAAGAACGATTTAGTAAAATTGTTAATATTCTGAGCACTGAAGAAATAGTACAGGTATCTGATTTAGCTAATATGATGAATGTCTCTGAAATGACTATCAGGAGAGATTTGCGAGAGTTGGATCGTCGAGGCAAAGTTTTACGTGTTCACGGAGGGGCACAATCTGTCTCTAGTTCACTTATTACAGAAAAGAATTTCAATGAGAAACGTGAGATCCACGTTCCAGAAAAAAAAGAAGTTGCTAAAAAAGCTGCTAAACTTATTAAAGATGGAGAAACTGTATACGTTGGCCCAGGTACAACTTTAGAATTTATGGTCGCTGAATTAAAGCAAAAGAAATTAAGATTAGTTACTAATTCAATCCCTGTCTTTGAAGCAGCTAGACAGAATGCTAATAATTATGATCTTATTTTGATAGGTGGAAGTTATAGAAGAACTAGTGGGGCATGTATTGGTGCATTAGCTAATCATGATTTGAAATCTATGGGATATGATCGAGCATTTGTTGGTGTTAATGGCATTATAGATGATGCCTTGATGACAGCAAATATGGAAGAAGGGTTAACGCAAAAAATCGTTCTTGACCGTGCAGTTAATAAATATGTTGTATGTGATAAGTTTAAATTGAATAAAAATGATTTTTATAATTTTTATAAATTATCAGATATAGATCGTTTAATAACTAATCACGATGTTGCTAAAAAATTAGTTGATTACTATGGTCAATTTATAGAAATAGATAATTCATGAGGAGTAAAAATGAAAGTAGTTATTGGTAGTGATAAGGATGGATTTGCTTTAAAAGAGACTATAAAAGAATGGTTGACAAGCAATGATTATGAAGTGGTGGATGTAACTCCTGAACCAGCTGAAGATTTTGTTGAATCTAGTCTTAAAGTTACACACGAAGTTTTAGAAAATAATATTAAAAAAGCTATTATGTTTGATAAATATGGTGTTGGTTCTGCTATGGCATCGAATAAAGTTAAAGGAATGGTAACAGCCGATGTCAATGAAGAGAGAACTGGTCATATGACAGCTATGCATAATGGTGCTAAGGCATTAGCAATTGGTAGTGGCATTGTAGGAGAAACTCTAGCTAAGTCCATTATTGAGTATTATTTACATACTGAATATGCTGGTGGACGTCATCAAGTTAGATTAGATATGCTTGAAAAGATGATTTAATTAGGAGGTTTTTAAGAATGTTAGATAATGATAGACCACAACCAGAATATGTAGATCCTGCTATTGATAAGCATGTTGTTGTTGCTTTAGCTAATGATCATATTGTTACACCGATTAAGATGGCTTTATCTGATCATTTAAAAGATGAAGGTTACCAAGTTCTTGATTTTGGTACTTATGATAATTCTAGAACACATTATCCTATTTATGGAAAAAGAGCAGCCGAAGCAGTTGCTACAGGCCGTGCTGATGTTGCAATTGTAATGTGTGGTACAGGTATCGGAATTTCTACCGCTGCAGATAAAAATGATGGCGTTCGAGCAGCTATGGTAGGTGATGTTGCTCAGGCTAAATATGCCAAGCGTGAATTAAATGCTAATATTTTAGGTATAGGTGGCATAGTTTTAGGTAGAGATTTTATCTTCTATATTGCTGATGCATTTTTGAATGAAAAATATCATGAAACACCAGAAAATAAGAAACTTATTGAAAAAATCGATCATATAGCAACACCTAATCCAGAGCAAACTGGCAATGAACACTTCTTTGATGAAGAAAATAAGAAGTGGGCTGAAGGTGTATATCACGATTAAAAGTGTGACATTATGGATACAATAGATAAATTTCGGCAAATAAATCCAAATTATAAAATTTATGATATTCACGATTCATCTTTTAGCGATTATGGTGTTGTATATCCTTTTGACAATGTTAGTGAGATTGATGATGTAATTAGTCAATATGCTAAACCTAAAGATGGCATGCAATATGTTTCACCAATTAAAGAACTTGAAAGCAAACGTTTAATTAATAAAATAAAATATGATATTTTTGGTGATATGTCTATTGATGTTGGTCTTACATTTGGTCATTCCGAAGAATTTACTGCTTTTGAATACCATCAATGTTCTGAAGTTAATATTATGTTAGATGATGTAATTATGGTTTTAGGCAAAAGGCAAACGCTAGAAACTTATGGTACTATTGATCCTAATCGAGAAGCTAAAATGTTTTATGTGCCTAAGGGATCAGTTATTGAGTTATATAATGATACTTTACACTATGCACCCCTACAAGTTACGTCTGAAGGATACAAGGTAGTTGTCATAGTAATTAGTGGAACTAACACTAGTTTATCTGAAAATGTAGTTACTGCTAATCCTAGATTAGTTAAAAAAGGTAAGTTTCAGGTTGTGCATGCATGTAGAAAAGATAAGCTTGCACAAGGTTATAAATTAGCAGTAGTCGGTGATGTCATTAAGACTAATTCGTTGAAAATGTAGTGATTCTATTTATAAGGATATTTATTGGACTAAGTATAATTTAGCATATTTAATTTCCCTTGCTATTTCTAAAAATGATGTTTTTTAGATATCCTCCTATATTAGTTTATATTAAAAGCAAAAGTCTGAAGATAGCCCATTAATTCAGATTTTTGCTTTTTCTTTAGAAGAGGTTTTAAATTTATGGAACAAGTTACGATTAAAAATGATGTTTTAGCAATAAAGGTTGCTTTACTTGGGGCAGAAGTTCAAGAAGTTAAGAGCCTTAAAGATAATTTCTCATATATTTGGTATGCTGATGCTAAATATTGGGGCAGGCATGCACCAGTTTTATTTCCCTTTATCGGTAGATCATATGAGAATAAGTATTTAATTGATGGTAAAGAGTACAATATGAAACAACATGGTTTTTTAAGAGATCAGGTTTTCAAAATTGTAGATAAGCAAAAAAATAAACTGGTGTTGCAACATAGTGCTACTGAAGAAACTAAATTAGTTTATCCATATTCTTATACTGTTACAATAACATATACTTTGGAAGATACTTATTTACACATCAATTATGAAATTGATAATAATGATGCCAAAGATATGTATTATTCATTCGGATTTCATCCGGGATTTAATTTGAATAGCGACTTATCTAATTATAGTTTGCAATTCGAACCTAAATTGAATGCTTTGCCAACATTATTAGTAGAACCTAATCCATTTAGAAATGGAAAAATTGCTGATACACAATTACAGAATGGGAAATTAGAGTTAAATTATCCTATGCTTGATAATGGTGTTAAGATTTATGATATTAGTGATATTAAGACTGTATCTCTTATTAGTTGTAGGGATGCACATCAAGTTACCGAAGATATCGCAGATTTTCCATATTTGGCAGTTTGGAGCCCTGAAAATAAAAAAGCACCATTTTTATGTGTGGAGCCTTTTAGAGGGTTACCAGATCAATATGGCAAAACAATTGATATCCAAGATAAATTAGGTGAACAGCATATTGCTGCTAATAGTAATGATCAATTTACAGTATCACTTAATTTTAAGTAAAAAATGACTAATTAACTTAAAGTCAATCAAAGCCTCTGAGCTCAATGGAGCTTGGAGGTTTTAATATCAATATTAAGTTTTGGATTGGCAGGATGGCTAATTTCTAATAAGAAAAAGCGAGATTAAATCAAAAAAATCAGGTAAAATTACCTGATTTTTTTTTTGATTGTATAAATTAATGATTATTTTATTTTCAAAGGTGCTAATTGAGCTTCAATAGTTGATAAATCTACGCCTGCTTGCAATAAAGTGGCTGCAGTATATGCACCTTCAATAAAAGCAACATCATAAAGATGAATCTTTTTGCTCGCAAATTCTTGTGCCATTTCTAAGTTCATCTTAGCACTTCCTAAGTCATAAAAGGCTAAAATTTCATCTGCTTTATTTTCTTCAAAGGCAGTCATAATTTTATCCATGGAAGTACCAATATCATTTTGCTCAGTTCCTCCTGCAATTGTAATTGACACATCTTTGGCAACTTGACTTAACAAGTCGGATAAACCAGCTACAATTTTAGGAGAATGGGAAACTAAAGTAATACCTAAACTCATTTGTTATTTATAACCTCCAATAAAGATTCAAAGAGGTAGCCACTAGATTGAGAACCTGGATCAATATGATTGATTGAACGTTCTCCTAAGTAGGATGCACGACCTTTTTTGGCAATCATATCTTTAGTAGCTAATACTGCTGCTTCAATTTTTTCAGTGGTTAATGCATCTTGTTTGATAGCTTCGATTACAACTGACCAGACATCAACCATTGTTTTGTCGCCTATAGTTGCACCGCCACGCTTTTTGATGCCTGCTAGTGCAGCTTCGAGTAAATCAACTATATTATTACTTTTTTGGCTTTCTTTAGCCATTTCTAAGAAGGCTGTGCCATAAAGTGGACCGCTAGCACCACCAACAGTAGAAATTAGTGTCATGGCGATTGTCTTTAAGCAAATTGTTAGATCATCTGGGGCACTATTTAGTTTTGTGACTACAGCATCCATTCCACGTTTCATATTAAAACCGTGATCGCTGTCTCCAATCGGTGCATCCAATTCACAAAGATATTTTTCATTTGCTGTTATTTTTTTGGAAAATAATTCCATCCATTTTTTTAATTGTGTTACGTCTAATTCCATTATGAATCCTTTCTACCATGCAATTGTTTGAACAGGATAATTCAAATATTCTAACCACTTGTCATCTTTAATTTCAAAGATCGTTAAGGAAATCCCGGCCATGTCAATGGAAGTCATATAGTTGCCGATTTTCATAAAGACAGGAGTAATATTGAAACTATCTAATTTGTTTAATACATCATTAGTAAAAACGTATTGTTCCATTAAAGGAGTTGCTCCCATACCATTTACTAACATAGCATATTTGTTGTGAGAGTCGAAGTGCCATTCTTCATTTAGTTTAGTAATTAATTCTTCTACTAATTCTTTGGAACTCTTGATTTTTTCACGACGATAACCTGGTTCACTATGAATGCCAACGCCGTATTCCATTTCGTCATTAGCCAATTTGAAACCTGGTTGACCAGTCATTGGATTAGTGGCAGCTGATAAGGCTACAGCAATGGTCTTAATATTAGGTAAAATAGCCTGAGCTAATTCATCAATTTCATCTAAGCTTGCACCATTTTGTGCTGCAGCACCTAAAACTTTATGCATGAATAAAGTGCCAGCAACTCCACGTCTACCTTGAGTATAGAGACTATTTTCGACAGCAATATCATCATCAACGACGATAGATTTTACTTCAATGTCATCCATTGCAGCTAAATCTTTGGCCATGTCAAAATTCATCACATCCCCAGAATAGTTTTTGACAACTAAATATACGCCTTTGCCATGGTTAACTGCTTTAATAGCTTCGTAAATTTGATCTGGTGTAGGTGATGTAAAGACTTGTCCGCATACGGCAGCACTTAACATCCCTTTGCCAACAAAACCTGCATGGGTTGGTTCATGTCCGCTACCACCACCGCTGACAATACCGACCTTTTCTTGCATAGAGGCTTTGTCTGATCTAACAATTGCGTTGGTAGCTGGAATTTGTTCAACAATACTAGAATATGCACGAGTCATTCCTTGTACCATTTCATCGACTAAATTTTGTGGATCATTAATAATCTTTTTCATAAAAATATCTTCTTTCATAAAAATATTCAATATAATGGTTACTTTAATTTTACTATAAAGCGTTTTCTTTTGGCGAGCATGTATAAAAAAACTCTCAAAATTAAAGCTGATTAACCTTGAGAGTTTAGTTAATTAAAATTTGCCAATTAGACTTTCAAATTCATTGAGACGTTTTTCAAATGTAGCAAAAGCATTTTCCAAATAATCTGCTTTAGTCATATCGACACCAGCTTTTTTCATAATTTCTGTTGGATAGTCGCTGCTTCCAGAACGAAGGAAGTTTAAATAATCTTCCAATTGCTTTTTGTCACCATGGACAACATTATTCGATAAAGCAGTTGCTGCAGCAAAACCTGTAGCATATTGGTAAACATAGAAATTGTAATAAAAGTGTGGTATACGAGACCATTCTTTAGCAATTTGCCCGCCAGGTGTAACACTAGATCCGTAATAGCGTTGATTTAAATCACCATAGAATTGGTTAAGAATCTCAGCAGTTAAGGGCTCACCTTTGGCATCAGATTCATGGATAAATTGCTCAAATTCAGCAAATTGAGTTTGACGGAATAAAGTTCCTTTAAATGAATCAAGGTAGTAATTTAAGATAAAGGCACGGGTCTTTGGATCTGTAATATTTTTTAAGAAATATTCAGTTAGAATATTTTCATTAGTTGTGGAGGCAATTTCTGCTACGAAGATTGGATAATTAGAATAAATGTATTTTTGGCTATGATTAGTATACCAGCTATGAACTGAGTGCCCAGTTTCATGTACCAATGTATATAATGAATCTAAGTTACCTTCCCAATTTAGTAAAATATATGGATCAGTGTCATATGAACCACCTGAATAGGCTCCTGTAGCTTTATTCTTGGTTTCGACAACATCAATCACGCGATCATTGAAAATATGCTTGACAACTTTTAAATAGTCTTCACCTAACGGTTTTAAGGCTTCTAAAGCAATTTCTTTAGCTTTATTAATGTCATAATGATCAGATGGTTGGCCAGTTAATGGAACATACATATCATACATTTGTAAATCATTAATCTTGAGCAATTTTTTACGTAAAGCTACATAACGATGTAAAAGATTAATATGTTTGTTAACTTCAGCTAGTAAAGTATCATAAACTACTGTAGGTACACCATTTTCATTCAGTGAAGCTTCACGAGCAGAGTGATACTTGTGCATTTTAGCATTATAATTGTGTGCTTTAACAACACCAGACAAAGTAGATGCTAAGCTATTTTCAAATTGACCATAAGTTGCAAACATAGTATCAAAAGCTTGTTTACGTACTTCTCTATTTTGTGATTGAATCAAGTTTGAATATAGACCGTCAGATAATTGTTCAGTATTGCCATCTTCATCTTCAACATAACCATATTCCATGTCTGAATTAGTTAAAATATTATATGTATTTTCTGATGTATTGAGGGCATCAGAAGCGGCAGCAATGATTTTTTCTTGATCGGATGATAGGGTGTGTTTTCTTTTTTGATTTAAAGTATCTAATCTATGAGCAAACTCGGCTAATCTAGGTTCATCCTTTTTAAATTGTTCAATCGTTTTTTCAGGAATGTCCAAAATTTCTGGATCAACAAAAGCTGTTGCGGCACTAAAATCATTATAGAGGCTTTGCACTCTAGCTACAAAGCCGAGGTAGTGACTATTATTAGTGTCTTGATCACTGGATAGTGTTGAGTAAACATAGACTTTTTCAATCTCTCTTGATACTTTTAGAATTTTAGAAAAGTTTTCATATAGATCGGTGCCAGAAGTGGATAATTTGCCCTTAAGTGTAGTTAATTCTGCAATCTCTTGTTGTATTTTGGCAAATTCCTTTTCCCATTCTTGATCATTTTTAAATATACGTGTTAAATCCCATGTCAAATCAACTTCAACGTCTTTTCTATATGGTGTAGCCAATTGAAATTCCTTCTTTCTAAGTATTTTTTACATAAAAAATAGTATTATAACAATAATTATATCTATTTTCTCTTGATAAAAAAGTTGAATTTAGCAATAATTTAGTTTGATGATATAGTGGCAAGGAAAAAATAATAATGATGAAAATATCAAACAAAGATAAATTACAGCGTAATTGTGTTTTAGCAAAAGAAATTAATAGGCAACCAGCAAAATTAGTATTTTTAAAGCTGATCGGTTTAGTTATTACAATTATGTTAGGAATGTGTGTTGCTGTAGGAACTAGAATTTATTTTACTATGGCTTCATCGGTTCGTCAGGCTAATCAAGGGCATGTAATGGCGGATTCATCATTTATTGCACAACAAAAGCCTTTTTCGGTTCTGATTTTAGGAGTTGATCAAGGAATTGAAGGTCGCCATGATCAGGGAAATTCTGATACCATGATTTTGGTAACATTAAATCCTAAAAAAGGTGTAGCCACAATGACTTCGATTCCACGTGACTTACTGGCAGATATCCAACCTTCTAAAAAGTTTTATATGTTTCGTGTAAATTCCGCTTATCAACTTGGTGGTAATCGAGCAGCAGTCAAAACAGTATCTACATTGCTTAATGTACCTGTTAATAATTATATGGAAGTTAATATGAAGGCTCTGAAAAACTTAGTTGATGCTTTAGGCGGTGTTGATGTTAAAGTTCCATTTTCTTTTACTTATAACACTAAATTTGTTAAGGGGATGCAACATTTAAATGGTAATGCGGCTTTAGATTATGTACGTATGAGAAAAGAAGATCCTCAAGGTGATTATGGACGACAAAAAAGACAAAGACAAGTGATCGAGCAATTAATTCATAAGGGTATGACTTTGAAATCACTTAACAATTATCGGAAGATTTTAAATGTATTTGCTAAATATGTAAAAACAAATCTGACTTTTAATGATATGTTATCAGTAGCGTTTAAATATCGCAGTTGTTCGCATCATATTGTTCAAGACTATGTTCATGCTCATGATGCATGGATTGGAGGAGCAGCATTGCAAGTTGCATCAACGAGTGAATTACAACGAGTTTCTGATCTTACGAGGTCCAATTTGAATTTGAACAAGGAAAAATTACATAATGAAGAAACACGCCAAAATAAATTGCAAAAACATTTGAAGTGGAAAAAGAAAGATCCATTTGAAAATTATATTATTTATGAAAAGCATTCTAAAACTAAAGTTTGGACGGGCAAATAAAAAAACTGACTTGAATTCAAGTCAGTTTTTTTTAATATATTATTTCTACACTAGCATATAAAATACCAGCTGCTGGTATTTGGTTGTTTGGCATAGCTACATCTAGTTGTCTAGGGTTACTATAAGCAAAACTTCCAGTATCATTAACTACTCTATATAAAACCATACCATTTGATAATGTTATTCTTAGTCTAGTTCCACGCGGAAAAATATTTAAATTAGCAGCTACTCCATGATAACCAAGGCGTGATCCTAAGACAGCTGGGTCATAAAATGAGACTTTAAAGGTACCTTTGTTAATTGTCCTTATTTGTGGCTTTGGTGCTTGCACAATAGCTTGCTTTGCTTTTTGAGCACGTTGCATAGCTTGCTTTTGCTCCATTTGCTTCCATTGTTGTTGCTTGATTTTAATTGCTTTTAATTTAGCTTGATCTGCTTGCTTTTTTTGCTTTAATTGGAAGTCTTGTTCCATTAATTGAACTTTCATTGTGTTTCTTACTAAAGCAGATGAGATATTTATTTTGTTAGTAATTTGAGTTGCCAAAACAGGCTGAATAGCAATATTTAATATTAGTAATGAAATTGCAGTCATAATCGCAATAAATTTATGTTTCAAACTTATCACTCCCATATAATAATTAATCTTTGTAAAACGTTGTTATTTTAATTGAATATGTCTAGTATTATATGGTATGTATATTTCATAAAGATAATGAGATATTTACAAATTATAACAAATATAACAAAATAGCTCATTTTATGTAATATTGTAAAAGAAATGTAATATGAGGACTACAAATATGACGAATAAAAATAAGAAACATCGTTTTTTTCCAGTTATTTATGCAACTGTCATTGGTATTTTTGCCTTTATAGCTGTGATCAATGTGTGCAAACATACTTTTCAGATAACAACTACTCATTCTTTGTTGATTAGTTCTTTAGTTGCCTTAATTTTTTACATTAGTGCTTATATTTTGGCTTATATTTCTAATCAAATTAAGTATTTAGTAGCTAAGCATTGCTTGTCTGCGGATGACTTGGCCAAAATTACTGGACTAAAATCTGATTATTTTCCCATACATAATAATAAACTCAGCTTAATTGTTGCTAAGCGTAAATGGCTTGCTATACTATGTAAATTAAGAGAATATGATGAAAAAAAGGGTGGTAGATCTAAAATTGACTAAGCAAATAGTGACTGAAAATCAATATAATGATCAAGTGCTCGATACTTGTTTAAAAGCTGGAAGATTAATGATCGAAAGTGGTAGTGAGATGTATCGTGTGGAAGATACGATGCTTCGGATTTCTCGTAATGCAAATATTCCAGCTGCACGCTGCTTTACAACTCCGACAGGACTTTTTATGAGCTTAGGGGAACATTCTAAAACTCAGATGACTTTGATTAAAAATCGTAATATTGATATGACAGTAGTTGATAAGGTGAATGAGTTATCTCGTGCATTTGCAGATAAAAAAATAACTTTAGATCAATTACATAATAAATTGTGTGATTTAGCAGATCATAGACAAACATTTTCCAACTTAATGCAAATTTTTGGTGCTACTATTTTAAGTTGTACCTTGATGGTATTATTTATGGACGATTATGATTGGATTGATTTTCCAGTGGCAGCGATTGTGGGTGGCAGTTGTTATGGAATATATTTGTGGATCAAAAAGTATAGTCGCGTTCGTTTTTTAGGTGAACTAGTTACTGCGATGATTATGGGAGCAATGACTATTGGCATTTGTCATATTTTTCCTAGTTTATCGATGGATAATATTTTAATTGGTTCATTAATGGCACTAGTTCCAGGAGTTCCGATTACTAATGCGTTAAGTGATTTGTTTAGAGGGGATTTAGTTTCAGGAACTGTACGTGCAATAGAAGCATTTTTAACAGCTATCGCTTTAGGTGGCGGAATTGGTTTAGCTATTAAATTCTTAGGAGGTTTTTAATATGCCATACTGGTTAGATATAATAATTAATTTCACTTTTGCTTGGATTGCTTCTGTTGGTTTTGCTCTGACATTGAATGTGCCTAAACGTGCTTTGATTTATTGTGGCCACAGTGGTGCATTAGGGTGGATGATTTATTGGTTTGGTATTCATGCTGGCTGGGGGCGATTGACGTCCAATTTTTTAGGTGCATTATTAATTGGAATTGTTGGAATTATTTTAGCCAAATTCAAGAAATGTCCCGTTACTGTTTTTAATATTCCGGCAATTGTTCCACTAGTGCCGGGTGTGCCTGCTTACCAAGCGGTTAGAGCGATGGTGATTGGTGATTTAGCTAGTGCTCAAAATCTAATATTGCGTGTTTTTATTGTGACTATTGCTATCGCTATGGGTTTTTTATTAGCTCAATTAGTTGGTGAAATTTGGTTTAAAATCCACAAAGTCTATCATTAATTATGTTTTTAGTGTATAATGAGTTTTGCGACGGGTCGAGGAAAGTGCGAAAGCACTCTTTGACAGGAAGCTATCAGACTTTAAATAGTCAGGCACGGGAAGTGCTGATAGTGAGCAACTTTGGATGTGAACCAAAGACTCTGAAACAAGATTGTTTTCTTCCGGGGGGATCAGGATAACTGATCCTCTTTTTTTTACTTTAAATTATAAAAAATTTGTTTTAAAATAAAAAAAGTTTGTAAAGTAAGCGAGATTTGTTTATCTTAATTTATAACAATAAATATGTAAGGGACAGAAACTGTGAAAATTAAATCTAAAATTCTCATCCAAAAGATTGAAAAGCAAGATTATCTACAAGATTTGGAAAGTATCAAATATAGTGATATTACTAATGCAAAATTAAAAACGATTGCACAAAAAATGATTCAGGAAGTAATTCAAGCCAGCAAAAATAATTCATTGCTGCAAACTGAGTTAGTAATTACAGGGCAACGTCCTGCAACTTTTGTATTAGAAAGCAATATTATTAATTTGCCATTTGCTAATTATAAAAAAATAACGAATTTCCGTGACGAAGATAGCGAATATGATATTAATATATATGTAGAGGTGATTTCTGAATATATTAATATTTCTAAATTTAGAATTGATCTCTTAGCACCAGTAGCAGACATTGTGGCTGAGCCAGATCAATGGATTGATAAATTAGTTTTAATTATTAAAGATAAGCTCACTGAGGTTAGAAATTATAACCATGATTAACCACAAATGAGGAGGTAATTGTATGCATATTAGTTGGAATTTTCTAGGTATTTTTGTCTGGGCTATTTTGGTAATTTATGTATTTTTTATAATTCATAATATTCGCCAGCGCCATTTGAAGATGATTATTCAAAAAAGAAGAAGATTTGATGCTAAAACGACCATTATTGATGTGATTGAAATTTTGATTTTTATCCTAGCTTGCAGTTATATGTCAGTAATTACTTTTTTTGATAATCCTAATTTTTCTAATCAGCAGATCTTAACTAATAAATTCGAGTATCAACCACTAGTTCTATCCACTGGTGCTACAAAATCTCATTATGTAACTGTTACTTGTCGACATAATCGCAAAATGAAACAATCTTACCGCTTTTTTAGTGAGGATCAACGTATTACCGTTAAAAGTAATTATGCATCCATTGCAGAAGGTGTTGACCCATTTCCAGTAGAAGCTCAGATTATTCCATATAATAAAAAAGATCTACGAGCAGCTGATGATCATTATCAAAAGGCATACGTAGCAATTTATACAGCAACTTATAAGAAAAATTGGCAAAATGGATTGGGCTTACACGCTGGGCATGTGTTTATTAAATATTATTTAATTAGAGTACCAGATAGAAGTTTTATCAAAATTATAGAAAAATAACTTTTTTAGTTTGAGATTAGCTGCTTTGCTAGAGGAGAGAAGATTATGGAAAATGAAACGCAGATGTATTTTGCGACCAATCCCGATGCAAAACATGATGAACACTTAATTAATTATCAATTAGATGAATTATCTTTACAATTTTATACTGATGCTGGTGTTTTTTCTAAAACCCGAGTTGATTATGGTTCCTGTGTCTTGCTTAAGGTGTTAAAGCAACTCGAAATATCGGGTAATATATTGGATGTTGGTACTGGATATGGTCCCTTAGGATTATTTGCAGCCAAATTATGGCCAAAAAGTCGTGTGACGATGATTGATGTCAATGAACGTGCTTTGGCTTTAGCTAAGCGAAATGCTCAATTGAATGAAATAGATAATGTGAATATTTTTAGTTCTGATTGTTATCGTAACCTTGATGAGCAGGAACAATTTGGATTGATTTTGACTAATCCACCAATTCGAGCAGGTAAACAAGTTGTTGATGATATTTTGCAAAATGCTAAAAAATATTTGCAAGTTGGCGGCATATTATTGGTTGTGATTCAGAAAAAGCAGGGTGCCCCGAGTGCTAAAAAATGTCTGGAGCAAACATATGGCAATTGTGAGATTTTGAAACGTGACAAGGGCTATTATATTTTGAAAAGTGTAAAAAAGTGAATGTAATAGGTTGAGAGTGTGTTTGCTAAAGAAGAAAAAGAAAAAATAATGAAATTAGCCTTTTTGGAAGCAGATAAAGCTGAACAACAAGGAGAAATACCAATTGGTGCAGTCATAGTTGATGCAGAAGGTAATCTGATTGGTCGAGGATATAATAGACGAGAATTAGATGAAGATGCTACTAGACATGCAGAAATTATAGCTATTCAAGAAGCATGTAAAAATCTCAATTCTTGGCGATTGATAGATTGTAGTTTGTTTGTCACTTTAGAACCTTGTCCCATGTGTGCAGGTGCGATTATTAATGCTAGGCTAAAAAATGTTTATTATGGAGCTTTTGATCCTAAAGCCGGTGCCTGTGGTAGCGTAGTTGATCTATTTGCATTTACTAAATTTAATCATCATCCGCAGATTTTTGGCGGGTTATATCGCGAGCAAGCTGCTCAGCAATTGAAAAAATTTTTTAAAAATATTAGGCAACAAAATCGCATTTGATAGTGGAAAAAATTAAATAAATAAGATACAATAACTCTTGGGCAATGTTTGTCATCCAAATCGTGTCAGGATCGGGAGATAGCAGCACTAAGGCTGTATGAGCATGTGCCCTTTTTTTGAGAATTCAACAACTCTTAACTCTTAAAAAAGAGTTAGGAGTTTTTTTATTTGTGAGGTTAATGATGGCTTATCAAGCATTATATCGTAGGTGGCGACCACGTACTTTTGAGGCAGTAGTTGGTCAAAGTGCTATTTGTGATACATTAAGAAATTCAATTAAACGTCATAAAATTTCACATGCTTTTTTATTTTCTGGTCCGAGAGGAACTGGAAAAACATCATGTGCCAAAATTTTTGCCAAAGCCATTAATTGTATGGACTCTAAAGATGGTGAACCATGCAATCAATGTTCTAATTGTTTAGCAGCAGATAAAGGTATATTGAATGATATTATTGAAATTGATGCTGCTTCAAATAATGGTGTGGATGAGATCCGTGCTATCCGTGACAAAGTAAAATATGCACCAACGCAAGGTTATTATAAAGTTTATATTATCGATGAAGTGCATATGTTGTCGATAGGTGCGTTTAATGCATTACTTAAAACTTTGGAAGAACCACCCGAGCATGTTGTTTTTATTTTAGCAACTACAGAATTACAAAAAGTTCCAGCAACAATAATTTCACGTACGCAGAGATATAATTTTAAGCGAATTTCTAATGATCAATTAGTTGCTAGGATGAAATTTATTCTTGATCAGGAAAAGATTGCATATGATGAGAAGTCATTGCAAGTCATTGCTCAGGTAGCGGATGGTGGGATGCGAGATTCTTTAAGCATTTTAGACCAGATTCTGTCGTATGACCAAGCTAAAATTAATTATCAAGATACATTGGCAATTACTGGTTATGCAGATCAAGTTAAAATTGAAGCCTTATTTTTAGATTTATTAAATAAGAAAACAAGTCAAGCTCTAGAAGAAGTTGAAGAATTACTAAATAATGGTGCATCGGCGAAAAATATTTTAGATGAAATTATCAATTTGGTTGTTAAAGCTATGTTAGCAATCAAAGGTGATACTACCGTCACTTTTTTATCTGCCAATTATTTAGAACAATTACGGCTAATATCGACGCAAGTATTGAGTCAAACATTGCAATTGGCTAATGACGCATTAAATAGTTTGCGATATACGAATCAACAGCAAATTCCATTAAAAGTTTTTGTTGTGCGAATTTCGACACAAGATGTAAATGCGACCGTTAGCCAAACTGATGCAGCGGAAATAAAGCAGCTACAAACTCAAGTAGAGCAATTAAGTCTGCAAGTTGCTGAATTGCTAAAAAAAGCAAATAGTTCTGCTATAGCTAAACCATCAGAAATATTGACTGAAATAAAAGATAAAGTTAGACCTACAAAAGCTGTTAACCAAAACGTTGCGACTTTAAAGAAAAAGAAAACTGGGTTGCAACTTTCAACTGAGGCTAATTTGAAAAAAGTTAATGCTGTTTTATCGCAGGCTACTAAACAAGATTTAAATACAATCAAGGATGTTTGGCAGCAAGATATGTCATCATTGCTAGAAGTTAGTCAAAGAGCTCTACTTGAGGTTTTGGAACCGGTAGCAGCTAGTCCAACGCAAGTAGTCTTAAAATGCAAATATGAGTTTTGGTTTGAGCGAGCTATGGCTGATGAGAATTTTATTAGTCAGTTGGAAAATAATTTAGAAAAGCTGACACAACATAAATATCAAATTGTGCTAGTATCTGAAAAGTCCTGGACAACAATTCGGCAAGAATATGTCAAGAAGTATAAAGAACATCTCATAATAGCTCAAAGAGAACTTGCAAGTAACCCAAATGAAGAAGTTATAAAAAAAGCAAAATCACTATTTGGTGATCTTGTTAATGTTAAAGATGATTCTGATTTATAATAGATATTGTATTAATAATGATTAAACGAAAAAGGAGATTTTATCATGGGAAGAATGCCAAATTTAGGTGGAATGGGCATGGGAAACATGCAAAATTTAATTAAGCAGGCTAAAAAAATGCAACAGCAGATGGAAGCTGAGCGCGAGAGTTTGAATCAAACTGAATTTGTAGGTAAATCTGCAGATGATATGGTTATAGCAACCTTAACTGGTGATAAGAAAGTCAAAGATTTGAAAATAGCTCCAGAAGCTATTGATCCAGAGGATCCAGATATGTTACAGGACTTAATTATTGATGCTATTAATAAAGCAATTAGTGAAGTAGATGTAGCTACTGAAAAAACAATGGGTAAGTATACTAAAGGATTAATGTAATGCAGTATCCTCTTCCAATTGCTAAACTAATTGATAATTTTATGAAATTGCCGGGAATTGGTGAAAAGACAGCTACACGGTTAGCTTTCTATACGCTTGATATGCAAGACAAAGATGTTGAAGACTTTTCCCAAGCTCTGATAGAAGCCAAAAAACAGATCCATTCTTGTTCTATTTGCGGTAATATTACCGATACGGATCCGTGTGAAATTTGTAGTAATGCTAATCGCGATCAAACGATAATGATGGTAGTTGAGCAAGCTAAAGATGTAATGGCATTTGAACAAATGGGTGAATATAATGGCTTATATCATGTTTTACATGGCGTTCTATCTCCAATGGATGGTATTGGTCCAGAAGAAATTAACATCAAGAATTTAATTATTCGCTTGCAGAAATCAGATGAAATTAGAGAAGTAATCCTAGCACTGAACTCGACACCAGAAGGTGAATCGACAGCTATGTATTTAGGCAAATTAATTAAGCCATCTGGAATTAAAGTGTCAAGATTAGCTTCAGGATTAGCTGTTGGAAGTGATATTGAATATGCCAACAGTATTACGTTGAAACGTGCTGTTCAAGGGAGAATCAGTTTGTGAAAAATAAGGAAAAAATCAAAGAATTAGGCGATGCTAATTTGATTAATAAAATTTCAGAATTACAGATCTATTTGAGTAATCAACGTATCTTAAATCAAACTACTGTTGATTTATCCGAAGAAAATCGAATATTGGATTTGATTTTACATGCTAAATATCATTTCTTATATGATGAAGCTAAATATCGACATGCTCGATCCAAATATTCAAATAGTGTTATTACACAGTGAAAAAGGCTCGCATGGGAGCTTTTTTCGCTTTTTATATTAAATGGCAAGGATGGTGTGTAATGAAGGGATACTTTATTAGTTTTGAAGGACCTGATGGAGCTGGTAAAACAACGATTATTAATGAATTAGTGCAACAACTTTCGTCTAAAACGATTGCACCGATTTTAGTTACTCGAGAGCCGGGTGGTTCAAAAATTTCAGAAAATATTAGAAAGATCATTTTGGATCCTAAAAATAAAGAAATGAATGCGGAAACGGAAGCTTTATTGTATGCGGCAGCACGTAGTCAGCATGTCATAGAAACAATTATTCCTGCATTAAATGCCGGAAAAATAGTATTTTCTGATCGTTTTATTGATAGTTCTCTTGCTTACCAAGGTATAGGTCGAGATTTAGGAATTGATGAGATAAAACAAATTAATGAATTTGCTACCAGACATATAACACCAGACTTAACTCTCTTTTTTGATATTGATCCTTTAAAAGGGTTACAAAGAATTCAAAAAGTTCGTCCTGAAAATGAAGATCGGTTAGAACAAGAAAATAACCTTTTTCACCAAAAAGTTTATACTGGCTATAAGCAACTTTTGTCAGCGTATCCTGAGCGAATTAAACGAGTTGATGCAGAGTTGTCAATTGCAGAAGTTGTCTCTCAAAGTGTTAAAATATTGGAAGAATATATGCCACATATGTTTAAATAAGGAACTGTGATTTTTAATGGTAAATTTAAGCAATGTTGATCAGCAACAAACTAAGATTTTATTTGATGCATATTTGCACGATAAAATAGCTCATGCATATTTATTTATTGACCCTACTGGGTACACGGCACTAGCGACTGCGTATTGGCTGATTTGTTTATTAAATTGTACAGGTGAACATAAGCCAGATGCCAATTGCAATAATTGTCAACGTATTTTAAATGGCAATCACCCTGATGTTTTTTTAGTTGAAGCCGAAAATAAAAAGAGTCTTTCTATTGATCAGATTCGTCCTTTAAAAGAAGAATTGGCTAAAAAACCAGTTGAAGGTAGCCGTAGGTTTTTCATTGTTAAAGATGCATCATTATTAACTTTATCTGCTAATAATGCATTATTGAATTTGTTAGAAGAGCCAGTAGCTCCAGTTGTGACCATTTTAATTGCTAATAATGAAAATACAATATTACCTACTGTGCGTTCTAGGACACAAATTATTCATTTTGCACCAACTAAGCAAAAAAGTAGTGTTACCGCAGATCTTTTGACTTACGGATTAAATGAAGATGAAATCGCAGATATGGGAGATGTTTCTAATTTAGAGCAGGAAATCACCTATTTATATCAGGAGTTATGTCAACAAAATGAGTTATCGATTGTTAGAGCTTACAAGATTTCGAAACTAGCAGCTAAATCTAATCTGCAAAAATTTGTGTTTTATAAGTTAGCTAAGATAGCTATGGAAAAGATTGAAAAAAATAAAGATTATCTTTTTGCACCCAAACTACTTCAATTACTGATGGAATGTGATAAAATGCGAACAAACAATGTTAGTTTTTATAATTGTTTAAATTATATAGTATTAAGTTTTAACTAGAAATGAGTGTTTAACTTGTTAGATCCTTTTGCACAATTAACACAATTAAAAAATAGTCTCAAAGCTATGACTAATACGGTGGAAAATTTAGAAATTGAAATGCTCGATATTTTAAAAGAAAATACAGAGCTGAAAGTTGAAAATCAATTATTAAGAGAAAAGATTAATAAATTAGATCATAAAGAAAATAATGGTAGTGTAAAGCCGCAAGCAGGATTGAAGTCTTTGCGTAATATTTATGATTCTGGATACCATATTTGTAATATGTATTACGGTTCTCATCGAGATCAAGGTGAAGATTGTATGTTTTGCCTAGATATTTTGGATAATTTTGTTAATCATGGTAATTTGAGCAATAGAAAGAAGTAAGCATGCAACGACAAAGTAGTTTTAACGACAAAACACAAGGTTGCCTTTATTTGGTGCCAACTCCTATCGGAAATTTAGAAGATATAACTCTGCGTGCCAAAAGAATTTTAATGGAAGTAGATTATATTGCTGCTGAAGATACGCGTACTAGTGGGATTTTATTGGAAAAAATTGGCGTACATAATAAAATGATCTCTTTTCATAAGTACAATTCCAAGCAACGAGCTCCAGAATTAATTGCACTTATGAAAGAAGGAAAGAAGATAGCGGAGATATCCGATGCTGGTATGCCTGTTATTTCTGATCCTGGCTTTATTTTAGTACAGGAATGCATTAAAAATGATATAGCAGTTATTCCGCTTCCAGGGCCTTCGGCTTTTGCTACGGCTTTAATTGCTTCAGGTTTTGATGCCCAACCATTCACTTACTATGGCTTTTTATCAAGGAAAGCTACCGAACAAACTGCTTTTTTTAATAAAATGGCTACTTTTACTGGTACGTCAATTTTTTATGAAGCACCACATCGTTTATTAAAAACTTTAACTAATTTACAAAAAGTAGTTGGTGAAAATCGTGAGATAGTTTGTGCTAGAGAATTAACCAAAATTCATGAAGAATTTATTAGGGGTAGTATTGGTGAGATTACTAATTATTTTGCTGAAAATGCACCACGTGGAGAGTTTGTAATTTTGCTTTCTCCAGCTAAGGAAGAAGAAACTATATCCATCGATCAGATGTTAGTTGAAGTTAATCAAGCAGTTGCAAGTGGTATGAGCAATAAAGACGCTATTAAAAATATTGCCAAAAAATATAATATTTCTAAAAATGAATTATATGATAAGTACCATCAAAAATAAGGAACTATTATGGAAAAGTTGGAGAAAAAATATACAATAAAATCCCACGATTGCGACGAAAGTGGTCGTCTAAAGATGTCCATTTTGATTAGCTATATGATGGATACTATGAGTCATTTGCTTGATCCTTGTATTAAGATTGAACATGCTGGTTGGGTGGTAGTTAATTATCAATTTGATATTAATAAATTGCCAAAATTTGATGACCAAATTACGATTAAGATTGATTTGTGTTATTATAATCGCTTTTTTGCATATATCAAATTTTTAGTTAAAGATCTTCAAGAAAATGAGCTAGTTACGATTAATAGTCAGTGGATTTTATTTGATTTGCTTTCACGCAGGATGATTGAGTTAGATTCAGCAAAAGTGGGGATTTCGGATGCTCAAAAAATAGCAAAATTACCGCATTTTGACCGCATTAAAGTTCTTGCAGGGCAGGAAGATTTTCAGCGAAGTTATCGTGTAATGTATAGTGATTTGGATGTCAATCATCATTTAACTAATGGTCGCTATTTTGACTGGATAGTTAATACTATTCCACGAGATTTTTTGAATAGTCATTCGATGGTTGCAGCTTCAATTCAATTTCGTAAGGAAATTTTATATGACCAATCTGCTGTTGTAACATTAACATGGAATGCTGATCACAGTGTAAGTTATCATACGATTAAGCGTGATGAGCAAATATTAACTGTTGCCAAGATTAGTTGGGTTAGTGATAAATAGGAAGAGATAGTTGATGAAAGTTTTAAGTATTACTACCGCCACAGACCACTTAAGTGTCGCCTTGACTGACGGAGAACAGATTATTGCAGAAAAAAATGAATTAGGGATGCACAATCATGCTGAGCGATTAGATCCATTAATTGATGAGTTACTTAAGCAAAATCAGTTAACGTTGCAAGAAATTGATCGCTTTGCAGTCGCACAAGGTCCAGGTTCATATACTGGATTAAGAATTTCAATTACGACTGCCAAAATGTTTGCTTCTATTTTGAATAAGCCATTGGTTGGTGTTTCGACACTAAAGGCTTTAGCTCAGGGAGTAACTAGTAATCGGGAAATTTTAATTAGTGAGCTAGATGCTCGCAATTTAAACTTCTTTGCAGGTGTGTATTTAAAAGAAGATGGTCAATTAAAGCAATTGCTTGCAGATGGACATTATAATTTATCTAAATTATTAGATAAAGTTGCTCAATTAGAGCTTGACTATCCAATTGTTTTTGTTGGAAGTGATATAGCCAATTATAAGTCTGAAATTGAAGCTTTTTTCAGTCCCTCCCAATATAGACAAGCAGCAGCTGAAGAAAATATCTTACATGCTACAAATATTGGTAAGTTAGCTGTAGATGAAATTGCCCAAGATCCCGATCTGTTTTTACCTAGATATTTAAGAAGAACGCAAGCAGAAATGGATTGGCATCGTAAGACCGGAAAGGACTTTGCATCAGATAGTGAATATGTTGAGGAAGTTTAAAAGTCTTTTTTGTAAGTCAGATATTAATATGACTTTTAATCCGATGAAAGTTAAAATAAATGGCCTGCAATATTACCTTCGTAAAGCTGATTCATCTGATATAGTTAATATTCTCGACTTACAATATCAATTATGTCCGCGACCTTTGTGTTGGAATATTAAGTATTTAACGACAGAAATAACTAACCCAGAAAATATTTATTTGGTGCTTTATTGTCGACAACAATTAGCAGCTGTGTTAGGTTTAAAGATGAGTTCTGATGAAGGTCATATTGCATTTATTGGTGTTAAATTAGAATATCAATTTCAAGGAATTGGTACTTTGTTGCTTCAGCAAGCTATCACATTAGTTCAAAATAATTACGTTGATAAGATTACTTTGGAAGTTAATGTTAAAAATGTGCATGCTCAGCGGATATATCGAAAAATGGGTTTTATACCAGATAGTATTCGTAAAAATTATTATGCAACATTGCAAGAAGATGCAATAAATATGGTTTTGAAACTTTGAAATAGAAGGAAGAAAGATTGTGACACAAAAAAATATTCGCATTTTAGCATATGAAAGTTCATGTGATGAAACATCGACTTCCATTGTGAAAAATGGTACGGAAATAGAAAGTTTAATTATAGCAACTCAAATCAAAAGTCATCAACGTTTCGGAGGTGTGGTTCCTGAAGTAGCAAGTAGACACCATATTGAAGTCATTACGCAGATAACTAAAGAAGCCTTAGCTCAAGCTAATTGTACATGGAAAGATATTGATGCGATTGCCGTCACATATGGTCCTGGATTAGTTGGTGCGTTGTTGATTGGAGTTAGTGCTGCTAAAGCCGCTTCGATGGCGACTAATATTCCTTTGATTGGTGTTGATCATATTATGGGACATATTATGGCTGCGCAATTAAAAGATACTATTGAATATCCAGCATTAGCTTTACAGGTATCTGGCGGACATACTGAACTTGTTTTGCTAAAAAGCCCGATTGATTTTGAAATTATTGGCGATACTAGAGATGATGCTGCCGGTGAAGCCTATGATAAAATAGGCAGAGTCTTGGGCGTTAATTATCCGGCCGGAAAAACTATTGATACATGGGCACATCAAGGTCAAGATACTTTTAAATTCCCTCGTGCTATGCTGGAAGATTATGATTATGACTTTTCTTTTTCAGGCTTAAAGAGTGCCTTTATTAATACTTGTCATCATGCAGATCAAATTAACCAAAATTTGGATAAATATGATTTATCTGCTAGTTTTCAGGCAGCTGTTGTTGATGTATTAGCTTACAAAACGATGTGTGCTATTAAAGAATTTAAGCCGAAGACGTTTATTTTGGGCGGTGGTGTAGCAGCTAATCTTGGATTGAGAGAGCGATTAAACCGAGAAATTGCTGCGATTAATCAAGATCATCAATTGAAAGTGATCATGCCTGATTTGAAATTATGTGGTGATAATGCTGCAATGATTGGTGCTGCAGCTTATAATCTGTATGTTGCTGGTCAATTTAGTGACTTAAATTTAAATGCAGATCCATCATTGGAATTACCTTATTCAGATGAATTGTACAAATAATAATTTTTATGAGAGATTGAAAGGGAAAAAATTGGTAAAAGTATTAGTTGTAGATGATGATAAAGAAATTGTTGAACTTTTAAGTATATATTTAAAAAATGAAAATTATGATCCTGTAGTTGCATGTGACGGTAGAGAAGCTTTAACTAAATTTAGAATGGATCCAAGTATTACATGTATCATATTGGATATTATGATGCCAGAAATGTCGGGTCTTGATTTGATTAAAGAAGTGCGTAAAGATTCTGAAGTTCCTATTCTAGTTGTCTCTGCACGAACTAAAGACCTTGATAAAATTCAGGGATTACTAACAGGTGCTGATGATTATGTGACTAAACCTTTTAATCCATTAGAAGTTATGGCTCGTATTCGTTCATTGATTAGACGTAGTGAAAAAAATATTGTCAGTGATATGCCAGATTTAATAGAAGTTGGTCCACTAGTTATTAATAAAGATTCGCATGTTGTAAAAACTTTAACGGGCGTGAAAATTAATTTGACAGTCTTAGAATTTGGCATTTTATATTTGTTAGCTAGTCATCCAGGGCGTGTATTTTCTGCTAATGAAATATTTGAACGAGTTTGGAAACAAGAATCGATAGTTTCAACTAAGACAGTAATGGTTCATGTTTCACATCTTCGCGATAAGATTCAAGAAGCTACTGCAGGTTCTGAAGTAGTTCAGACAGTGTGGGGCGTAGGATATAAAATTGAAATATAATAGTTGTGATGAAGAAGTAACTTTTCTAAGTAAAAAAGAAAAAATACGATTAATATTAGAAGCAGTTGTTACATTTGGATTGTTATGTTTGTTAAATTTGTCGCTATTAGTGTTGTTAAATTTACTGATTTTAGGTAGTTCAAAATTTGTGGATGGCATATTATTATTTAATAACACGTTAAATAATTGGAATCATCTACCTTTCTTTGCGTGGCAAAAAGTAATAATAAATGTGATTTTTGTTTTAGAATTATTTGTCGTATATCTGCGAATGATGCGTCGGTATCATCAATTTCAAATGTATCATATCATTAAAGAATTGCATTATATTGCGGATGGACATTTTAATTATCGAATACCATTTAAATTTAAGGGACCATTGCAAGATGTAGTAGATTCAATTAATGCTTTAGTTGATAGTACATGTATGGCTATTTCTGAAGAAAAAGCTGTTGAAAAGTCCAAGGATGAATTAATTGCTAATTTATCACATGATTTGAGAACACCTTTGACTTCTATCATTGGTTATATGAGTTTGCTAAAGATGCATCAAAATAGTATGTTACCAGCTCAACGGCAAGAATATCTTAATATTGTTTTTGATAAATCTTTGCAAATGAAATCGATGACTAATGATTTATTTGAATATGCGACTCTAAATTTTTCACATGATAAAAAATTAGAACTCGAGCAAATAAAAATATCATCACTAATAGAACAAATTGCTGCAGGTTTTGCCTTAGAAGCTGAAAAGAAACAGATTGATATTAAAACTTCTTGTGAACCGCAAGATCTAGAGATAGCTGTCGATGTTAAAAAGATTGTCAGAATGTTTAACAATTTAATTTCCAATGCGGTTAAATATGGTGTTGGTGCTAAAAATATTTATGTTTCTGTCAAAAAAATCAGTAATGATATGGTGCAAATTATCGTTTCTAATGATGGACAAGCTATTCCACAAGATGCGTTGGGTAAGTTGTTTGATCGATTTTATCGCGTTGAAGAATCACGTTCACCAAAAACTGGTGGTTCAGGATTAGGATTAGCTATTACTAAAACAATTGTCGAGATGCATCATGGAACTATTTTTTGCACATCTAATCAGAAATTGACTTCTTTTATTATCGACTTACCTATAAACATACAAAAAAATAATTTGGATGTGCTATAATTTACACTGAATTGATTTAATTGGGAGAGAGAGCATGAGCGAGTCAAGCATTTCATTAAATACGTGTATATTGATATTGAAAGAACATCATTTATTAAAATCATGTGCAACGCAAGATGTTGTTTCAACAAAGATGGATTATATATCATATGATTCACGTGATATTAAAACAAATACGTTATTTTTCTGTAAGGGAAAAGGATTTCGTCCTACCTATTTATCTTATGCTAAAGAAAATGGTGCAATTTGTTATGTAGCAGAGCAACCATATCCTGAAGGAAAAGGGATGCACGCTTTGATTGTAAGCAATGTGACAAAGGCTATGTCATTGTTATCAGCTGCTTTTTATCGTTTCCCACAAGATGATTTATTCTTAATAGCTTTTACTGGAACCAAAGGAAAAACAACATCTGCTTATTTCTTAAAAGGAATCTTAGATAAGTTAAATGGTGGTAGAACAGCTTTGTTTTCATCTGTTGATGATGTAGTAGGGCCTAAACCTGAAGATCGTTTTAAATCGAGTCTTACAACGCCAGAATCTCTAGATTTATTTAGAGATATGCGACGTGCTGTAGATAATGGTATGACGCATTTAGTTATGGAAGTATCATCTCAGGCTTATAAGAAAAATCGAGTTTTTGGATTAACTTATGATTTGGGCTTTTTCTTAAATATTACGCCAGATCATATCGGAGTTAATGAGCATCCTAATTTTGAAGATTATTTACATTGTAAATTGCAATTAATGGTTAATTCCAGAAAATGTATTATTAATGCAATGACTGATCATTTCGATGAAATCTATGCTGCTGCAACAACTACGACTAATCCGGATAGTATCTATTTGTTTGCACGTAATGATTATGATAATCCAGATTTAAAACGTCCAATTGATTTTAGATTTGCTTCTGTGGAAACCGATATGTGTGAGACTAAATTCAAACTATATAGTGAAACCGATGCTGCACGTAATATACCTGTTGAAGGAAATTATAGTTTGAAGATGATAGGAGATTTCAACGAAATTAATGCTACTGCTGCAATTATTGGAGCAGGGTTAGCTGGAGTTAATTACCAAGATTGCTATGATGGTATTAAGAATGTTACTATTCCTGGACGAATGGAAACCTTAACGACTGTCCATCATGGAACAGTTATCGTCGATTATGCACATAATAAGGCTTCAATGATTGCTTTGATGAGTTTTATGCAAAAAGAGTTCGATAGTCCTAAGATAATTGTTGTAGTTGGAGCTCCTGGTGATAAAGGGATTTCTCGTAGAGCAGGCTTTAGTGAGAGTTTGAGTTTGTATGCTAACCAAGTATTTTTAACTACTGATGATCCAGGCTTTGAAGATGCCCAAGTTATTGCTGATGAAATTGCAGCTGGTATTGATCATGATCGCTGTCAAGTAATGATTGAATTAGATCGGCAAAAGGCCATTGCTGAAGCTATCAAAGGGGCTAAAGATGATGATGTTGTATTGATATGTGGTAAGGGTGCTGATCCATATCAAAAAATAAGAGGTGTAGATACTCCTTACCCAACAGATATTAAGGTAGCTCAAGAAGTAATTAATAAATTAGAAAATTAAAGTACTGAAAAAGGTATAAGTATATGGAACATTTTTTTTCGATAATTGGCGGTATGGGTACTATTGCAACAGAAAGTTATGTACGGTTGATTAATAGTAGGGTTAAAATCAAATGTGATCAAGATTATTTAAACTATATTTTGGTTAATGATGCACAAATCCCAGATCGTACTGCTTATATTAAAGATCATACACAGCCTGATTTTTTTCCAGCATTGCGTAGTGATGTTTTGTCACAGGCTCAATTAAAACCAGATTTTTTCGTTATGCCATGCAATACTGCTCATTATTATTATAATGAGTTGGCTTCTTTGACAGATGTTCCATTTTTACATATGATGCGAATTGCAATACATAATTTTATTGATAATTATCCTAACGAAAAAAAGATTGGATTGATTGCAACTGAAGGATCTATTTATGATCACTTATATGCTGATGAATTAAGTAAAGTAGGTCGTCAGGTTGAATTTGGTGGACCTGAAATTCAACCTTTAGTTAATGAGTTGATATACAAAAATATTAAAGAAAAGGGCATAGTTGATGCACAACTTTTTTATAAAATCTTGCAATTGATGCATGATAAATATGGTTGTCATGTTATTTTGCTAGGATGTACAGAGTTATCCTTAGCACAAGAAAAAGCATCAGATCATCCATATAATGTTATTGATCCACAATCAATTATTGCAGATGTCACCATTGATGTTGCATTAAAAATTAGACAGGGTATTGAACCGCAACAAGCTTTAAAAAAATATATGTATTAATCAAAAAAAATGACCACACTAGAGTATAAGATGCTCCAGTGTGGTCATTTTCTTAAGTCTGTTGTGTAAGAACGGATGAAATTTCGCACTCATCATTTACACCTGTTTCCATTTGGAATTCAGATAAGAAATCACGCATATACTTTGTTCGACGAATGGCTTCAAGCTTTCCCGTTCTGGTATTCATTAAACTT